>Ga0335082_10005903_pt1 | contig 13389 bp, 9 predicted proteins | sample Lox_Sample_41_FD_206718 | JGI IMG/M metagenome (GOLD analysis project Ga0335082, IMG submission 206718) | Soil microbial communities from Loxahatchee National Wildlife Refuge, Florida, United States - Lox_Sample_4.1 | ecosystem: Environmental > Terrestrial > Soil > Wetlands | place: USA: Florida... | reverse complement strand
AACGCGGCCGAGAAACGCTCCTACATAATCCCGCGTAATCTGAATAATCCGGTCCGGTTCGAGCTCGTAACGATGACGCTCACGCCAGGGGGCGCCGGCGAAACGCTTGTAAAGATAAATCACATCGGAAAACGAGCTGTGGCCGGCGCCGTAGATCACCACCTCGTAGAGAACACCGTCCCCGAGCACATGGTACTGATTCCCCTGCAACTCCTCCGTGTTGTAGCCTCCAATCAGGTGCAACAGCGGCTTCGCGACGTCTTGCCGTTCCGCATCGATTCGACGCGCTTTCCCCTCCATGGCGATCCCCGCCGCTACCCGGCTGTCGTCCAGTGTCTGGGCCGCGGCCGTCCCACCCAACGAGTGGCCCATTACGACGACTCGACCCGAGTCTATGTGACCCGCAACCGGGTTCGAAACATCGGGGACAGCCCAGTCCAGGCATTGAGAAACCGTGTCTCGTAGATCGCCACTCCAGATCGCAGCTTGGCGCGCCAGGAATTCGTCTCTTTCTTTCCCGGCCGAAAGTTCAGGCCATCGCGACATGTTGCCGATCCGCCCGTCCGGATAGCGGATCGCCGACGCCCCGTGCGGGTGCGTTACAACCACGGCTATGTAGCCTCGGCTAGCAATATCTTCCACCAGGGACTGATACAGTATGCCCGGCCACGAGAGCCCATGCGAAAAGACGATCAGCGGAAAGGTGCCCGCTAGTATTGGTGCTGCTAGTGAAGCGTGGGTGAGGATGGAGCCGAACCGGATTGGCATTCCGAACTGCCGTGCGACCGTATCGACTACCTCTGTCGAGGCATATGGCCGTGCAGGTCCGCCATTCACGGCTGGATACCAGACATGAAGCAGAAGCTCTCGCCGCGCCTGCGGATCCATGGCGAGTTCGTCAGGCCGGCCGGTCTTGAAACTCGTCTCCCAGAAACCCACGGCGTGCGGACCAGTGGGAGATGGAAGCTGGAAATCCTCCGCTCGCGCCGTTAGTACCAGAAAGAATGCAGACAGCCACCTGATGGAGCGCACCGTTGAGCTGGTCATTGAGTCACAGTCAAACCGGGAAGGTTGCACCCTTTGCCGGGCACGATCTGAATCTCCAGTTCCTCCCTGCCTCGGCGAACTCGCAGTCTGACCGCCTTTCCGATATTGGCGTTCGCAAGCCTGTAGCCCCCCTCCAAGGTTGTGATCAGCACGCCGTCAACAGCTACCAGGACGTCATTCTGCCGCAGCTTGTTCGCACTCGGGCCCTTGGGGTCGATAGTGCTTATCCGTGGTTCCACCGAGAAGCGATGAATCACTCTTCCGTCCTGCAACCTCTCGCTGACAGTGCAGGAGCCGCCGTCACAAACGTAGCGGCCGATTCCCAAATCGCCCGTGCCCTCCCGGCACTCGTGCGAAGCTCCAGGCACCGCCGAAACCGTCGCGATGAACGCAGACACAACCAGGCTGATAGCGGTCAATCTGCTCATGGCTACTTTTCCTGTCCCTGGCGTCCGGTTGACAAAGCTGCGCGATCGCGGAGGTCTCCAATCGTGCGCAGCACCTGGCCGATTTGTGCATCTTCCGGCATCAGCCTCTGCAATTCGAAGGCTGCTCCATAAAGGGACGAGAGCGCAGCTTCGCGTCCTTCCGATGCTGCCGGCTTCGAAGCCTCCATCCTTCGCCAGTCTGCAATTGCATTCACGTATTGCGTACCGCGGTGCTGGATCGCTTCCGACAGCGGCTCTCTCTCGTGACGAGATGGTTCTATTCCAGGTGGACTAAGCTGCCATCCGGCTCGAGTGCCGGCGAAAAATCCAATGGCGAACATGAGCACCGCAACGACCGCGGCGAATGCCCATGCACGTGCGAGACCGGGCGCTCGCAACGGCACCGGAGGCACCCATCGCGGCGGAACCTTGCCGGTGGCTCGACTCGGCAGGCCCTTCAAATCCTGCACAAGCGATTGCATGGAGGCCAGCGCCATTCGGCACTGCATGCAATCTTGCAGGTGATTCGAGACCGCCTGGTAGTCCTCGCCGTGCAGCTCCTCATCCAGTAGTTCTTGAAGCGTGGAGGCTGAAAGATGGCGGCTCATTTTCGAAGCTCCTGTTTAATGAGATTCCTCGCCCGGTGCAGTTGCGCCTTTACCGTGCCGGCGGCGAGGCTAAGCATCTCTCCAATTTCGGAATGCGTGTAGCCGTAAATGTCGTGCAGGACCAATGCCGCCCTGGCTCCGTCCGGCAGGCTCGCGATGGCCCGCTCCAATTCCAGTCGCGTGTCCGGAAACACATCCCCAGCCGTTTGCGCGTATTCCTCCAACTGTGCGGCAGCAGGTTGTGACTCCCGCTGCCTTCGCATGTGGCGCGTGGCCGTGCGGACGGCGATGGTGTGGATCCAAGTTAGTAAAGAACATTCACCCCGGAAATTGTCGACGCCGCGCCACACCGAGATGAAGACTTCCTGCGTCACGTCCTCAGCAAGTGCCGCATCGCGTGACAGGCGGAGTGCCAGCCCATAGACGGTTTTGTAGTACTGCTCATACAGCAATTCAAAGGCAGGGGTGCCTGGTTCTCGCACCTTGTTCACAAACCAGGTATCGGCGCGGGTGTTTGCGTCAGTCACTAGCGTCTCTTCTTCTTAGTGTTGGAGTTGCGCCAAAAGGTTTAACCTCTTCGCCAGGCCGAGCGAGACAATTGAACATGCGGATTTTTGGGCTGATGCTCGAACATCGAGAGAAGCATGGCCTAGCCCCGTTTGCGATTCAGAGCCGATGCCGCTGATATTACCGAAGTGGTCGAAGAATCAGCAACGTACAGACACTCAGTTTAAACATTCCAATCTCTGTTTCCTGCAATGTCGCGCTCGGGGAGCCAATTCTTCAGACCCCAGATTGGATTCGAACGATGCCCGGCCTTCGGGATGACCTCGCACACCCTCGCGCAGCTGTTTCCATTGAACGAGGGTCCGAGGCGCCTCGGCCATCCGGGCGCCAGTGTTTTATCGTGGAGCGATGAAGGTCGCGGCATACCAGGCGCCGTTACTCGCCGGTGGCACGGCGGAGCCGATTCGGCGAATCCAGCAGAGCGTACGTGAGTGCGAGGAGAGGCGGGTATCGGTGCTTTGCTGCCCGGAAGCGATTCTCGGCGGACTCGCGGATTTCAGCAACAACCCCGGCCGGTTCGCGATTCGAACCGACGACGGTCAACTCGCCTCCGTTCTGGCGCCGCTGGCGAGCGCTACGGTTACATCCATCGTTGGCTTCACGGAACTCGGCCCGGGGGGCGCCTTATACAACGCCGCTGCCGTGTTTCAGCGCGGTCAAGTAGCGGGCCTGTACCGAAAGATTCATCCAGCCATCCGGCGGTCGGTATACATCCCTGGCACGGAGATCCCCGTGTTTCGCGAGGGCGAGTTGATCTTCGGTGTTGTGATCTGCAACGACTCCAACTACCCCGATCTGGCCCGACGGATTGCTGCCCACGGCGCAACTGCGCTCTTTATCCCTACTAATAACGGCCTGCCGAACGGGCGTGCGTCTCTGGAAGTGAATACCGCGGCGAGAAGAACGGACATCGCGCTGGCAACTGAGAACCGATTGTGGGTGATTCGCGCCGACGTTGCCGGCCGGAACCGGAAACTCTCTTGTTTTGGCTGTTCGGAAATCGTCGATCCTCAGGGAAATGTGGTACAGAAAGCGCGCCTTGAGCAGGCGGCCCTGCTGGTGGCGGATGTCGAAATCGACGGCGCCGCGGCTTCGTTCGAACATTGACCGAATCACACCACCAAAGTTCTAAATGCGTCCAGTGTGGGGAGTCAGACCATCAATTCCAACGCTCGCGCTATCTGATTGATTTCATTCGGGGCCTTTGAAGGCCTCCCGCCAATTCTTGGCGGCAGATCTGCTACCCCAGCATGGACTCGAACCCGGACGGAACCCAAATTCGACGATTCCCACAACATCGAAGGTTGAGACCTTCAGGCCCCAATTCTCTTTGTGACTCGCCGGCATGCAACCCCTTCAGCGACTCGTCCCCGCGAACGACTATTCCGGGAGCCGGATCAGACAAGGAGTACAGATGAAGAACTCCAGGAGACGGCACTTGAAGCAACGGTCGTTTCTGCCGCCGGCGGGTTCGTGTATATTGTTGGGATAGCAAATTCCGCGGTCCGTGGCGACCACGAAGACTTACTCTGGACTGGCCAACAAATAATCGGGAGCAGCGGCAGTCTGCTCCCGGACCGCCGACGGAAGAACGCGACTTTACCGGAAACCGGGGGTTTTGCCGTTGTGCTTACATCGATCGAGACCTTGTTGAACCTCCACCGCACCGCTGCCTGTATCCTTCTCCTCACTTGGGCCGCCACCCATGCCCTCGGCCAAACCAGCCCCTGCCGCACCACCCAGCCTGTAGCCACCCTCGGATCGACCCCCGTGCCCCAGGCCCCGATCGTCTACGACCCCAATCAGAGCGTCTGTTGGCTGGCCAACGCAAATCTGGCAGGTGACCCCGCCATGCGGACGGCTTTGGGAGTCTCGGGAATCTTCCCCAACGGTTCCATGGACGGCCCCACCGCGCAAAGATGGGTCGCGGCTCTGAACGCGTACAACAACGGCGCGGGGTACCTGGGCCACAACGATTGGCAGCTTCCCGCAGCGCCTCTGGTGGACGCCAGCTGCGCTAACATCGGCCCGGGTGGCGGATTTTTTGGCCCTTTGTGCTCCGGCAGCGGTCTCTCAAATCTTTATTCAGCCGGCCTAAAACTGACCTTCCCCGCCAGCGCCGTACCCGGTTTTGCGGCCACAGTGTCGCCGCTCCGCAACCTGAAATCGTCCTATTACTGGGCGCTCGCCAACGACGGCGGCCCCAGCGGCTCCAGCGACGGAGGTCAGGACGTCTTTTCCTTCTCAGCGGGCCTCCAGGGCGGGGTCACGACACAAGATAACTATTTCTACATCCTGCCCATGATCCCTGGCGCCATCGGAACACCTCCGTCCTGCGCCGCCAACGGCGCGACCGTCATTCCTTACACATCCGGACCCGCCGCCGGAAACGCCGTGTACGATTGCAACACCAAGTTCACCTGGGCCGCCGACGGAAACATCGCCGCCTCAAACGCGTTGGGCATCACGGGCACGGTAACCATTCCCGCCACCCAAGGTCGCACGATTATCGCGCCCAAGATCACCAACGGCGCGATGTTGTTCGATACGGCGACGCAGTGGATGATGGCCCTGAACAACAGCAAGTACCTGGGTTCCTCCGCCTGGCAGATGCCCGCGACCGCCGCCGTTTTGAAGGATCTCCTCGCGGACCTGGGCCTGTCATCGGGCGATAGCAGGTTCATGGCGACAGGCGCCACGGGACCTTTCCAGAATCTGCAGCCCTTCTATTATTGGGGGTGCCAACGCGACCAATCTGGAACCAGTCAGTCGCCGTGCACCGGCTACGCCCCCGCCGACCTTCAGTGGACTTTCAATTTCGATTGCGGATTTCAGCCGACCAGTTCGCTGGTCCAACATTTCTTCGTCATGGTTTACTATCCGGTGACCGCCACCACTGGACCGCTTGTCTCGCTGGTGGCCAATGCGGAAGGCGAGGACAACACCATCGCGCCCAACACCTGGCTCGAGATCAAAGGCTCCCGGCTCGCGCCGTCTGGCGATTCCCGCATCTGGCGGGATTCCGACTTCGTCAACAACAAGCTGCCAACCAAACTCGACGGTGTCAGCGTGACGGTGAACGGTCAGAGCGCGTATGTGTACTACATCAGTCCGACGCAGATCAATTTTCTGACGCCGCCTGACGCGTTACCCGTCGAATCGCAAATCGTAGTGTCGAACAACGGCGCGGCGAGCGCGCAATTCACCGCGCTCGCTCAATCACTGTCGCCATCATTCTTTGTCTTCAGCGATGGCCTGCACGTTGCGGCCATCCACTTGGATGGAACCCTCGTGGGCCCGACCAGTTTCTCGGTGCCGGGCTATACCTTTTCCCCGGCCAAGCCCGGTGAAACGATCTCCGCCTACGCGAACGGATTGGGCCCGACCTCGATTCCCGTGGCCGCCGGATCAATCACGCAAGGCGGAACCTTGTCACCACTGCCGGCGATCACCATCGCAGGCCGGAACGCCACGGTTCAGTTCGCCGGACTGATCTCACCGGGCCTGTTCCAGTTCAATGTGATCGTTCCCGACTCGGTCCCGCAAGGCGATCAGATCATCAAAGCGACCTTCGGTGGCACGAGCACGCAGCCCGGCACCCTCTTGACGATACATCCGTGAGCTTGAATCCACTGCTTCGCTCTGAGGATTACGCGAAAGTGTGCGGTGAGGCCGGCGGAGGCCTCGCCGTTGGCGCGCGGTGCTCTACCTTGACATCAGCAGAGGCAGAGCCGCTCCCTTGATTGTTCGCGCAAAGTCGTTAGCGTTTACATGATTCCGGACTGATCACGGCGCATCCGGAACTTGTCCTGCGTTCCCTTGGCGATTTCGAGACGTGTCCAGACTGGGGAGCCAATAGTAGAACTAACGTGATTTGCAATAGATTGTCCTTGATTGCCCACGAACACTCCGTCCTCGTCCTGTTCCAAGTAGACCCGATACTTCATCGCGCCGTCATTCTATTAGAGCGGCAGCCTCAACTCGGCCGGCGGAGGGCAGACCACCAAAGTTCGAAACGTGTCCACGACGGGGCGCCAAACTCTTTCACTCCGTCGAAGCGGAGGGTAGCTATCCTCCAGCAACGCAAAGACGGATGCCAGTGCCAATTCGGGCATCGTACTCCCTCAGTCCGATAATACAGAACAACTCGTTCGTCGCGGTCACGCTTCACCCCGGACAGCCGCGGTGTCGACTTTCGAGGTCGGTTCTGGCGATCCGGAAAGGGTTCCTCAACTCTGGATCAACGCAGCGATCGCAGTGGTTCACGCAGACGGCACCCGCACCTTCCGACAAGAGCATGTCTGCCGCGACGAACGATCCGGAAGTCGGAATCGCTGGGTGCGCTGGGGCCGGTCCCGAGCCTTAGTGGACCGGCACGCAACCATTCCTTCGGCAGTAGAAAGCGTTGATGCGTTCCTTCGCGTTCTTCTCCAGATTGCGATAGAAGAGCGCGTAGTCGTAGGGGTGATAGATCTGACTCGCGGCGGCCATGGGCGGCAGCGTCGGCGGATTGGTCAGGATCAGCGCTCCGTCCTGGATGTACGCGCCGGTGAATTGCGCGGTTTCCGTTTGTACGGGCACCATCGGCGGCATCAGCACGGTGCCCAGATTCAACGACGCCGGGGCGGTGTCGTTGGACGTGGTCCAGAGCGAGAGCAGCGGGTTGACGCTGATCGCTCCCGGCCGCGCCATCGACGTGGTCGCGCTGGGACCCTGGCTGTTGAAGCTGACGATACACCCGGTCTGCGTCGCGGTGTTACACATCTCAAGGTGCGGGTATTCGTTCAATTCGTTCTGCGTCACCGACCAGCCGATGACGTAGGCAGCCACCATCTTTCGCATGTAGACAGGGTTGTTCATGCGTTTTTCCAGCAGCCAGAGCGTCAGGTTGGCCCCCTGGCTGTGGCCCGCGAGAATGAACGGCCGGCCGTGGTTCAGGTTGGCCATGTAGTAGTCGAACGCGGCCTCGACGTCGGTGTAGGCCACGCTCAGCGCGCGCTCGGCGGAAGGTGGGTCGGCCGTCAGGACCTCCGGCAGCGCAGCCTGGCGGTAGAAGGGCGCATAGATGTTGCAGGAGGCGGCGAATACGCTGACCTGGGTGTTGGTAACCGCCGTGGCATTGGATTCCTGAATGGCGTCGGCGATGGTTTGATTCCAGACCTGCGGCTTGGACGGATCGAGCGGCTTCGAGAGCCAGCCACCGGTGGCCGGGTCCACGTAGTTGGCGTCCTTGAAGGTGGTGGTGTGGATGAACAAGACGTCCACGGGTGCGGTGGGGTTCTGCGCGGCCATCATCCAGTACTTGAGCTGGCTGTAGTCGGGGCGGGGCGTGTTGGTTTCACCGATTGAGGTCCACGAAGCGTTTGCGGGGGCGGTCTGCGCCTTGCCCGGGGAGATGACCGTCAGGAGCAGCAACGTGCTTAAGATGCTGGCCGGATGAATTGAGATGAGCTTGAGTGCTGGTTTCATTGGGATAAGGTCGGTCTTCAGGGCAGCTTGTACCGCCCACGTTACTTATCGACCGGAAAGGCGGGATTCCAGAGCTTCAAGCGGAGATGTGCTTTTCGGAGAGGAGCCGCAAGTCGATTGGCCAACTCTTGCGGACCACCCGTCGTCCGCCCACCCGCGATCCTTATGAAAGAAGCTTGGTGACGACAGATCCGGCAACGTCGGTTAGCCGGAACGGCCTGCCCTGGAATGTGTAAGTGAGGCGCTCGTGATCGATCCCCAGGCAATGCAGCACGGTTGCCTGTAGATCGTGGACATGTACGGCGTCCGAGACGATGTTGTAGCAATAGTCGTCGGTCTCTCCCAAGCTGAATCCCGGCTTGATTCCTCCGCCCGCGAGCCAGACGGTAAAACAGCGTGGATGATGGTCCCGCCCATAATTGGTTTCGGTCAGCGTGCCTTGGCAATAGACGGTCCGTCCAAATTCGCCGCCCCACACGAGCAGGGTGTCTTCCAGCAGGCCCCGTTGCTTCAGGTCCTGAACGAGAGCGGCTGAGGCCTGGTCCGTACCCTTGCATTGGAGCGTGAGATCCCGCGGAAGGTCGAAATGCTGATCCCATCCTCGATGGTAAAGCTGAATGAAGCGGACATTGCGTTCCGCCAGCCGCCGGGCCAGCAGGCAATTTGCCGCGTACGTCCCGGGTTTACGCGAGTCCGGACCGTACATTTCAAAAACTGAATCGGGCTCCCTGCTGATGTCCATCAACTCCGGCACAGATGTTTGCATGCGATAGGCCATCTCGAATTGGGCGATGCGGGCTTCGATCTCGGGATCACCGTAAGCCTGCGACTCGATTTGGTTCAATTCCTTGAGCGCGTCCAACATTCCCCTGCGCGTAGCTTTGTCGATTCCAGGCGGATCCGATAAATAGAGCACCGAGTCTTTAGCTGACCGGAATCGAGTGCCTTGATAACTCGATGGAAGAAAGCCGGCGCCCCACAGTCTGGAGTACAGGGGTTGGTCCGCCGTGAGGGCGTTCTGCTGAGAGATGAGAACCACGAACGCCGGAAGCTCCTGGTTCTCGCTGCCCAGACCATAGCTAACCCAGGCGCCCATACTCGGCCGGCCAGCGAGTTGCGAGCCCGTTTGAATGAAGGTGATTGCGGGATCGTGGTTGATGGCTTCGGTGTACAGGGTCTTCACGATGGCGATGTCATCCACAACCTTGGCCGTGTGCGGCAACAGCTCGCTCAACCAGGCGCCCGATTTCCCGTGCTGCTCGAACTTGAAGACAGATCCGGCGACGGGGAACGAGTTTTGGCCGGAAGTCATGGACGTGATGCGCTGCCCTTTGCGAACGGAATCCGGCAACTCGGTGCCTTGAAATTTTTGCAATTTGGGCTTGTAATCAAACAGGTCGATCTGGGAGGGAGCGCCCGATTGGTGCAGATAGATCACTCGCTTGGCTGTGGGCTTGAAGTGGGGCAGACCCGGCAATCCGCCGGCGCCCATCATCTTGGAAGGCAGCAGAGACGCCAGGGCCGCGACTCCGAGGCCCGCGCTGGTCCGCCCGAAAAACTGCCGCCGTGTTTCGCCGATGCTGGTCATCTACTGTTTCGTGATGGCTTCGTCCAGATTCAGGACGACGCTGGCGGTGGTTGTCCATCCAGCGAGAGCAGCCAGGTCCAGATTTGGATCGGCTGGGGATTCTCCTACTCGAACCAGCTTGGAAGCGGCTTGCGGATTCTGGCGGAACTTCACGACATTGCGCTCGGCCAAGGCGTTGAGCATGCTCTTCTCGGCGGCGGAGGGCTCGCGCGTCAATACCGCGCGAAACAGAAAATCGGCGGGGTCCGGCGTCTTCAAGGCTTTGGAAGCAAGCACACGAGCCGCCTCCACATAGGTTGGATCATTCATCAGAACGAGGGCCTGCATTGGAGTGTTGGTCAAGATTCTCGATGCAGTGCATTTCTCCCGGTCGGGCGCATCGAAAGCCGTCAGCGAGGGAGGAGGGGCGGTTCGCTTCCAGAACGTGTACAGGCTGCGGCGATACAAATCTATGCCGTGGTCTTGAACATACACCTGCGCCGAGTAGAGATCTCCGACTGACAATTCTTCCCAAAGCCCATCCGGCTGATACGGAAAGACGCTACGGCCGCCGATCCGGTCGTCAAGCAGGCCAGCTTCGAAAAGCGCGCTGTCCCGAATCGTTTCCGCGGGCAGCCGAAACCGGGGGCCCCTGGACAGAAGGCGATTGCCTGGATCTTTTTCGAGCAAATCGGCGCTCACGCGAGAGGACTGCCGATAGGTTGCCGAGGTGACGATCAGACGCTGCATCGCTTTGACGTCCCAGCCGGTTCGGATGAATTCCGTGGCGAGCCAATCCAGCAGCTTCGGATGAGTTGGCGCATCTCCGCGCGAACCAAAGTCCTCTGAGGTTTTGACCAAGCCCTTGCCGAAGTACAGCTGCCAGTAGCGGTTCACGGTGACTCGCGCAGTCAGCGGATTGGAAGGATCCACGATCCACCGCGCCAAGCCGAGCCGGTTAGCGGGCGCATCGGAGGGCGGGGGTGGCAAGACGGTGGGAGTTCCGGGAGTGACTTTCTCCCTAGGAGTCCGGTAATCTCCCCGCGCGAGGACGAAAGTGTCACGTGGCTTGTCTCTCTCCTCCATAATCATCACGGTGGGAATGGCTCGATTCAGCGTGTCGCGCTCGGCCGTGAGGGTCACGAGCTCCGAATAAGTCGTACGGAGGTCCTTGGGAGCATGGTAGGTGAGGAAGTATCGCCGGAGTGAGTCCTTCTCCTCCTTGGAGCGGCTCGCTTCGGGTTTGAAGAGGATCGCGCGGGCGGGCTCGTGCAACGCCAGTACCCCAACTTCCGCTTCGCTTAACTGACTGCTGTAGATTCGCAGGTCGTCAAGGCGTCCGTTGTATGGCACGCCCAGGTCCGGATTGCCGATCTCGAGCGAGCGGGAACTGACAGCGGGACCGGAAAGAGAATCATGAATCACGTCGCAGGCGATAGGCCGCCCATCCAAGAAAACTCGGGTGCCTGAAGCTTTGAGGGATCCATCGTAGGCGAAGACTAAATGATGCCACTTGTTCTGCGTGATGGGCTCACGGGTTTGTATTTCGATCAGGTCGGCGGGCCAACGATTGACGATTCGAAATATGAGATGCGACCCGCGATTGGTTCCCGGCAGAGGACGCGGCTCGCCGACGAGCATCTCAAAGCCGCGCCGGCTCACGGCGTCTTCCGTATTCTGAAGCAGCGTAACCTGTTTTCTGCCGTCGGTTTGTTCCCACAGGGCGATTGAAAACGCCGAGGGGAGCTGGACGCCGGTATCAACGCGAGTGACGCCGTTCAGAGTCGCTGCCCTGTCGACCGAGCCAGGTCCATAGCGAACTTCCCCGCTCAAGACGCGTCCATGATGATATGCCCCGGAGAGATCGTTGAAATTACCGTTGAGGTCATAATCGGCAATCAAGCCGCGCCGGGGTGACGGCGGAAGAGCGGCCGCGGCGGTCTGCTCCCATTCGGCGATGAGGGGGGACACCGCTTCCGGCGCGACTTTGGGCTCGCGTTCCGCAATGCCGCTATTCAGGCGGTCGAGCTCGCGCTGTTGTCCGGCGGAAGCGATCGGCATGAACGGCCAGGCGTTGCCCGTCGCTCCATCCACGCCCGCTTCAGTAATATTGTTGAAATAGGCAAAAAAGCGGTAGAAGTCACGCTGCTTGAAGGGGTCGTACTTGTGGTCGTGACAGCGGGCGCAGCCTAATGTCGCACCAAGCCAAACAGTGGACACGGTCTCCACGCGATCCACCACATACTCGACCTGAAACTCCTCGGGGATCGAGCCACCTTCGGAGTTGATCATGTGATTGCGATTGAAGCCCGTGGCGATCTTCTGGTTCTGAGTCGCTCGAGGCAGCAGGTCTCCCGCAATCTGTTCGACGGTGAACTGGTCGAACGGCATGTTGCGATTGAAGGCATTGATGACCCAATCGCGCCAGGGCCACATTTCGCGCTGACTGTCCAGTTGATAGCCCTGTGTGTCGGCGTAACGAGCAAGATCGAGCCACTCGATGGCCATCCGTTCGCCATATCGAGGCGAGGCAAGGAGGCGGTCGACGACTTTCTCGTAAGCATTTGGCGAGGCGTCCGATAGAAATGCTTGAAGCTCGGCTGGTGTAGGCGGCAAGCCTGTAAGGTCGAGCGTGACGCGGCGGAGCAGAGTATTCTTGTCGGCTTCCGGCGATGGCCGCAGCCCTTCCTGCTCCAGCCGGTTCAGGACGAACCGGTCTACGGCATTGCGAGGCCATTGCGGGTTTGTGACTTTGGGCGGCTCGGGCCGGATGGGCGCAACGTAGGCCCAGTGCTGGGCTGAAGCAACCCCAGCCAGGCTCAGCAAAAGCGCGCAGATGCCGGGCAGGGGTTCAAGTTGATGCCACGCTTTCAAGCGAAGATTGTTCCTTGACGGTATTGTACCGCCAGCGCATGGAAAGAAACGGCTTTTCTATGGAAACGTAGGTGAGCGTGGAGGCGAGTATCACGACCGGAAGCACCAGGACTATCGTTGATAGAAGAATATTCTGAGTCACGCTGAGCGAGGCGATCGTAAAGAACCAACCCTTATCCGCGAAGATCCAGACGACGATCAGGTGAAGGAGATAAAGTGAATAGCTAATCCGTCCGAGGAACTGCAGGCAGGCGTCGATGAAATGGGGAAGGTAGCGGGCAAAGCCCAGATAGCCAGCCGCGAAGCTCGCCCAACAAACGGCTTCGATGGTGGGCCACGCCAGCCGCCAACTTTGGTTGGCCGGATATCCGCCGGATAGATGAAACGCATACAGAATCGCGCAGGCTCCCAGGGCAATGACGGGGAAAAGCATGCCGAGCTTTCCAGGAATGCCATAACGATGGAAGAGCCAGGCCAGGATTCCACCCGCAAAGAACTGGTCGACCCGGCCCAGCGCCGTGGAATAGGTCAAGTCAACAACGCTCGCTCCGAGCGCCATCGCCGCCAGGCGGACCAGCCAGACGATGATTACCAGCCGAAGCAGAGGCCGGAGCTGATCGCGGGCCAGAAAATGTCGGAGTACAGGGAACAAAAGATAGAGATGTGCTTCGACCGATACGCTCCAGGAGACGCCCGCCCATATGGCGAACGGTGGTCCCGCGGCCAGGTAGCCGAATTGAAGCACCCATGTCAGGAACGTCCCGAATTGGAATTGCGGCCGAAATGCATTTGCCCCGGTGATCAGGATGAAGAAGAACAGCGGGAACAA
>Ga0335082_10005902_pt1 | contig 13389 bp, 15 predicted proteins | sample Lox_Sample_41_FD_206718 | JGI IMG/M metagenome (GOLD analysis project Ga0335082, IMG submission 206718) | Soil microbial communities from Loxahatchee National Wildlife Refuge, Florida, United States - Lox_Sample_4.1 | ecosystem: Environmental > Terrestrial > Soil > Wetlands | place: USA... | reverse complement strand
AAACGTCGCGGTCCCCCACAATGATCAACGTCGGAAGTCGAATGTTCGTCAAGGAAGCCGTCTGATCCACATCCCTCAGAGCTGCACAGCACCCGGCGTACCCGACTGGACTAGTGTTGAGCAAGCTCCGCCGGACCGAACCAACATCCGGATCCTGACGCGCGATCTTGTCCGGCGAAAAGAATCGCTGCAGCGCCCCGTCAGTTACAGCGGCCATCCCGTTTTCAAGTACCGTTCGACGGCGGGTCTCGAGCGTCGCCGAATCCATGCGCGGCGATGTGTTGGCCAGCACCAAATGCGTCAAACGGTCCGGAGCTGAAGCTGCCAGCCACTGCCCAATCGACCCACCCATCGAAAGTCCGCAATAGGCGAACCGGTCTACGTGCAATGCATCCGCCAGCGCGAGCACATCGCGCCCCAACCGCTCCAGCGAGTAATCGCCCGCAGGCGCATCCGAAGCACCGTGGCCACGGGTATCGTAACGCAGAATCTTGAAATACGGCAGCAAATCGCGAGCCTGCTGATCCCACATGCCGTGATCGCACCCCAAAGAGTGCGAGAACACCAGCACCGGCCGATCGTCGCTGCCCTCCAAACGATAGAAGATGCGACTCCCCTCAACATTCACGAACGGCATAGTCAATCTTCCTCCGGTGATGTCAGCCGCTTGCGAAACTCATTTGCCGAGCCGAGATAATCTTCCGGTCGGTCCATTTCGCGCAAGGTCTCTGGCGACAGTATCGCGGTAATCTCCGGCATTTCGGCGAGAATCTCGAACAGGCCGCGCTTCTCGGCCATGCTCTTTTGCGACGCCTGTTCCAGGATTCCGTACGCCACATCGCGGCCGAGCGTCAGGCCCAATAGCATCATCACGCGCTCGGCGAATATGTTTCCGCGGGTCGATGCGATATTCGCGCGCATCCGGGATTCGTCTATGGTGAGTCCCTCCGCCGCCTCGGCCATCGAAGAAAGAGCCAGCCCGCTGCCTTGAACCACCGCGACCACGGTCGGCCATTCCGACTGCCAGCCGCCGACTCCGCGCTCGTGTTCCTGGATCATCGCCGACAGAAAGCTCGCGACGAGCCCCGGCATTTGATGCGCAGCGGCAAGCGTGAGCGAACATGCGATGGGATTCTGCTTGTGCGGCATAGTCGACGAGCTGCCCCGTCCGTCTCCGCCCGCCTCAGCAGCCTCGCCAACTTCGGACTGCATGAGCAGTGCGATGTCGCGTGCCATTTTTGCGAGGGAGCCGGTCAGGACTCCGCAGGCAGCCACGAAGTTCGCCAGGCGGTCGCGGTGCGTATGCCAGGGTGCGTCAGGATAGGCAAGACCAAGCTCTTCGGCGAGCGCGCGGCTGATCTCGGTTCCTTTGTTCCCCAGCGCGGCCAGCGTTCCGCTTGCGCCTCCGAACTGCAGAATCAGTGTTTCAGAAAATGCACGCGACAACCGAGTCCAGCACCGCCGCACCGCGGCAAGCCATCCGGCCGCCTTCAGCCCCAAGGTGATCGGAGGCGCGGCCTGCAGCAGCGTCCGGCCGAGCATCACTGTGCCGCGATGTTCGCGAGACATCTTGGCCAGCGCATTCCCAAGACGTGTGTGGTCCAATTCGAGCACATGCTGGGCTTGTCTCAGCAGCAGAATGAGCGCGGTGTCGGCGACGTCCTGGCTGGTAGCGCCCCAATGCACGAAGCGCGCGGCCTCTTCGTTCATCGACCGCACCCGTTCCGTCAGCGCCTTCACCAGCGGAATGCCCGGAGTTCCGGCGCGGAAGGTATCGCGCGCCAGTTCCGGCATATTGAAATCGGCGGCGGCGGCTGATGATTCGATCGCCTCCGCAGCGGCGTGCGGGATCACGCCAACGCGCGCTTCTGCCCGCGCCAGCGCTGTTTCAAACGTAAGCATGGCGCGCAAAATCGATTCGTCAGAGAACAGTTCCGCTAGAGGTTCGGTCGTGGCGAGACTCTCGATCAACCGCATGCGTTTTAAGGCTACAGCATTACACGTCGAAGAACACCGTCTCGCTTTCACTCGCCAGCCGAATCTCAAAATCCCAAACGCCCGGATCTCCGGAACACGGGTGCGCCAGCAGCGTATCACGGCGACCTTCAGGCGCTAATGTCAACACAGTATCCTCCTGATTCGCAGGCTCTCCAGCAAAGTAAATGCGCGTCACCAACTGCTTCAGCAGACCCCGTGCGAACAGATTCACACTCACGTGCGGTGCTTGAAGCACACCTCCCTCACCCGCTACCCGCCCAGGTTTTATCGTTTCGAACGTGCACGCGCCGTCTTGATTCGTGCATGCTCTCCCAAAACCGCGAAACCCAGGACGGTTGTACGCGCCGGTTGAGTCGGCTTGCCAAATCTCAATCATCGCGTCGCTGACCGGAGTGCCCTCTCCGTCCAAAACACGGCATCTCAACTGAATCTTCTCCCCAGCGACTTGAGAATCCGCCAGACGCGCTGAGTCTTCTGCCCAGCAAACACGGAAAAACGGACCGATCGTCTGCGAAGGGGTCAGTTCCATCAGCGACCCTCAAACGGTGTTGCCTCGCGTCCACGCAACACGATGTTGAACTCATACGCGAGTGCCCACTCCGGCTGTGTTGCGTCCATATCGAACCTGGCGATCAGCCGCTGCCTTCCCCTCTCGTCCGGGATCGACTGCAGAATGGGATCGAAGGGAATCAAGGGATCGGCAGGAAAATACATCTGCGTGATCAGACGCGTTGCGAATGCCGGCCCGAAAAGCGAAAAATGAATGTGCGCGGGGCGCCAGGCATTGTGATGGTTGCGCCAGGGATAAGCGCCCGGCTGAATCGTGACGAAGCTATAGCGTCCATCGGTATCCGTCAGAGTCCGGCCCGCTCCCGAAAAATTCGGATCGAGCGGCGCCGGATGATTGTCGACCGCATGCCGGTATCGCCCCGCGGCATTCGTCTGCCATATCTCGACCAGCGAGTTCGGCACCGCCCGCCCATCCTCATCCATCAGACGACCGCTCACAATAATCCGTTGGCCGAGCGGTTCGCCAGCATGTTGGCGGGTGAGGTCGTGATCGTTCTCGCGAATCGCGTCCTCGCCGAAAACCGGGCCCGTCAACTCCGACAGCGTGTGCGGCAACACGATAAGCGGCCGCCGCGGTGCACGCTGTACGGTTGACCGATAGGCGTCAGACGCATACGGAGGATGGCATGAAGGATCAGGCCGTCGAAAAGGCGGATTCGCCATAGTCACTCCGCAGCCGCGACGCCATGAGCAGCCGCGGTACGTGCATTCAGTTCGCGCAGAGCCTCCAACTCCGCGAGAGTTGGCGGCGTGGTCTCCTGCAAATCGTCAGCGAACCGAATCTCCCAGCCGGTATTCTCCCGAACGCGCTCGCGCGTAACACCCGGATGCAGCGACTCAACCACAAACTCCTTGGTCATCGGGTCCGAGGCCATGATACAAAGATCCGAAACCAGCAGGGTAGGTCCTTTGGACTTCAGCCCCTGCGCGTTCCGCTCCCGGCCCGTTCGCCCATGCCCCAGCGAAGTCAGAAAATCGACTCGTTCCACGAAACTCCGCAAGCTTTGCCGCATGATCACAAAGATCTGCCCGCAGGATGTAGCGATTTCCGGCGCACCGCCTCCGCCCGGTAGTCGGACCGTCGGCTTCGCATAGTCGCCGATAACCGTGGAATTCAGATTCCCGAAGCGATCCACCTGCGCGCCGCTCAAGAACCCGACCGTAATCCGCCCGCCCTGCAGCCAGTAGCGGAACATCTCCGGCATCGACACGGTAGTGAGCGCGGTCTGGCACAGCTCGCCATCACCAACCGACAGAGGCAATATGGAAGGACGCGTCCGAAGCGTGCCCGACTCGTAGATCAGCGTGATCCCCGCGGCATGCGTCAGCCGCGCGAGATTGCACGCCGCGGAAGGCAACCCGATACCGACAAAACAAGTGTCTTCGTCTTTCAAGACACGCGCTGCTCCAACGGTCATGATCTCAGCGGGCGTGTAATTCATGAGACTCCAAGACATTCGACTTCATCCACTCGAGAAACGTCGTCCGGTCGCGCGAGATAGCATCCCAAGCTTTATAAAAAGAATTGTCACGCGCATAGTATCCATGCGTGTACGACGGACGCGCTCCGCCAGGCGCCGCAGCCACAGCCGACACCGTCCAGGCCGGCAGCACCACGGCGTTCGGGCTTTGCGTGCCGAGGTCATCGACGATTTCTTCAACCGTCACAACGGAACGGCGCGCCGCCAGAACCGCCTCCTTCTGTACGCCCACGATACCTTCAATGAGCACATTGCCTTCGCGGTCCGCCCTCTGCGCATGAATGATGGTGACGTCGGGCCGATGCGCCGGAATGCACGCCAACTCCTCGCCGGTGAAGGGACAATTCACGAACGTGATTCGAGGATTCACGCGAGGTAAATCGCTGCCAAGGTATCCGCGAAAGAACGCGCATGGCATCCCCGCAGCGCCAGCTTCATAAGCATTCGCCATCGCAGCATGGCTATGTTCCTCGATCTCTAACGGCGCAGGCCAGCCGTGCTCCACCGCATCACGAAAGCGGTGCAGTGAACCCACTCCCGGATTCCCGCCCCAGGAAAAGATCAGCTTGCGCGCCGCGCCCATCCCGATCAACTGATCGTACAGAATATCCGGCGTCATGCGGATCAGTGTCAGATCGCGTCGCTGCTGACGGATGACCTCGTGCCCGGCCGCGAAAGGGATCAGGTGCGTGAACCCCTCCATCGCCACTACGTCCCCGTCGCGGACAAACGTGGCGATCGCTTCGGCCAGACTCAGGAACTCAGCCATTCGTTCACATGCAGATGGCTATTCGGCGCCAACCTGCACGATGAGCTTGCCGGCATTCGAGCCGTCAAACAACTTGTGCAGCGCTTTGGGAGCCTGCTCCAGCCCCTGCACCACGTCCACCCGATACTTCAGTTTCCCCTGCATCGTCCAGCCGATCAATGCCGTGAATGCTTCTTCGGCACGCGGCATGTAATCAGTACACAAGAAGCCTTCCATCCGCGCACGATACATGATCAGGTTCGCGAGATTCGCAGGGCCCGGCTCCGGCCGATCGCTGTTGTACTGCGAGATCATCCCGCATACCGAGATTCGCGCTTTCAGATTGATCAGATTGAGCACTGCTTCCAGAATCTTGCCGCCGACGTTATCGAAATAAATGTCGATCCCGTTGGGGCAATGGCTCTTCAAGCTCTCGAGAACATTCTCAGTTTTGTAGTTGATGGCCGCGTCGTAGCCGAGTTCGTTCTTGATCCAGTGGCATTTTTCATCGCTGCCCGTCAGTCCAACGACATGGCAGCCTTTGATCTTGCCGATCTGCCCTACCAGCGACCCAACCGCTCCGGCCGCAGTCGAAACAACCAGCGTCTCGCCGGCTTTCGGTTCACAGATGTCCAGCAGCCCGAAGTATGCAGTCAATCCGATGTGCCCCAGCAATCCGAAAAATGCTGTAAGCGGCACAGGCAAACCCTTCGGTAATTTGCCTAACCCTGCGCCGTCGGACAGGACGTACTGCTGCCACCCGAGCAAGCCTTGCACGATATCGCCAGCCGCGAATCCCGGATTCCGCGACTCCTCCACTACTCCAATGGCGCCCCCGCGCATCACATCGCCGATCGCCGGCGCCGGCAAGTAGGATGGGGCTTCATTCATCCAGACGCGATTGGTGGGATCGAGCGAGAGATACACGTTGCGGATGAGAACCTGGCCTTCGGATGGCCTCGCAACCTCCGCCTCATGCCAGCGGAAATCCGATTCCTTCACCAGCCCCTTCGGTCGGGCGGCGATCAACCACTGATGATTGGTCATTCGGTGAGTATACTACTCGACGAATTCGACTCTATATTCTTCGATCACTGGGTTCGCCAGCACATCCCGCGCGATCTGGTCGATCTCGGTAGTGGCTTTCGTGCGGTCAGTCCCGGGCTCGAGCGTAATCTCGAAAAACTTGCCTTGCCGGACTGCAGCGATCGAATTATGGCCCAGCCCCGCTAGAGCGGAACGTATTGTCTGGCCCTGCGGGTCGAGGACCGTAGGTTTCATCGAAACGTAGACTCGGGCTTTCATGGAATCTCCATTGTAATCCGTAGTGGTGCAGGTCACCGGCTTGCACTCTGTTACGATGAGGAGCGGAGGCGTTATCGTTCAGGTTTGTGTGCTCGCCAGCAGTAGCTCTGGCAACTCTACTTTCATTCGCACCGACCGTACGCGCATCCTTGTCGACGCTGGTTTGAGCAAGCGCGATGTCGTCGCGCGTCTAGCTGTCATCGGAGAGACGGCTGAAAACCTCGACGCGATCCTGGTGACCCACGAGCATTCCGACCATGTTAGCGGACTGGTCTCGCTCGCCAAGCAACTCGACATTCCGATCTACATTACTCGACTGACCGCGCCGGCGATCCCCTGGGGCGAATACACCCCCAAGCTCGACTGCTTTCAGGCCGGAACAACTTTTCAGATCGGGGACATTGATGTCGATAGTTTCACCGTTCCCCACGACGCCATCGACCCGGTCGGCTTTTGCTTCCGGTCGCAAGGCATCAAGATCGGTGTGGTAACCGATCTCGGCTACCTGACCGAATCGATCAAATTCCACCTGCGCGGGACTGATCTACTGCTATTGGAATCGAATCACGATCTGGAAATGCTCAGAACCGGGCCGTACCCCTGGTCGGTGAGACAGCGCGTCATGGGCCGTAAGGGTCATCTTTCTAACGACATGGTGTCGGACTTTATCCGCCGCGAGATGGACACAACGGTCACAACTCTGCTTCTTGCGCATCTTAGCGAGCACAACAATCATCCTCCGAGAGTGGAGTTTCTTGCGTCGGAAGCACTGTCCAAAGCCAAGAGGTCGTTGTTCACTCGGCTGGTCGTAGCGGAGCCCAAAAAACAGACAGAAGTGTTCACTTATTGAATGATTGAACGCTATACAAGGCCCGAAATGGGGCGAATATGGGGCGAAGAAAGCAAGTACGGCGCTTGGCTTGAGGTCGAGCTTGCTTCAACTGAGGCCTTGGCCGAGACCGGGCAAGTTCCAAAAGAGGCGGCCCGGCTCTTGCGACAGCACGCCAAGTTCGAAGTCTCCCGGATTCAAGAGATTGAGAGCAAGGTTAAACACGACGTCATCGCGTTTACTACAGCAGTAGCAGAACAGATGAACGCAGCCGGTCATGCTGAGGCGTCCCGATGGTTCCACTACGGGTTAACTTCTAATGATGTAGTAGATACCGCCCAGGCCCTGCTCGTCGCCAAGGCCTCCGAAGTTATCCTGAACATAATAAACACTTTAGAAGATGTAATCAAAACCAGAGCTTGCGAGCACAAGAACACCATCCAGATCGGTCGAACCCATGGCGTTCACGCCGAACCAATCACTTTCGGTCTCAAATTGGCGCTCTGGTACGACGAACTGCAGCGCGGTCGCGCGCGGTTCGCTTCAGCCGCAGAGGAGATGCGCGTTGGCAAGATTTCGGGTGCCGTCGGAACGTTCGGTCACATTGGGCCAGAAGCGGAAGAGCGGATCTGTCAACGGCTTGGATTGAAACCAGCACCCATCGCGTCCCAGGTCATCTCACGGGATCGGCACGCGAGCTATGTCTCTGCCTTGGCCCTGCTCGCCGCGACGCTTGAGAAAATCAGCCTGGAGATTAGGCATCTGCAACGGACTGAAGTCCGGGAGGCGGAGGAGCCGTTTACGGAGGGCCAGAAGGGTTCTTCAGCCATGCCGCATAAGCGAAATCCCGTGACTTGCGAGCAGATCTGTGGGCTCGCGCGCGTGGTTCGGGCGAACGTGCAGGCGGCGTTTGAAAACATCGCTCTTTGGCACGAACGCGATATCTCGCATTCTTCGGTCGAACGCATTATCCTGCCCGATTCCACAACCCTCGTCGACTACATGCTCGCCAAGACCGAGTGGCTCATCGCCGGTCTACGCGTTTACCCCAAGAGGATGAAGAAGAATCTGGACCTCACCAGAGGCCTTGTCTTCTCCGGACAGCTCCTTTTGGACCTCGCTGCAGCCGGAATGCTCCGTGAAGAGGCTTACAAATTAGTACAAGAGCACGCAATGTACTGTTGGGAGCACGACGGTGACTTCCGCGCCTCTGTCGAAGCGGATTCCAAAATTAGAAGCTACCTCACGGGCGAGCAGATCGCCGAAACCTTCTCTGTTTCTAGGCAGTTAGCAAACGTCGACAGGATCTTCGCCCGTGTATTCGAGCGCTCTTAGTTTTCGCACTACTAATGTAGTTTTTTAGCTCGGTGAAATCTCCCCTTCCATTTCAGGAGTATTCGTTTAAACTATACCTAGGAGCCGGGCGGCGAAGAGTGAAAAACATTAGCGCAGATCGATGTTTGGACTTCGAACTGGCCAGAGTCCTCCTGGTAGACGACGATCCCACGTCACGTTTAACTTTACAGACAGTACTCCAAGCTGGTGGATACCATGTCGATGCAGCCGCCTCCGCTGCTGAAGCCGTTGGAAAATTGGAGGAGCAGGAATATCAACTGGTGCTGAGCGACTTGCAGATGGAATCACCCGAAGCAGGTCTGAAAGTGCTAGCTCACGCCCGCATGATGGACTATAAACCTGCTACCGCCATCGTAACCACCTATCAGAATTCGAAGCCGGTTAAGCAATCTATCCGGATGCTGATCACGCCCGAAGACATCCCGGGGCTGCTGGCAAAAGTCGCCAACCTGATCAGCGAACGCGCCGCTCGCAAAGTTGAACGCGAGATGCGGCACGCCACCTAAACAAACATAACCACTTAGCAGTCAGAGGAGCGCGGGTAAACGATGAGTTTATCCGTGCGTCCGGACCATCACGGCCTGGTAGAGCGCTTCTTCAAACTGGTCCAGCGCACCGGCAAAGAAGTGATCCTTTGCGTCCACCCAGATCAGTTCCTTGGGGCCTCGGAGGCGCGCGATGTAGGCTTCCATGTCGGCAACCGGACAAAACTCATCATTGGTGCTCAGGATGAAGATGCGAGGGACGTCGCAGGCTCCTAGTTCTCTGCTGTCAGCTTGACCGGCTGGGAATCCGACTGCGATCAGCCGGGATGCTTCCCCGGTTTCGCATCCGAGCTTCAAGATGACTTTCGAGCCGAACGAAAAACCGGCGAGTGTGAAGGGCAACTCGGGGTAGCGAGATCGCAGCACCGCCAGGGCCGCGCGGGCATCTTCGATTTCGCCGATACCGCGGTCGTATTTCCCTTCGCTGAGATTGACACCTCGAAAGTTGAAGCGCAGCACGACGGCGCCCGATCGGCGGAGTGCCCGGGCGATCCGGTAGACGACCTTGTTGTGCATGGTGCCGCCGTGCAGCGGATGCGGATGACAGACCAGTGCGGCCTCGCGAGGCGCCTGATCTTCCGGTTCTTCGAGCAGCGCCTCCAGTTTTCCTGCAGGCCCATCGAGGAACAGCGATTCGATGCGGCGCGGCATCAGTTGGTGCGGTAATTGGTGAACTGCATGTCGATGCCGAAATCCTGGCCGCGCAGGAACGCGATGACGTCTTGCAGAGTATCGCGATCACGGCCAGCGACGCGCACGAAGTCGCCCTGGATGGAGGCTTGGACCTTCTTCTTACTGTCCTTGATGGTCTTCACGATTTCGCGGGCTTTCTCGATAGGAATGCCCTGCTGGAGAGAAATCTCCTGGCGAACGGTAGACCCCGCGGCGGGGGTAATGGGTCCGAAGGTCAAGCCCTTCAAAGGGACCTTGCGCTTCACCAGCTTTGCCTCGAACACGTCGGTTACGGCTTTCAGCTTGAACTCGTCTTCGCTCGCCATCAGGATTTTGGAATCTTTCTCATTGAGCTGGATGTCGGATTTCGAGTTCTTGAGATCGTAGCGTTGCACGATCTCCTTCATGGCTTGCTGGATGGCGTTGGTTACTTCCGCCAGGTCGATTTTGGAGACGATGTCGAAACTATTGTCAGGCATGGTTCAATGACCCAATGCTATCAAGACACGCTCGGTAATTTCTTCGATCATGGCGGGAAGGGCGGCGTCAAGGGCAAGGGTGATGGCGGCACGAACGCGTTCGGAGTCGATCGGTGGCGCGGCAGGGGCAACGCTTGCCGATGACCCGGCATCCGGTGATGCGGCTGTCGCTGAGAGCATTTCGGCGAAGAGGCCGCGCGCTAATTCTGCATCTTTTACAAGTGGATTCAAGGTCTCAAGCACGTTCGATGCTTCGAACGGCTTCTTCAGGATCGCGTCGCAGCCGGCTCGTCCGGCTTCTTCTTCATCGAAAGGCTCAAGCAGGCCGGCCGTCAGGACGACGCGGACGTGCCGGAAGCGCGAGTCAGTCTTGACGTGGCGGCACAGCTCCAGGCCGGATTTACCCGGGAGGAACACGTCGGCCAGGATGAGATCGGGATCGAGATCGGAGAGGCGTGACATCGCCGTCTCACCATCCGTCAGGCACACGACGTCAAAGCCTTCGTCCCGTAGGATGCGCTCACCCATGCGCTGCGCGTGCGGGCTGTCATCAGCCAGCAGGATACGGCTCATCAGAGCTGTTTCGCAGGCTGAGTCGTGTCCGTCGCAGCAGGAGCAGTCGGGGTAGTCTGTTTCTGCTTCTTATTCTTCTTTTTCTTAGCCTTCGGATCGGTCGAGTTTTGATTCTGATCCTGCGCCGGAGTCTGGGGCTGCGCTTGCTGTTGCTGTGCGTCGGCAGGCTTGGCATCCGCAGGCGCCGCAGTGGTGTTCGCAGGCGGATTGGCTCTCGCGTCGGGGTTGTTATCGATCGCCGAAGAGTTCGTCACTTGGGTGGCGGTCACATCGCCGCTGAAGCCCGGCGTCCCGACGGGTGGTGGAACGCTGACAGGAATTGTAGGACGCATCGTGGTCATGGCCGGATTGCCGGATCGCGCCGCAGTGGTTACGTCGGGGCCGCGCTTTAGTAGACTAGTGCTCTTCGAAAGCATGGAAGCCTTCTGCTTGTTCTCGGCTTCCCACTTCATGCGGTTGTAAGCCACCGGATCGGCGTCAGGAATGGGCATTTCCATCTCTTTGAGCTTCTTTTTCGCGTCGTCGACGTAATCGCTCAGCGGGTATTCCCTGACGATGCGCGCGTACGCCCCGCCTTCTTCCTTCCGAAACCGATTGCCCATTCGATGGTAAGAATCACCGAGTTCCCACAACGCCGCGTCGGCTTTGCTGTACAACGGGTATTGGTCGACCAGGCGCAACAGGCGATTGGCAGCAGCCGGGTTGGCGCCACGCTTGTAATAGAACGAACCCACGCGGTATTCCGCGTCGCCCAGCGCTTCCTGAATGTTGCGCAACAGCTGCTGCGTCTCGGGAATGAACGAACTGTTCGGAAACTGGACGATTAACTGCCTGCACTCGTCTTCCGCGCGCAGGGCCTGGCTGGCATCCCGGTCGGCCTTTTCCATTTGCTTGTAGTGAATCAAGCAGATCTTCTGCTGCGATTCCGCCGCCTCTTCCATCGTTGGATAGAACAGGATGAAGTCCTTGTACTCGGCTTCCGCCTGAGCGAGGCCTGAAGCGCCGCCTTCCCTGTACCAACTGTCGGCTATCGCAAGCTTCGCCTTGGCAAGAAACTCGCTCTGGTCGTAGGTATTGATCAGCGTGTTCAGCGTGATACGAGCCACTTCGAAGCGGCTGTGTTCAATATCGTTGACTGCCCGGTCGTAGAGGACCTTGTCGGGCTGCTTGGTGTCCTTGGTGATGGGGTTTTCGTACTTCTTGCGTTTGAATCCGCACGAGGTGACGAGGCTAGCCATCAGAATTACAACGAGAAAGTATCGAGCCATATTGAAAAACCTAGTAGAACAACCTCACAAACTTGAACTAAACTCGGGCAAGTGTAGCTTCGCGAGCCACTCGCTCCAGGTCTCGAAATGCGGCCGCGGCGTCGGGAGTGTGAAATACCGACGACCCTGCCACCAGCCAGTCACACCCGGCGCGCACGATTTCGGCGGCATTATCGTGTACCACTCCACCATCGATTTCGATCGCGAAATTGAGTCCTAACTCCTTGCGCCGCCAGGCCAGAGCTTCAATCTTCTTGAGAGCGTTCGGGATGAACGTTTGACCTCCGAATCCTGGGTTGACGCTCATGATCAGCACGTGATCGACCAACGAAAGCACTTCGCTCAAGGTCGAGATCGGCGTAGATGGATTCAGCACGACGCCAGCCAATGCGCCTTCGTCACGAATGTGACGCAACGTACGGTCGAGGTGTGGACAAGCCTCTTGGTGCACGAGTACCTGATCCGCCCCGGCGCGAATGAACTGGTGGGCGAACTGGTCGGGATCGGTGATCATCAGATGGACGTCGAGCTTCATCTTGGTGATCTTACGAACCGATTCGACAACAGGGATGCCAATGCTGATGTTCGGGACGAAATGGCCGTCCATTACATCGACATGGAGTATGGAGGCACCGGCGCGTTCGACTTTGCCGATTTCCTCGCCAAGCCGCGCAAAATCAGCAGCGAGAATAGATGGAAGGATCTCAACCATTTGCAGGCCCTTACGACTCATGGCAATGTTAGCACAGCGATAAAGAAGCCGTCTCCAGGCTCCAGGCCGGGGAGACGTTCAACGGTCTGGTCCGGTTTCCACCCGATTGTATCAAGAACCAGACGATTCTCCTCTTCTTCGAGCGAGCAAGTGGAGTAAACCAAGCGTCCGCCGGGCTTTAGGCATTCCTGAGCGTTACGTAGCAATGCCACCTGCTTTCGATGCAGGTCGATGAGATCGGAGGGCCGGAGCCGCCATTTGATTTCGGGATTGCGGGCGAGGGTACCTGTACCAGAGCAAGGAGCATCCACCAGGATACGGTCGAACTTGGTGCGGAACGGCAGCGGCTTCGTTCCATCGAGAACCACGAGAGGGCAATCGAGCCGGAGGTCTTGCAGACGGTGCAAATGCAGGTCGCAGGCGACAGCTTTCACGCCAAACTCCAGGGCCTGGGCCGTTTTGTTGCCTGGAGCGGCGCATAGGTCGAGGAAAGTGAGCCCGGGATGGAGATCGAGGTATTGCACCACCGATTGAGCGCCGACGTCCTGAATCCGGCCGGTGCTGGCAACGTAGGTTTCAACTGGTTTCAAGAATGCGGCAGCGATTGCGTCGGTGGGTTCCTGGCCAAATTGGCGGTCCCATTTTTCGATCAGCCAGCCGGGCGTTGAGAGCTGGGTGGCGCGATCCGGCCAGGCGATGGGCTTGCGGTCGACCCTCCGTAGAACCGCGTTGACCAGACCGGCGGCGGATTTCTTGCGGGAGCGCTTGACCAGCTCGACGCTCTCGCTGACGGCTGCGTGTGGAGGGATGCGATCGAGGTAGCGGATCTGGTAGATGCCCATGCGCAGGGCGA
>Ga0335082_10005900_pt1 | contig 13391 bp, 5 predicted proteins | sample Lox_Sample_41_FD_206718 | JGI IMG/M metagenome (GOLD analysis project Ga0335082, IMG submission 206718) | Soil microbial communities from Loxahatchee National Wildlife Refuge, Florida, United States - Lox_Sample_4.1 | ecosystem: Environmental > Terrestrial > Soil > Wetlands | place: USA: Florida... | reverse complement strand
ACTCGGCTTGCCGGCGCCGAGAAGGTGGACCTCGACGGTGACGCCGGCCGGGGCGACCCGCTCCACGTGGGCCTTGAGGAGCTCGAAGATCCGCTCCGGGTCCTGGTCGGCGACGAGACGGCAGCTGATCTTGGCGTGGGCCCGGCCGGGGATGATCGTCTTGCTCCCCTCGCCCGTGAAGCCCGCCCACATCCCGTTGATGTCGAGGGTGGGACGGGCCGACCTGCGCTCGAGCGTCGTATAGCCCGGCTCACCGACGAAGGCCGGCACGGCGAGGGCCTCGCGATGGGCCTCCTCGTCGAAGGGGAGCGCGGCGTAGGCCGAGCGGTCGGCGTCGGAGAGCGGCACGACATCGTCGTAGAAGCCGTCGACGGCGATCGTCCCGTCCTCGCGCTTGAGCGATGCGAGGATCACGGCCAGGGCGTGAGCCGGGTTCTCGACCGTGCCGCCGTGGGCCCCGGAATGGAGATCCTGGAACGGACCCTGGACGTCGATCTGGGCGTACATGATCCCACGGAGAGCGATCGTCACGGCCGGCACGTTGCCGGTGAAGAAGCCACCGTCGCAGATGAGGGCGACGTCTCCGCCGAGGCGGTCCCGGTTGGCGGCCAGCCACGGCTCGAGGTGGACCGAGCTCGACTCCTCCTCGCCCTCGAAGACGAAGCGGAGGTTGACCGGCAGGCGGTCCCGGGTGGCCAGGAGCGCCTCGACCGTCTGGAGGAGGATGGCGATGTTGCCCTTGTCGTCGCTCGCCCCGCGAGCCCGGACCCGATCGCCGTCGACGGTCGGCGCGAACGGCGGGGTGACCCACTCCTCGATCGGGTCGACGGGCTGGACGTCGTAGTGGCCATAGGCGATGACCGTCGGCGCTCCCTCGGCGTGGAGCCAGTCGGCGTACACGATCGGATGGCCGCCGGTCGCGGACGCCTCGGCGTGGTCGAGTCCGATCGCCGTGAGCTGCTCGACGAGCCAGTCGGCGGCTGCCCGGCAATCGGCCGCGTTCTCCGGCAGGGCGGAGATGCTCGGGATGCGGAGGAAGTCGAGGTACGAAGCCAACCGGCGGTCGTACGTCCGGTCGAGATACGCGTCGAGGTCGGACGTCGTCCGGGTCGTGGTCATCGATCCTCCAGGTGGCTCGGCAGCGGGAATGAGAACGACGGGCCGGCGGCCCGTCGTTCCTGGTGGTCGGTCGTGCGCTGGGTCAAGCGGGGCTTGGTGCCGGCGTCGGGGCTCCGCCGGGCGCCGTGCCCGGGTTCTCCGACGAGCCCGAGGTCGGCGTGGCGGCAGCGACCGGGAGGCTCGGCGTCCCGCCGTGGAGGTCCTCCTTCGGCGGCAGATCGGCGAAGAGCTTCTCGAACTCCTCGGCGTCCACCGTCTCCTCGGCGACCAGCTTCTCGGCCAGGGCCTGCAGCCGGTCGCGGTGGGTGACGAGGACATCCATCGCCCGGTCGTAGGCCCGGTCGATGATCGCCCGGACCTCGTCGTCGATGGTCTTGGCGACATCGTCGCTGTAGTTGCGCTGCTCGCCGATCTCGCGGCCGAGGAACACGAGCTCGTCGCGCTTGCCGAAGCTCAGCGGTCCGAGCTTGTCGCTCATGCCGAACTCCGTGACCATCCGGCGGGCCAGGTCGGTCGCCTTCTCGATGTCGTTGCTCGCGCCCGTCGTCGTGTCGCCGAAGACGAGTCGCTCCGCGGCGTTGCCTCCGAGCAGGCCGGCGATCTTGTCCTCGAACTCGGACTTGCTCTGGAGGTAGCGGTCCTCCGTCGGCAGAGCCATCGTGTAGCCGAGGGCCATGCCGCGGCTGATGACGGTGACCTTGTTGACCGGGTCGCACTTCGGGAGGATCCGCTGGACGACGGCGTGGCCGCCCTCGTGGAAGGCGATGATCGTCTTCTCGGCGTCGGAGATGACCCGCGACTTGCGCTCCGGGCCGGCGACGATCCGCTCGAGCGCCTCCTGGAACTCGGGCATCATGATGGTCTTCTTGTTGCGCCGGGCAGCGAGGATCGCCGCCTCGTTGACGAGGTTCGCCAGGTCCGCCCCGGAGAAGCCCGGCGACTGGCGGGCGATCCCCTCGACATCGATCGTCTTGTCGAGCGGCTTGCCCTTCGTATGGACCCGGAGGATGGCGGTCCGGCCCTTCATGTCGGGCCGATCGAGGATGACCTGGCGGTCGAAGCGGCCGGGCCGCAGGAGGGCCGGGTCGAGGACGTCGGGGCGGTTCGTGGCCGCGACGACGATGACGTTCGTGTTCGTGTCGAAGCCGTCCATCTCGACGAGGATCTGGTTGAGCGTCTGCTCCCGCTCGTCGTGGCTTCCACCGAGGCCGGCCCCGCGCTGGCGGCCGACAGCGTCGATCTCGTCGACGAAGACGATGCACGGGCTGTTCCGCTTGGCCTGATCGAACAGGTCGCGGACCCGTGAGGCGCCGACACCGACGAACATCTCGACGAACTCCGAGCCGGAGATGCTGAAGAACGGCACCCCGGCCTCGCCCGCGACCGCCCTGGCCATGAGCGTCTTGCCGGTGCCCGGAGGTCCGACGAGGAGGACGCCGCGGGGGATGCGCGCCCCGAGCGAGTTGAACTTCTCGGGGTACTTGAGGAACTCGACGACTTCCTGGAGCTCCGTCTTGGCCTCGTCGACGCCGGCGACGTCGGCGAACGTCACGACGGTCTTGTTGCCGAGGAACATCCGGGCCCGGCTCTTGCCGAAGCTCAGGGCCTGGTTATTCGTTCCCTGGGCCTGTCTCATCATGAAGACGATGAAGCCGACGATGACGACGACCGGCAGGAGGATCCCGAGCAGGGAGATGAACCACGAGGTGTCGGGCGGGGTGACGGCCTTGAAGTCGGGGACCGGCTTGCCGCCGGCGTTGGCCGCGGCGACGACGTCGGGGAACGCGTCGGCGAGCAGGCCCGGCACGGTGACCGTGTACTGGGTCCCGCTGTTCTGCTTGACGGTCAGCGTCTTGTCCTGCTGGATGATGCCGTTGACGTTGCCGGCCCGGACGTCAGCGAGGAAGTCGGTATAGGACTTGTCCGTGCCGGTCGTGCTCGGATTGATGAGCACGGCGGCGAGGAGCGCAACGGTGCCCACCACGAGCACGAGCATGACGATGCCGTTGCGGAGGAATCGGGTGTTCAAGGAAGGGGGCCTCCGGATGCGCGAGGAGCCACCGAGCGAGCGGCTGGCTCCGGGCGAGTATAGCGCCGAGCCTCGGGACCGCCCGGAGAGCCGTTCGGCCGCGCTCTACCGGTACATTCGACCCGCCGGGCCCGGCGGATCGCCCGTCGACGGCAGGCGGATCCGGAGGCGGCGACGGATCGTCTCGGGGAGGGATCCGGGCTGGTAGCGGAGGGCGGATTCGAACCACCGACCAAGGGCTTATGAGTCCCCTGCTCTACCACTGAGCTACTCCGCCACGGCGGCCGATGCTATCACCGGCCGGCCCGGACCCGCCACCACGGGCCCCGGTGCGGTGCGGCACCGTGCTTTGCTCCCGGCCCCTGCACTCCGCTCCGCACCGGAATACACTCGCCCGGCGTGCGGCAGGCCCGCGCCAGGGCTGTGCCCCGACCCGCCTACCGGCAGATCATCGACCGTGATCGAACCGCTCACGCTCCCGACCGTCCAGGACCATCCCGATGACAAGACCGCCGAGACCGGCGGCGTCACCGCGCGCTGCGCGGCCGAGGGCGAGCTCGTCATTCCCGAGGACGATCTGTTCGCCGGCCTCCCTGCCCGCTCGGCAACGGCGAGCACAGGCTCGCCGTCGTGATCGAGGAGGGTCCGCCAGCCGGGACGGCGGTCGAGACCGATGTCGCGGTGGTCGGCGGCGGCCCGGCCGGCATCGCCCTGACCCTCCGCCTCGCCGAGCGTGGGGTCCGAGTCTGCCTCCTCGAGAGCGGCGGGCCGGCGTATGAGCCGGCCAGCCAGTCGCTGGCCCGGGCGGACACGGTGGGAACGCCGTACTACCCGATCCACGAGACGAGGATCCGGGCCCTCGGCGGATCGAGCTGGTCGTGGGGCGGGATCTGCACGCCGCTCGACGCCATGGCGTTCGAGGAGCGCCCGTGGGTGGAGCATGCCGCTTGGCCCTTCGCGTCGACCGAGCTCGCGCCGTATCTCGACGATGCCTATTCCCTGTGCGGTATCGACGCCGAGCAGCGGCAAGCCGTCGACACGACGACGGCGGACCGGTGGGAGGACGCCGGGCTCGACGAGGGCCGGGTCTGCCCGGTGCCCGTCTACTTCAGCCGTCCGACCCGCTTCGGCCCGACCTATCGCGACCGGCTCACCGCGCTGCCGAACGTCCGGGTCCTCCTCCATTCGACGGTGACCCGGCTCGAGCATGCCGATGGCCGAGTCGAGAGCCTCGAGGTGGCGGGCCCCAGTGGCGCGTTCCGCGTCTCGGCCCGTCGTTGCATCCTCGCCGCCGGCGGAGTCGAGAACCCTCGACTCCTGATGGTGGCGGGGATCGGCGGTGACGCGGTCGGGCGCTTCTTCATGGAGCACCCGCGCGTCTGCGACCGCTTCCGGATCCGCCCGGGCGATACCCCACTCGGTCGGCTCATCGGCGGTGGCGCGGCAGGCACCCTCCGGTTCTTCCGACTGTCGATCGCCGACGCACTGCAGCGCGAGGAGCGCCTCCTCACGTACCACGCCAATGTCCAACTCGGGTACGCGGACCAGCTGACCGCCCAATGGACCGCCGCCCGTCGGATGATCATCGCCCTCCGGAGCCCGTGGAAGGAGAGTCCCTTCTACCAGGACGCCGGTGGGGGCCGCGTCGGGCTGCGCTCCGCCGATCTGGCGACCGCGGCTCGCCGACCGGACCGGACGATCCGCAGCACCATCGGGGCGGTGACCGAGTGGCCGCGACTGCGTCGGTATGTCGAGATCTGGAGCGCCCTCGAGCAGGTTCCCGAGGCCTGGAATCGAGTCGAGCTCACGGCGGAGACCGACCGCTTCGGTGTCCCTCGAGCCCGAGTCCTCTGGACGGTCGGTCAGCAGGAAGAGACGACGTATCGGCGCGCCCTCGCCGTGATCCTCGACGAGTTCGAGAAGCTCGAACCGGGCATCTCGAGCGCACGGGTCGGGGATGACCCCTGGCCCGGCGAGCTCGTGGGCAACTGGCATCACGAGGGGACGACCCGGATGGACCTCGATCCGAGCCGCGGCGTCGTCGACGCGGACTGCCGCGTCCACGGGTTCTCGAATCTGTTCGTGGCAGGCAGCTCGGTCTTCCCGACCTCGGGCTCGACCTCACCGACGGTGACGATCCTCCAGCTCGCCCTCCGCCTCGCCGACCACCTGACGGCCGGCCTGGGCCTCGGCCTCGGCTCAGCGTCGGTGGCCGCGGGCGATGAGTCCTCGACCGCCGCGGCCTGAGCGCCGGTGCCGGCACCCGGCCGCCGCCGGCGAGCCGGATGCCGCTACTCCGCCTCGAGGATGAAGAGGCGGGCCCAGAAGTCGCCCCGACCCGGGGTCTCGTCGCGGTCGTGGTCGAAGAGGAGACCGACGGTCATGAGCTCGTCGCCGCCGCGGACGCCGAGGTTGGCGTTCGTGATCCGGTCATCGACGGTCGGCCATGCCGAGACCCGGTATCGCGCGGCCGGGTCGAGACCCCGGAGGCGCAGCCGCTCGGGACCCTGGACCGGGCGAGCCAGGACCTGGTAGTAGCCGACGACCGCCCGCCGGGCGTCGGGGCCGACCGACATCCAGGCGGTCTCGTTCCCGTCGCCCTCGAACGGGCTGCGGAGACGGACGAAGCGCCCGTACTGGAGCACGTCGCGGTGGTCGACGTAGAAGGCGATCTGGGCGGCCACCTCCGCCCGGTCCGCCGCAGACAGGGACGTCGCATCGAGCTCGTAGCCGAACACCCCGAAGAACGCGACCGCCGCCCGCGTCGCGAGCGACGTCACTCGCCCGACCTGGTGATTCGGGACGGCCGATACGTGGGCCGCGATCGAGCTGATCGGGTAGGCCAGCGAGGTCCCCCACTGGATCCGCAGCCGTTCGACCGCATCGGTGTCGTCGCTCGTCCACGCCTGTGGGGCGAAGGCGAGCAGGCCCGGGTCGAACCGCCCACCGCCGCTGGCGCATGACTCGAAGAGGATGTCCGGGAAGGCCCCGGTTAGGCGGCTGTAGAGATCGTACAGGCCGAGGGTGTAGCGATGGAAGAACTCACCCTGGCGCGCCGCCGGCAGGGCGAGGCTGAACGGCTCGGTGATGAAACGGTTGTAGTCCCACTTGATATACGAGATCGGTGCGTCGCGGAGGACGTCCGACAGGACGCTGAAGAGGTGGTCGACGATCTCCGGCCGTGACAGGTCGAGGACCAGCTGGGTCCGGCTCTGTGTCCGGTGTCGGCCCGGAACGCCGATCGCCCAGTCGGGGTGCTCGTCGTACAGACGGCTGCGCTCGCTGATCATCTCCGGCTCGATCCACAGCCCGAAGCGGAGTCCGAGCGCCTCGACCTTGCGGGCCAGGCCGTCGACACCGTTCGGCAGCTTGCGGAGGTCGACGAACCAGTCGCCGAGGGAGCTCGTGTCGGTGTCGCGCTGTCCGAACCAGCCGTCGTCGAGGACGAACAGCTCGACGCCGACGTCCCTGGCGACCGAGGCGATCGCGAGGATCCGCTCCTCGTCGAAGTCGAAGTACGTCCCCTCCCAGTTGTTGATGAGGACCGGCCGGGGCCGATCCCGCCACCGACCGCGGGCCAGCCGTTCGCGGTACAGGCGGTGGTACGTGTCGCTCAGCGCTCCGAGCCCGCTGCCGGACCAGGCGATGATCGCCTCCGGGGTGTCGAACGCAGCACCCGGCTCGAGGGTCCAGGCGAACGTCTCCGGGGCGATGCCGAGCCTGACCCGTGTCGTGTCATGCGCATCGACCTCGACCTCGGCCAGGAAGTTGCCGCTGTATACGAGGCTGAACCCGTAGGCCTCGCCGGCCTCCTCGGTGGTCGCCGGTCCGACGAGGGCAACGAAGGGGTTGTCCTGGTGACCGCCCGAGCCGCGGGCGCTCGACACCGCATGCCGGCCGGTCCGCAATGGGGTCGAGACGACGTGTCGCTCGCGACCCCAGGCTCCGTGAAGGTGGATGAACGACCACTCCGCGTCGGGCAGGTCGAGCGAGGCGCTCATGGCGGTCGTGAGGCGGACCGGCGCCGCCCCGCCATTCCGGATCCGGAGTCGACGGGCGACCGCGTCGACGTCGCGGAAGACCGTGTACGAGGAGGTGACCTCGACGCCGCTGTGCTCGTCCACCAGGTCGATCTCGACGGTCGTCGCCTCTCCCTCGTCCTCGACGTACGTCGCCGGCAACGGGACGAGTCCGGGCTCGGCCACCGGGGCGGGCTTTCCCGGGACGATGCGATGAGCCCGATAGCGAAGGTCGATGACGGTCGAGCCGTCGGCCTGCTCGACGACGAGGCCCGGGACCCGGAAGTCGCCAGAGCCGGGCGTCGGGACCTCGAGGGCGATCGACTCCCCGACCCGGTTGTCGAACCCGTCGAACGGCCGCGGGACGACGTGCCGGTACGACCGGCCGGTCGCGAGCGCGCCGCCGGCATGGACCTGGCCGAGCATCCCGTTCTCGAGGACCCGGACGATGTAGCTGAGGCGGCCGTTCGTCAGGTGCAGCTGCCGGTCGCCGTCATCCCACTCGGCGATCGCGCGGCCCGTGTCCGCGGACGCGACGGAGCTCATCCCGGTCCGATCGGGATCAGCGACCACGACCACTCGTACGTGCCGCCGCCGACGACGTACTGGGGCAGCGTGTCCGGCCCACAGCTCCGAGTCCCGAGGCCACGATGCGCTGCGTCGAGATGGATCACCGTCTCCGCCCGTGGCCGGAGATCGACATCGTGGGTCGCCGTGGCGAGCTCGACCGCCCGGAAATGGAGGGTCGAGACCTGCCGCGGCCGGTCGAGCCCGATCCTGAACCCGTGGCCGTCCTCGGTCCGGAGCTCGACCCAGCGGACATCGGCGTGACCGCCGTTCTCCTGCGGCCGGACATACGGCACGTATTCCTGGCGGACCGTGGACGACCAGCGCCCGACGATGCCCCCGCGCTGCCGATCCGGGTACGTCTCGTGGGGCCCCTTCGCGAACCACTCGACCCGCTCGAGCCCGGCGATGGTCTCGAGGACGGTCCCGACCCTGGCGAGGTCGTCGAGCTCGGCCGGGATGTCCGCCCGTTCATCGACGACGAAGCCGCCGCCCTGGGCCGGACGGATCCGCTGCTCGTGCCTGATGAGGATGTCACCGCTCCCGTGGTACTCGCTCCGGACGGTGACCGTCCTGTCCCGGTGCTCGATGGCGACGAGACGGCGCTCAAGGCGGTCGATGCCCCAGGCCGTCCAGCGGCCGGACATCGGGCCGATCCGGTCGTTGTCGGTCGGTGCCCGCCAGAGCGACAGCGTCGGCGCCGCGGCAAGGAGCGGATGGACGATGAGCCCGTCGGCATCGACCGTGACGGCCTCGCCTTCAACATCCGCGGCGGCGATCGATGGCCCGGGCTCGTCGAGCCCGACCTGCGAGACGCAGACCTCGAAGCCGGCGGGCGCCCAGGATCCGTCGACAGCGGTCCGGAAGCGGACGGTGAGCCAGCGTTCGGCGCCGTCCGCCATGGCGATCGGCCAGCCGGGGATGGCGAGCGGCTCGGATGCACCCGGTCCGGCGGACGGCAGGGGGAGGTCGCCCTCGGCCACGATCACCCCATCGATCGAGACCTCGTATCGGGCCTCGAGCCAGGCGAGGTCGCGGAAGTCCTGGCGGTTGCGGATCTCGAGCGAGCCGCCCTCGCCGGCGACGATCCGGACCGGTGCGGCGAGGTGGCGATGCTCGCGGAGGGCAGGCTTGGGCGTCCGGTCGGGCCAGACGACCCCGTCGAGGCAGAAGTTGCCGTCGTTCGGCTCATCACCGAAGTCGCCGCCGTAGGCCCAGCGCCTGGTCCCATCGGCGAGCGTCTGGACGAGCCCATGGTCCCACCACTCCCAGATGAAGCCGCCCTGGAGGCCCGGCGTCGACTCGATCGCGTCCCAGTACTCGGCGAGAGTGCCGTTGCTGTTGCCCATCGCGTGGGAGTACTCGCACATGATGAGGGGCCGGTTCTGGCGGCCCGAGCGCGCATGGGCGACGATCGCCTCGATCGCGGGGTACATCGGGCAGACGATGTCGGACGCGGCCGCGCCGGCCGTCCAGTCGAACTTGATGGCCCCCTCGTAGTGGATCGGCCGGCTCGGGTCGTACCGGCGGAGCCAGCCTGCGGCCGCGTCGTGGTTCGCGCCGTAGCCCGATTCGTTGCCGAGCGACCAGAGGATGACCGAGGGGTGGTTCTTGTCGCGCTGGGCCATCCGGGCGACCCGGCTCACCCAGGCGCCGAGATAGCGTGGGTCGTCACACAGGGTGTCCCAGAACGCGTGCGTCTCGATGTCGGCCTCGGCGATGACGTACAGGCCGAGCTCGTCGGCCGCGTCGAGGAGGGCCGGGTCGTTCGGGTAGTGGGACGTCCGGACGGCGTTGAAGCCGGCCCGCTTCATCGCGATGAGGTCGCCGCGGAACTGCTGCGGGGTGAGGGTCCTGCCGGTCAGCTGGTCGAAGTCGTGCCGGTTGATACCGCGGATCAGGACGCGGCGACCGTTGACGAGGAGATCGACCCCGCGGATCTCGACCCGTCGGAAGCCGACATCCACCGTCGCATCGTCGACGACGTGCCCGGTCGGGTCGAACAGGGTCACCCAGAGCCGGTACAGGCTCGGGCGCTCCGATGACCAGGCGTCGACATCGGGGACGTCGACCGAGAAGCGGGCCGTGCCGTCGACCGGCAGGAGCTCGGCGTGGGAGTCGAACGGCGGTCCGACGGCCGCCCGCATCTGGAACAGGTCGCGGTCCAGATCGGGCTCCCAGCGATGCCAGGGAACGTCGGTGACCGATGGCTCGGCCGTCATGGCGCCCGGCACGCCCGGGACCGCCTCGAATCGCCACGGGTCGTCGGGGGTCCGCCCCGGCTCGCGGACCTCTCGGGTCAGGTGCGCCTCGACGTTCCAGCCGGGGGCCGGCTTCCCGTCGGCGAAGGCGACGCTGACCGTCAGGTCGAGCGTGCCGGTCGTCATGTCGTCGCGGAGCCCGCCGATCGCCCGGACGTCGGCGATATACGTCTTCCCGGTCTCGTAGAGATACACGGATCGGGTGATCCCGCCGTGCCACCACTGGTCCTGGTCCTCGAGGTAGGTCGCGTCGGACCACTTGACGACCTTGATCGTCAGGCGGTTCTCGCCGTCGTGGAGGAAGCGGCTGACGTCGAACTCCGAGGCGAGGTGGGAATCCTTGGCGATCCCGACCTCCTGGCCGTTGAGACTGACGATGGCGACGCTCTCGGCCGCCCCGAGGTGGAGGACGGAGCGCCGGCCGTCGCGCACCTCGTGGGTGAACGTCCGCTCGTAGAGCCCGGTGGGGTCGGCCTCGGGGACGTCGGGAGGCAGGGCCGTGAACGGCATCTGGACGTTCGTGTAGTGAGGCAGGTCGGGGTAGCCCTGCATGGTCCACGAGCCGGGGACCGTGATCTCGGACCACTGATCGGTCGGCTCGGCGTCGGGATGCGGCAGGAGCTGGAATCGCCAGGGCGCGCTCGTCTCCGCCGAGTCGAGGGACTGGCCCACGTGCCGAAGGGAGTGCATCGGGAGGCGGCCGCGACCGGTCAGCTCGGGGTCGAGCCAGGGGGGAGTCACCGGGCGATTCTGGCACGCGCGGGCGGGCTTCGTCGGGGTCGCCCGACCTGCTGCGGGTTCAGTTCCCCGGGCTGGGACCGAACAGGAGCTCGAGCCATGAATCGAGCGCCGAGTGGTTCACCGGCGGTGCACCCAGACGCACCGCGGCCGAGCCCGGCGCGGTGGCGGGAAGCGGCGAGGCGTCGGGCGAGATGACGAACGCGTGGTCCTTCGCGCTGCCAAGGCCGATCCCGCGGGCCTGCTGCTCGATGTAGGCCTGCTGCTGGACGAGGTCGAGCTCGCGCTGGAGCTCGGCGACCTCGGCAGCAGCGGATGCGTTGGCCACGCGGGCCTGGTCGGCCTGGCCGGACATCGAGGCGGCGTCGCTCATCTGGCGGGCGAAGACGATGACGATCCACGTGGCCACGATCGCGCCCAGGAGCCAGGCGACCCGGCGACGAGTGATCCCCGCGACGGACAGCCCGTCGAGGCGGACAGGCTGGCGCTCGGCACGGGTGGATCGCGGGTCCGGATCGACGTCGGAGAGGTCGCCCTCGCTGTCGTCGTCGTCGAAGTCGGGCGGCTCGATCCGGTACCGGTCGTCCATCCAGTCCGATGGTAGCTGCGGGCAGCTGACGTGTCAAACCACCCGGCCGTGCCAGCCAAGGTGGCACGACGAGGCATCAGCCTGCGCGCTAGACTGGCCCGCAATCGAACAGTCGTTCTATATCGGAGGTGCCGCGGTGCGGACCTACGCCCCGCTCGATACCGCGACCGTTCTCGAGCAGACGCTCGATGAGCCCGCACTCGCCCGCGGCGTCGTCCATCACGAGCGCATCCCGGCTCGAGAGGCCGAGTTCGTCGACGTTCCGTCCTGGATCGATGCGCGGATCGTCGCCGGGCTCACCGGCAGGGGCATCGACCGGCTCTACTCCCACCAGGCCGAGGCGATCGAGGCGGTCCGGGCCGGCGGCGACGTCGTCGTGGTCACGCCGACGGCTTCTGGAAAGACGCTCTGCTACGCGATCCCGACCCTCCAGGCGATCGCCGAGGATCCATCCGCGCGGGCCCTCTGGCTCTTCCCCACCAAGGCCCTCAGCCAGGACCAGGTCGCCGAATTCTCCGAGCTCTCGACCGCTGCCGGCATCGAGATCTCCACCGCGACGTATGACGGCGACACGCCGGCCCCGATCCGGTCGGCCATCCGCTCGGCCGGGCAGGTCGTCGTGACGAACCCTGACATGCTCCACTCGGCCATCCTCCCCCACCACACGAAGTGGTTCCAGCTGTTCGAGCAGCTCCAGATCATCGTCATCGACGAGCTCCACTCGTACCGGGGCGTGTTCGGCAGCCACGTCGCCAATGTCATCCGGCGCCTCCTCCGCCTGTGCGCTCACTACGGCAGTCACCCGGTGATCGTCTGCTGCTCGGCGACGATCGCCAATCCCGGCGAGCTCGCGGCGATGCTCACCGGGCGGCCGGCCACGCTCGTCGACCGGAACGGGGCACCGAGCGGCGAGCGACACATCCTTCTCGTCGAGCCGCCACTCATGGATCCGGCGACCGGCGCCCGCGGCTCGTCGATGACGGTGGCCCACCGCTGGGCGATGCCGTTCCTCCGGGCGGGTCGCCAGACGGTCGTCTTCGGCCGCAGTCGGACGGCGGTCGAGATCATGCTCTCGACCCTTCGCGAGGCCCTCCGGGAGGACCTCGGTCCACGCTCGAAGGTCCGGGGCTACCGTGGCGGCTACCTGCCGACGGAGCGGCGGGCGATCGAACGCGGGCTCCGCGACGGCGAGATCCTCGGCGTCGTCGCCACGAACGCCCTCGAGCTCGGCGTCGACATCGGACGTCTCGACGTCTCGATCCTCGCCGGCTACCCGGGCTCGGTCGCCGCGACGTGGCAGCAGATGGGCCGGGCCGGCCGGCGCGGCGGCACGAGCGTCGCCGTCCTCGTCGCGTCCGGCTCGCCGGTGGACCGCTACGTCGTCCACCACCCCGAGTTCCTCCTCGACGGCCGGTCCGAGGAGGCCCGCCTCGACCCGGACAACCTCCACGTCCTCCTGGCCCACCTCCGCTGCGCGACGTTCGAGCTCCCGTTCGAGCCGGGCGACGTGTTCGGGCCCGGCCCGGCCGACGACCTCCTGGCCTTCGTCGGTGAGTCGGGCCACGTCCGCCAGGCCGCCGACGACCGCTGGTACTGGAGCTCGGAGAACTTCCCGGCGTCCGAAGTCTCGCTCCGGAGCGCCGCCCCCGAGAACGTCGTGATCGTCGACACGACACCGGACCGCCCGCGGGTCCTCGGCGAGGTCGACCTCTTCTCGGCCCAGGTCCTCGTCCACGAGCGCGCGATCTACATGCACGAGTCGGTCCAGTACTACGTCGACCGGCTCGAATGGGGCGAGAAGAAGGCCTACGTCCACCGCATCGATGCCGACCACTACACGTACGCCAACCGGGCGGTGACGCTCAAGCCGCTCGACGTATTCGGTGAGGCCCCGGCGCCGGGTGGGCGGCGTGTCCACGGCGAGGTGATGGTCGCGAGCCTCGTGACGATGTTCAAGAAGCTCAAGTTCGGCACCGATGAGAACGTCGGCTGGGGCCCCATCGACCTGCCCGAGCTCGAGCTCCAGACGACCGCCTACTGGCTGACCGCGGAGGCCCTCGCGGGGCGGT
>Ga0335082_10005898_pt1 | contig 13393 bp, 13 predicted proteins | sample Lox_Sample_41_FD_206718 | JGI IMG/M metagenome (GOLD analysis project Ga0335082, IMG submission 206718) | Soil microbial communities from Loxahatchee National Wildlife Refuge, Florida, United States - Lox_Sample_4.1 | ecosystem: Environmental > Terrestrial > Soil > Wetlands | place: USA... | reverse complement strand
GCCCCGCCGACAGCACGCGGCCGAACTCCAACATTCTATCGGACGGGAAGGAATCGGTCAATTTCGAGGAGTCTTGCATTGCATCCCAATCCGCAAACGCTTTTGGGGTCGACACGCCCATGTCCGGCGTCGCAATGACACAGGGTACGGCAGGCAGGTCCGGCAGAGGATAGACCTCCTCTCCATGCCCAACCCCGAGCACCGTCCCACCGACCAGAAACAATGGCAGGTCGGAGCCGACTTCGGTGGCAATTCGTAGTCGCTCGGGTCCAGGCAACGTCTTTTTTACGGCTCGCTCCAGCGCCAGAATGGCCGCCACGGCGTTGCCTGACGCGCCGCCCAACCCGCCCTGCACCGGGAGACGTTTCTCTATGTCGACGATCACGCGACCGCGCACTCGCAGCGCCGCCATGGTCCGCTCGACCGTGCGATAACAGGTATTGGATTCGTCCTTCGGAACACGCGGGTCTTCGCAATGAATCTCGATGCCCGAGCCACGGCCGATCAGCACGCGAATCACATCGTGCAGCGCGATCGTCTGGTAGATCGTGCGCAGCTCATGGTAGCCATCAGGGCGAAGCGCACCGATGCGGAGCCCCAGATTGATCTTGGCGAACGATCGGACGGTTACTGGCATGGAAGGTTGATTTTAACCACAGAGGGCACGGAGAAGCATAGAGGATTTTCGCCGCGGATTCACGCGGATCCGAATAGAAGATTCCACCATTATCCCCGCGCCCACAATGCTGTGCCTTCGGAGATCCTTCGGCCCGCGAAGAAAAGCGCGGGCTCTCAGGATGACAAGGTGGTTAGAAAGAAGAATCGGCGTTGATCCGCGCAAATCCGCGGCGAAGGTTTTAGGTCCTGCGCTTGTAGTAGATCGCGAACTCGTATCCCGGATTTGCCGGGAACAACTCCGCCACTTTTCTCAGCCGCTCGGCCATCTGGGCCGGCGCCAGCAGGGGATAGTCGCGCTCCCGCAGGTCGTAGTAGTCCACGTCGATGAACAGCGACAACAGGTAGATCGAAATGGCGTCGGAAAATGCGGCGGCGAAGTACTCGTTTTTGTGCCGCTCAGTGTCGGGTTCGTGGGAAGTGGCCAGCTTCCGGGACTCCCAGGCGTCAAGGGAGGTTTCGCCCTTGGCGCCGACCTCCACCTGCTTCCACACCAGTTCCGCAAATGCCTGGGAGACGCCGGTTTTCTCCACGAACGCATGCCCGATGTTGATGAAGAACTCGAAGGCCACGGAAAACTTGTCATCCATCAGCCGGGTGGAGATAAAGACGCATTGCGAGTCGCCCAGGTCGAGGTTGCGGTGGCAGACGGCGTTGTCGCTGAGGGCCACGTCGTAGCGGTCGGCGATCACCGTCTCATCACCCTGATTCACAGTCAACGGAACGAAGTAGTAGGCCTTGCGGTGCAGGGCGGCGGCCAGAGAATCCGGCACCGCACCCACCATCCGCTCCAGGTCGGAGGCGGAAACCGTGACCTCTCCGGCCACGGCATAACAGATTCCGTTGGGCGCTTGCGACACCGGAGTGCGTCGGACCACCTCCGACGGCGAGCGGGTAATGGCTGGCGCGGCTTGCGACATAGACTTGTATTCTAGCGCATCGAGAGATCAGCCCAGCGGCAAGCATGGCTTGGCGAGCCAAGGCTACAATGTGCCATGCCCCAGACGGTTCGCTGGTACTGGATTCCCCTGCGAGTGCTGCTGCTCAGCTTTCTGCTGACTCTGCTGGCCTTCGCCACCGGCCTCTTACTGGGCATCGTGGGGTTGGTGAGCGCTGGACTGGTCCATGGCGTGCATCCCAACCTGACCTCGGCCTATCGCCATGTGGCTCTACCGGCGGGAGTTGTCGTGGCTACAGTGGCGCTTGTCGTCACCAGCGTCATGGAGATGCGCAGCTATCGTCGCTCCAAGGTGTTATCGGAGATCGAGCGCGCCAGCCAGTGGCGATCTGGGAACTGACTACCGAGAACCGAGAACTGCCGTTTTTTCGAGTCCCTCCGCTACAATCTTTCCATGCGCCCACGCATTGCTATCCCAGTCACTCACTCCGCCGACAAGGATTACGCCGAGCGCGCACTGCCCCAGTATGAACACGCCGTCGAGGTGGCGGGGGGAGAACCGGTTCGCATCCCGCTGGACAAGGCTCCGGCAGTTGTCATGAAGCTGATCGAGCGCTGTGATGCGGTGGTGCTGCCAGGGAGTAAGGCTGATATCGATCCGGCAAAGTATGAGGCGGCGCGCGATCCGCGCACCAACGCCTCCGATCCCGCCCGCGACACCGTGGACGAGTTGCTGCTGCAGGACGCTTACAACATGAAGAAGCCGGTCCTGGCGATCTGCTATGGACTACAGGCGCTGAATGTCTATCGCACGGGAACACTGGTGCAGCACATCGAGTCGGCCACCAACCACGCGGCGGGACGCAAAGTGCCGGTAGCCCACACGGTGGCGGTCGAGGACGGGTCGAAGTTGGCGGGGATTCTGCGAAGCACGCAAGCGGTTCCGGTCAACTCCAGCCACCACCAGTCGGCAGATGTGGTCGGCGACGGTCTGCGGGTTGTGGCTCGCTGCCCGGAGGATGGAATTGTAGAGGCAGTCGAGGGAACTTCACCGGACCATTTTGTCCTGGGAGTGCAGTGGCACCCGGAGCGGTCGGTGGATGACGACGAGCCTTCGCGGGCGATCTTTTGTGCATTGGTCGAGGCCGCGCAGGCCCGGCATGAACGACTGAAGGGTGAGTTCGAATCGGTCTGAGCGGTTCACCCGGGGGTTACAGCCCCGGTCTCTTCTCCGCGATCAGCTTTCTGACCTTCTCCACAAACTCCGCCGCCGGCATGTCTTCGGTCTTCTCTTTCCCCCGGGTACGGACGTTCACTTTGCCCCCTTCGGCTTCTTTGTCGCCAACGACCAGCTGGAAGGGCACCTTCTGCAGCGCGTGTTCGCGAATCTTGGCGTTCATCTTCTCGTTACGCGCATCGACGTGCACCCGGACTCCCGCAGCTTTCAACTGGTCCCCAACCTTGTTGGCGTATTCCACATGCCGCTCGGCAATCGGAATGACGACCGTCTGCACCGGCGACAACCAAACCGGAAACGCCCCCGCGTAGTGCTCGATCAGCGTGCCGAAAAAGCGTTCCACCGACCCAAATAGCGCCCGATGCACCATGACCGGCTGCTTCCGGGTGCCGTCTTCAGCTACGTACTCCAGCCCGAACCGCGCCGGCAGGTTGAAGTCGAATTGCACCGTCGAAAGCTGCCACAAGCGTCCGATCGCGTCCACCAGCTTGATGTCGATCTTGGGGCCGTAAAACGCCGCCTCGCCGGGAATCGTTTTGTACTCGATCTTCCGGCGTTTCAAAACGGCTTCCAGCGAGTTTTGCGCGTAGTTCCATTGCTCCTCACTGCCGACGAAACTTTCCCGCTGCTTGGGGTCCCAGGTGGAAAGCTCGGTCTGATACTGATCGAAGCCGAAATCCTTCAGCACATCCAAGGCAAAATCGAGGCAGGCTTCAATCTCGCTCTCCACCTGTTCCGGCGTGCAGAAGATGTGCGCATCATCCTGGGTGAATCCCCGCACCCGCATAAGCCCGTGCATGACGCCCGAACGCTCGTAGCGATAGACCGTACCCAGTTCGCCCAGGCGCACCGGCAGATCGCGGTATGATTTCAACGAATCGCGATAGATCAGAATGTGGCCCGGGCAATTCATGGGCTTCAGGCGATATTCCGCATCGTCCAATTCCATTACATCGAACATGTTGGAAACGTAATAGCCCTCGTGCCCGGAAACGTGGAACAGCTGGCGCCGCACCACGTTGGGCGTGTAGACCAGAGAGTAGCCGCGTTTCACATACTGGTCGCGCATCCAGTCTTCCATCTCTTTGCGGATGATTCCGCCCTTGGGATGCCAGAAGATCAATCCCGGTCCCGCCAGGTCCTGGATGGAGAACAGGTCGAGCTGCTGGCCCAGCACGCGATGGTCGCGCTTCTTGGCCTCCTCTTGCCGGTGGAGGTATTCGTCGAGATCTTTCTTCGAGTAAAACGAGGTTCCGTAGATGCGTTGCAGCTGCGGGTTTTTCTCGTCACCCAGCCAGTATGCCCCGGCGATGTTGAGCAGCTTGAAGGCCTTGATCCTGCCGGTGGAAGGAATGTGTGGCCCGCGGCAAAAATCCGTGAACTTGCCGGTGCGATAAATCGAGATCTTTTCATCAGGCTTGGTGAATTGCTCGATGAAATGACACTTCATGAAATCGCCGTCCTGCTTGAATTCCTTGAGGCCCTCTTCACGGGGCAGGAACTCACGAGCATAGGGAATGTTTTCCTGCACCAGTTCCTGCATCTTCTTTTCGATTTTTTCCAGGTCTTCCGGGGTGAAGGGGGTGGGACGGTAAAAATCATAGAAGAACCCGCTTTCGGTCGCCGGACCGTGGCCGAGCTTGGTCTCTGGGAACAATTCCAGTACCGCCGCCGCCAGCAGATGAGCAGAAGAGTGCCGATACACCTCCAGCGCCTCGGGGTCTTTTTCCGTCAGAATGCGCAGTGGCGTATCTTTTTCCAGCGGCCGGGTCAGATCAATCAGGTCGCCGTTGGTTTTCGCCACCAAGGCGGCGTCCGCCAACCGTGGGCTGATGGACTTTGCAATCTCCAGCGCCGTCGCACCCTTGGGGGCTTCCTTGACACTCCCGTCGGGAAGTTTGATGTGAATGCTGTCTGCCATAGGAAGAACTTTCAGTATAAAGCACTACGGGGCGGACCTTGTGTCCACCCCGTCGGTACTCTCTTGTCTCCGGAATCTATTCGCAGGCTTGGTTGAAGGTGTTTTCCAACGTGTACCACTGGTTCACCGACTGCGAAGGATCGTAAGAGAAGTATCCGAGGAACGCCAGGTCTTGCGGATGCCAGATCCGTCCGTGCCGGTCGGGGAGCTCAAAGATCACGTCACTCAGAGGGTCACCCACTTCCAGAATGCCGCAAGGAGTGAAGTTATTGATATATGCGTCGTCCATCCACTCCGCGACCTCGTGGACCAATGTGCTGATATCGGCGTCGATCAGATTTTGGTACGGATCCAGGTAGGAGACGTAGGTATACGTCTTGGCCGTCAGGGGGTCATTTCCATAAGCGTCGTGATATCCGTACGCTCCTGCCGGGAAGACATTGTAAGTGAGAAAGATGGTGAAGACGCCAGGCGTGATCTGCTGAAATTTGTCAAACAGCGGTCCGGTAATGTTCTGGTCGATGAAAGAACCGTTGAGAATGCCACGCTTCACGCCAAATGGACCTGAGATGGTGTGCCCGCCGCTGGCAGGGACATCGAACGCCTGCTCGGGAGCGACAATCGGCTTGAGCAACACGTGGTAATCGGGAGAAACGGTGGAGACGGAAGACCAGAAGTTGCCGCGCTGGAACGCATCCACAAATTGTGTCGTTCCCAGATCTACCGCCCCGGCCGTTACGTCCGCTGCCTGGAACACCGGCGAAGCCAGGACCGCTTTCGTTGCCGAGGCATGGTGGTAGGTATACAGTGGCCCGTTCGCGTCAAACACGGTGCCATCCGAGAAAGTCAGCTTCAGCGGGATAATCACGGTGGGAATCACGGTCTTGACCGAACCCTTCGAAGGATCAGATCCGACCATCACATAAGTGTAGGTGCGGTTGTTATAAGTGAAGGTACCGGTCCAAGTCGGCAGCCCGGTCCCGGCCTGCACCTGGTCGGTGGTGAAGCGCCGCGGACGCACAGCGTCGCGCAGGATGGGCGCATCCTGGCTGAGCCCAAACGGGACAAACAACGCGCAAAGCAAAAGGTGCAGAAGTGCAGACTTTCTTGTCGTCATCACCATCTCCTCATGCGGACAACTGAGGCGTAAGTAGAACACAACAAGGGCACGTCTTCCAGTAGGAAAAAAGACCCCAGTTCTTTCCTGGGGTCCGCCGAAAACATTTGTGACCTGTCTCGACTACCAGCCGAGCTTCTGACCCTTGTTCTGCTCGTCCAGCCATTTCTGCAAGGGAGCGAAGTAGTCCAGGATCGCGCTGGCGTCCATCTGCCGCTGGCCAGTGAGGACCTCCAACTCGTCGGGCCAGGGTTTGCTGGTTCCCATCTGCAGCATTTTGTTGAGCTTGGCCCCGGCTTCCTTGGATTGGAAGAAGGTGCAGCGATTGAGTGGTCCGCGGTACCCGGACGCCTGACATATGGAACGATAGAACTGGAACTCCAGGATGTCAGCCAGGAAATAACGCATGTAGGGGACATTGGCGGCGACGTGAAACTTCGCTGCCGGATCAAAATCAGCCTCGCTGCGCGCCATCGGTGGCACCACACCCTGATATTTCAGGCGCAGGTCCCACCAGGCTTGGTTGTAGTTCGCGGGCGTGACCTCTCCGGAGAAGACTCTCCAGCGCCACTGGTCAATCATTAGCCCAAACGGCAGGAATGCGACTTTATCGAGCGCCTGCTTCAGCAGCAGCGGGATGTCGCTGTCGGCCGAAGGCAAATCGCTCAGCAAACCGACCTTCTGCAGATACTCAGGGGTCACGGCCAAGGCAATCGTGTCTCCGATGGCCTCATGGAAGCCGTCGTTAGCCCCGCTTTCAAAAAAGAAAGGCTGGCTCTTGTAGGCCCGCTGGTAGAAATTGTGCCCCAGTTCGTGATGGATAGTTACAAAATCCTCGTCGCGAATCTGGATGCACATCTTGATGCGCAAGTCGTCCTGATTGTCGATGTCCCAGGCACTGGCGTGGCAGACCACATCTCGGTCGCGCGGCTTCACGAATAGCGACCGCTCCCAGAAACTTGCCGGCAGCGGGTCGAAGCCCAGTGACTTGTAGAAGTTCTCGCCGTAGTGGACCATGCCCTGGGCATCGAGTCCCTTGGCTTGCAGCAACTGGGAAAGGTCGTAGCCGCGGCTCTTCTCCGGAAGCCCGAGAAGCGGGAAGATGTTGCCCCACGTCTGCGCCCAGGGATTTCCCAGCAGATCGGCGGGAATCGGCCCCTCGGGCGGGACCACGCTCGCGCCGTACTGATTTGCCAGCCGGGCGCGCACGAAGGTGTGCAGCGAAAGATAGAGCGGACGTACCTGCTGCCAGAGTCTTTCCAGCTCGGCGCTGAATTGCTCGGGCGGCATGTCATAACCGGCGCGCCACATGGCGCCGACATCCTTAAAGCCCATCTCGCGGGCGCCCTGGTTCGAGAGCTCGACAAACCGTGCGTAGCGCTGCCGCATGGGCGCGCCCACTTTGTGCCAGCCGGCCCACACGTCCGCGAGCTCTTTGGGGTCGCGGTTTTCGCCCATCAGCTTCTCGATGGCGGTAATGTCGAGGCAGTCGTCGGGCTTGCGGCAGTATTTGCCTTTCCCGTAGTCGGCGTCCATGGACACCGCAATCTGGGTCATTTCCTTGCGCAACGCTGGATCATGCGGTGCGGGAGCCACCAGCGCTAGCCTGAGCAGGGTGAACTTCCTGGCCAGGTCCGGCGGCATGTTTAGCCCGTCGAACTTTCTGGATTGCTCGACCAGTTCGGTGGTAATGGCAGTCAATTGGTCATTGGCATCGGCGGCCAATGCCTCGGTGTCATCGGTGATGAAGTTTTCCTGCACCCAGTTGGCGCGCGATGTCTTGATCGCGATTTCGTTCAGGCGGGACTCGGCCTGTTTCATGAACTGCTCGGCGTCAGCAACGGTGGGTTTCGTCTGGGCGGGCAGAAGAAGCGGGGGTAGTAAGAGAAAAAACAGAAGAAGACGGAATTTCATGGAAATCCTCCGGGTCACGATTATGAACGAGGGAAGGAAAAATGTCAGTGCCGGGCGCGTACGCAAAGCTGCTATGGAGTGTAAAGGCGCTCCAGCGCTTGCTTCACCCTTGCCGACAAGGCTTCCAAATCGCTGGACTTCAGTCCTGCGGTCGGGATCGGATCGCCCACGCGCATTTCAAGCGGACGAGACTTGATGTGGTAGGTGTTCATGGGAAGCAGTTCAAAGGTCCCCACTAGAGCTACGGGCACGATGTCCACTTGCGCCTTAATAGCTAGGAAGAATGCGCCCGGGAGGAAGGGCTTGATTTCGCCGTCCGGAGTGCGTCCACCTTCGGGAAAGATCACCAGCGGCATGCCGGCCTGCAGGCTCCTGACGGCCGAGCGTATGTCGGCGATGGATCGCGCCGGAGTCTGTTGGTCGATACAGACCTGTCCCGACCGCCGAAGGTGGCCGCCGATCATGGGATAGCTCAGCAATTCTTTCTTGAAGACAATGCGGAACTGAAAAGGGAGATTTGCATAAAGCACCGGGATGTCCAGCGCTGAGGCATGATTCACGGCATAAACGTGCGTCTTGGTGGTATCAATCTTCTCCAGGCCGGTAATGGTCACCGGGGAGAAGATCGTCTTCATGATCAGCTGCGACCAGAGACGGGCAAAGGCGTGCAGGATACGGCCCCGGTCACCAAACAAAGAAGCCGGAACCGCGAGAGGGCCAAGAACGACGGTGTAAAGCCAGATCAGAGGATCGAAGAAGAAATACGACCGCAGGCGGCTCGCCCAGCCGTACTTTCTCGCTTCCATCGCAGACACGGTACCTTGCGTCCGGACAGATTCCATCCTGCCCGGCGAGGCTTCCGCCTTCTTGAGCGCTGCATTCTCGCTGACGGGCGCATTCACTTCCGGCACTTAGATCCGCACCTCCAACGCCCGCATGGCCTCGCCCACTACATAGATCGAACCTGTCACGACCACAACGGTTGCTTTCCCGGCAGAGTTTCGGGCGCTCTGCAAAGCGGCCGCGACGCTGTCCGCGTCTTCCATTTCCGTCGCAGTCCGCACCGCGGCCTGTCGAATCTCACCCGGAGTCGCCGATCTCGGATTGTTCGCGGACGTCACGATGACCCGCTCGGCCAGCGGAAACAGAATCTCCGCAATCTCTGCAATCGCTTTGTCGCGCATAGCGCCGAAGACAAATATCAGAGGCCGCCCGTCATAATAAGTCGACAAAGCCGAGCGCAGCGCCCATGCCCCAGCGGGATTGTGCGCCACGTCCAATACGTATTCGGGCGTGGCCTGGGTCGCGGGGATGACCTGAAAGCGCCCGGGCCAGCGCGTCTCGCGAATGCCGCGCTCGATCGATTCCGGCGTAATGGGAAGTCCCTGTTTGCCCAGTTCTTCGGCGGCGGCAATCGCCAGGGCCACATTCCTCAATTGATGGCGGCCCACCAACGGCGTCTCGACCAGGATTTGCTTGTCCATGACCTGCAGGGGATAGCGCGAAGTCGGCCGCGTAGCCTTTACCAGGTAGTCCCCGCTCCCTGGGCTAACCGGCGGCACATATGGCACGGCGTTTACCGCCCGGGCATCCAGCTCGAGAATCGTGTTCCCGATGACATCGTTGGCCTGGGGTTGTTGCGGCAGAGTCACCACGACTCCGCCTTTCCGGATGATGCCGGCCTTCTCCCGCGCAATTTCCTCCACGGTATTTCCCAGGAACTTCTGGTGATCGAGGGAGATGTCGCTGATGACGGCGACCCGCGGCTCAACGACGTTGGTCGCGTCGAGTCTTCCCCCCATACCTACTTCCAACACGGCAATTTCCACTTGGTTCCGGGCAAAATACTCGAAAGCGATGGCGGTCAGCATTTCAAAGAAGCTGGGATGCCAGGGCAGCTCTCCTTCTTCAACCAGCCGCTCCGCCGTGCGGTCCACCATGTCGTGCAGCAGGGCAAAATCGTCGTCGCTGATCTCGTCCCGGTCGATGCGTATCCGTTCGTTAATCCGTACCAGATGGGGTGAAGTGTACAAGCCAGTGCGAATGCCCGAGGCCCGAAGAATTGAAGCCAGGGTTGCTGCCGTGGAGCCTTTGCCGTTGGTGCCCGCGATCAGCACCGACGGAAATCGCTTTTCGGGGTGGTTCAGCGCCCCGAGCAGCACGCGCATGTGCGCCAGGTCGAACTTGTGTGACGGTGTTTGGGCCAGCTCGTGGCCCAAGGCATACATTCGCGCCACTGCAGTTTCGTAGGAAAGGCGCAAGTCGCCGGTCTCCGGTTGTTGGTCGTTGGCTAAAATCTTGGCCATCAGCTGTCAGGTATCAGATTACCAGTTTCGACTTTCCGCCAAGGACTTTCCAGAATATTGAATTGGAAGGGGATTATGGGTCTGCGAACGGGGTCGGGTGGGGGTTTACTGCTGGCTGAGGGCTGATAGCTGAAGGCTTCTTTAGGCGGCGGCCATGAAATCCAGGGCGCGGGAGATATAAGGTTTCAGCTCCCGTCGCGACACCACAGCGTCCAGCATGCCGTGCTCCAGCAGGAACTCGCTCCGTTGGAACCCCTGGGGCAGTTTTTGCCGGATGGTCTGCTCAATCACTCTTGGTCCGGCAAATCCGATCAGAGCGCCAGGTTCTGCAATATTGAGATCACCGAGCATGGCGAACGATGCGGTCACGCCCCCGGTGGTTGGGTCGGTCAAGACCGAGACGTAAGGCACCTTGGCCTCGTCGAGGCGGGCCAGCGCAGCGGAGATCTTGGCCAGCTGCATGAGGCTGATGACGCCTTCCATCATGCGGGCGCCGCCGGAAGCGGACACGATGATCAAGGCAGTCCTGGTTCGTGCGGCCTCTTCAATCGCCCGGGTAATCACTTCGCCTACAACCGCTCCCATACTCCCACCGATAAAGGCGTATTCCATGGCGCTGACGATCACCGGGCGGCCGTTCAGCTTGCCGCGCGCGTTGATGACGGCGTCCGTGAGTCCAGTGTCCGCCTGGGCCTGTGTCAGTCGGGCCGAGTAGGGCTTCAAGTCCGAGAACTGGAGGGGGTCGGTCGAAACCAGGTTGCCATCAAAGGTGTCGTACCGGTCATCGTCGAGCAATTGCGCCAGCCGTACTCGGGCGTCAATTCGGAAGTGCTTGTTACACTTCGGACAGACCTGCAGGTTGTCTTCCAGGTCTTTCTTCCAGATGATCTGCCGGCAGCCTTCACACTTGACCCACAGCCCCTCGGTGCGAACCTTCTTCTCGCCCGAGGTGTCCAGTTCGCCGGATTGTCGTTTGAACCAGGCCATAAAGCAGTAGCTGGTAGCTTGTAGTTAGTGGCTAGGAAAACCTTCCTAACTACTAGCCCCTCGCTACTAGTATTCAATTCCTCTCTGCGCCAGCACACCCTTTTCGTAGGCATGTTTCACTTGGCGCATTTCGGTCACAGTGTCGGCTAGATCCACAATTGTCGGATGTGCGTTGCGCCCCGTCAAGATGACGTGCACCATTTCGGGCTTTTTCTTCAAGCTTTCCACCACCTTAGCGGGATCGAGCATACCGTAGCTGATGGCATAGTTGATCTCGTCGAGGATGACCAAGTCCCAGGACCCTGACTGGATGGCACGCTCACCTTCGGTCCAGGCTTCCTCCACCATGCGCACATCTTCGGGATCCGGTTTCTCCGCCCCGACCTTCACGAAGCCGCGACCCAACTGTTTCATGACGAACTTGTCCCCAAAGGCTTGCACCGCATCGAGTTCGCCATAGTGCCAGGAGCCTTTCAGGAACTGCAGCATGAGGACCCGCATGCCTTGTCCGACCGCGCGCAAGGCCGTGCCCATGGCCGCGGTGGTCTTGCCCTTGCCCGGCCCCGTGTTCACGATAATCAGACCCCGGCGGACGTCTGCCATAACAGGTGATCTTTGATTGTACCCGTTCTTGGTAGCAGTGATGATGCGAAGCAGATGATTGAAAGCAAAGGTGTTCATAACCGTCGCAACGGTAATAAAGCGACCTTAAGGACGGGCGGTCTATTTAAAGAATATTGTTGAAAACTTTAATTATGACGAGATCAAAGCAATTCACGGTAGCGGGTCAGTTTAACTGACCCACTACCCAATTCACCCTTTCCTTGACCGAAACGGCAGAATAGGGCATCTTTTGATAACACTACTGTTGGTAACCGACGGACTGTTGCCTCAACCTCTTCTCTACCTCAGTGCTTTCTTCGAGAGATACCGGGCAGACTATTACCGTCTCCATCTGGAGGTGAGCCAGTCGGGGACCTTGGCAGGATGGATCACTTTTTTCCTGTGAGGTGTTGCCCAGCAGTCAGAAGACGCAATTGTCCGAGCCAATAAACTGCAAAGACTCTCCGAGACGTATCGTGAGAATCTGCAAACAAAGAGATCGTCGGCCGCCCTCGTGAAGTTAAACGACTGCCTTTTCGATCGTCCAATGATCACAGTGCAGCAGGCGATGAAGCTTCTGAAATTGTCGCAACCCGCCGCTCAGAACAACATCGACAAACTCCTAGAGGAAGGCATTCTTGAAGAAATTACGGGACGACAAAGAGGCCGTGTGTACATTGCTTCAAGAATTTTGCAGATTGTGGAAGATGAAGAGGTACAGCAGCTCCCACTGAAGTTTTCTCGCATCACATAACCAATGGGCTGAGGAGAATAGGTTCCAAAAGGCTAATGCCCCAAATGGTACGGGTGCCCCTTCAGAATGGTGAACGCACGGTACAACTGCTCAAGGAAGACGACTCGCGCCAATTCATGGGCCAAGGTCATTTTGCCGAGCGACAAAACCAACGTTGCGGCGCGCCGCGCGTCGTCCGAGAAGCCATCCGCCGGACCGACGGCACAAAGCAACGGCAGGGGATTCCGGTCCTGGAAATCCCCGAGCCATTTTGCGAATTCCTCGGAAGAGAGCTGCTTTCCGCGAGCGTCGAGCAGCAGTAGGGCATGACGCGCCGGCCGGGCATCTCGGGCGCACAGATTCAGCACCGCGGCTTCATCTTTGAGGGTTACGCCGTCGACTTTCGTATAACGGCCAAGGCGCTTGAGATACTCCGCCGTCAGAGTCTCGATGGCTGCTTCTTTCGTCTTGCCGATCCAGGCGATCCTGATCTTCACCGGAGAAATTTAACCACAGAGGGCACCGAGAACGCAGCGCTCGAATCAAAACTCTGTCGTCAGCCTTCTGGTGGCTATGCCGGTTTCTTGGCGATGCGCCGAGTGGCGGCACGCCGGGTCCTGCCGCCCAACAGGTCGGACGGCCCCAACCGTTTGGCTGACTTCCACAGCCGCTCTAGGTCGTAAAACCGGCGCGATTTTTCCGAGAAGATGTGCACCACGAAATCAACGTAATCGAGCAGCACCCATTCGGCCTGCTTGTAACCCTCGATGTGCGCGGGACGCTGGCCGGCATTCTTGAGCCGCAATTCGACTTCGTCAGAAATGGCCTGGATCTGCCGCGGATTGGTTCCGCTGCACATTACGAAATAGTCGGTGAAGGCGCCGGAACCCTTTTCCAGTTCCAGGATGCTGATCTCTTCCGCCTTCTTGTCCTGGCAGGCGGTAATGGCTTCGGAGACTTGTTGTTTCAAGAGGTTTTTCTTCATGCAGTCGAGAAATCAGT
>Ga0335082_10005896_pt1 | contig 13393 bp, 7 predicted proteins | sample Lox_Sample_41_FD_206718 | JGI IMG/M metagenome (GOLD analysis project Ga0335082, IMG submission 206718) | Soil microbial communities from Loxahatchee National Wildlife Refuge, Florida, United States - Lox_Sample_4.1 | ecosystem: Environmental > Terrestrial > Soil > Wetlands | place: USA: Florida... | reverse complement strand
TGGACCGCGATCTCGCCGGATCTCACCCGGCACGACCCCCGCACGCTCGGGGCATCGGGCGGCCCGATCACGCTCGACCAGACCACGGCCGAGTACTACGCCACGATCTTCGCGCTGGCCGAGTCGCCGGTCGAGCGCGGCACGATCTGGGCGGGCTCGGACGACGGCCTGATCCACCTGACCCGGAACGGCGGCCGCAGCTGGGCGGACGTCACCCCGCACGACCTGGCGCCGTTCACCCGGATCTCGATCATCGAGGCCTCGCACTTCGCGCCGGGCACCGCATACGTGGCCGCCAACCGGTATCAGCTCGACGACCCGTCGCCGATCATCCTGGTGACCCGGGACTACGGGCGCACCTGGACGCGGATCGTGACCGGACTCCCGGCGGGCGAGTTCGTCCGCGTGGTGCGGGAGGACCCGGCGAAGCGCGGCCTGCTGTTCGCCGGCACCGAGCGCGGCGTGTGGGTGTCGTTCGACGACGGCGCCGGCTGGCAGTCGTTGCGCCGCAACCTGCCCATCGTGCCGGTGCACGACCTGGCGCTCAGGGACGGCGACCTGGTCGCCGCGACGCACGGGCGCTCGTTCTGGATCCTCGACGACATCACGCCGCTGGAGTCCCTGACGCCGGCCGTCGTGCAGGAGGACGCGCACCTGTACCCGGTCCGCGACGCGTACCGCGTGGACTGGGGCGGCTCGGACGCCGGCAGCGACGCGCACCCGGTGGGAAAGAACCCGCCGAGCGGCGCGATCGTGCACTACTGGCTCAAGACGGCGGGGCAGGAGGTCACGCTCACCTTCATGGATTCGGCGGGCCGCGTGATCCGGCGGTTCACCAGCCGGCAGGACTCGATCCAGGCGGCCGACTCCGCCCGCGCGGCGGGTGGCCTCAAGGCGCGGCGGGACAGCCTGATGCGGGTTCTCGGTGACAGCGTGAAGGCGGACTCGGTCCTCGGCGACACCACCAAGGACGCCGACAAGCCGTGGCCGCAGCGGCCGCCGGCTCCGCCGCGGGTGCCCGACAAGGCGGGCCTCAACCGGTTTGCCTGGAACCTCCGCTACCCGGGGCCCGCCGCGTTCTGGGGAATGAGCGACATCGTGACCGACGGCCCGGTCGCGCTCCCCGGCCGTTACCGCGTGCGGCTGGAGGTGGGCGGGAAGAGTTACGAGCGGAGCTTCCGGCTCAAGGTGGACCCGCGCTCGGTGGTCACGCCCGCGGCACTGCGCGAGCAGTTCGCGTTCCTGGAGCGCATCCGCGACACGGTGAACGCGGTCACCTCCGCGGTGATCCGGATGCGCAACGTCCGCGCGCAGCTCGAGGACCGGACGGCGGCGCTGCCCTCCGGCGCGCCGGCGCGCGCGCAGGCCTCGGCCCTCGGGGCGCGGCTGGCGGCGCTCGAGGACACGCTGTACCAGGTCCGGCTGCAGGCGGACGAGGACGGGCTGGTCTACCCGTCGCGCGCCGCGGAGCGGCTCAGCGCTCTGGCCGGCGTCGTGGGCGGCATCGACGCCAGGCCGACGGCGCAGTCCTACGAGGTCTTCCGCCTGTTCGCGCCGGAGCTGCAGCGCGGCTTGGTCGCGGCCGGGGCGGCGCTCGGCGAGGGCCTCGCCGCCGTAAACGCTGCGCTCGCGCAGGCGGGGCAGGCGCCGGTGGTGGCCGCGGCGGGCGAGATCCGTCCGCCGCGCCCCGTGGAGTGACGCCGTGCCGCTGAGACCGCCGTTCGAGAACGCCTGGCTGCGGGCGATCGGCCTGCGGCAGGTGTCGGGGTCGCTGCGGCTGCCGGCGGCGGTGTTCGAGGCGTTCCTCGCCGCGCCGTGGGACCCCTCGCCGGATTTCGCGCTCCCCGCGAAGTGGAAGCGGCGCGCGCGCGAGCACCCCCGCTACGCCCGGTTCTGCTACGCGCTCGCCCGCGGCACCGGGGCGCGGCGCATCCTCGAAGTGGGCTCGTCGTCCGGCGGCACGACGGCGGGCTGGGCGCGCGCGCTCGGCGAGGCGGCGGCGGGCGGCGCCGCGGTGCACCTGGTGTGCGTGGACAACGACTCCTACGAGCCCGGGGTCTACCCGGCCATCACGGCCAGGAACGTCGAGCGGGTGGGCCTCGCGCTCGATCGCGTCACCTTCGAGCGCGGCGACTCCGCGTCGTGCCTGCGCGGCGTCGCGGCGGCACGCCCGCGCTACTTCGACGTCTACCTCGTGGACGCCGGCCACACCTACGAGGAGGCCACCGGCGACCTCGAGCTCGGCCTGCCCGCGGTGCGCCCCGGCGGGCTGATCGCGGTGCACGACGTGGACCGCGCGCGGGCGATGCCCGAGGCGACGGCCGCCCACCCCGCGCCCGTGTACGACGCGGTGCACGACTTCACCCGTGCCCACGGCTTCGAGTCCTGCACGCTGCGCTTCGTCCGCAAGCACCTCGCCATCGTCCGCGTCGCCGGCTGACCGCCGCCGCGCCGGGTGCGCCGCTCCGGCGGCGGCGCCGCGCTCGTTACCGGGCGCGCCCCGGCGCTATCTTCCTTCGGCGCATGTCCCTCGACACCATCGCGGTCCTGGTCGTGGCCTTCCTGGTCCTGGTGGCCACGCTCCCCATCGTGATCCACCAGGTGCGGAAGGACCGGCGCGCCAGGCGGCTGGTGACGGAGGCCCGCACCCTGGGCAGCCACGAGACCGTGTCGCTGCACCCCAGGGTGGACGAGGGGCTGTGCATCGGCTGCGGCGAGTGCGTCAAGAACTGCCCCGAGCAGGACGTCCTGACCACCATCAGGAACAAGGCGGTGGTGGCGCACGCGGTGGAGTGCGTGGGCCACGGCATCTGCGAGCGGGTCTGCCCGGTCGGCGCGATCACCCTGGTGATCGGCACCGCGAAGCGCGGCGCCGAGATCCCGCGGCTGTCGGAGCACTTCGAGACCAACGTGCCGGGCCTGTACGTCGTGGGCGAGCTGGGCGGGATGGGGCTGATCCGCAACGCGGTCTGGCAGGCCTCGCAGGCCGTGGTCCACGTCGCGCAGGGCGTGCGGCGCGGCCCCGGCCTCGACCTCCTGATCGTGGGCGCCGGCCCGGCGGGTCTCGCGGCCGCGCTGGTCGCGCAGCAGCAGCGCCTCCGCTTCCGGGTGATCGAGCAGGAGACCCTCGGCGGATCGATCCTCCACTACCCCCGCAAGAAGCTGGTCATGACGCACCCGGTCGAGCTGCCGGGCGTGGGGCAGATCCCCTTCCGCGAGATCGAGAAGGAGCCGCTGCTCGAGTTCTGGCTGGGGACGCTCGGCCGCAAGGGCATCAAGGTGGAGGAGGGCGTGCGGCTCGAGCGGGTCGAGCGCGGCGGCGCCGGCTTCGTCGCCCACACCTCGGCGGGGCCGATCGACGCGGCCCGCGTCGTCCTCGCGCTCGGCCGCCGCGGGACCCCGCGCCGGCTCGAGGTGCCGGGCGAGGAGCTGCCCAAGGTCGCCTACCGGCTGATCGAGCCGGAATCGTACGAGGGCCAGAACGTGGTGGTGGTGGGCGGCGGCTCCTCGGCGCTCGAGGCCGCGATGTCGCTCGCCGAGCGGCCGCGCACCTACGTCACGCTGTGCCACCGCCGGGCCGACTTCTCCGGCGCCCGCGCCGCCCTCGTTCAGCGGGTGCTGGCGCTCGAGTCGGAGGGGATGCTGGAGATCCTGCGAGAGGCGCGCGTCACCCGGATCGAGCCGAAGAGCGTGCACTTCGACGTCGCCGGCCGGCTCGACGCGCGCGACAACGACTTCGTCTTCATCCTCGCCGGCGGCGTGCCGCCCTACGAGCTGCTCAAGCGGTGCGGCGTGGACCTCGAGACGAAGTTCGGCACCCCGCTGCTCCGCTCCGCCTAGCTCCGCACTCCCGCCGCCGGGCGCTCATCCCCCCGACCCGCGCGGATGGCACGAGTAGCACGCCGCCGCCGTGTAGGAGTACCCGGTCCGCCCCTGGTGCTCGTTGTCGGTCGACGCCTGCGGGTGGCAGCTCCCCGCCATGCAGGTGAACACGCTCGGCGAGCCCGCCGTCGGATGGCACTGCGCGCAGGTCGTCCAGGCCCCGTTGTGCCGCCCGCTGTAGATCGGGAAGTACAGGGCGTCGTGCTGGGTGAAGGCCCCCTGCGCGCCGGTGGGGTGGCACGAGTAGCACTGGCTGGCCGTGTACGCGTAGCCCGTGATCCCGGCGTGCAGCGGGTCGGTCGCCGCCTGCACGTGGCAGCCGCTCGACATGCAGGTGAGCACGTTGGGCGAGCCGGCCGTCGGGTGGCACGCCGTGCACGCGGCCCACACGCCCGCGTGATTCCCGCTGTAGATCGGGAAGTACAGCGCGTCGTGCTGAGTGAAGCTCGCCTGCTGGCCGCTCGGGTGGCACGACAGGCACTGGCTGGCCGTGTACGCGTAGCCCGTGATGCCGGTGTGGATCGGGTCGGTCGCCGCCTGCGCGTGGCAGCCGCTGGACATGCAGGTGAACAGGCTCGGCTGGCCGGCCGTGGGGTGGCAGGCCGTGCAGGTGGTCCAGACGCCCCGGTGCGAGCCGCTGAAGATCGGGAACAGCGCGTCGTGCTGGGTGAAGTTCGCCGGCCCGCCGGTCGGGTGGCACGACAGGCACTGGGTGGCGACGTAGGCGTAGCCGGTGATGCCGCTGTGGATCGGGTCGGTCGCCGCCTGGGGGTGGCACCCGCTCGACATGCAGGTGAAGGTCGTGGACGGGCCGCCGCTCGGGTGGCAGGCGGCGCAGCTGGTCCAGGTGCCCTGGTGGACGCCGCTGAAGATGGGGAAGACGGCGTCGTGCTGGGCGAAGGCGCCGCGGCTGCCGTTCGGGTGGCACATCAGGCACGCCGACGACTGGTAGCTGTACGCGCCGCCGAGGCCCGAGTGCTCGGCGTCGGTCCGCGCCTGGGCGTGACAGACCGTGCACGAGAAGACGGTGTAGTCGCTGCCGCTGGTGTGGCAGCTCGCGCAGTCGCGCCACACGCCCGCATGCGCCCCCGTGTAGATGCCGAAGGTCGCGTCGTGCTGCCGAAACAGTGCGAAGTTCCAGGTGGTGAACTGGTGGCAGCTCTCGCACTGCGACGAGAACCCCATCGCGGCGTGCGCCGGGCTCGTGGTCGCCGCGAAGGTGGCCTGGTGGCACGCGACGCACGGAGTCACGGCGCCGCTGAACTGCTGGAACGACGCCTGGCGGTGGCAGTCCACGCACTTGAGCGAGGCGTGCACGCCCAGCTCCGGGAGCCGGGTCCGCGCGTGCGCGTCCCGCGCGCTCACCTGCTGCCAGCTCGACTCGTTGTGGCACTGCTCGCACCGCTGGCCCGCGTCGCCGCGGTGCGGGTCCTGGTGGCAGGTGCGGCACGCGGCCGCGACGGTGCGGAAGTCGCGCAGGTTGTGGCAGCCGGCGCAGGGCGCCGAGACGTGCTGGCCCCGGAGCGGCGTGCCGGTCTTGCCGTGGTCGAACACCACGTCGCGCCAGTTCCGGGTCGTGTGACAGGCGGTGCAGGCGAGCCCGCGGAGGTTGACGTGCGGGTTCGTGACCGTCGCCTGGTCTTGGGCGGCCGCGTCGCGCGGGGCGGCGGCGAGGGCGGCGGCCAGGCTGGCGGCCGCGACGAGAGTCCGGAACCGGATCGGCCTCACAGGCGCTGACCTCCCCGCGCCGCGGCGTGGCAGTCCTCGCAGCGGTGCGGCAGGGGACGGAAGCGGACCACCGGCGGCGTGCCCGACGGGCGGTGGCACGCGAGGCACCTGACGTTGCGGTGCGCGCCGTCGAGCGGCCAGTCGGTGTCGCGCTGGTGGTCGAAGACCAGCGACGCCCATGCCGTCTCGGTGTGGCAGGTCGTGCAGGTGCTGCCGCGCGGCCGGTCGGCGAACTGGCCGGCGTGCGGATCGCGGTGGCAGCCCGCGGCGTTGCAGGTGGCGCCCAGGCCGCCGTAGCGCACCGGCAGCCCGGGGGCCGCTGCGGTGTGACACTTGCCGCAGGCCAGCGCGCGGTGCGCTCCGCGCAGCGGGTAACGGGTCGAGTCGTGGTCGAAGGTCGGCGGCGTCCAGGCGTCGGTCGTGTGGCAGGGAGTGCACGCCGCGCGGACCGAGGTCTCCGTCCCGGCCGCCGTCCCGGAGCCCGCCACGTGCCGGCCGGCGAACTGGCCCCCGTGCGGATCGCGGTGGCAGGTCGCGCAGGCCAGCGACGGCAGCTCGAAGCGGATGTGGCCCGAGCCCCGGGCCGCGCCGGCCACCAGCGGGTGGCAGGCGACGCACGGCGTGGCCTGGTGCGCGCCGGTCAGCGGGAAGCGGGTGCTGTCGTGGGCCGTCAGCGGGAAGCGCGCCGGCGCGAACTTCGTCTCGTCGTGGCACGAGGCGCAGTCGGGGCTGACGCCGTTCCGGTCCAGCTGGCCCTGGTGCACGTCGGCGTGGCAGGCGTCGCAGCGGTCGAACGCCATCCGCTCCCGGCGGAGCGGCCGCAGGAAGTTGCCCCGCTCCAGAGCGACGGTCACCGACAGCGCCGCCCGCGGCGAGGTCAGGTGGCAGGTCTCGCACCGCGACGCGGCGTGCGCGCCCCGCAGCGTGAAGCCCGTGGTGGAGTGGTCGAACCGCCGCGCCGAGTCGGCGAGCACGAACCAGCCGGTCGTGAAGTGGCACTTGTCGCAGGCGCCGGCGAACCCGGGTCCGTGGTGCGGCGAGGCGTGGCATCCGGCGCAGCCGGCCGCCCTGGAGAGCCGCGAGGCGCGGAAGTCCACGAACGACGAGTCGGCGGCGCCGCCGGGCCCGCTGGCCATCTCCTCGCGCACCGCGTGGCACTTGTCGCAGCGCACCTGGGCGTGCAGGCCCGTGAGCGGGAAGCGGGTGCGGTCGTGATCGAACCTCGGCGCCGGCTTCCACGCTTCCACCGTGTGGCAGTCCAGGCACTGGCGGCTGACCCGGCCGCGATGCTCGTCGAGGTGACACGCGCCGCAGGCGGTGCCGAGGCCGAGGAACGTGCGCTGCACCGAGAGCGACGCGTCGCTCCTGACCGACGCATCGGAGACCAGGCCGGTCCGGTGGCACGCGGTGCAGGTCGGCTTGGTGTGGCCGCCCTCCAGCGCCCAGCCGGCCTGCGCGTGGTCGAAGCCATCGCGGCCGCGCCCGCCCGGCCACTTCACCAGCTGGAACGGCCGGCCGTTGTGCTCGCTGTGGCAGGTGCGGCAGGCCAGCTCGGCGCCGTGGCGCGTGGCCACCGCGTGGTAGCCGCGGTCGGCATGGATCTCGGCGGCGAGCGAGGTGTGGCACGCCAGGCACTTCTGGCCCGACAGCTGGCGCCCGGCGTCGTGGCAGTCGAGGCAGTGCGCGAGGTCGTCGAGCCTGGCGTGCGCGGCCGCCAGCGGGCCGGGCGACGCCAACCCCTGGGCCAGGACCCGCGTCGCGGCGGTCATCAGCACCAGCACCAGGGCGGCCGCGCCGAGGGCGCCGCGGTGCACTACGCCCCCACCAGCGGGACGCCGAAGAACGCCTCGGACGCCACGTGCAGCACCAGCAGCACCAGCATCGCGGCGAAGAACACCAGGTGAATCACGTGCCAGTAGCCGAACAGGCTGCGGAAGGTGCCGAGGAAGGCGACCCGGCGCGCGGTCGCGACCTGGCGCCCGACCAGATCGAAGACCGCCTTCGCCTCGCGGCGCGGCAGCCGCCGCCCCTGGCGGAGCCGGCGCTTGAGCCGTGACAGCCGGAGCGGCCGCGCCAGGTCGTCGACCAGGAGCAACGGCAGGGCGCGCAGCCCGCCGCCGCCGCCCTGGATCCGGCGCACGGTCCGCTCCGCGACGTCGTCGATCGCCGCCAGCTGCGCGGGCGTCAGGTGGAACTCGTCGGCCAGCCGCTCCCGCCGCGCCACCTGCTCCGAGCGGATCTGCTCCAGCGTCATCAGCTCGCCGCGGATGGTGCGCGGGAACTGCTGGTAGATCCACCGCCCGATGATGCCGCTCGCCGCCACGACCACCATCGACCAGAACGAGTACACGCCGAGGCCGTGCAGCTTGCCGGACGTGTGCAGCAGCACCAGGAACGGGCCGGTGAGGCACAGGTAGATGTGGAGGTTGAGCCAGGTGCGCATCGGCCCGCGCCCGCGCATCGGCCCCAGGCGCTTGCGGCCCGAGTAGAGGATCACCCCCACCACCACCAGGCCCGACCCGATCCACCCGAAGGCATGGCAGAGGCTCCCCGACGAGCGCAGCGCCTGGTGGAGCGGGGAGTCCGGCCGCTCCCACAGCGGCAGCAGGTAGTACGCTCCGCTCCGCGCCAGGAACAGCGCGCCGGCCGCCGTCGTGACCAGTCCCGCCAGGAGCAGCAGCCGGTCCACGTAGACCGACACGCCCCCGCCCGCGCCCGCCCCGCGCGGCCGGTCACCAGAGCTGATAGGACACTCCCGCGCGCAGGTAGCTCGAGGTCTGCCCCGCGTAGCGGCCGAAGTCGCCGTTGAACGAGGCGTAGAACCCGCCGCCCAGCCGCAGGCCCAGCTCGGGCGAGACCGCGTAGCGCCACAGCGTCTGCAGCCCGCCCGGCGTCCGCATCACGTTGGAGGAGACGCTCAGCGCCGCGGTCAAGGGCGATGCGCCGAAGACGAACGGCACCCGCGCCACCACCGACCCGAAGTCGAACAGGTCGCCGTGCTGGCCCATCGCCGCGATCATGAGATGCCGGCTGAAGATCGTCACCGTGCCGCGCCAGGTCGGGTTGACGTCGCCGACCCGCTTCAGATAGCCCCCCGAGGCCTCCACGGCCGCGCCCAGCAGGTCGTGGCCGAGCGACGCCGTCACGCCCGTGAGCCGCCCGGGCAGCGGGAAGGTGTCGCCCGCGATCAGCATCGAGAACAGCAGCAGCGAGCTGTGCGTCTCGTACGTCACGCCGCCGCGGAAGCCGAGCGGCAGGCTCAGGTGCACGCCCGCCGAGAGGTTGGTCAGCCGGAAGCCGCGGAAGGTCTCCCACCCGGCCCCGTGGTCCACGTCCGCCATCAGCGAGAACGAGGTGCCGCCGGTCGGCGCCCAGAAGGTCTGCGCGGAAAACCAGGTGCGCCGGATCTGGCTCCACTGCCACTGGGTCGAGCCGCTCAGCGCGCCGCTCAGCCGCTGGCCCGTGAACGCCCAGTACGCGCCGGCCTGCGCGACCTGGGTCGAGGGATGCATGGTGAAGACGTCGGGCGCGTAGCCCGCCAGGAAGCCGATCCGCTGGCCGCTCCCCGGCTGCACCTCCAGGCTCGCGCCGTCCACGAAGCCCAGCGACGGGATGTCGGTGGGCACGAACCGGCCGAGCTGGAAGCTCCACCATCCGCCGGGCGGTGCCACGCGCGCCTTCAGCTCGTAGAGGATCGTCGAGCTGCCGGTGAGGCCGAACCCCGCCAGCGTGCCGGAGCCGTTCCGGTACCGCGTCGTCGAGCGGGTGCTGAAGGACAGCCAGGACGCCACCGGCCCGCTCGCCGCCACCGTGCCCGTGGTCTGGTAGGTCGTGAGCGACTGCACCCCGCCGCTGGAGCTCGCGGTCTGGTCGAGGTTGACGCTGGCGCGCCAGCGCGCCCGCCGGACCGGCCGGGCCGGCGCCTGGTAGACGGGCATCGTGTCCGCCGGCGTCCGGGGGCCCGCCACGGCCGTGTCCGGCGGCGGTGACGGGGCGGCCGCCACCCGCGGCGGGTGCGCCGTGAACCGCACCGTCTGGCCGATCGCGACCGCGCCGCCGCCCGCGATCAGCGACGCGCTCGCCGTGCGCTGCGCGACGCTCGTCACGATCGCGCGCGCCACCACGCCGCCGTTGCGGCCCACCAGCTCGAGGGTGTCGCCGACCATCAGCCCCGCCCGCCGGCCGGCCGTCACGAAGACCAGGTCCTCGGTGCGGTACGAGACGCGCGCGCTGTCCCGCCGCGCCTGGCCGGTGTCCTGCTGGGCCGCGGCGTGCCCCGGGGCGGCCGCCGCCGCGCCGCACGCCAGCAGCAACGCGGCCGCGAGCATCCGCGGCCGGGCCAGCCGTTCCGCCACCCTCACCCTGTCGGCCGCCCGGCCGTCCAGTCGAGCCACTCGCTCAGTACGATCAGGGTCCACAGCGCCCGCGCATGATCCACCTTTCGGGAGCGATGCTCCTCCAGCAGCGCCAGCGCGGCGCCGCGCTCGACGCCCGCGGCGCCGAGCCGCGGGGACACGATGCGGGCGTGGGCCCACTCGAACAGCGGTCCGCGCAGCCAGCCCGCGAGCGGCACCGACAGCCCGCGCTTGCGGCGGCGCACGATGCCGCGCGGCAGATACGCCGACGCGTACCGCTTCAGGAAGACCTTCGTCGTCACGCCGGAAACCCGCGACGAGGGGGGAAGCGTCGCCGCGTACTCGATCACGTCGCGGTCCAGGAACGGGGCACGCAGCTCCAGGGCCGAATTCATGCTCGCACGGTCGGCCTTGGTCAGCAAGCCCTCGGCGAGCGATGTCTCCAAGTCGTGACGCTGCACGGCGTTGAGCAGCCCGACGTCATCCCACTTCTCGTCGGCGAGCTCCGGCTCCCGGACGCCCAGGCGCGCCAGCAGCGGCGAGCCGATGTTCGAAGTCCAGTCCGCGTGCCGGCGCATGCCGTCCAGCTCCGCGGAGGCGACGAACTTCTTCAACAGGAACGAGATGGTGACCTTCTTGTCGCTCGGCGGCCAGGCTTCGACCAGGCGCCGGCATATCCCTTTGACTACGGGGGGGAGCCTCGCGTAACGCTGGGATACGAGGGCGCCGATGTACGTCGGATAGCCGCCGAACAGCTCGTCGCCGCCCTCGCCCACCAGCGCGACCTTGACCTCCTCCGCGGCGCGCCGTGCCAGCAGTGCCGTGGGCACCCAGGCCGGGTCCGCCAGCGGCTCGCCGGCGTGGGCGATCAGCTCGGCGAGGACCGGCGGGAAGGCGTCCGGGGCGACCCACACGGCGTCGCAGGCGATGCCCAGCCGGGCGGCCATGCGCTGCGCGAACAGGCCCTCGTCGTAGGAGCGCTCGCTGAAGCGGAGGGTGAACGCCTTGAGCGGATAGTCCGGCCGCTCGGCGCGCGCGACGGCGGCGACCAGCGACGAGTCGATCCCGCCGCTCAGGAACGCGCCGTAGCGCACGTCCACCTCGCTCTGGCGCCGCACCGCCTCGCGGAACACGCCGTCGAACTGCTCGCGGCTCGGCGCCGGCTGGGGTGCGGACGCGATGTTCCACCGCCAGTAGCGGCGCCGCGCGACGCCGCCCGCGTCCAGCGTCACCAGCTCCGCGGGCCCGACCTTGCGCGCCTGGAGGAACGGCGAGGCGGGCGAGGCGAAGTAGCCGAACCGCAGGAACGAGCGGAGCGCGTCGGGATCGGCGGTGAGCCGCTGCGCCGGCACGGCGGCCAGCGCGGCGATCTCGGTGGCGAAGCGCGCCTGCCCGTCCGCCGGCGCGAAGAACAGCGGGCGCTCGCCGGCCCGGTCGCGGGCCAGCAGCAGCCGGGCCGCGCGCGGGTCCCAGACGGCGATGGCGAACGCGCCCACCAGCCGCTCGACGAACGCCTCGCCCAGCTCGGCATACAGCCCGGGAATGACGGCGATGTCGGTGTCCTGGGCCACCGGCCGCCCGCGGCGGCGCAGCCAGTCGCGCAGCTCGGCGTGGTTGTCGATCTCGCCGTTGCAGACGGCGACGACGCCGCTCGCCGGGTCCACCATCGGCTGCTGCCCGCTGGCGAGGCCGCGGATCGCGAGCCGGGTGGCGCCGAGGGTCGCGGCGCCGCTGGTGCGCTGGCCCCGGTCGTCGGGTCCGCGGTGGGCGAGGGCGTCGAGCATCGCCGCGACCTCGCGCTCGCGGGCAGCCGCGTCGTCGCCGCCGCGGTCCCAGCGCACCGCGCCGCACACCCCGCACACGTCAGCGGTCCTGGGCGGGCGAAGGCGGCGCGGACGGGGCGGCGGGCGCCGGCGGGCCCGACGAGTCCACGGGCCCGGCTGGCGCGGTGAGGAACGCGCCCCACCAGCCGGGCGCGAGCGAATCGACCTTGGCGAACGCGCGCCACGCGATCGAGTCGAGCGCGGCCCGCTGCCGCTCGCCGGCCAGCAGGTAGGTGGCCGGCCCGCGCGCCGCGAGCCAGCGGTCCACCTCCGAGCGCCGCACCACGCCGCGCGGCCACTCGGGCGAGCGCCGCAGCCGGTAGATCACGTAGTTGCTCGTGGTCTCGCTGCCGTCGCGGCTGATCAGCGTGACGGTCTGCTTGAGGTAGAAGGGCAGGCCGTTGGGCAGGCACTCGAGGCACGCCAGCTCCGTGCCCGGCGGCAGTGCCGGGAGGCTGCCCGCCAGCGCGCGGCCGGAATCGGCCTCGGCGTACGCCCGCACCCCTGGGAAGGCGACCGTGAGCAGCAGCACCGGCAGCAGGGCGAACGCGGCGCAGGTGATCCGCAGGTCGTGGCTCGCCATCGCGGCGATCGCGACCAGGGCGAGCACGCCCACCGACCAGAGCAGCGGGGCGGTGGCCGGCCCGAGCAGCGCGGCCTCGCCGGACTCGAGACCGAGCAGGCCGGGGAAGCCGCCCGGGTGCACCAGGCCCGCGGCCAGCAGCCCCGCCGCGCCGAGCCCGATCACGGCCAGGCCGGCGGTGCCGCGCCACACCAGGGCCCGGGCGTGGCCGTCCGCGCTCTCGAAGGCGAGGTCGAGGACCCGGGCGATCAGCATCCCGAGGGCCACGACCCCCGTCAGCACGTAGCCCGGCAGCTTGGACTGCGACAGTGAGAAGAACAGCACCACCACGACCGCCCAGGTCAGCAGCAGCCGGTCCGCGCGCGTCCAGCGCCCGCGGACGCGCAGCGCGCCGACGATCGACTCCGGCAGCAGCAGGCTCCACGGGAACAGCACCGCCGCCGTGACCGGCAGGTAGTACCACCACGGCGCCGTGCGGTGGAACGCCGCGGTAGTGAACCGGTGGAGCGACTCTTCGACCAGCCCGTAGTGGAAGAAGTCGCGCCGCACCCAGCCGAGGCCGAGGAACCACGGCAGCACGACGGCGAGGAACACCAGCACGTTGCGGGCGGCGAACACGCGGCCGAGGGCCCGGAAGTTCGCGTCCACCAGGTTGAAGGCGACGAGCACCAGGACGGGCAGCAGGAAGCCGACCGGTCCCTTGAGCAGGGTGCCGACGCCCGCGCACGCGGCGCCCACCAGGTACCAGGAGGCGCGCCCCGCGCCGTCCCGTTCCTCGGCGTGGAAGCCCGCGAGGATGGCGCCGCTCACGAACAGCGCCAGCGGCATGTCGAAGATGACGATCCGCGCGAAGGCCACCACCAGCGGCGTGGTGCCGACCACCAGCACCGCGAGCGCGCCGGCGCGGCCGCCCCAGGCGTGGCGGCAGAAGGCGTACACCAGGCCCAGGAGCGCGAGCGCCGCCAGCGCGGCCGGGAGCCGCGCCGCGGTCTCGTTCTCGCCCAGGGCGCTCATCGAAACGG
>Ga0335082_10005895_pt1 | contig 13395 bp, 13 predicted proteins | sample Lox_Sample_41_FD_206718 | JGI IMG/M metagenome (GOLD analysis project Ga0335082, IMG submission 206718) | Soil microbial communities from Loxahatchee National Wildlife Refuge, Florida, United States - Lox_Sample_4.1 | ecosystem: Environmental > Terrestrial > Soil > Wetlands | place: USA... | reverse complement strand
CGCCGTTGCCCAGCACGCTGTAGACGCCCCAGTGGATGAACATGCCGAATTTCATGTCCTGGAATTCGCGGCGTGCCTGCAGATTCTCAGGAGATGGTTGATAGGCGGATTGGCCGAAGGCACCAGTACAGCAAATGATAGCTATGGTTAGAATGCTTATTCTGAGCCGCAGGGGCTGAGGCATAGGTTTTCTCCAGCGGCAGTGTAATCTCGCGGCGAGCGGGTTTCATCTGAAAAACGCCGCTCGGGAAATCTCCATATCCCAGCATGGCCTTGCAGCCATAGGGCGGGTTGCACTTCCGAGGTGTCAGAAAATGGCACAACTCTTGGTTCTGTTTCGGGTTCGATAGTCAAACAGACGCACTTTCTTGGGTCGAGATATGCGTTTGAAGCTTGGGAGGTCCCTCTTGCAGTTGCTCCTTCGAAGGAATTCGGGTTTCTGGAAAGTCGGAGGAACTGCACTCGTGCTGGGCTGTGTAATGCTCCTGGCGTCGTGCGGCGGATCGTCGACACCCGGATCCGGTGGGGGTGGACAGCCTGTCTTGCAATCCGTTTCGTTGACTCCCACGGCCGCATCCCTGAATGTAGGGTCAACATTGCAGTTCAAAGCTATCGCAGGATACAGCGATGGATCTTCCAAGGACGTAAGCTCGTCCGCGCAATGGTCCACGACGGACTCTACCGTCGCGTCCATCGAGTCGAGCGGTGGGGCAGCTCCCGGATTGGCTACCGGCGTTGCTCCCGGCAGCGTGAACATCTCGGCAACGTTGAGCGGAGTGCCCGGAGTCACAACGTTGAATGTCGTTGGTTCTGGAAGCCTGACTGCCTTCTCCATCTCGCATGCTGATGCAACCATCCCCACGAACGCAACTCTGCCCTTGTTCGGATATGCGGAGTACAGCGACGGCTCCGCAGGTTGGGTGACCAGCACGACGCATTGGACATCGTCGAATCCCGCAGTGGCAACGATTCAGGATCAAGGCAAGTCCACTCCCGGTTTGGTGACCGCCACCAACGCAACTGGAACGACCACGATCACGGCGACCTTCAACAGCATGCAGGCGACCACGACCGTGACGGTCGCGACCAATGCGGTTCCAGTCAATCTGCTGGATATGACCGCGTCGCAGAACTACCTGGATTTCCCGGGAGGTCTCTACGAGAACAGCAGCAAGAATCCGCCCAGCAATCACGATGCAGCCGGAAAAGCCGCGGCGGCCGCCGTTCAGCCATTAGATCAGAACGGCAATTCGACTTCGACAGGCACGATCGTCTTTCTTGGTATTGGAATGTCGAACGCTGACCAGGAATTCGGTTCATTCGCCAGCGCAGCGACGGCCCCCGGTTCGGGTGTGAACTCGAAGGTCGCCGTGAAAGACGGCGCGATGGGAGCCGCCACCGCTTGTTACTGGACCGTGGCACAAGGCCAGACGGGGAGTAGCTGTCCCGACGCAAAGGGCGTTCTACTCGAAAATCAGTACGATCGTGTCCGGGACCAGGTGCTGGTACCGGCAGGCCTTTCCGAAAAGCAAGTGCAGGTGTTGTGGATCAAGAATGCGAATCCCAGACCGGGTATCGCCAGCCAAGGCGGACCAGCTCTACGCACCTTGTGTGATGAGAAGAACAATTCCGCTTGCGTGAATGATGCCAATACCGACGCCATTCACTACGAAGCTCAACTGGGCGAGACAATCCGTGCGGCGAAGTCTCGCTATCCGAACCTGAAGCAGGTATTCCTGTCGACGCGAATTTATGCCGGCTACTCAACCGTGGGACTGAGCCCTGAGCCGTACGCCTATGAATACGGATACTCGGCGAAGTGGCTGATCGAGGCGCAAGTCCAACAGGAACGCGGCAGTGCTCCTGATCCTGTCGCGGGCGACATGAGTCTCACTACTGCTGCCTGGACTGCTTGGGGTAATTATCTCTGGGCGAATGGAAGCACGGCGCGCTCGGATAACTTGGTCTGGTTGCAGAGTGACTTTCAATCCGACGGAACACATCCCAACGCACAAGGCACACAGAAAGTGGTCGACCTGTTGATGACGTTCTTTAAAAGCTCGCCTTACACGCCGTGGTTTATTCAGTGACCCGAAACCCTGTGTACCTCTGTGCCCCCTGTGGTGAAAGATCCTAACTTTGCTATACTCCGCAGCGCAAAATCCTTTCCCACTCAGGAGGCATCCATGCGTGTAGCGACCGTTGTCTTGTTGGCGGTGGCAATATCAGGGACAAGTTTGGCCGGACAGGATCAGGCAGTTTTCGCGGCAAAAGCGACCAGCAAGTTCATGAATTTTCCGGGGCTTCCGACCTGCATGTTTGGATCGGTGCAGAGTGGGGATCCATCGAAGAGTGGTTCCGTGATTCTGGGAAAGGCGAATGCCGCCTGTACGGTTCCGTGGCACTGGCACACGCCCACAGAGCAACTCATGATTGTTTCCGGTACAGCTAAAGTGGAGATGAAAGACGGTGCTCCAGTGACCTTGCATGCGGGAGATTATGCAAAACTCCCCACCAAGCACGTGCATCAGTTCACATGTCAGGCGGCATGCACCCTGTTTATCAGCAGCGACGTCGCTTTCGACATTCACTACGTAGATGCGAGTGGGACTGAGATTCCCCCCGATCAGGCTCTGAAAGCCAAAGCTGCGGCGAAGAGCGCTCCAGCTAAAGGCGCAAAATCAGATGCAAAGTGAAGTGAGCCGATCCACAATGAAGTCGAGGCGGCGAGGATAACTCGGTTTAGTGAGGATACTTGCCGCTTGTTTTTTGGGACGTACTTAGGAAATGTCCGTCGAGGAGGCGACAGTACTATGCCGAACGGAGCGGGATTGATTGAACTATCTTCGCGGCACTCTCTCGAAGAAACGATGCAGCGATTGCAATCGCTCTTTGCAGAAAAAAGCCTGCAAGTCTTCGCAGTTATCGATCACAGCGGGGAGGCGGAGAAGATCGGTCTAAAGATGAAACCGACCAAGTTGTTAGTCTTCGGAAGCCCAAAAGCGGGAACTCCCTTGATGGTGGCAGCACCGAGCCTTGCGATCGACCTCCCGTTGAAAGTGCTGGTTGCGGAGGACGCGGCTGGCAAAGTCATCGTTACCTATAATGATCCCGACTACCTTCGAGTCCGACACGGCGTCCCTTCTGAACTGATCAAGAATGTTGCCGGTGCAGGCGCGCTGATCGCCAAGGCTGTGGAATAATGCTGGCTCAGCCGACGCCGTGACCGACGATTCCAATCTCAATCCGAAGTTCAATTCCAATCGGGCACGAGATCATCTCGCCAACGAAAGGACCTTTCTCGCCTGGGTGCGGACCGGCGCCGCAATCGTGGTTTTCGGTTTCGCGATTGGACGGTTCTCGATTGCGTTGCGGCAACTGACAGCCCTGCAAGGGCATCCCGTACATCGCAGCGGGATTTCTGTCTGGATGGGCGCGAGTTCGATTCTAATGGGCGTCTTGCTGGTAGTTGCGGGCCTCTTCCGTTATCGCAGAACTCGAGACCGTCTGGATGAGGGAACTTTTGAACCCGCAGGCTTCGTCCTGGATTTGGTGACGATTCTAACCGTTTTGTTTGGACTAGTATTGGCAGGCTACTTGATCTATATCGAAGGAAGCGTGGGATGAGCCGGAGCGTAGCTGCAGCCTCGGCATGAGATACACCGCCGAGGTGTCGCTCCGAAAGAGCGAGAACACGAACAACCACTATGGCGAACGATCTGGAAAAAGAAGCGGCTGCGCGGTCTAGCTTGCGGTTTGTTAAGGATGGACAAGTTGTCGGGCTTGGTACGGGCTCGACCGCGGCCTACTTTATCAAGCTACTGGGCGAGCAGGTGAAGAACGGATTGCACATCCGGGGAATCCCGACGTCAGATCGTTCGCGCGAATTGGCGCTGAGTCTGGGAATTCCTCTGACCACATTTCACGAGTGTCAGGAGATTGATGTCACTGTGGACGGGGCGGACGAGGTGGATCCGCAACTGCGCTTGATCAAGGGCGGTGGCGGAGCCCTGCTGCGGGAGAAGATCGTCGCATCCGCAACCAGACAAATGGTAGTCGTGGCCGATGCGTCCAAGCGGGTCGAGAAACTCGGGAAGTTCCCGCTTCCGGTGGAGGTGATCAAGTTTGCTGAATCGCTGGTAGCGAAGCGGATCACCGCGCTCGGAGCAGAAGTACAGCTTCGACAGGGGAACGATGGGAAACCGTATGTGACGGACGAGAATAATCACATCCTGGATTGCCGCTTCGGCGAAATTCGCGATGCGGATCGACTGGCGCACGAGTTGAGTGAGATGCCGGGTGTGGTCGAACACGGATTGTTTATCGGAATGGCCAAGATTGCGCTGTTTGCTCGCGGCGCCGGCATCGAGGAACTAAGCCGTTAAGTCCGGGCTAGTAGCGCCTTGGTGGCAGAGCACGCTCCAGGATGAGGTTCAGTTTCCCCGCTTCTAAGACATCAATGACATCGAGTGCCCAAGTCCGACCCTGGAGTGGCCCTTCGCGGAGACGCGTACCGAGGTTCCGAATGCAGGCGCCCCTCGACGTGACAATACTGCGATCCGGTGTGCCGGACACGGTGCCGGGTCGTTCCGTGAATGTCTGCGAACGCGGCATCGCTGCCATGATTGCCGGAGAGCTTGTCTTGGGCGAATCGGTAGGAGTTGAAGTCCAATTGCCGCTACTCCACGAGCCTCTACGGACGCGAGCAATGGTCCGATACCAGGACAGGTTACGCTGCGGACTTGAATTCGTGGCGCTGTCGGCTGAGCAGCGGGCTTCCATTCGGGATTGGGCACGAGAAGCAAAGGCAGAGACGGAGGATAGTATGGGTCCCGCAGTGGTCAACAAGGGCGAGAAGAATGAGCCCAAAGCACCTAAAGAAAGCGGTACAACTGCGGCATCTCCGTACAACGGCAAGCCACCGAGAAGACTGCATGGACTTCGGTGGCTCCTCATTATTCTTATTGGGATCGGGTGTGCCGCAGGGGTGTTTTGGTGGAGATGGAATCGCGCGTGGGACGAACTCGAGTCCGGATTAAAGGCATCCGATAAAGTCTCGACTGAGAAGCCGCAGGTGCAAGTTCCGGCCGAAGTCATGCAGAAACTATTAGTCCATCGCGTCGAGCCTGTTTATCCCGCAGAGGCGCGAAAAGAGAAATTACAAGGGATTATCGCGGTCGATATTGTGGTTGGAAAAGACGGCGCCGTGCACAGTATGCATCCGCTCAATGGCCCAGATGTGCTTGCGAAGGCGGCGATGGACGCCTTGCGGTGGTGGAAGTTCGAGCCATATCGGGTAAATGGGGAGCCAGCCGTGGTGGAGACCACTGTAGCGGTAGAGTTCAAGCGATAGACACGAAACACTACTTTCCTTGTTTGCGCAGTGCGTGAATCACTGCCACTCCACTTGCCGCGAAGCAGACGACAGCTCCAAGCGCGGCGACCATCATTACGTTGGCGCTCAAGTGGAGGAAGTCCGCACTGACGGCTCCGATTGCAAAGACAAGTCCCAGAACATTCAACCAGAGAGGAGCATGGACCGACGTGCTCACGTCCTTGCGCAGACGAAGCTGCAACAGGAGAGCGGCGATCCCAATGGCCGCGACTACGACGAGCGCCAGCGGGCTCAGGAACGCTCCGCGCCCTGTGTAAAGGACCACCACGGACAACGCTAATAGCAGAAGGCCAGCGGCTACTAAACTCCAGCCGCGAGGCTTGGGCGGATTGGAACTAGTATCGGGCAAGTACTTACGCTCAAAGTTATACCTTGCCACGATGCCGACTTCAAATGTGGAGTTCTCGTCAAAACTATGCGCTGGGCACGATTCGCGTGGCGCCAGCCAGCCATTCCGCTTGCCGCGGGTCTCCATTGTTTACTGCATAGAGAACGAGTTCGACCCGGGTCGAGATTCCCAGCTTCTCGAATATGCGGAAGAGATACTTCTTGATCGTGTGTTCGCTGAGCGCAAGTTCGATTGCAATTTGCCGGTTACCCAGTCCTTCAGCAACCAGCGCGACAACCTGCTCCTCTCGCGGAGTCAGTAACCTGTCCCCGGTTGAGTTGATCACTCGCAGCGATGGCACCTCCGAGATCAATTCCATTACGTAGTTAAGCTGCTCCGTGGTCGCCCAGATCTGTCCTTGTGACACGCGAAGCAAGCATTTGCGCAACAAACGCAAATTCGCATTGGAGATGCAAAAGATGCCGCGTGCGCCGGAGCGGAACGCACTGATCACGACGTCTCGTTCCGAGGATTCCACGAGGAGAATTTTCGGGATTTCGGGATACGAAAGGTGGAAGCGACGCATCGTCATCACGGTCTCAGAAACGTTTAGCCCGGCATTTAGTGACAGCAGTGCGACGCCGGGATACCGCTCAGTGACTGCTCTCAGAATGGAGGCCACGTCCATTTGGCAGGACGCGACCTCAAACTCAGGGTGGCGGCGGAGCGCGCTGATCAGCAGCTCCGACTGCATACGGTTGGAATCGGCAATAAGCACACCGATCGCTTCAGAAGTGGCGGACGGCAAACTCATACGAACAATTTCTCCAGCCAGATAACGATGTCGCGATTGTAGGAACATGCACGAACAACCTACAAGGAAACTCGTCACAAAATTCGCATACCACTTTCATTTTGGGAATCCGTCATCCTGTGCAGAGAAGCTACCCAACCGGCGGTTTCAAGACTGTGGAATTTCTGGTCTTCTTTGCGACTTGGCCGTACTAGTTGTGATCTCGATCACGCACGCCGTCCCACGATGGGAAATGACAGCCAGATTTAGATCGCAATTCTGTGATGTTGAAAACCTGCAAGTCCACTTTTGTGGGTACTTCGGAAGAGGTATAGCTGCGGGTTGCTTAAAACGGGGATCAGATGCCAAGAATTTCCACAACTATTTGATTCAAAGCACTCGGCGTCTGAAACCACGATGTTTTCGCGCGTTCCTCCTTTGTGTACGGAACTTCTCATGTCTTGTTGCCTGCTGAGGGGCGGGGTACCTTGCGCGGTAGGGATCCTCAAAAAGTAATCCCCGGCGACCGGAGCAACGGACGTCAGACCCCATGATTCGTTCTTATACATTCATTCGATTGGCAGCGATTGCGATCCTGATTCTCGGATGTGGTTCGGCCGTGTTTGCGCAGGGTCAGAAGTCAGAGCTCAGCGGAGATAGGCAAACTTTCCAATCTGGCTTAACCGGAGCTGGTGCGGAAGGGAATGGTTCAACGGCCGCAAAAACCGGGCGAGCGGACGGCCTGGGAAACTCCTTGCTCGGAGAGCGCCGTCCGCTCTACCGGTTGCGACCAAGCGACACAGTGGAACTGACGTTCACGGTCGCTCCCGAATTCAATCAAACCTTGACGGTCCAGCCGGATGGCTACGTCACCCTGAAAGATGCCGGTCTTGTATCGGCCCAGGGGCTCAGTGTTCCGGAATTCATCGAAGCCGTGCAAAGGGCGTATGCCGGATATCTTCACAATCCGCAGGCGGCGGTTTCGCTCAAAGACTTTGCGCGTGACTATTTCGTTGTGGGAGGAGAGGTAGGCAAGCCCGGGAAATACGAGCTGCGTTCCGATACCACGGTGGCGGAAGCAGTGCAGATTGCCGGAGGTCTCACGCCGCAGGCCAAGCACTCTCAGGTAGTGCTGTTTCGGAAGGTGAACGAAGACCTTGTGGAAACAAGAGTTCTGAATCTAAAAAAAATGCTCAAGCAAAACGGGCTGCAAGAGGACGCTCATTTGAAGCCGGGGGACCTGGTGTACGTTCCACAGAATACGATTTCAAAAATCGCCCGCTACGTCAGCCTGCCCTCCGTCAGCATGTACATAAATCCCACCCAATTCTAAAAAGAACACTCTTCTATTTACATGCCTGACGAAGACGCGAGCAGCGAGCGAACCCAGCCAACAATACCAACCTTGAGGGAACTGGCGACGGTGTTGTTCCGCCGCCGCCGGGTGTTCGCGTGGGTATCGGGCTCAGTGATGGCGGTGGCGATTCTCTATGCACTGGTCGGAACGAAGTACCAGGCAAACATGAAACTGCTGGTGCGGCGCGGTCGTGCAGATGCTCCCGTAAGCGCCTCAGAGAACGCCCCGCTCGATCTCACTCGTATGGCGATGACGGAGGAGGAGTTGAACTCGGAAGTTGAACTTCTGCGGGATCGGGATGTGCTGCAAAGAGTCGTACAGGAAACTGGGGTTGGTGGGCGCGACTGGTTCCATTTCCTCCGCATGAGTGAGGGACATTCCGAACGTGTGGAACGTGCAGCACGGCACCTCGCACAACGACTCAAAGTCGAACCAATTAAGAAGACGAATCTGATCCAAGTTAGCTATGCCGCGGATGATCCAAATGTGGCGGCCAAAGTACTCCAACTGATCGCGCACGAATACATCGAGAAACATAAGGTTGTCCATCGGCCAGACGGGGAACTTCTATTCTTCGAACAGCAGCTCAATGCGTCGAGACAGCAACTGGAAGAATCGAAGCAGAAATTGTTGAGCTTTGCCACCCGGCATGGAGTCGTATCGGCCGGACTGCAACGTGACTTGACCCTTCAGAAGTTGAGCGAAATGGACGCAAGCAGCAGGCAGACGCGAATCGAGTTGTCGGAAACGCAACAGCGGGTGACAGAACTCGAGACCCAATTGTTGACCCTGCCGAAGCGCTCCACGACCCAAGTTCGCACATCTGACAACCCTGAGCTCTTGAAGGCTCTGAAATCCAGTCTGCTCGATCTGCAATTGAAACGTACCCAGTTGCTGACGAAGTTCGAGCCAAACCATCCTCTCGTGCAGGAAGTGGATCAGCAAATCGTCCAGGCGCAGGCTTCAATTGCAAATGAAAGCGTCACGCCAGTTCGAGATGAGACTACCGATAAGGACACAAATTACGAGTGGGCCAAGGCCGAACTACAAAAGGCCCAGGTGCAACTTAGAGGTCTGCAAGCGCGTTCAGCCGCCACCAGCGCACAAAAGGCTGAGTATCTTTCGATGGCCCGTCACTTTGGGGAAGACTCCGTAACTCAGGAGGATTTACTAAGCAATGAGAAAGCCGCTCTCGAAAATTACTTGCTGTACGTGAAGAAGCAGGAAGAAGCGCGTATGGATGACGCCCTCGACGAGCGGGGCATTGTGAACGTGGCGATTGCGGAGCAGCCTGTAGTCCCCGCCTTGCCCCTGTGGTCCTCATGGAGCGTGATTGCAATTGGGATCGTGCTGGCTGGGGGAGCCGGAACAATTGTGGCGTTTGGTGCGGAGTATGTTGATCCTTCCTTCCGCGACCCCGACGACGTGTTTGCTTATCTCAATTCTCCAGTCCTGGCATCTCTTCCGAAACAGACACTGAGGAGGCTACCGGCATGAGCCTCGCTGAGATGACGGCAAGCGTCTGGGGCGCATTGACCGGCGACCGAATCGAAGAGAAGACGAGGGTGTCGCTTTCCGAACGAAATCTTTGTCTGGTCGATCGGTGGAACCCCGAGAGGTTCGCGCAAGAACAAATTCGCGGGCTGGTGAGAAGAATCTTCTCTCCAGTTGGAGATCGGCCCGTTCGACAGGTTGTGTTCAGCGCGATCGGACCGGAAACAGATGTTTCGAATATCTGCGAATGCGTCGGTGAGGCTCTTGCAAGCGAAGATGCGGGCGACGTTGTCATCGACAACGGATACCTATCCATCGGAGTCCATAACTCAGCCATCGCGAATCCGATCAACTACTCCGATCGACGCACTGCGAAGCTCCGGCAACGAGCCATGCGTTTGCGCAGGAATCTGTGGCGGATGCCGGAACGGAATGACAGTGACGCTGAGTTCCATCCGTCCTCGTTGCATTTGTACCTGTCGGACCTGCGAAGAGAGTTTGCGTACTCGATTGTGGCTGCTCCCCCCGCAGGCGAGTCGCACCAGGCGCTAGCCATGGCACAGTTTGCGGATGGGATCATCCTGGCTTTGTCGGCGCAGCACACGCGCAGAATTGCAGCCCGCAAGGTCAAAGATGCTTTGGCCCACGTGCGCCTGCTAGGAACAGTGCTTTGCGATCGAGAGTTTCCTGTTCCCGAAGGAATCTATCGCAGGTTGTGAAGTCCTGGATTGTGCAGTTCGAGAAGGAAACTCCATTGTCCTCGTTACTGATACATCCCGCTGAAGGCCAGTCCCAAACCGAGGAGTGGGCGCGTCTCATTCCGGGGGAAACACCCAGTTTTCGTGCCACTCTTCGAAAGCCCCCCAGATCCGTAACGCCATTTCCCATCCATGGAGCGGATGTTGCAAGGAATGAAAAGCCTGTCGCACCGTCGGAACCGCTTGCATTGTTCATACCTGCTCCAATGCAAGGCCAGCTGGCCTGGGGTTGGTTGCAATGGATGGGGGCCGACTGGGTGCTGATCACGCTAAATTGGCTCTTGCTCGGCGCACTGATTGTGCTGTTACGCAAGCTATTTCCTGATGCCCATTTCTCCCAGATGGTTGAAACCGTTCCTGCTTCATTACTCGGATTCGCGGTATTGCACGCAGCGTTAATCACGCTGATCGGATATACGGAGGGGCTACAGACAGAAGATTGCGACCTCAGCGATCAGACGAAGACTCTAGGCAAGTCGGTATTGCTGGCTACAGCGGTGATGGGTATTGCCTTCAGCTTACAGGCGCGATCTTGGGCAATTGGTCAATTGATGTGTGCAGCAGGCGTCCTGCACTTTGTCTCTCTCTGGATCTGGCGATGGCGCTTGGCAGATCGCCAGCAGAAAGCAAGATCGTTTCCCACGATGCGGAATGTGCTGATTGTGGGGGCCGGTCCAGTCGGACGGCGCGTTGCCTCGCACATTGAGAGCCACCCCGCGGCCCGACGCAGAATCTGCGGATTCCTCGATGACGATAGTCCATTAGGCAATGGTGTGATCGGGCACACATCGGACCTGGCATTGATGGCGCGTAAGGAGTTCATCGATGAAGTGATCCTGTCCGCCCCTCACAATGCGGATCTCACTCAGAGGGTCCTGCGTGAGGCGAAACGCTTGAGGCTGGATCTCGAGATTGTCCCAGACTTGTTCGGCTGTAAACCAGTGGCGCGTCAGGTGGAACGGGTTGGAGACATGCCGGTGATCTGTTTGCACGCCGAGCGTCTGCCCGAGACCGCCCTCGTCTTGAAACGCGCAGTAGACATTGTGGGCGCAGGTCTAGCGCTAACGCTGCTTTCTCCACTTCTGGCGGCCATTTCTCTCCTCATCAAGTTCGACTCATCAGGCCCCATTCTTTACAGTGCAAAACGAGCAGGACGAAAAGGCCAATTGTTTCGCTGCTACAAGTTCCGCACCATGGTGACCAACGCTGACGGGTTGAAACATGCACTGCGACGTCAGAACGAACGTTCTGGCCCAATCTTCAAAATTGCAGACGACCCACGGATCACACGTTTTGGCCATATCCTGCGGCGCTATAGCCTGGACGAATTGCCCCAACTCTGGAACGTACTAAAGGGTGATATGAGCCTTGTCGGACCAAGGCCGCATCCACTCGATGACGTCGCAGCGTATGAAATCCAGCACCTCGCACGGCTGGATGTCACGCCCGGGATTACTGGCCTCTGGCAGGTGATGGCGAGGCGTGATCCTTCCTTCTCCCGGGGCATGGAACTGGATCGCCAGTACATCCAGACATGGAGTCTGAAACTTGATTTTCAAATCCTTCTGAGAACGGTTATGGCAGTCGTGCAGGGGAGCGGACAGTAATGTCGACGCAGTCGCCTTCCGCGTTCTGGCCGTCCTATACCAGCGAACGATTTGCCGCTTGGGGCCTCAAAATTTTCCTGCGTCCTGTCCAGTTGATCGTTTCAGCTCCAACGGCCCTGTTTCTGGCCGCTCTCACCGCGATGCTGCTCCGTCATCCGGACGTTCGCTTCTACGCGATTGATCGCGTGACGTTCGTTGTTCTAGTCGCCGGAGTGATCGGCCGTGCGATCGTGATGCGCCGCCCAATCTTCGTAGTAGAACGCGCCACATGGCCGATGTTGGGACTGACGGTTCTTGCGCTCTTGAGTGTGCTCGGTCACTCCTTCAATAGCGAGACGTGGAGTTTATTGGCTTCAAAATTCATCGTACCTTTCACGTTGTTTCACCTTGCAGGTCTGGTCTTTACCGAAGAGCGCGACTTCCGGCAATTTGAAGTCTTTGTGCTCATCGTTCTGGCATATCTAAGCTTTACTTCGATTGCGTTCCTTGTCGGAGCGCGGTCGCTGGTCTTCCCGCGCTTCATTCTCGATGAAAGCCTCGGCTTTCATGCGGACCGTGCACGCGGACCGCTGTTGCAGGCCGTGGCGAACGGCGTGTCGCTCAACATCCTGGCTGTGTTAGCGGTGCATGCTTACCGTCGCGGGCGCGCGCGTGGCCTGATGGTTCTTCTCTTGGCGTCCGTTCCTATGGCAATTGTGGCGACCATGACACGCGCAGTGTGGCTATCATTCGCCGGAACCGTGGTGGCCCTGGTCTTTCTTTCAAAGAATCGTGCGCTTCGCCTGGCCGCTGTCGGCTCAATGCTCGTGGTGATATCGGGACTGGCCATCGCAGTCAGTTCCACCGATTTTGGACTTTCTCTCAGTGCGCGTCTGGAAGAACGCGGGCCTGTTGATTACCGCAAGGCTGTGTATGCGGGCGGGTGGGAGATGTTCTTGCAGCACCCATTGACTGGATGGGGATTCCACGAGATGCCCGGTGAGTTGCCGCGCCACGTGGTTGGCTACGACGAGAAGGTCTTGTATCCCCACAATACTTATCTGGAATTGTTGGTCGAACATGGAATTCTCGGCCTGGCCCTGTACGTTTGGCTGATGCGAGAGTTGTGGAATCTGCGGCGCGTTGCGATTCCTCCACTGGAGCAGGACGGGTTTCTCGACAAGTACTTTCATCGTTTGTGGCCAATACTTCTGGCCGTCTATTGGCTCAATGCAGCTCTCGTTGTCATGAGCTATCAATTCGTGAACGGCCTTCTGTTCACGGTAGCCGGAATGTTGGCGGCGCAACACCGTCGGGCGGAGGCGATGCACACGTGCTGACAGTCGCCTACCTGGCAAACGAATTTCCATCCCCGGTTGAGCCCTATGTTGGCGAAGAGATAGAGGAACTCCAGAAGCATGGCGTCCAGGTCATTTCCGGAAGTGTACTGAGAAAAAGGACTATTCCGGCCGTTCCATGTCCCCCCGAAGTCGTACTTCTGCCGCCAAAGTTGAACGTAATGTTCCACGCCGTGTGGCAGTGCGTATATCACTGGAGACGACTTGCGCCGCTGCTATGCCGCGTCCTGTTTCACGGAAGGGAAACGGTTGGACAAAGAATACGAGCTCTGATCCATACGTATCTGGGTGCCTGCTACGCAGTGGCGCTGAAGCAGCAGAGCGTC
>Ga0335082_10005894_pt1 | contig 13395 bp, 12 predicted proteins | sample Lox_Sample_41_FD_206718 | JGI IMG/M metagenome (GOLD analysis project Ga0335082, IMG submission 206718) | Soil microbial communities from Loxahatchee National Wildlife Refuge, Florida, United States - Lox_Sample_4.1 | ecosystem: Environmental > Terrestrial > Soil > Wetlands | place: USA... | reverse complement strand
TAGCCGAGTTCGGTGGCGTACACCACGAGCTTACATACGTCTTTCAGAAACTCGGACTGCTCGATCACCCGGTGCATGGTTGCCTCCACTCGCCCATCCCCGGATCGCGGCCCAGGTTGGTCGCGAACCGCGGCTGCCTTCACCATGATAAGGATGACCTGCTTGCGGCCGGGGAACCATCCGCGGAAAGTAATATGGATTAGGAGTGAAGGAGTGAAGGAGTGAAGGAGTGAAGGAGTGAAGGCGTGAAGGCGTGAAGGAGTGGAAGCTTTCTCCCCTTCAAGGCCCCCTCAAGGGGCCCTCAAGCGGAGGGCGGGGGGTGGGGATGGGTCGGACTGCTTTCTCACCCTTCACTCACGCTTCACCTTTCCCCTTCCGACCGCTCGATCGCGATCAAGACGCTGCAGGGCGCCACCTCGATCAGCGAGGCGCCCACCGAGCCCCTCCACCAGCGTTGCGCCATCGACGTTGCGCGTGTGTGCCCGACCACGATGAGCTCGGCCGCCAGCTCTCTTGCGAGCTCCCCGATTTCCTCCACCGGCTCTCCGTAAGTGAGGTGCGGCGTTACGTCATACCCGCGTTCCCTCAGCAGCCGCACGCCTTCATCCGCGATCTCCTGGTAACGCACGCGCTCCTCTTCCATCACCGACTCGGGTACGAACCCTTCAGCCAGGAACGCGCTGGTGGGCAGACGCACCACTGCAAGCAGATGAATCCGCACCTCACCGGGGGCGATCACGTGCGTGAATTCGAGGAGGCCTGCGCGTCCCTCACGCGTGCCGTTGTATGCGAGCAGGATAGTCTTGACCATGATGCCGCCTCCATGAGTGCACTTTCATCAGGCGCGCACAACCAGCCTTGAGGGCGCTTTTCTGCCGTCGAGCCAGTTCTGCTGAAGCTACCGTCAGCATACGGCGAAAGACACCCATCCTGCACAAGGGCGTCATGTCAGCTCTGTAGCTCGTATCGTGATCGGCTGTCGCCGATTCGCGATGGGGCACATTCCAACGACGCCGGGGAGTGAAGGGTGAAGGATGAATGAGGGAAAAACGCCCTGCTCTTCAAGGGGTGGGACGGGGCGCGCCGTGACTTAAGTCTCCCTCTTCCCCGTTACTGGGGAGAGGGCCCGGGACAGGGGGGATCCCCCTTCACTCTTCACCCTCCCCACATGATATCCACCTCGCTCGCTGCGGCGCGCTCCATCAACTCCATCAGAGGATAGGCGCGCTGGCGCAGCGACACGTGAGGCTGCTTGTCGTTCTGCTCATCATGGGTGGGGGCTGGACTGTCATCGGGGGTGACCGCCAAGGCGGATTTGAGCCGCTCCAAGGCGGCCGGGATATCTGCGGCCAGCAGCGCGCTCGGCACGGTACCGCTGTGTCCCATCATCTTGAGCAGCTTGACCGCGACGTCGCCAAACATAGTCACGCTGCCCACTTCGCTTTCGAATCTTACGAGCATGAGCCTAGTCGCTCGCCGTAGCGGCAGAGCGCATTAAAACCGCGAGCCCGATGACCGAGCCCTGCGTTCCCGGCATATTAGCGCATTATCAGAACGCCCGATCGGGACGGGACGAGCTTGCGTGAGCCGCGCGCAAGCCAGCCCACCAGTCCTATGCCCAAGCCGAGCATGGCATACGTCGATGGTTCCGGAACGACGACCGTCGTGGTGCTCACGTTGGCGCCATACACGTTGTCGGCCGACGTCACACTGCGGTTGGAGGATTGGCCAAACACGAAGATCGTATCGGGAATGAAGTTGGGAGTGCTGGAAAGATTGACCCAGGTATAGCCGCCGTTGGGGCCGTTCGCGTCGAAGTCCGTAAAGAGCGTATTGGAGGTCGCATCGAATCGCAGCCGTAAGGCGGTGAGCTCTCCGATCTCGGTCAGGCCCGCGCAGGGCGTCGTTGCACTGCATTGCCTGCTGAACGTACCGTTCGGAGTCACCGCTGTGAACTCATGTGCGACAGCAAAGGAGGCGCCAGCGAAAGAGTTGTAGCCGAATGAAAAGACATGTTCCGGATCGCGTTGATCGTTGAGCTTCAGTCCAAAGAGCACGTACTGAGCGGGATCGAGATTAAGATCGGGCAGATTGATATCGATCTGAAAAGTCCAACTAGCTGGTGTGTCGGTGTACGAGTTCCAGGACCACTGCGCGAAATCCGTCTGCGAGTGATTGTTGCCCTGGGTCGTATATTCCAGTCGCTGGTTGGCTTCCGTGAGCTGCCCGTAGTTCAGCACGGCAGGCGGGCCCGGGCCCCAGTTGTCGGGCGGAGGAGTGAAGTCGTCGCTACCCACTGGCGCCCTCGCGAAGCTCGCGAAGCTGGCCGTACACAGAATGAATGCAACAAAGTACGCGCGCTGGTTCATTGGCTTTATTCCCTTCGTTGGTTCCCCAATACCCCGATGAAGACGACGCGTCCGGTGAAGTTATGCACCGTCGTTTGCGGCCAACAGCGAGCCATACAACATCCGTCGCCCAACGAGCACGGCTGCGATCGCTGCAAGACAGCGACATGTTGCATTTCATCAGACGTGTGCACCGCGCACTTCTCTTCGTTGCGGATGCATCCTCGCTGGTTGGACGTTCGAGTTGTGCGATCGTTCGCTGCTCTCGTTCAACTTATTGCAGCGAATTGCATCATCCAAGCGCGCGTCTCGCGTGGGGTGCTGTCGGATGGCGACATGTCCTCATCATCGTCCTCGTGCTCGGCGATCCAGGAGTCGAACAAGCGCGCCTGCGCCGACGGGGTAGGCGCAAGAAACATCTCGACGTCATTACCAACCAGCTCGAGCTCTTGATCGAGCGTGCCCGCCGCACCGCTTACATGGACGATGACAATGTTCTTGGTCGTGCGCCAGCTGCCCACGCTTTCCACGCCGGCCTCGGATCGTGAATAGTCGTGCAGCGTTGCGCGCCGGCCTTCCCATTCGAGTGCGAGATGGCGATCGCCGGTGATGTTCCACCATCCGCCGATGATGTCCAATGCCAGTGCGTCTTCGCTGCCCGCTTCCGGCTCGGCACGACTCCAGTAGCTGTGCGCGAGCCAGATTCCGGCAGCGCCGAAGAGCAGCGCGGCGAGCGCGGCAGCCAGTCCCCTGCGCGCTCGAAAGTACTTGGTTGGACTGCTGGTGCGCGAGGGCGGGGCAGCGCCCGCCGTATCTCGACCGGGGGAGGAACTTGGTGGGTAGGCGTCTTCAGTGGACATTGCTCGGTTCCAACATGGCGTTGAAGCGAGTGTAGCGCGGCACAATTCCGGCTGTGCGCGCTTGCACAAACTTGCCTCGGGCAGCTGTTAATCATAAAGTGGCAGGGTCTGTTGCCGGGAGATGACGCAGTGGCGTACGACTTGGCAAAATCGTTTGATGCGCAGGGCTAGCGTGCCTGGCTGGTCTGCGGCACAGTGGCATGCGCGGGCCTTCGAGCGACTGCTGTGCGGGCGCTCGCCACGGTCGATTGCGGCGACTTGATGCCCACGCTTGGCCGGCCCATGCATCGCTCGCCGATCGTGATCGCGCACCGGGGTGCGAGCGGCTATGCTCCGGAACACACACTCGTCGCGTACTTTATCGCCATGCAGCAAGGCACCGACTATATCGAGCCCGATCTGGTGATGACGCGTGACGGCGTTCTGGTCGCGCGCCACGAGAATGAGATTTCTCAGACCACCGATGTCGCGCAACACCCGCAATTCGCCCAGCGCCGCAGCCGCAAGCTGATCGACGGTTTCGCGGTCGAGGGCTGGTTCACCGAGGACTTCACGCTGGCCGAGCTGAAGCGCCTGAGAGCGGTGGAGCGCCTGCCGCAACTGCGCCGCTGCAACGCGCGCCTTGACGGTATGTTCGAGATCCCGACGCTCGATGAGATCCTGACGATGGTGGCGGCCTTGCAGCCGGCACGCGCCAATCTCGTTGGCGTCTACCCGGAGACCAAGCATCCGAGCTATTTCGCATCGCTCGGCCTGCCGATGGAGCCGCTGCTGGTGCAGACGCTGGAGCGCCATGGGTATCGCGGGCGCACTGCACCGGTGTTCATCCAGTCGTTCGAGACGGCGAATCTGCGAGCGTTGCGCAAGCTGACCGAGTTGCCGCTGGTGCAACTCGTGGAGGAACGCGGGCAGCCGTTCGATTTTGCCCAAAGCGGGGATGCGCGCAGCTATGCGGACTTGCTCGCTCAGCCGGGTTTGCAGGATGTTGCCGGGTATGCCGATGCGATTGGCGTGAACAAGAATCTGATCTTGCCGCACGATGGCAAGGGCGGGCTGGCGCAGCCGACGACGGTGAACGAAGATGCGCATGCGGCCGGATTGCGTGTGCACGCATGGACGCTCCGCGCGGAAAATCAATTTCTGCCGCAAGTGCTGCGCAAAGGGGGCGACGCTGCCGCCCACGGCGATCTGGCGGCCGAAATCGAAGCATTCCTCGCGGCCGGCGTCGACGGGTTCTTTACCGATCATCCCGATCTCGGTGTGCGGGCGCGGGATCGGTTCGTGCGGGCTTTCTAGGAGGAGACCATGAAAAAAGTCGTATGGGGTGTGTTGAGCACGGCACGCATCGGCCTGCAGAAAGTTCTGCCGGGAATGCAGCAAAGCCCCTGGTGTGAGATACGCGGCATCGCTTCGCGCAACGCCGAGGCTGCACGCAAGGCGGCGGCCTCCCTGGGTATCCCGAAAGCATATGAATCGTACGAGGCGCTGCTCGCGGATCCGCAGATCGAGGCGGTCTACAATCCGCTGCCCAACCATCTGCACGTGCCGCTCACCCTTGCGGCTGCGCATGCCGGCAAGCACGTGCTGTGCGAGAAGCCGATTGCCCTGAGCGCAGAAGAGGCGCGGCAACTCGCGAGCGTGGCCGGCAGCGTGCTGATCATGGAAGCGTTCATGGTGCGCTTCCACCCGCAATGGCTGCGCGTGCGCGAGCTGGTGCGCGACGGGCGCATCGGCACGCCGCGCGTGGTGCAGATGCTGTTCTCGTATTTCAATCAGGATGCGGCCAATATCCGCAACATCGCCGATATCGGCGGGGGCGCGCTGTACGACATCGGCTGCTATCCGATCGTGATCGGGCGCTTCGTATTCGGCGCCGAGCCGCTCCGGGCACTGGCGCTCATAGACCGTGATCCTCGGTTCCGGACCGATCGCTTGGCCACTGCGCTGATGGACTTCGGCCAAGGTCGCCATCTCAGCTTCACGGTATCCACTCAGCTCGCGCCGTTCCAGCGCGTGCAGGTCTGCGGAACGCAGGCGCGCATCGAGGTGCAGATTCCGGTGAATGCGCCGCAAGGAGCGCGCACCACGTTGATGATCGACGACGGCTCCCAGCCCGGCGCGGCCGCAGCGGTGACGCAGACGCTGCCCGAGTCCGACCAATACCTGCTCCAGGGCGAGGCCTTTTCACGTGCCGTGCGCGGAGAGATCGAACTGCCTTACGGGGTCGAAGACGCGGTGCTCAACATGCGCGTCATCGATGCGCTGTTCCGGTCGGAGAAGAGCGCAGCGTTGGAGGCCGTTTAAGGCGGCGCCAGCGTCGCCGACCGATCGTGCTCAAGTCGCCGCACCGTTTGCCGTAAAGGCGTGAGACCGCGTTGGGTCAGCGAGCTGAGCCATGTTTTCCAATCTTCGTATCGGTAGGCGCTTTCTTGTCCTGGTAGCGATCCAGTGTCTTCTCATCATTGCAGTCGGCCTGACCGGCCTGTCGGGTGTGGCCCAGAGCAATGGCCGCCTGCATGGCGTCTACGAAGAGTCCATTGTGCCGCTGCTGCATCTGGACAGCATCCTCAACCAGAACTTCCAGATACGCGCCCAGCTCGACGAGGCCTTGGCTGCCGATGCCGCGACCGAGGCTGAGAAGCGCCTGGATCGCATCAATGGCTTTGAAGCCGAGGCGGAAAAAACCTGGAAGGACTATTCTGCGACGCCGATGAGCCCGGCCGAGCGCCAGCTCGCCGACGCCGTGGCGCAGGCTCAGCTGAACATGATCGCGGCACGTCAGCAGGTGGTTGCGGCGTTGCGAATGCATGGGCGGGCGGCCGCGGCCGAGGTCGACAAGCGCGCCGAGCGGGTGGCCAAATTCGATCGGTGGCGCAAGGCGGTGGACAAATTGGTCGAGTATCAGTCGCACGACGAGCAAACCGTTGCGCCGCGCGGCAGGCGGGTTACAGCGGTGAGCGCCTGGGGAGAAGCAAAGACCGTCGAGTGAGTCGGGTAAAGGTCGACTGGGGTGAAGCTACCGGGGAGGCACTAGCGTCAACCGTTCACCTTTTCACCTTCTCACCTCTGCACCTCGATTCATGCCCAGGCCAACGCTGACCGATCGAGCGCCTGCACCTGGTCCACGCCCATCAAGACGAGCCCGAGGTCGATCTCGCTGCGCAGGATAGCAATCGCCTCGCGCACGCCGGCCTCGCCATCGGCGGCAAGACCATAGAGAAAGGGCCGGCCGGTCATGCATGCGCGCGCCCCCAGCGCGAGGGCTTTCAGCACGTCGCCGCCGCGCCGGATGCCGCTGTCGAGAACGACCTGCGCCCTGCCTTCGACCGCATCGACCACCGCGGGCAGGGCCGCGACCGAGGCCGGGGTACCGTCGAGCTGGCGCCCGCCGTGGTTGGACACGATCAAAGCATCCGCACCTCGCTCCACGGCGAGACGTGCATCGTTGGCCGTGAGAATGCCCTTGATGGCAACCGCCCCCGCCCAATGCTGCTTGCACCAATCGATCGCATCAAAGCTCGACGTTGCATCGTATTGCTCGGCAGCGAGCCTTGCGACGCTCACGATGTCGTCGGCGCCAATCATCTGCCCGGCGAGATTGGCGAAGGTGATGCGCGGGCCGAATGCGACATCGGCGAGCCAGCGCGGCCGGCGCACCACATCGAGGGCATTGCGCAGCGTAATGCGCGGCGGTACGGTGAAGCCGTTGCGCAGATCCCGTTCGCGCAAGCCCTGCTGCTTGGTATCGACGGTCAGCACCAGCGTACGGCAGCCGACCGCCCAGGCGCGTTCCATCAACGCCAGGTTGATGGCGCGGTTGCGCAGCAGATAGAGCTGAAACCAGAACGGGCGATGGCTCGCATGCTTGACATCCTCGATGGTGCATGCCGACATCATGCTGAGGCAGTAACCGATGTCGGCCTCGGCCGCGGCGCGTGCGAGCATCGTCTCACCGTTGCGGCGGACCAGCCCCGCCATGCCGGTGGGCGCGATGATGAGCGGCGAAGCGAGCGTTTCGCCGAGCAGGGTGGTACTTTGATCGCGCTGCGACACATCGCGCAACACGCGCGGAGCGAGCGCAATGCGATGGAATTCATCGCGATTCGCACGCAGTGTGGTTTCATCCTGCGCGCCGCCATCGACGAAGTCGAAGATCGCGCGCGGCAGCCGGCGCTGCGCGCGCAGGCGCAGATCGGCGATGTTGGCGGTGGGTTTCACGCTGTGCGTGAAAAGTGAAGAGGTGAAGAAGTGAAAAGGTGAACCGGTGAGAGCGGTGGGATGAACGGATGTCGTCCCCTCTTCACCTGTTCACCTTTTCACGTCTTTACGCACACATGATCCATCACCACCTCTGTCATATGCGCGAGCCACGCTGCGCGCTCCTGCCCATCCATGAGGTCACGCGAGAGAAACCGCGACAACGTGTAGCGGTTCGATAGATAGAAATAACCGAGCGCGGCGATGGTGACGTAGATCTGGACCGGGTCGATCTGTTTGCGGAATACGCCGGCCTGCGCGCCGCGCTCCAGCAGCTCGGACAAGATCGCCAGCAAAGGGAACGAAAGCTGGCTCACACGCGTAGATTTTTTCAGATGCTGGCCGCGATGCTGGTTCTCGCTGTTGAGCAGCCGGATGAACTCCGGGTGCGCGCAGTAATATTCCCAGGTGAACCGGATCAGCTCCTGCATCGCCTGCTGCGGAGGCGTTGTGGCGAGCGCGAGCTGCTGCTCCGCGCGCCCGAGCTTCTCGTAGGCTTCCTCCAGCACCGTGCGAAACAGCTTTTCCTTGCTGCCGAAGTAGTAATAGAGCATCCGATCCACGGTGTGCGCGCGGCGGCTGATGCGCTCGATACGCGCACCGCCGAAGCCGTGGTTCGCAAACTCCTCGGTGGCCGCCTCCAGAATCTTGCGTCGCATACCTTCGGGGTCGCGTTTGCGGCGACTGGCGCGCTGCGGTGCCGCCACCCGGGCTTTGTGCGCGACTGCGGTGGCTTTGAGGGCGGCCATCGCGACGCTCAACGCTCGAGCAGATGCAGCTTGTCAGATACGTCCTTCCACTGATCGGCGTCCGGCGGTGGGTCTTTCCTGGTGGTGATCGTGGGCATCGTACGCGACAGTTCCGCGTTGATCGCCACGAATTTCTCCTGGTCCGCCGGCAGATCGACATCGGCGAAGATTGCGTTTACCGGGCACTCCGGGATGCACACGGCGCAGTCGATGCACTCGTCGGGCTCGATCACCAGCATGTTCGGGCCCTCGCGGAAGCAGTCTACGGGACACACGTCCACGCAATCGGTGTACTTGCACTTGATGCAGGATTCGGTCACGACGTGCGTCATAAGCAGCTTTCTCCAGCTCGAGCCGAACCGGCAGGCGCAGCGGCGGTGCCGATTGGCTCGCCCGCCATAATACTTGGCCGGGTATTTGTGAAGCAACCACTTAATAAAGCGGGTAGGATAGGCGCGCATCGGCGCCTGTGGCGCCATATTGCAACCGGATTGGCATTGCTTTTGCGAGCGAAAAACGGTCATACGAGCTGGGCAGTCCTCGATCCCCGGCCGGCAAGGCGCGGTGATCGGACCGGTGGGCAGATGCTCCCGGTGCGATGCTCCAACTGCAAACTCAAATGTATCTGCGGCCGACCCATCTGAAGGAAGCCCTGGTGGCGCTCAAGGCGCGCCCCCTCAGCGTGCTGGCCGGGGGCACCGATTTCTACCCGCAACGGGTCGCCAGGCCGTTGCACGAAGACGTGCTCGATATCACTGCGCTGCCGGGGCTGCGCGGCGTGGAGCAGCGCGAGGACATGCTCGCCATCGGAGCGCTCACCACCTGGTCCGATATCGTCGAAGCGACGCTCCCATCCTGGCTCAGCGGGCTCACGCGCGCCGGGAGGGAAGTGGGCGGTGTGCAGATTCAGAACGCCGGCACCGTGGCAGGAAACATCTGCAATGCTTCACCGGCAGCCGACGGCGTGCCGGTCCTGCTCGCGCTGGATGCGCAGGTCGAGCTGTCCGCCCTGGACGGGGTGCGCCGCATGCCGCTGGAAGCGTTCATCGTCGGCAGCCGCCGCACGCAGCGCCGCAGCGATGAGCTGCTCACGCGCATTCTCATTCCCAGCCGCCCAGCGCAGGCGCGCAGCGCGTTTCTCAAGTTGGGCGCGCGCCGCTATCTCGTGATTTCCATCGCCATGGTAGCGCTCACCGTGGAGTGCAATGCCGAAGGCGTGGTCACGCGCGCAGGCGTTGCGCTGGGCGCTTGCTCCGAGGTGGCGCAGCGCCTACCCAAGCTGGAAGCGGCTCTGGTCGGACAACCGTTGACGCCGGCTCTAGCGCGGGTGCCGCTACCTATGCATGTTGCGCATTTGCAGCCGATCTCCGACATTCGGGGCACCGGGCCGTATCGTACGGATGCCGGTCTCACTCTGGTGCGGCGGGCGCTGCTGGAGGTGGTTCTTGCCTGAGGCCGGACCACTGGTGCAGCCTGGGACTGACGACGAAGCGCGCAGCGCGGTGCCGGCAACAACGGTCGGACCGCACTTCGCGCTGTGCGTGAATGGCGTGCAGCGATCGCTGGTGGTCGACCCTCTCATGCGCTTGTCGCAGGCGCTGCGCGAAGTGCTCCTGCTGACCGGCACCAAAGCGGGTTGTGATGCTGGCGACTGCGGCGCGTGTACCGTGCTGCTCGACGGCCGACCGGTATGCTCCTGTCTTACCTCCGTGGCGCAGGCCGCCGGGCGTAACGTGATCACGGTCGAGGGGCTCGCGCCGGACGGGGGCTTGAGCCCGCTGCAGGAAGCATTCATCGCGCAAGGCGCCGCGCAATGCGGAGCCTGTACACCGGGCATGCTGCTGGCCGCTACGGCGCTGCTCGAGCGCAATGCGCGCCCGAGCGAGCAGGAGGTCATGGACGCCATCGGCGGCGTCCTATGCCGCTGCACCGGCTATCGCAAGATCATCGAGGCGGTGTTCGCGGCGGCGGATGGGAATCTCGAAGCGGATGCGCCCTCAGTCGGACAAGCCGTGGGCAGCCGCGCGCCGCGGCTGGATGCGCGCGCGAAAGTCACCGGCGCTGAAATTTACGGGGCTGATCGCTGTCCGCCGGGTGCCTTGTGGTTGCGTGTGATCCGCTCGCCGCATCCGCGCGCGCGCTTCACGCTCGGCGATACGGCGCCGCTGCTGCGCAAATACCCGGGCCTTGCTCTGGTGCTCACACACGCCGATGTTCCAGTCAACGGTTTTGGCATCTTCCCGGAGGTGAAGGATCAGCCGGTACTCGCCGCAGGCCGCGTGCGCTATCGCGGCGAGGCGGTGATGGCGCTGGTCGGCGAGCGCGAGCAGATCGAGGCCATCCCGGAATCGGCGATGCCGATCGAATATCGGGTAGAGCGACCGACACTGGACAGCGACGAAGGCTTGCGCCCTGGCGAGCCGCTGCACGACTTCGCCCCTGATAATGTGCTGATCCGCGGACGCGTGTGCAAGGGAGATGTCGATTTCGCGCTGGAGAGCACGCCGTTCGTGACCGATGGACAGTTCACTACCAGCTTGGTCGAGCACGCCTACATCGAGACCGAGGCGGGTTATGCCGAGTACGTGCCGGCGGCGGATGGGCGCGGCCGCATCCGCGTGTTTGCCTGCACGCAGACCCCCTATATGGATCGCGACGAGCTCGCACGCATTCTCGCGCTCGATGCGTCACAGGTGCACATCGTGCCCTCTGCGGTCGGCGGCGGCTTCGGTGGCAAGCTCGATCTCGCGATTCAACCATTGCTAGGACTCGCTGCATCGAAGCTGAAGCGGGCGGTGCGCGGTGTCTATACGCGGCCCGAGTCGATGCTGTCCACCACCAAGCGCCATCCCGCCCGTATGCGCGCGCACTACGGGTGCGAGGCGAACGGGCGCCTGCTAGCGCTCGATTTCTTCGGTGACTTCAACACCGGCGCCTACGCATCATGGGGAAACACGGTCGCTAACCGCGTGCCGATCCATGCGACCGGTCCGTACTTCGTTCCGCATGTGCGCGCGCTGTCCCGCGCCATTTATACCAATGCACCAATCGCAGGCGCCTTCCGCGGCTTCGGCGTGCCGCAGGCGACCCTGGTGCACGAGACCTTGATCGATGATCTCGCTCTGCGCACCGGTATCGATCGTCTGGAGATCCGCTGGCTCAACGCCTTGCGCCCCGGGCAGGAGACCGCCACGGGGCAGGTGCTGAGCGCAAGCTGTGGCCTGGCTGAGTGCCTAGTGCGGCTGCGTCCGGCCTGGCGGCAGGCGCTGCAGACCGCGGCACGATTCAACGCCGATGCCAATGCGATGCATGGCAAAGGGCGGGGTATCAGGCGCGGTGCGGGTATCGCATGCATGTGGTATGGCATCGGCAACACGGGCATCGCCAACCCTTCGACCATGCGCGTGGGCATGCGCAAGAACGGGCGCGTGTTTCTGTACAACGGTGCGATCGACATCGGTCAGGGATCGAGCACAGTGCTGCCGCAGATCTGCGCCGATGCACTGGGACTGCCGCTCAGCCTGTTCGATCAGGTGATGGGCGATACCGACCTTACCGCCGATGCCGGCAAAACCTCGGCGTCGCGGCAGACGTTCGTGTCGGGCAACGCCGCGCGGCTGGCCGGGGAGCAATTGCGTGCGCGCTTGCTCGCTCTGCTCGACGCGCCCGCGCATGCTCGGCTTGCATTGCATACGACGCGTCTCTCAGCGCGTGCCGATGGCGTGGAGCGCAGCATCGATCTGACCACGCTCCCAGGCGATGACCATGGTGATGTTGCCGTCGGTGAAGGCTATTTCGATCCGCCGACGGTGCCGCTCGATGCCAACGGGCAGGGCTCGCCGTATGCGACGTATGCATTCGCCGCGCAGATTGCCGAAGTCGAAGTGGATCTCGACCTCGGCACCGTAAGAGTGGTCGAGATGCATGCCGCGCACGATGTGGGCCGCGCCATCAATCCAACTCAAGTGGAAGGGCAGATCGAGGGCGGCATCGCGCAAGGCATCGGCATGGCCTTGATGGAGGAATACCACCCCGGGCGCACCGACAATCTGCACGATTACCTGATTCCCACGGCGGGTGATGTGCCGCCGGTCCAATTGCATCTGATCGAGGATGCGGAGGGGCTCGGACCATTCGGTGCGAAGGGGATCGGCGAGCCGGCGCTGATCGCGACCGCGCCGGCGATCTTGAGCGCAATCCGCCATGCCACCGGTGCGCGCATCACGCATCTGCCGGCCACACCGGATCGCGTGCGCCGGGCGATTCTCGCGTTGAAATGAGCAGCGAGCCGGACCCCGCTCAAGACGCTGCGAGCGCGCAGCCGCTGGGCTCGCCGAAGGTCATCTGCAATGCCTGCCCAGTGCTGTGCCAGATCTCCGAGGGGCGCACCGGCGCCTGCGACCGCTGGGGCAATTTCAACGGTGTGCTCACCCGCGTGGACCCGGTGGTGCTGTTCACCAAGGTGGCCAGCACCGCAGGCGCGCTCACCGGCTTCGTCGAGAGTGAGAGCTGGGACGGCAATCCGATAGCCGAGGCACCGGTGTTCGTGTCGGGTGTGGGCTCGGGTACGACTTATCCGGATTACAAGCCGGCGCCGTTCATCGTCTCCTCAGTGCACGAAGGCGTGGACATGGTCACCGTGGTGACCGAGGGCATCTTCAGCTACTGCAGCTTCAAGGTGAAGATCGATACCGATCGCTGGCTCGGGCCCGAGCAGGCGACGGTGCGCTGCCGCGGCGAAGCCGTGGGCCATGTGACCACCGCCGAGTATGGCTCGCAGATGCTCTCGCTCGGCGGCGTGCACCATCTCACCGGGGGCAGCAAGAAAGAGGGCCGCGTCACCTGCGAGCTGATGATGGATCTGGGAAATCGAAAACCAGCCGAGCTCGCGATCGAACACGGTGCGCAGCTCGTCATCGAAGCCGGCAAGGCGCCGATCGTGAACGGAGTCGAAGAGCGGCGCATGCGGGTGGGATGCGGCTCGGCCACCATCGGCATCTTCGCGCGCCAGTGGTACGGGGAGGTGGATGAGGTGGTCGTCGTCGACGATCACATCACCGGCGTACTGACCGAACATCAGGCCGGGCGTTGCCTGGACATGCCCGCATCCGGGATCAGGATCAAAGGCAAGAAGTCCACGCCGGGACGCTACTTCCAGGTCGCCAATCCGGGTACTGGCTG
>Ga0335082_10005893_pt1 | contig 13396 bp, 8 predicted proteins | sample Lox_Sample_41_FD_206718 | JGI IMG/M metagenome (GOLD analysis project Ga0335082, IMG submission 206718) | Soil microbial communities from Loxahatchee National Wildlife Refuge, Florida, United States - Lox_Sample_4.1 | ecosystem: Environmental > Terrestrial > Soil > Wetlands | place: USA: Florida... | reverse complement strand
CCTGGGGCATGGGCGGCCATCATCCCTTTCAGGGCATCGAGATTGGGTTTGCCCGCACCAACCTCTTCGCCGGCCAGAACCACGTGCCGCTGACCTTCGGCTCGTTCTGGAACAGCTTTACCAGCACCGGCGCGGTGCCCGAGGACGTGAAGTTCTCGCGTAACGATCCCGGCGCGCGCTTTGCCAGCTTTGACTTCTCCTGGCAGATTCTGCCGTGGGTCAACACCTACATCGACATGTTCACGCACGACGAGATTACGCCGCTGGCGGCGCCGCGCCGGGCCGCTCTCAATCCCGGCCTCTACTTTGCGCGCTTGCCCGGCCTGCGCAAGCTCGACCTGCGCCTGGAAGGTGTTACTACTAATCGCTTCGTCTCGCCCGCCACCGGCGCTTTCTTTTTTTACTGGGAGGCCGTCTATCGCAACCTGTACCTAAACAACGGCAATCTCTTCGGCAGTTGGATTGGTCGCGAGGCTAACGGCTATCAAGCCTGGAGCACCTACCACCTCGGCCCCAGGACAAGCCTGCAGGTGTCCTATCGCAACGTCAAAATTGCCAAGGACTACATTCCCCAGGGCAGCACACAACAAATCGCCAACTTCACGGCGATCTTGCGGCCGGGTCCCGCACTGGAAATGCGAGGATTCTTCCAGTATGAAAGCTGGCTGGAGCCGGTGCTGGCGAGCAACCGCCAGCGCGACGTGACTGCGTCAGTGCAATTCACGTGGTGGCCAGGACTCGTCGCCAAGCGGCCGTATGGATGGAGCGCGCGCTAGGCCGCGTAATACCTGAGAATCCTCGTCAGCGCCACACAGGCATCCGCGACATCTGTCTCTGTCATCCCCGCGCTCAAGGGTAACGAGATCGTCCGTTCCCCAGTGTATGTCGCATTGGGAAACGCTTCATCGTGATGGCCAAACCGCTGCACCCAAAGCGGCTGGGTATGCACCGGCTCGTAGTGGATACCCACGCCGATGTTCTCGGCCTCCATCGCTGCCAAAATCTGCCGGCGCCCGACGGAGAGCGCCTCCAACTGCAACAATGGCGTGTAGAGATGGTACGCGTGCCGATTGCTCGCGTCCCCAACCTGCGGCAACGCAAGCGGCAAGTCCTTCAGCGCATCATCGTATTTCCGCCACAACCGTTCGCGCTGCGCCCAGCGTTCCTCCAGCAGCGGCAGTTGTGGAAGCCCCAGCGCCGCCTCCAGGTCAGTCATGTTGTACTTGTAGCCCGCGGCCAGAACTTCGTAGCCCGCGACGTCGCCCGCGAAGCGCGTCCACGCACTCGTCGCGACTCCGTTATACGACAGCAGCTTCACCCGCTCGATCAACCCACGGTGCCGGCTGATCACCATGCCGCCATCGCCGGTCGTAATGCTCTTGGTGGGATAGAAGCTGAAACATCCAGCGTCGCTCATCAAGCCGGCTGCGCGCCCGTGGTAGGTCGTCTCAATCGCGTGCGCGCAATCTTCCACGAGCTTTAGCTCATGTTGCGCTGCGATTTGCAGGATGCCATCCATCTCGCAACTGCGCCCGCACATGTGGACCACCATCACGGCTTTGGTGCGCGGGGTAATGGCGCGCTCGATCTGGGCCGGATCGATGTTCAGGGAGACGCGGTCACTATCCACCAGCACCGCTCTGGCGCCAGCGTGCAGGATGGCATGAACGGTTGAGCAGAACGTCAGCGTTGGGGCAATTACTTCATCGCCAGGCCCGATGTCGAGCGCCTGGAGGACCAGATGAAGTCCAGCGCTACAACTGCTTACTGCAGCGGCGTAAGGCGCGCCTTTGTACGCGGCAAACTCCTGCTCGAAGCGGCCCACTCGCTCGCCCAGCCCGATCCAGCCGCTGCGAATGCAGTCCGCAACGGAAGCTGCCTCGGCTTCTCCGATCAGCGGCGCGCCGAAGATGATGCGATTCTGCCGCGAACGCACGGGTTCGCCGCCGGCAATCGCCGGCAGGTCACTCTTCCCGGGTATGGATATGGGAATTCCGCGCTGCGGCGGCTTAGGATCCATGAACGCTCTCGACTAAGCGGATTCTACAGGATTGCACTGCCCGTAATTCCGGTCCCGCTGTCATCTATACTTTTTTCAAAAATGCCCGTTGTCACCGTCATCGTCAATCTCTTCAACGGCAAGGAAACGCTTGCCGAGGCCCTTAACTCCGTCCTCGCGCAAACCTTCGCCGGCTGGGAACTCCTGATCTGGGATGACGGCTCGACCGACGGCAGCGCAGAAATCCTCCAACACTATGACGACCCGCGAATTCGTTACGTTCGCTCTGAGACCCAAGTCTCTCTTGGCGAGGCCCGCCAACGCGCTATTGAACTGGCCCGCGGAGAATGGATTGCCTTCCTCGACCAGGACGACCTGTGGCTTCCAAACAAACTCGAACGGCAGCTTGCGCTGGCCTACCAGAAGCCGGATGCTGCGTTGATCTACGGCCGCACCGTGCGCTTTTACCCCAATGGCAGCGAACGCGATTATGACCAATCCCACGAATACGCGTATCTTCCCCAGGGCGACATCTTCGCCGACCTGTTCCGCGAGTCATGTTTCATCGCCATGAGTTCGGCCATGTTCCGCCGTTCGGCCATCGCCGCCATCGGCGGAATACCCGAGAGCATCACCATCATTCCCGATTACTATCTCTACACCGCGGTCGCACGCCGCTTCGCTGCCGCTGCCGTGCAGGAAGTCGTCTGCCGCTACCGCATGCATACCGGCAGCACGTCCCAGGTAACCGCGATCGGCATGCACGAAGAAGCTCTTCGCCTGATGGACACTTGGCGTAATGACGTCGATCCACGAGTCCTGGCAGGTTGCAAACGTCACCACTCTACCGAAATCGCGCTGACTGAGATGCGCACACCAGCCACCTTCCTGCGCGGCCTGGTCCGCCTGCTAACGGAAGGATCACCAACCTCGCAACTCCGCCGCCCACTCCTCTTTCTCTTCCACCGGCTGAGGCGCGCCCTCCGGCCTCCTTACTGGAAGACCCTCTCGCCTCCCATCCCCCGCAAGTCATAACGCGTACTCTTGCGGCAGCGGGACCACTTCTTCCTTTCCTCCCCGTGACAGTACGTCATTCTTCAGCACGAATCCCAGCATAATCCCCAGCAGTACCGCATATCCGGCCACCGTGGCCCACGCTGCAGCCATCGCCTGAAAGCGCGGAATAAAAATCAGGTTCAGGACGACGTTTGTACCGGCTCCCACCGCCAGCGTGAACGTTACGAAGCGGTCGTACCCCCGGCTGACGAGCACGGTCCACAGCAGCGAGAAGCAGAAGTCCAGCGGCAGCGCAAATAGCAGCACGCGAAACAGCCCGTCGGCCCCCATGGTCGAACCATAGATGATCGTAAGAATCTGCGGAGTAAGCCACACGAGTAAGGCGGCCAGCACGAGCGAACCCACCGCCAGCAATGCCAGCCAGCGAAACAGGCTTCTGCGCGCCCGCCTACTCTCCTCGATGCTGGCGATGTGGGGATACAGCACGTCCGTCATCAGCCAGAAACCAGTGAAGATCACATAGAGCGGCTTGCACGCCGCACTGTACCGCCCCAATTCCACGGTCGTAGCCATGGCCCCCAGCAGCAAAATGTCGGCATTTAAGAAGATCAGGTTCAACAGGTTCGACACACCCAATGTAATCACCCGCCGCACGCGCAATTGCTCGGCGGCAGCCTGCACCAGCGGAAGACTCGGCTTGCCCTCCAAATGCCTCAGCCTCAACCGCCACACCAGCCACAGGAACGTCGCGCCGAACGCCGTCGCCAGAAAGTTGGCCGCCGCTATGACGCTCGACGGGCGGTAGGACCCTTGCATCGCGATAACCGCCATTCCCACGTACAAGATGACGGTTCCGCTTCGCCACATCGCAAGGATTCCAAAGTGGCCCAATCCCCACGCCACCCAATCCAGTGCGCAAGCATACGGCACGACCGTCATGACGAACATCACGATGCATCCCCGGGCAGCCTCTGGGACCGGACCGAATAACCCGTACACCAGCCCCAAACTCACTGCTGCTGCCGTAGAAACCACGCGCAACCGTCCGATCGCCGGAACCAGATACCCGACCAATTCGGGGTTGCGCGCCAGCAGCCGCACCCCAATCAATTTCAGCCCCTGATCCGCTCCGGCAATCACGTAGTTCACCGCCGTCTGTCCCAACGCCACGATGCCGAACACCTCCACTCCATACCGCCGCGACACGTAGGCATACAGGAAGAACGTCGCGATCCGGCCCAGGACCTCGCCGGTCGCAATCCGCATTGCCGATTGCACGATTTGTCTCGGCTTCACAGCTCCTCGTGTCTGGCCATCCACCCCGCCTTCCGTTGTTCCCTGGATGCGTCCGGCTATACTGTCTGATCGTCGTTCAGGTTCGGCCCAGCCATGCCTGCAGTCAGTGTCATCATGAATGTCCGCAACGGAGGTGCCACCCTGCGGGCGGCGCTGCAAAGTGTCATGGCCCAGACTTTCTCCGACTGGGAAGTGATTGTATGGGACGACCGCTCAACCGACGAAAGCGCCCGCGTCGTAGCTGAGTTTGTAGATCCCCGAATACGCTACTCGCTGGCGCCGGTTGAGACGTCACTCGGTCAAGCTCGCGATGCCGCCATACGGCACGCGCGCGGCGATTGGCTCGCTTTTCTCGACCAGGACGATCTCTGGCTTGCGCACAAGCTCGAGCTGCAACTCGCACTTGGCAACGAGCGCCAAGTCGGGTTGATCTATGGCAGGACCCTCTGCTTCTATCCAAATGGCAGTCTGCGCGACTACGACTATTTCCACGAGTTCACTCCTCTGCCCGAGGGCGGCATCCTCGCGGAATTGCTTGGCAGAGGCTGCTTCATTGCCATGAGTTCAGTTCTGCTTCGCCGCTCCGCCATCTACGAAGTCGGCGGCATACCTCCGCACATTCAAGTAACGCCCGATTACTTCCTGTACCTTTCCGTTTGCGGCAACTATTCAGCGCGCGCGGTGCAGGAAGTCGTTGCACACTACCGCATCCATCCTGCGAGTATGACCAAGACTTATCGCCGCGAGTCACTGGAAGAGACCCTGCGACTCGTCGACGACTGGCGCAGCCATCTGTCCCCCGCCGCATACGCCCGCCGTCGCGTTCGCATTGCGACTACCCTCGCGCTCGAGGAAATGCTCCTGCCGGGAGAGCGAGGGCGAGGAATCCGCCGTCTCCTCACGGACGGCTCGCTGGTCTGGCTCGTCAGCCGGCCCTGCATCCACATGTGGAGATTGATTCGACGCCGGCTTCGGCGTCCCTACTGGAAGAAGTCTGCGAAAGGCTGATCACCGCCAGCCGCTTCCTCAGTACTCTTCGCTCGACCGCACCGCCATGGGTTTTGCCGTGTGCCGCTCATAGGTCGCCACTGGCCCCTTGATCACCGTCTTGTCGGCACGCAAGTGGTGCTCCAACAGTCGCAGATAGAGACGGGTCCGCAGCGCGGCGCGTACTAGCTTGTTGAACAGCCAGGATTGCCTGAAATAGGAGTACGATTCATTGAACAGCACAAACGCTTCCGTCTCGTCGCGCAGCGCCGCCACCGGATTCTGTCCAATGCTTCGGCTGCCGTAATGGATAACCTGCGCGCAGGGCGTGTACCACACGCTGTAGCCCCGCCGATTGAGTGTAAAGTTATAGGACAGGTCCACCATAAACTGGCCGAAGCGCTCGTCAAACATGCCTGCGTTTTCCCAGGTGGACCGGCGCACGATGTACGCAGTCGTGCCGATGCTCTGCACCTGTTGCACGCGCGAGTAGTCGAAGTTGGTGTTGTAGTACCGGTTCATCACCTGGCTGTGCGGAAACAGTTTGTGCCAGTTGATGGCTTGCAGCAAGAACGTGCCGGCCCCGGCGAAACTGCGAATGCAATGCTGTATCGACCCGTCCGCATTCAACAGCTTCGGTCCGCACGCCGCCACCGCGGGATGCTCGTCCATGAACCACACCAGAGCTGCCATCGCATTGCCCGTCAATAACGTATCGCTGTCCAGGTGGCAGGCGTACCGGCCCCGCGAGATCCTCATTCCCGCATTGTGATTGCGGGCGTAAAGCCTTCTCTCTGGGTTGCGAATCAGAATCGCCTGCGGAAACTGCCCGGCCACCAGGTCAGCGCTGCCGTCAGGCGAGGCATCATCCACACAGATGACCTCGAAGCTGATGCCCTCGGTGTATTGGTACACAGACTCCAGGCAGCTTCGCAGCAACTCACGGGTGTTGTAGTTGGAGACGATGATCGAAAGGTCGAGCAAGGGTCCCGTCACACTCCTAGCCTCGTACATCGGCGATTTCGTGGACAAAATTCACCTACAAGGCCAGTCTTACCCCGAAGCGGCGTATCAGAGTCATCGGCTAGCTGACGCTATTTCCCATTGGATGGTCTCGCGGTAAGCCGCCTAGCCCGTCATTGCTGTTCCCCCATCTTTGACCCTCGGAACCAACACGAAACAGCCCGGAGTAGGACCAAACACGCTCCCCCGGAGTGCGGTTTCACCCCTCCCGACAAGGTCTGGCAATCCCCCTATGTCGCTGTGATGAACAATCATTATCGAACCGGACCATGCATTTTGAGAAGTTTAGCGCCACCGACCTCATCGACCAATAGCCCGTTAGTAACCAGTATGGGGTTCCGTGCGGCTGTTCAACCGGACTTAGAAAGCACCTTACGCGCTGACCGCACTGTTCGCCACGAGAGTGCGAGCGGCCCGCGCTTGACTGCTCGGGTTGAACCGTTGTACCTTCGCCTATCCCACTGACTCCGAGTTCCATCATGGGGGCCCCATTTTGGCTGCGATTTTCATCAGCTACCGCCGGGAAGACTCCGAAGATTCCACCCGCGCCATCTACGAGAGCCTACGTCCGGAATTCGGCAAGGAGCGGTTGTTCATGGACGTCGAGGCCATCGCTTTGGGGTCCGACTTTCGCGACGCGGTCGAGCGCTCTCTCGCCGGTTGCGGCGTGTTCCTCGCTGTCATCGGCCCTACCTGGCTGAACGTCAAGTCGTCTAACGATCCCAACGCTCCGCGGCGGCTCGACAATCCGAACGATTACGTCCGCCAGGAGGTCGCAGCGGCACTCAAGAAGGGTAAGCAGCTTCCCGTAATTCCAGTGCTGGTTCGCGGCGCTTCGATGCCGACGTCTGACCAACTTCCGGACGATCTCAAAGACCTGGCGTATCGCAACGCGCTCACGTTGAGTAACCTCGACTGGGACTCCAGCGTCGCTAAGCTGACCGAAGCGATCCGTCCCCGCGTCGGCGAGCCCCAGGCTGTCGCCTCGGTTGCCTCGCGCGAAGTACGATCTGTCGCTCGGCCGTCCACTTTCCCATCGGGCGCGACGACTGCGCCCGCGAGCGGAACCAATAAGGTGTTGTTGATCGGAATTCCTGTGGTACTGGTCCTCGCAGCGGTGGGCGTTTATTTTGGACTGCGTCCCAAGCCTACGCCTCAGCCCATGCCCGGACCGCAGACGCACGTACAGACGGAGACGGTCCAACAACCGCAGGCCCCGCAACAATCGCAGCCGCAGCCATCCCCAACTCTTGCCCCTAAAACCCAATCAGTCTCCACGCCGGCTTCACAGCCCAACAAATCGCCGGAGCCACAGTCTAACCAGCCAACGCTCGAGGCGAAGCTGGTTCGGAACCCTCGCTTGAAAGGACTAACGGGCCCGGTTGATGTCTTCATCGATGGAAAGCAGATCGGTCAGATTCAATCTAACCCCAACGGCAGCACTCCCTTGGAGTTCCACGTCGCTGCGGGCGAGCACAGCTTCAAATTCGTTGATCCGCAGCGCCACTCGACCTGCGACGGTACCTTCAGCGTAAGTTCCGGCCAGTCCCACTTTAAGCCCGCCATCACAAGTGGCGGGACTCAGTGCTTACTCGACCCGGCATTTCAAAACTGAACGATGAGTATGACGGGAGCCTTATACCTGCCTGCGAATTTCTCGCCTTATCGCTCCCTCCGGAGTGATTGACGCATCGCTAGACGATCTCATTGGCAAATTGGCGCGAACCTCGCAAGCTGCACGCTGGTTCATTTCGTGTCTCCTCCGAAAAAGCACCACATTAGGCTCACGGATCGTCGGTCGCAGAACTCCGCTATGGGTACTTTCAGCGTCAACCCGGGCCGGATCAAGGTCATTCCCTGGGTTCGGGATGCGGGAACGGCAAGCACGCACGATGCCGCAGCGCCGTCCCGTGATTTTTCCGGCCGCGCTTGTTTTGCCCGTGCAACGATTCTGCAGCTGACGAACCCTGAATCGAGCATGCCACGAATTACCTTGCGGTCCCTGGGTGTTGCCTGGAACAAGGGATCCAATGGCAACGGCAAGAGTCAGCCAGCCACGCCATAGCGGTCCCGCCGGCTGGACGTCGCCCCGGTTATCGGAGGACATAGTGTGATCGCCCGGCATCCATCCGTCCATCGACCATCACTAATTCAGAACTTCCCATTTAAGGAATAATCCGTGAAATTAACTGTCCGTCGGTTCCGGTTGACAACCAAATTGGGTATGATGCAGCAAGGACCTCCTCCAAAGGACTGAAAAAATAACGAGGCCCCGATGAAGCTGCTGCGCGCCACGCAGTTTGCATCTTTGCTGTACCTGGGTGCCATCGGCTTTTCCCGAATCGCGCTGGCCCAGCCGGTTCCGGGAACGCCGATCACCGCAGCGTCCGTTGCGACGACTTCTCCGCGCTTCCCTTCGACCCAGCCGGTTCGAGCATTTCCCTCCCTCAACCTCTGGGTCGGACGGCAACTCAGTTACATTGGCATGTTCACTCCCGATGCGGTGTTCCGCACGCCGTCAAAGATGGCGACCTCTACTGGATTCTTCCCGGAGGAGAACATTCTGCCGGTTTCTTCGCTTCGAGAACAGGCACGGCGTAGAGACGTGCCGGAGTCGATGCTGACCGCAACCGAGCGCGTGGTGGAGGATTTTGAACCTCCGGCGCATGCTCAGGAGATGGCGCAAGCGCCTACGCGCACTGCGCAGATGCGCAATCGCTTCTTGACGTTCGCGTATGGCCATCCGAGTGTGTTGGATGCCCCACGCCACGTGACCACGGATTCGCAGCACCGGCTGGTGCTGAGTGATCCCGACGCCGGCGCACTGCACGTGCTCGACCCCGAGGGAAAATCGTCGTTCCGCATTGTGGCCGGCAAGAACCGGCGGCTGCGACATCCGGAAGGCGTGGCCGTGGATGACAGCGACAACATCTACGTGGCCGATTCGGAGCGCGGCATGCTGGTCGTGTTCGACCGGAATGGCCGCTTCGTGCGCTACATCGGTAGTTACAAGGGCGAACCGCAGTACGCGCGGCCCACTGGAGTGGCCATTGACCGTACTGCCAAGCGTCTTTACGTAATTGACACGCCACGGAACCTGGTGTTCGTGCTGGATCTCGCGGGAAATGTGGTGAAGCGGTTGGGCAGGGCCCGCGATGGCAGCGGCGAGGGCGAATTCGACGAGCCCACGGAAATTGCCGTCAGTCACGAGCACGTGTTTGTCCTCGACAGCCGCGGCGCGCGCGTGCAGGTCCTCGACAAGGAGTGCAACCTGGTAGGGAGCTTCCCGCTGCCACAGGGGCCCGATCCGCTGGTGAACCGTCAGAATGGCCTGAGCACCGACCGGGAAAGCAATGTCTACGTCAGTTCGTTTCATAGCTCGATGGTCCGCGTATTCAGCCACGATGGCCGATTGTTGGCTGGGTTTGGGCAGCCGGGGCACGCCGTCGGGGAGTTCGTGTGTCCGGCCGGGCTATGGATTGACTCGGACAACCGGTTGTATGTGGCCGACTCAGGGAACGGTCGAGTCCAGTTGTTCCAGTTGAAGGCCCGGGAGTAGGTGGACCTGAGATTGCCGAAGGACATCTGGGGTCGTGAAGCGTCTCGTCCTGGGCGTGTTTGGCAGCGGTCGTGAATCGTTAATCAACTGGGTGACAGGCCGCATTTCCGCTTGAATCAGGGCCTTCCCGCCCGTACACTTAAAACTGCTCTCGTGGTTCTCCTCCTCACTATTATGGCGCAAGCCTGCGCCGATGGTTGGAAATGCTTTCTCCTGTACCTAAATTTGCGCCGGTGTGCCGCTTTGCTGCAACCTGGGTGCAACATGCTGTGGTTTTCGGGAGATAGGCACAAAATATTGGGTTTTCTAAGTTGACGCCCCACACGAACGCAATTAAAGTTGCACTGGTGCCGACGCCGGGGCCTGCGAGGGTGGTGCGGCTGGGACTGAGACTGGGCTTCCCGCTAGTTGAAGTATTGTGCCTGACAAGGAGTGGAAGTTGCTCAAACTAAAGAAGTTGCAAATCCTGGGGTTTAAGTCCTTCTGCGACCGGACTGAGCTCAAGTTTCAGGGTGACGGTATTGCCGCGATCGTGGGCCCGAATGGTTGCGGCAAGTCGAACATCTCGGATGCCATTTCGTGGGTGCTGGGGGAGCAGTCGGCACGCTCACTGCGCGGCGTCAACATGCAGGATGTGATTTTTGCCGGTACCCGCGACCGCAAGCCCTTAGGGATGGCAGAGGTCACTCTGACCCTGGTCAATCCCGAGGTGTATGGCGAAGCCGGCGAGCCGGAACTCGACATTCAAGACGAGCTACCCGAAGAGGATTGGGACGAACCCTCGCTGCGGGCAGCCCAAGCCGATGACGCTGAACGGCATATGGAGGAAGTACGACGGGGCCAGGGCGACGAGGAGCAAGTTGACGGGGTAGAAAGCCACGCTTCGGCGCAGGGAAATCCGGCAGACGTGCATGCCGCACCGCCACAGGTCGTGCTGAAGATTCGCAGGCGCAAGTTTAAGCGTACCTTCAAGGCAGGCGAGATCGCGGTGACGCGGCGGCTGTTCCGCTCGGGCGAAAGCGAATACCTGCTGAATGGCAGGCTGTGCCGGCTGCGCGACATCCAAGACATCTTCATGGGCACAGGGCTCGGGCCGGAGTCGTACGCCATCATCGAGCAGGGCCGCATCGGACAGATCCTCAGCAGCAAGCCGACCGACCGCCGGGCCATCATCGAAGAAGCGGCGGGCATCACCAAGTTCAAGACGCGCAAGCGGCTCGCCGAAGCTCGACTGGAAGACGCCAAGCTCAATCTCGCGCGCATCAACGACATATTCGACGAAGTCACGCGGCAGATGAATTCGCTAAAGCGGCAGGCCAGCAAGGCCGAGCGCTACGCCAAGCTGCGCGACGAGATGCGTACGAAGTTGCGCGTGGTGCTGGCCAGCAAGTTTACCCAACTGGATGCCGAAGCTGCGGCACTGCAGCGGGAGCTGGCGGCCATCGGCGAAGCGATGCGGGGGAAGGTCGAAGCGGTCGATGCGATGGAAGCCGACCACGGTGAGCGCATGCAACGCGGTTACGCCATCGAGCGCGAAGGCAATGAAAATCGCGAAAAGCTGAACGCCCTGGTGATGGACATAGATCGTGCGGTGGCGCGGCGGCACAATAACGACGAGCGTTGCGCAGAATTGGACGCGCGTTCTGCGGGGGCGCAAGCCGAATTGGGCAGCACCGACGAACAACTGGGGCGGCATCGGCAGGAACTGGACTCCCATCGCGGCATACTCGAGTCGGCTAACGCCGACGTGGCTATGGCGCAGGAAGAACTACAGCAGCGGCAGCAGGAAGCCGCAGTCGCAGCAGAAACGCTAAGGGATGTGGAACGTGCGCAGGAGACGCGGCGCAGCGCGATTCTGCAGGCGGTGTCGGCTGCCTCCGCAGTGCGCAACCGTATTACCCAGTCCGAGGAGCGGATTGCAGCCCTGGACCGTGAAGCGCGCCGGCTGGAGGAAGAGACTGCAACCGCGCATCAGCAATTGGAGAGCTTCGGCGGTCAGCGAGGGCAATTGGGTCTGGAGTTTGAAACAGCAGCGCAGCGAGTCGAGGCGCTGTCCACGCAAATCGATGAGACCCGCTTGTCGCTGGAGAAAACGCGCGCGGCCGAGAACAGCGGCAAGCAGCACCTCGATTCCTTACGGGCCGAGTATGCGGGCCTGATCGGCAAGAGAGGTTCGCTGGAAGCGGTGATCACGGAGCATGGCTACTCGACTGAGTCGGTGAGGCGGCTCTTCAAGTCCGGCGCCATGAGCGGAGGATGGGCGCCGGCGGGAGTACTGGCGGACTTCCTCGAAGTAGAAGACCGTTACGAGCCCGTGGTGGACGACTTCCTGCGCGACGAGTTGAACTACATCGTAGTGAAGTCGTGGGACGCTGCCGACGAGGGCCTGCGCCTGCTGCGCAGCGATGTGGATGGGCGCGCCACGTTCCTGGTGCATCCGGAGGATTCGCAGGCAAAATTCTCTTTCGCCGCCGAAGAGGCCGGCTACCACGGCGGTCAGCGTGAAGGGGTGGTGCCGCTGAAGCACTGCATCCGCGTGCTCAACGGGTTTGGCAATTCGCTGGAAGTAATCCTGCCCAAGCTGGGCAACGGTTTCATCGTGCCCGATCCCGAGGTGGGTCGCGACCTCGCGCTGCAAAATCCCGACGCATTCTTTCTGTCGAAGTCAGGCGAGTGTTTCCACAACGTCACGGTGACTGGCGGCAAGCAGCGCAGTGAGGGCCCCTTGGCCATGAAGCGCGAGCTGCGCGAGGTGCTGCGGCAGGCGGCCGATGTCGAGCGCATGATGGGCGAAGAGCAGACGCGGGTGGGCGCGCTGACGCGCGAGATCAGCGAGCTGACTGCGCTGTTGCAACGGCTGGAAGACGACAAGCGCGAAGCCGAGCGGCAGGCGATGACATCCGGCCACACGCTGCAGCAACTGGAAGGCGAGATGGTCCGGGTACGAGAACGGCTGGCTACCTATGAGCGCGAAACGCATAGGTTGGTTAGCGAGCGCGGAGCGTGCCGCGAAGCCATCGCGTCGTACCAAATCGAACTGAATACTCACGAAAACCAGCGGGTGACGCTCGAAGCCGAGATGCAAGCGGCGCAAAGCAGTCTCGATGAACTGCGGTTGCGGCGCGACGAGGCGGGACAGCACACCAGCGACGCTCGGTCGCGGTTGGCCACGCTGGAAGAACGGCGGCGCGGCGCAATGGCGACGGTAGAGCGGCTGGAAGCGATGCTGGCGGAGGTCGCGTCGCGTCTCGACAAGCTGAAGGGGCAGATTGAGGCGGCGGCCGCGGAGAAGGAACAGCGTGAGCAGGAGAATGCGCGACTGGCGGAACAGGAAATCCAGTGGGCGGCCGAGCGCGAGACAGCGCAACGACGCGACCGTGAACTGCAGGAAGAGCTGCAAGCAGTCCGGGTGCGGCTCGTCGAGCTGGAGGAGGGGCTGAAGACGGCTCGTCATGAGCTGGACGCAGCACGCGACCGGCGCGGCGAACTGGCGGCCGAGCAGGCACGGCTGCAGT
>Ga0335082_10005891_pt1 | contig 13399 bp, 13 predicted proteins | sample Lox_Sample_41_FD_206718 | JGI IMG/M metagenome (GOLD analysis project Ga0335082, IMG submission 206718) | Soil microbial communities from Loxahatchee National Wildlife Refuge, Florida, United States - Lox_Sample_4.1 | ecosystem: Environmental > Terrestrial > Soil > Wetlands | place: USA... | reverse complement strand
CGCCGCTGTCGCGGACGCGGATGCCGGCCAGCAGGTCCTCGTCGGAAAGACGCGTGCTCACCGAACGCCCCGGGTGCTCCATCTCCGCCACCGGATGGGTCGCCGCGACCCGCGCGGGAGTTCCCGCTCCCGCATCCTACCGGAAGGACGCGAGGCCCCTCAGGGGATGCCGGGCGGCTTCACGGGCACCGAAGGCTGCTCGACGAGGGACGGCGAGCGCGCACTCGACGGCGTCGGCACCGTGTTGCCGCAGCTGCTCCCGGCCTCCACGCAGGCCCCCGGGCCCGGGAACCTGGGGGTGTCGGGAAGCGGGTTCGTCTGGCCGGGCGCGCCGCCGCTCGCCACGTCGACGGGATCGAAGCGGCCGCGCACGGGCGCGAGTGCTCCGTTGCATGTGACCCCCTGACAGGCCGCGCGAGCGGGGACCTCCGCGCACGCCGCCGGGGCCGCAACCTGCCACGTCCGGGCCCCGGCATCCGGGGTCGCCGCGAACGACGCAATGGCCAGCGCCACCGCGGCCGCCGATCGACGTTTCGAGCTCGAGCTCATCGCACCTCCGCTCTCAGTCACCGAGGGCTGCGGACAGATACACGCCCACGATCTGACGGTCGTACTCGAAGACCTGTGCGTTCGAGTGGTTCCGCTCGTAGCGCCAGGCGATCGCGGCGGTGATGCCCTTCGCGATCGGCCGCTCGAGGCGCACGCCCGCGCCGTAGAAGCGCTCGAGCTTGTCGCGATCGTGGAGGCCGTACTCGGTGTTGAAGAAGGGCTCCGGCGGATCGGGGAAGGTCGACGGATGACTGTAGGGGCGATACGTGAAGACGCCCGCCAGGTCGATCGTGAAGCGATACGGGAGCGGGACCAGGACGTCGCCGAGCACGGAGTGCGCGTCGTAGGAGTACTCCGTTCCGCGCGACGCGAAGTGCTCGTACTCGTAGCCGACGCGCAGCAGCGAGTCGAACGGCAGCTTCAGGCTGTGATGCAGGTCGAGCACGGCGCCGTTGCCGTCGCGGTTGCGCGCGCTGCGCTCGTCGAGCCCCGGCGGTCCGCAGAATGAGATCGGCGCGGGGTAGCCGCAGGGGTTTCCCACCCCGTTCCGGCCTGGCTGTACGTCGTCGCTCTGGACGAAGTAGTCGTCGCGGTGGAAGCGCGCGGCGAGCTCGGTGAACCCGTAGCGGTCCCAGGCATGCATCAGCGAGAGGCTGCCGCGATAGGTCCACAGGAACGGCTCGCCGTCGACCCAGGCGTAGCCGGAATCGAGCATCAGCCGCGCCGTGGTGGCGTCGTCGAGCCGGCGATCGAGCCAGGCGGCGACGGTCGGGTAGTTGGAGTCGTACTGCGTCACGTGGACGTAGGCGGAGCCGCTATACGCCGCGAGCGCGCCGCCCGACCAGGCACCGCTGCGGAAGAGCTCCGCGCCCGCCTCCATCGACCAGACGCCGCGCTCGTCGCGCTTGCTCGAGATGTCGGAGGGCAGCGGAGCGCCACTCGCCTGCAGCACCGCGTTGCTGTCGTACTCGAAGCCGATCTGGAGCCTGGCCCAGCGGCGGAGCCGCTCGGAGGCGAGCCGGGCGCGGAGCCGCTCGGCTGCGTCCGACCAGGGTGTTCCGGGCCACTCGGCGAGCACCCGGTCGATGTCCGCCTGGGCCCGATCGGGCTCGCGCGCCGACACCCATGCCACCGCCGCGTAGTACGACGCCACGGGCTCGACGAGCGGTGCATCCAGCGAGCGCGCTCTCTCGAGCGCGGCCGCGGCATCGGCGGCGTCGCCGCGCTCGAGCAGCAGGAGCCCGCGGTAGAGCTGGAGCTCGGCGGAGTCGTTGCCGAGGCGCTGCTCCGCGGCGTCGAGCTCCTGGCCTGCCGCTGCGAAGTCTCGCTCGTGGTAGAGAGCGATGGCGAGCCGGAGGTGGATGTCGCCGCTCTCGGGGTCGAGCTGCTCCGCCTGGCGCAGCGTGGCCGCCGCCCGCTCGTACTGGCGAAGCTGCACCTCGCAGCGGGCGGCGTCGAGGAGCAGGGTGGCGTCGCCGGCTCCCTCGGCGCGAAGGGCATCGAAGAGCTCGAGCGCCGGGGCACAGCGCCCCTCGCGCTCGAGGCGCTCCGCCTGCTCGCGGCGCGGGTCGGCAGTCGGCTGGGCCGTCGACGCGAGCGGCGCGAGCGCCACGGCCAGGCTCAGGAAGAGCGCCCGCAGTCGCCGCCCGCCAAGGCCCGTCTGCAGCCTCCGATCGCCACGAGGCCGAGCGCCAGCGCGGTTGCAGTGCCCGGCTCCGGCACCGGAAGCACGAGGTCGCTCAGTCCGAAGCGCGGCAGCAGGTAGGCTCCCTGCCCTGCGTCGTAGTCGAGCCTGCCGGCGACGACGTAGCGAACCGTGACGTCGAAGGATTGACCTACCCCCAGGGCCGGCAGCGGGATCGCCCCGAACAGATAGTCGGTCCCCCCGTACGAGTAATCCAGGATCGAGAGCAGGTCGCCATCGAGCCCGATCGGCATGCCGGGGTACTGGTTGGCCGGGTCCGCCTGGACGAACACCAGATAGCTGGCGGGCAGCGGCGTGGTGCCGTTGTTGCGCACGGTCCAGGTGGAGTCGGCGATCACCGGGTCGGTGAGGCTCGGCGTGTGACCGGCGGCCTGCGGATTGGAGTAGACGGTGGCGAGGTGCTGGTCGACGCCGACCGTCGGGAGGGGCGTGAGCGACTGGCTCCCCGCGCTGAGCCAGGTGTCGAGCGGGCTCGCGACGCCCGCCACCGACAGGCCGGCGCTGGCGAGCTCGGTCGCCGTGAACCCGAATCGGCTCGGGCCGTTGAAGTAGAGCGGGTCGATGGTCGCGAGCGAGATGGCGCGACCATCTCCGGCGACGAGCGCACCGGCGATCGCGAGCCCGACGATGGCGAGCCGCCGCACCGTCTTCCCCTGGGGTGAGCGCAATGAGACACCTCTCCATGGATAGGTGGCGCGAATCGGGGCGGGGTAGCAGGGGAGGGGCCAGCGGCGACGCCGCGGGCCAGCGGCGCGGGAGCGCCCCGGGAGAGAGCTCGGGGCGCTCCGTCACCGCCGCTGGACGAGGCCTGCCAGACGCGACGCAGTCTGGACGACCTCTGGATCCGCCTCCGCGCCGCTGCGTCGCCAGCGCTGTTGCGGCTGGGCGATGGGTCGCTCCAGGAGCGGGAGGGGTTCCCGCTGGATCAGCGGGGCTTGCGGTCGAGCGCGGCGCGCACGTGCCCGACCAGCTCGTCGGGGCGGAAGGGCTTCGCGAGGAGGAGGACGTCGGGAGGTGCCCCCGCGAGGACCGCTCCCTCCGGATGGCCAGTCATGAAGATCGCCGGGAGCTCGGGCTCGAGGTCGCGCATTGCGCGGAGCGCCTCGACGCCCCCGAGGCGAGGCATCGAGAGGTCGAGGAGGGCGAGGTCGATCGCGCCTCCGCGCTCGGCGAGCCGCGCCACCGCCTCGGCGCCGTCGCACGCCTCGACGACCGAGTAGCCGCGCAGCTCGAGCGCGACCCGCAGGAGGCGCCGCAGCGCAGGCTCGTCGTCGGCGAGCAGGACGACCTCGTTGCCGGCAGGCTTTGCCACCCGTTCCGTCCGCGCGGCGCCGGGCGCCGCCCATGGCCCTCGGTTAGGTTCGGCCGCCGTGAAGGCCGTCTTGATCGATCGGCCGGGGGACGAGAGCGCGATGCGCATCGGCGAGGCGCCCGAGCCGCCGCTCGGTGCCGGCGCGCTGCGCATCCGGGTCGCCGCCACCGCGGTGAACCGCGCCGACCTCCTCCAGCGACAGGGCCTCTACCCACCGCCGCCGGGCGCCTCGAGCATCCTCGGCCTCGAGTGCGCCGGCGAGGTGATCGAGGTCGCGCCGGGCGTGACGGGCTGGCGGGTCGGCGAGCGAGCGATGGCGCTGCTCGCCGGCGGCGGCTACGCGGAGCAGGCGGTGGTCGACGCCGGCTCCGCGATGCGCGTGCCCGCCTCGCTCTCGCTCGAGGAGGCAGCCGCCGTCCCCGAGGTCTTCCTCACGGCATTCCTGAACCTCTTCGAGCTGGGCGGCCTGCCGAAGGGGGGCAGCGCCCTCGTCCACGGCGGCGGGAGCGGCGTGGGGACCGCGGCGATCCAGCTCGTGAAGGCGGCGGGCGGCCGCGTGATCGTCACGGCCGGCTCGGACGAGAAGTGCGCCCGCTGTCGCGAGCTCGGGGCCGACGTCGCAGTGAACTACCGGACCGAGTCCTTCGCCGAGCGGGCGCGCGAGGCGACCGGCGGGCGCGGCGTCGACGTCGTGCTCGACTCGATCGGCGCTCCCTACCTGGCGGCGAATCTCGAGTCCCTCGCCGTGGGCGGTCGCCTGGTGCTGATCGGGCTGATGGGGGGGGCCAAGGTCGAGATCAACCTGGCCGTGCTGCTCGGCAAGCGGCTCTCGGCGATCGGGTCGACGCTGCGCGCGCGGCCGGTCGCCGAGAAGGCGGCGATCACCGACGCCTTCTGGCGGCGCTTCGGCGCCGACCTCGCCGCACGCCGCATCCACCCGATCCTGGATCGCGTGCTGCCGCTCGAGGCGGTTGCCGACGCCCATCGCGCCGTCAAGGCGAGCGAGCACTTCGGGAAGATCGTCCTTCGGGTCTGCTAGCTTCCGCAACCCTCGATCAGGAGCCCATCGCGATGGCGCGTGAGCGCACTCTCTCGATCATCAAGCCCGACGCCGTGGCGCGCGGAGCCGTCGGCGCGATCCTCGCGACCTTCGAGGACGCGGGGCTGCGCCCGGTGGCGCTGAAGATGCTGCATCTCACCGAGCCGCAGGCGCGCGGCTTCTACGCCGTGCACAAGGAGCGACCGTTCTACTCCTCGCTCGTCAAGTTCATGACCTCGGGGCCCGTGGTCGTGAGCGTGCTCGAGGGCGAGAACGCGATCGCGCGCAATCGAGAGCTGATGGGCGACACCAACTCGGCGAAGGCGGCGCCGGGGACGATCCGCGCCCGCTTCGGCGCCGACATCGAGCGCAACGCGGTGCACGGCTCCGACGCGCCGGCGACGGCGCGGCTCGAGATCGCCTACTTCTTCAACGCGACCGAGATCCAGGCACCCGTCGAGGCGCTGCCCGGCTGAGTCCGGCGCCGCAGGCGCGAACGGCGGAGCAGCGACTGGAGTATCGGCCAGCACTCGCGGAGCGAGTGCGCGCAGCGAGGCGAAGTCTGCGGAGCCGAGCGAAGGTCACCAGCTAGGCGTAGGCGCGTGCGAGCAGGAGCAGGATGAAGAAGTAGCCCAGCGTGAGCCAGAGCTGATGGCTGCGGATGGCGCGCGTCACGAGTCCCCCCGACGAATCCCAGACGTTCATTCGGCCGCCGTCTCCCCTCTCTTGAGCACGCGGCGCGGCCAGACTAGCCGTCCGCAATCGTTCGTCCATCTCTCTCGCGCGATGCGCACCTCATCGACCCGAAAAGCGGGGTGCACGTCGCTCGCGGGCAGCGAGCAATCCCTCCGCCAAGTCGGCGGTCTCGTAGCAGAGCGCCTGCTGCTCGGCCTCGAAGTCGAGCTGCTCGTCGAGCGAGGCGTCGAGTGCGAGGCCGAGTGCGCGCTTCGCGCCGCGCACGGCAACGGGTGCGCAGCGGGCGATCTCGTCGGCCCACGCCAGCGCCTGCGGGACGACGTCGTCGCGCTCGGCGACGCGGTTCACCATGCCGATCCGCTCGGCCTCGGCGCCGTCGACGAGTCGACCGGTCAGCAGCAGATCGCACGCATGTGCCGGCCCGACGAGCCGCGGCAGCGTCCAGGAGCTGCCCATGCCGGGGTGGATGCCGAGCCGCACGAAGTTCGCGCCGAGCCTTGTGTCGCGCGCGGCCACGCGCAGGTCGCAGGCCAGCGCCACCGCCAGCCCGGCGCCGATGGCGGGGCCCTGGATCGCCGCGATCGACGGGCACGGGAGCTCGCGCACCGAGAGGAAGAGGCGGTAGAAGTCGCGCATGAAGGCGCGGCTGTGTGCGCGGCCAGCCGGTCCGGGCTCCTCGCGGCCCGCCCGCGAGCGCTCCTCGATCATGTCGAGGTCGCCCCCCGCCGAGAACGCGGATCCGGCGCCGGTGAGCACGGCCGCCCGCACGCTCGCGTCGGCCGCGAGGCCCGCCACGGCGGAGGCGAGGGCGTGACCCATTGCCTCCGTCATGGCGTTGCGGCGCTCGGGATCGTCGAACACGAGCAGGGCCACGGCCCCGCGTCGCTCGACGCGCACGAGCTCGGGCACCGGCGAGCCCCCGCGCGCCCCACTCAATCGGCGGAGCGGCGCAGGAAGGCGGGCAGCTCCCGGTCTCCCTCCTCGGTGCGTCCCTGCTTCTTGCGCAGGAATGCGGGCACGTCGAACTCGTCCGCGAAGGGCGACTCGAAGCGCTCGGCGCGAGCCTCCGCCGACTCCTCCTCGACGTAGGCCACCGTCTCGACCGGCGGCTCGACCTCGGCGCTCGCGGAGACCTGCGCCGGCGCGCGGCTCCCCTCCGACTCGCGGCGCAGCGGCCGCACGTTGCCGATCTCGCCGCGGTCGTCGCGCCCGCGGCCGATCCGCCCGTCGTCGAGCCCGGTCGCGATCACGGTGACGCGCATCTCGCCGCTCGCGATCTCGTCGTCGATCACCGCGCCGAAGATGATGTTGGCCTCCTCGTGCGAGGAGTCCTGGATCAGCTTCGCGGCTTCCTCCACCTCGTGCAGCGTCATGTCGGCGCCGCCGGTGAAGTTGATCAGCACGCCGCGCGCGCCCTGCATCGAGAGATCCTCGAGCAGCGGATTCGAGATCGCGGAGCGCGCGGCCTCGACCGCCCGTGCCTCGCCGCGGGCGACCCCCGTCCCCATCAGCGCCATCCCCATCTCGTTCATGATGGTGCGGACATCGTTGAAGTCGAGGTTGATCAGCCCGTGGCCGGTGATCAGGTCCGAGATGCCCCGCACCGCGCCGAGCAGGACGTCGTCCGCGAGCCGGAAGGCGTCCTTCATCTTGGCGTTCTTGCCCGCCACGGCGAGCAGCCGCTGGTTCGGGATCGTGATCAGCGTGTCGACCACGCGATGCAGCTCGTCGAGCCCGCGCTCGGCGTGGCGCTGCCGCACGCGGCCCTCGAACTGGAACGGCTTGGTGACGACCGCCACGGTGAGCGCGCCGATCTCGCGAGCGACCTCGGCGATCACCGGCGCCGCGCCCGTGCCCGTGCCGCCGCCCAGGCCGGCGGTCACGAAGACCATGTCGGCGCCGATCAGCAGCTCGCGCAGGCGGTCGCGGGCCTCGAGCGCCGCGTCCCGGCCCTTGTCCGGGTTCGCGCCGCAACCGAGGCCCCGGGTCACCTCGTTTCCGAGCTGCACGCGGGTCGGCGCCAGGCTGTGTTGGAGCGCCTGCGCGTCGGTGTTGGCGGCGATGAACTCCACCCCGCCCAGGTCGGCGGCGATCATCGTGTTGAGCGCGTTGCCGCCGCCGCCCCCCACGCCGATCACCTTGATCACCGCGGCGAGCCGCGTGTCGCTCTCGAAGTCGAGGAGCTCGTCCGATCCGTCGGACGGCCCGATCTCCAGCAGGTCCACGCCCTCGAGCTTCGTGGCCTCCAGCTCGCCGGCCGGCCTCCTCTCTCCGCTCGTCCCCAGCTCTCGGTCGCTCTTCCGGCCGGAGACGGACGTCTCCGGATCCCGCGGCTCGCGGTTGCTCGGCGCCATTCCTCACCCCCCTCTGGTCGTCGGCGCTATGTCGACGCGCATTCTACACGAAATGCCCAAAAAGACAGTGGCTTGCCCCTCCGATTTGCGAGCGGCGGGCCTACTCGAACTCCCCGTAGAACCACTCCCGCATGCGCTGCCGGACGCGTCGGAAGATCGACTCGTCGCGGATGCGGAAGCGGCTGCCGGCGGCGCCGTGGCCCTGGTGGGCGCCGTAGAGGACGAGCCCCACCCCGGTCGCGTACATGGGGTCGCGTACCACGTCCGAGAGGCCGCCGACGTGGGCCGGGTGGCCGACCCGCACCGGTGTCTCGAACACCTCCTCGGCGAGCTCGGCGATGCCGGCCAGCGCGGCGCAGCCGCCCGAGAGCACGACCCCGGACGGAATGCGCTCGTCGAGGCGGGCCTTCACCAGCTCCTGCCGCGCCAGCGACAGGATCTCTTCGACGCGCGGCTCGATGATCTCGCACAGGAGCTTGCGCGACACCTCGCGCGGGCGGCGCCCGCCGACGCTCGGGACGGTCAGGATGTCGTCGCTGCCGAGCAGGCGCGCCGACGCCACCCCGAACTTCTTCTTGGTCCGCTCGGCGTCCTCGAAGGGCGTCCGCAGGCCGACCGCGATGTCGTTCGAGATGTGGTTGCCCCCGAGCGCGAGCACCGAGGTGTGCGTGATCGAGCCGTCGCTGAAGACAGCGAGGTCGGTCGTGCCGCCGCCGATGTCGATCAGGCACACGCCGAGGTCCCGCTCGTCGCGCGACAGCACCGCCTCCGCCGAGGCGAGCGGCTCGAGCACGATGTCCATCACGTTGAGGCCCGCCTTGTTCGCGCACTTCACGATGTTCTGGGCGCTGGTCACGGCGGCGGTCACGATGTGGATCTTGGCCTCGAGCCGGACACCGCTCATCCCGAGCGGCTCGCGGATCCCGTCCTGGTCGTCGATCACGAACTCCTGCGGGATCACGTGGATCACCTCGCGATCCATCGGGATCGCGACCGCCTTGGCGGCGTCGATCACGCGGCGGATGTCGCCCTCCGAGACCTCGCGGTCCTTCACCGCGACGATGCCGTGCGAGTTGAAGCCCCGGATGTGGCCGCCCGCGATCCCCGCATACACCGAGGAGATCTCGCAGTCGCCCATCAGCTCCGCTTCCTCGACCGCATGCTTGATCGAGTCGACGGTCGCGTCGATGTCGACCACCACGCCCTTGCGCAGGCCGCGCGAAGGATGCGTGCCGATGCCGACGACCTCGACGCCGTTCTCGGTCTGCTCCGCCACCACGGCGCAGATCTTGGTGGTCCCGATGTCGAGACCGACGATCAGCTCCTCGTTGCCAGCCATCTCTCACCCCCCGATGAGCGAGGCCCCCGGCCTAGCCGGGCCGGCCTCCGGTTGACGGTGCCCGGTCCGCGCCGGGCACCTCCTCGCTCCGCCCGGTCTCGGGCGGAGGCGGTCTCAAGACCACCTGGTCGTCGAAGCGCAGGTCGAGCTCGGCGGCGCGGCGGCTGTCCGGCACCTCCCCGAGCACGCGGCGCAGGCGTGCGAGCTTGGCGGCGGGATCGCCCTCGCCGAGCACCACGCGCGGCGCGAGCCCGGCGACGTGCAGCGCCGGGAGCGCGCTCGGATCGCCGCCCTCGAGCTCGATCTCGACCCGCTCGAAGCCGGCCGCCGAGACCGCCCGCGCGAGTGCGATGCCGCTCGCGAGGCGCGGCTCGACGCGGTCGCGCGTAACGTGGCGGGGCAGCCGGAGCCTCGGCAGCGCCTCGAACCCGTCGGCCGGGACGTCGAACGGAGTGCCGCTCTCGTCGACCAGCACGGGCTGTGCATCCGGCTCGACGAGCACCGCCGCCGGCCGGCGCTCCGCGATGCGCACGACCACCGTCGTGGGCGACACGCGCGCAGCGTGGGCCTCGGCGATCCAGGGATGGGCGGTCAGTCGCTGCGCCAGCACCTCGGGTGCGGCGTCGCCCCAGCTCGCGCCCGGCGCGAGCCCCGCCGCGCGCGCCACCTCGTCGGGATCCAGGCGCTCGGCGCCCTCGATCGCGAGCTGTCGCACCGCGAACAGGTCGGGTCGCCGAGCCGCACCGCGCTCGACGAGCGGGCTCGCGAGCCCGACGCCGGCGGCGAACGCGGCGAACGCAGCGATCGGGGTCGCGCGCCGCACGAACGCCAGCCTCCGCGCCTCGGCGCCCTGCCGGCGGCGGATGCGCTCGCGCACGCGCTCGAGCGCCGCGCGCCGCTCCGCCCAGGTCGGGCGCAGGTCGTCGGGCGACCGGCGCGGCGCTCGCCGGAAGAGCCTCATCGAGCCGCCCTCCCGAGGATGCGGACCTCGGCCTCCAGCTCGATGCCGCTCCGCTCGCGCACGGCCGCCTGCGCGCGGCCCATCAGCGCGATCACGTCGGCGGCCGTCGCGCCGCTGCGGTTCACGATGAAGTTGGCGTGCACGGACGAGATCTCGGCGCCGCCGGCACGCGCGCCCTTGAGGCCGGCCAGCTCGATGAGCCGCCCCGCATGCTCGCCCGGCGGGTTCTTCCAGACCGAGCCGAACGACGGCTGATCGATCGGCTGCGTCGCGCGCCGGTGGGCCAGATGGCGGTCGACCTCGGCGCGCACGGCACCCGACTCCGCGGCGCGCAGCGCGAGGCGCGCGCCGAGCACGACCGCACCCGCCGGCAGACCGGCGGCGCACCGGTAGCCGAAGCCGAGCGCGTCGCGCCCCAGCCGCTGGCGGCCGGCCGGCGCTGCGATCTCGATTTCGACCACTGCGTCGCCGATCTCGCGCCCCGGAACGCCCGCATTCATCGCGATCCAGCCGCCTGCGCTGCCGGGGATGCCCGCGGCGAACTCGAGCCCCGCGAGCCCGCGCGCGACGCAGAGGCGCGTCAGCTGGGAGTGGGAGACGCCCGCCTCGGCGGAGACCTCGGTCGCGTCGGCGACGAGCCGGCGCAGGCGGTGCGTGCGCAGCACCAGGCCCTCGACCCCGCCGTCGAGCACGAGGGTGTTGAAGCCGCCGCCCAGTACGGCGAGCGGGATCGCGTGGTCGGCGCAGAGCTCTACGCAGAGCGCGATCTCGGCCGCGCTCTCGGGTGCGGCGAGCGCGTCGGCGGGGCCGCCCACGCCGAGCGAGGTGTGTCGCGCGAGCGGCGCGTCGAAGTGCACGCGCGTCCCGAGCGCCTGCTCGAGCACGCGGCGTGCGGGCGCCGCGATCATCCGCGCGCTCCGGCGAGCGCGGCCAGGAGCCGCGGCCCGAGGCTCGATACGTTGCCGGCGCCGAGCGTGATCACCAGATCGCCCGGCTCGAGCTCGGGCGGGAGCTCGGCGGCGATGGCGTCGAGGTCCGCCGTGAAGCGGACGTCGCGCTGGCCGTGGGCACGGATGGCGTCGGCGAGCGCGCGGCCATCGACGCCGGGCAGCTTGTCCTCGCCCGCGGCGTAGATCTCGGTCACCCAGAGCCGGTCGGCGAGGTGGAACGCGGTCGCGAAGTCGTCGAAGAGCAGCTGCGTGCGCGAGAAGCGGTGGGGCTGGAAGACGACCACGATGCGGCCCGCGTGGAGCTCGCGCGCGGCCGCGAGGGTGGCGCGGATCTCGGCGGGGTGGTGGCCGTAGTCGTCGACCACGCGCACACCGGCGACCTCGCCCTTCAGCTCGAAGCGGCGCTCGATCCCGGGGAAGCGGGCGAGCGCGTCGGCCGCCACCGCGAAGGGCACGTCGAGCTCGAGCGCGACGGCGAGCGTGGCCAGGGCGTTGCGCACGTTGTGCGCGCCTGCGAGCGCGACCCGTGCGGTCCCGAGCGGCTCGCCGCGCCGCCGCACCGCGAAGCGCATCCCGCCCTGGTCCAGCGCCGGATCGACCGCCACGAGATCGGCCTGCGGCGAGAGCCCGTAGGTCATCGTGCGGCGCGTCGCGCGCGGCAGGATCGCCTGCACGCCGGGGTGGTCGAGGCACAGCACGCTGAGCCCCCAGAACGGCACCCGGTTGGCGAAGGCGGCGAAGGCGTCGTAGAGCGCCTCGAGCGAGCCGTAGTGGTCGAGGTGCTCGGGGTCGATGTTGGTGACGACCGCGATCACCGGCGTGAGCCGCAGGAAGGAGCCGTCGCTCTCGTCCGCCTCGGCCACCAGCAGCGAGCCGCGTCCGAGCCTTGCACCCGTCCTTATGACCTCGCTCGCGGCCGGACGGCCGCTCGCCAACACGGGTGCCGTGGGCTGGTTGCCGGACGGCTCGTCCGGAGTCATCACGCGCCCGCCGATCACCGCGGTCGGATCCTGGCCCGCGGCGTGCAGCACGTGCGCGATGAGCGAGGTCGTGGTGGTCTTGCCATGGCTGCCGCCGACCGCGACGCCGTCCTTGAGGCGCATCAGCTCGGCGAGCATCTCGGCGCGCGGGATCACCGGGATCTTGCGCCGCTCGGCCTCGACCAGCTCCGGGTTGGTGGGCCGCACCGCGGACGAGTAGACCACCACGTCGGCGTCGCCGACCTGCTCCGGCGCGTGGCCGATCGCGACCGGCACGCCCAGCGCGCGCAGCCGCGCCACGGTCGGGCCGTCGCGCAGGTCGGAGCCCGTGACGCGGTAGCCCTGGCCCACCAGCAGCTCGGCGATGCCGCACATGCCGATGCCGCCGATGCCGACGAAGTGGATTCGCTGGATGCGGCGGAACATCATCCGGCGACCTCCGCGGCGAGCGGTCGCACCAGCGCGCGACACGCCGCCACGACGCGCTGCGCGGCGTCCGGCCGGGCGAGCGCGCGCGCTCGCCGTCCCATCTCGAGGAGGGCCTCGGGCCGCTCGAGCAGCGCGGCCAGCTCGGCCACCAGCACCTTGCCGCCGAAGCCGGCGGGGTCGAGCACGCGCGCCGCGCCCGCCGCCTCGCGAGTCCTCGCGTTGGCGCGCTGGTGGTCGTCGGCCGCATAGGGATAGGGCACGAGAAGTGCGGGCAGCCCCGCGAGCGCGAGCTCGGCCACGGTGAGCGCGCCGGCCCGACACACGGCGAGGTCGGCCCAGCGATAGCGGCGGGGGAGGTCCGGCTCGAAGTCGACGACCTCCGCCCGGAAGCCCGCGCGCGCATACGCGTCGGCGACGCGGTCGCGGTCGGCGGCGCCCGTCTGGTGGAACACGTCGAAGCGAGCGGGGTCGAGGTCCGGCAGCGCCTCGATCATCGCGTCGTTGAGCTGGCGCGCACCCTGGCTCGCGCCCACCACGAGCAGGCGGAAGGGCGGGGCGGGGAGGCGCCGGTCGGCCGCGCCCTCGAAGGCCTCGAGGAGGCTTCGGCGCAGCGGGGCGCCCACGGTCTCGATGCGTCCCCCGGCGCCCGCGCGCTCGAAGGCCGGCTCCGCGGCCGCGAAAGCGGTGAAGACGCGGCGCGCGAAGCGCGCCATCCAGCGGTTGGCGCGTCCGGGCACCGCGTTGGGCTCGACGAGGGCAAGCGGAACCCCGAGCGCGACGGCGGCGACCGCCGCCGGCGCGGCCGCGTAGCCGCCGACGGATACTACGACCTCGATGCGGCGGCGTCGCAGCAGGGTGAAGGCCGCGGCGCCGGCGCGCGCGAGCGCGACCAGCGCAGCGAGGCGCGCCGCGGGACCGCGACCCGCGAGCGGCAGCGCCGGGAGACGCGCCAGCTCGAACCCCGCGGCCGGGACGAGCCGCGTCTCGAGGCCGCGCTCGGAGCCGATGAAGAGAACGGGCTCGCCGATGCGGACGATCTCCTCCCCGAGCGCGAGGGCGGGCGTCACGTGCCCGCCCGTGCCTCC
>Ga0335082_10005890_pt1 | contig 13400 bp, 15 predicted proteins | sample Lox_Sample_41_FD_206718 | JGI IMG/M metagenome (GOLD analysis project Ga0335082, IMG submission 206718) | Soil microbial communities from Loxahatchee National Wildlife Refuge, Florida, United States - Lox_Sample_4.1 | ecosystem: Environmental > Terrestrial > Soil > Wetlands | place: USA... | reverse complement strand
ATGTCGGATTCGGCCGCGATCTTGCACGACATCGTCACCGAGCTCGAGGATGTGGAGTTCTTCGACCGCGTCGCCGAGCGGTTGTTGCCGCTCGTTGACGACATGACGCGGTCGCCGCGCGTCAAGCGCATCCTCTCGGGAACGCCGCTCGGACACCGGCTGCATCCGATGCTCACCGACGTGCCGATCGGCTGTTGGTCGGCGAGCTCGTTCCTCGACGTGACCGCGTGGCGAAACAGCGAACGCTCCGCGCGACGACTGACGGCTATCGGCATTCTCGCCGCGCTTCCGACGATTGCGACCGGACTCTCCGACTGGCGCGACACGCAACGCCGCAGTCGAAGACTCGGTCTGGTGCACATGGCGTCCAACGTCGCAGGCCTTGCCTTCGAGGTTGCCGCCTGGAATGCGCGCCGACGCGGACGACACGGCCAGGGTGCCGTCCTCGGCATGTTCGGACTCGCGGCAAGCTCTGCGGCCGGCTTTCTCGGCGGCCATCTCGTGTTCGCGGAGCGCGCCGGCGTCGATGTCGAAGTGCCGGTGGTGGACGACAACGACTGGCATGCCGTATGCCGGCTGGACGAACTGGCCGACCGGCAGCCGACCGTCGTGGCGGTCGGCATGGCGCGTGTCGTCGTCGTACGCGCCGGCGCCGCGACCTACGCCAGCGCCGCGCCGTGCACGCACCAGGGGGGCCCGCTCCACGAACACCCGCTCCGAGACGGTGTGCTCACCTGCTCGTGGCACGGCAGCCAATTCTGTGTCACGGACGGCCGGGTCGCCCGAGGGCCCGCGACCGCTGCGCTCCCAACGTACGAAACCCGGGAACACGACGGCTTCGTCGAGGTCCGCAACCGGCGTACCGACTGACACAAGCGACTGCCCGCCCGATTCCGCCCGTTCATCCGGTACAGTCCCGGACACTGAGCCGGGAGAAGCGGATAGCGGATGCGCCGATTAGGCCACGGCCGTTACGAATGCACGATCTGTGGTGCGGTCATCGTCGTCGAGACCGACGAGACGCCGTTCGACTTCACCGTCGCGGGCCCCGACAGCCCGAACGAGCGAGTCGTGATGCTCAGCGGAAAGGAAGTGCACCGCTGCGTGGTCAAGGCGACGGCTGACAAGGACACGACGCGCCAGGCCTAGCGCGTCAATACGTCGCATCCGCGTCGCGGTTAGCAATCCGCCACAACGGGTACCTCACGAGGTAGGAGACGAGAGGAGACCCACCGTGGCCAACAACGAGAGCGGACCGCGCGACGCGGCGAAGGGCATCACCGAAGACGTCAAGGGCAAGGTCAAAGAGGCGGCAGGCGCCCTCACCGGCAACGACGATATGACGCACGAGGGACGCGCCCAGCAGGACAAGGCCGCGGCGCGACGCGAAGCCGCCAAGCGGGAAGCCGAAGCCGAGAAGGCGCGCGCCGAGGCACGAGCGCACGAAGTCGAGGAACGCTCGTATCAGGATTGATACGGGCGTCAGCCGGGCGTACGGGAACGTTTGACGAGCCGGTACCCGTAGTGTTCGTTCGCCGCTTCGAGCTCGTAGTGATCGATGACCGCTTGCAGGATCGCCTGCGCGAGGTCGCTCGGTTCAAGTGGCCCGCGCTCGTCGGCGCCGCGATGACGCCCGCCGCGGATCTCGATCAGTCCGGGCGCGATGTCGTACTGCAACGTAACGGTTTCCGAGCAGCTGTCGTTCGCGAGGAGGAACGTCAGCTCGTCGACCGCGATGCGAAGGTTGTCGATGTCGTCGACGGAGAACCCGGCACGCGCACCGGCGTCGGCCGCGACGAGACGCGCGAGCCGAATGAATTCGGGACGAGCCGGGAAGGACAGCTCCACGTCGACCATGGTTAGATCCCGCGCCTCGTCGTCATGGGCGGTCGGCCACCTTGAATTCGCCCCACGCACCGCTGACCTGTAGCACGTGCCGGCACGTTTCGGACGGAGCGACCAGCACGAGCTCTGCGCCCCGATCGGCCGCAGTGCGATGCGCGATCAGCAGCTGGCGCACCCCCGACGAATCCATGAAACCCACCCCCGCGAGGTCGACGAGCGCCTCGCCGTTCGACGCCTCGATGAACTCTGTCAGCACCTCTGCAAAGCGCGCCGCGACGGCCAGGTCGATCTCACCGGAGACGGCGAGAACCGATCGACCGTCCGCCGTCGGCTGCCGTACGAACGAAACGTCCCAGTCAGTCATCTTCAACCTCCGCAGTGATCATCGGTTCGAACCTGGGCAACCAGCAAGGCGAGATCGTCACGCGGAACCGCCGGACCGTAGCTGCTCACGGCAGCCATCACGGCGTTCGCGATCGCGTCGACGTCGTTGGGCGCAGCGGAGATCGTCTCGACGAGCCGCTCCTCGCCGAAGAGCTCCTCGTTTCGACGGTGCGACTCCACGATCCCGTCGGTGTACAACACGATGGAGTCGCCGGGCGCGAGCTCGACCGTCTGCTCCGTGAATCTCGAGTTGCGCAGCGGGAGACCCAAGAGCGGACCCGAGCAGCTGGCCGTCTCGACATCGCCGTTCGCGCGCCGGATGATGGGCGGTGGATGTCCACCGCACGACAACACGAGTCGTGCGAAACCCCGAGCGTCGGGTGTCTGGAAGCGGACGACGCACACCGTGCAGAACTCGCCGTGACCCTCGTCGCCGTGCGCGAGTGCATCGTGCAAGGCTTCGAGCAATCGCTTCGGCGAGCGTCGTACCATCGCGACGGCGCGCAACGTGTGCCGCGCGAATCCGGCGATGGCAGCCGCTCGTGCCCCCTTGCCGCTGACATCACCGATGACGAGCCACCACGTGCTGCGCCCGCTCTGGAAGACGTCGTAGAAGTCGCCGCCGAGCTCGGATCCTTCGCCGGCCGCGCGATAACGCGCAGTGAATTCAACGCCCGGAAACGCTGGAAGCGAGGGAGGAAGCAGGCTGGACTGCAAGGTGCGGGCGACGTAGTCGCGCTCTGCGTACAGGCGCGCGTTGTCGATGGCGAGTGCCGCCCGGCGGCCGACTTCCTCGGCCAGCTCGAGGTCGCGATTCGTGAAAATTCGATCCGAGCCCGACGAGACGAGCGTCAACGCCCCGAGCACGCGGCCGCGCGCGACCAGAGGAACGCTCATGTACGACATGAAACCCAACGCCTTGACCAGACGGTAGTGCTCATCGTCGCGCGTCGTCGCCCGCAGGAACTCGTCAGAGAGCTCGGACGACATCTGCGCGAGCCCACCCTTCGCAACGATGGCCGCCGGATGCATTCCGAGCGGATCGGGTGGATACCGCGACGCGAGAATTTCGACGAGGTCGGCCCGTGCCGGATCGGCATGCACCGAGGCGACGCGATGAATGTCGCCACCTTCGGCAACATCGATCAAGCACAGGTCGCCGAGAAAGGGCACACACAACCGCGCGAGCTTCTCGTAGACATCGGGATAGTCGAGGGACCACGACAGCAGGCTGCTGATCTCGCCGAGGAAGCGCTGCTCCTCCTCGGCGCGCGTCCGGGCTGCGATCTCCACCTCTGCAGTACGAAACTGCACCGCGATGTCGAGCACGATCCCGGCATGTGCCGCAATGTCGCCCACGATGCGCTCGTCGTCGTCGCCGAACCAGCTCGGCTCGTCGTGCGCGACGATGATCGCACCGATCGCGTCGCCGTCGCGATTTCGTACCGGTGCGACGAGGCCACTCCGCAAAGGGCCGACCTTCGGCCGGAGCACGAGATCGAGCGCGCCGGGGTCTTGGCCTTCCACGGCAAGGTCGTCGAAGCGCGTCGGTTGCGCCGACTTCATCGAACGGCGGAGGACGTACGCGTCGTCGGAGAGTGCTGCATCGCTCGTGTCGCCTTCGCTCCGCCCAGAAAGGAGACGGACCTCGTACCGCGCGACACCCTCCTCGACGCGTTCGAGATACGCCGCGATCGGTGCGCCCGTGAGGCGTCGGGCGGCGCCGACCACGGTTCGCATCACTTGCTGCGCGTCGAGCCCTTTGATCAGCGTCTCACCGACGTCGCGCAGGATCTGTACCAGCGCGCCGAGCTGAACGAGTTGTCGTCGCTGCCGACGATCCTCGGTCGCGTCGAACGCCAAGCTGATCACGCCGGTCATGGCTTCGTTCTGGTCGAGCACCGGGGAGTCGATCGCGTGGACGTCGACGAAGGAGCCGTCTCGTCGCCGTACGGTGAAGTCGCCTTCCCAGCTCCGTCCGTCTCGCAGTGCAGCCGCGATCTCGTGTCGCAGCTCGACCGTGACCGGCGTCAAGGCGAACAATCCCGAATCCCGGCCGAGCATCTCGGCCGGCCGCCACCCGTAGAGTTCTTCGCAGAACGGGCTCGCGTAGCGGACGACGCCCTCGAGATCGACGACGAGGACGGCCGCGTCGACACGATCGAGGAGCTGGGAGGCAAGGACCGGGAGCGGTACCCGGGCCCAGGTCTCTGGCCCAGTCACCTCGCGAGTTAACCACCTCGATTGCGGCGTGTCTTCGCCGGGACCACGGATTCCGCGCCCGCATTGCGGCCGCGCCGGTTCGACCGCGCTACCCATCGGCTGTCGCTACCCCACGGAAAGGAAACCGAAACGTCGCCGGGCGAGAATTCTCGGGGTGTCGAATCCGCTGCGATTGGGTAGTGCACCGCTCGTGAGCCGCGCAGCCGAGTACACAGAGCTACGACGGTCGCGCCATCCGGAGCTCGACACCGAAGCCTGTCTGACAATTGCGAGCCACCGAGGACCGGTCCAGTTCGCGGCGGAGGGCGGGCAGCTTCGCGTTCGGCACAATGGCGGTGGCCTCGCGACCTCGCTGCGCGCGCTCACAGGCTTGACGGGCGCGATGCGATGGATCTGCGCCGCGGACACCCCGCAGGATCACCTCGTGGCGCGGGCCATGAGCTGGAACACGGCACCGCTCGGCGAAGGCGAGTGCGAACTGCGCATGTTGGATCTCGACGCCGCGGCGCACAACGGGTGCTACGCGGTGATCGCCAACCCCCTGCTCTGGTTCTTGCAACACGGACTGTACGACGCGTGCCGGCCGCCGCGCTTTGCCGAAGTCGAGCGGCGCGCGTGGCGCGACGGCTACGTCGCAGTGAATCGTGCGTTCGCCAAGGCATTGACCGACCGTGACGACATTCCCGTCGGCAGCACGGTCATGGTGCACGACTACCACCTGTACTTGACGCCCGGAATGGTTCGCGTCGCACGGCCCGATGTGCTCATTCACTTCTTCGGTCACATACCGTGGCCGGATCCCGCGACATGGAGTCTTCTCCCGCGGGATGTGCGAGATGCGATCTTCCGTGGTCTCCTCGGCAGCGACATCGTGGCCTTCCAAACCGCGCGTGATCGTGAGAACTTTCTCTCCGGCTGCACCGAGCTCCTTGGGCTGCAGGTCGACAGCAGTCGCGGGACGGTTGATCCGGAAGACGGACGCGAAGTCGCAGTGCGGAACTATCCGATCAGTGTTGATCCCGCGAGCCTCCGGCAAGTCGCCGCCAGTGCTGTCGTGGCGGATCGAGCGCGAACACTCGAGCCGCTTCGCGGCACCCGGGTCATCTTGCGCGTCGATCGGGCGGACCCGGCGAAGAACATCACGCGCGGCTTCGAGGCGTACGCGCGACTCCTGGTAGCCCATCCCGAGCTCCACGAGCGGGTCAGCTTCTTGGCGCTGATACAACCGACTCGCGAGGCCGTGCCGGAGTATGCCGACTACATGCGCGCCATACACCGAGTCGTCGACGATGTGAACGCGCGGTTCGGGACCAACACTTGGAAACCAATCGTGCTCCGGCTCGAAGAAGATCCCGCGCTCGCGATTGCGGCCTACAAGTCGTTCGACGTGCTCTTCGTCAACTCGATCGCAGACGGGATGAACCTCGTCGCGAAAGAAGGCCTCGTCGTCAACGAGACGAGTGGCGTCCTCGCCCTGTCGCGTCACACGGGCGCCTTCGCCGAGGTCGGCGGGGTTGCAGTACCGCTGGATCCGTTAAACGTCGAACAACAGGCTCGAGCGCTGTTCAGAGCACTGAGCATGCCGCGCGACGAACGGCAGCGGCGGCTGAGTCGCGGCCGCGCGGTCGTCGGGGAGCAGGACCTGACGCGCTGGTTCCAACGACAGCTCGCCGACCTGGACGCCGTGCGTGCGCGTCGTGCATGTCTGCGCACAAAGGCTCAGCGCAGGTTCGTAGCGTGAGCGGTGGCGCGAAGCTGAATCAGGCGTGCCCGGCCCCGTTCCGAAACGCCGCCCCAAACTCCGTGCGAGATGCGGTTCGCGAGCGCGTATTCGAGGCACTCCTCACGCACCGGACACGCGTTGCATACGGCCCTGATCTCGTCGAGCGCGGCCCCATTCGTCGGGAAGAACAGATCGCCGCTCATGCCTCGGCACGATGCGTCGAGCATCCACCCTTCCGGAGCGTCTCGTTCGAAAGACTCATCCCGTGAGCTCCGCGCCATATGCGCGTCTCGTACCCGAGTATTCCGCCGGGCAAACCCGCACGAGCGGCGGGCGGCCCAAGTTGACGAAAAGAGGGGATCCGGCTTGTCAATCACCGTTGAACGCGACGTCGTGCAGAAGCTCGTTGCCAAACATCGTGCGCAGTTGGTCGAAGTACTCGGTCATCACGAATACGAGTGGGCACACATCCCGGGAGCCATCAACATTCCGCTCCGTCGGCTCGATCAGCGCGCCCCGCACGAGCTCGATCGTGACCGCCCCGTCGTGGTCTACTGCCACAACCTCGAGTGAGACCAGAGCCCGCGAGCCGCGTGCCGGCTCGAGCAGCTCGGATACGTTCGTGTGTTCGACTATGCCAACGGGAAGATGGATTGGCTTGCCGCAGACCTGCCGTCGCAGGGTGCTGCGTTGTTCGTCGGGGCATTCATCGACCGCCGCGTCCCGACGTGCCGGCCCGACGAGAAGATCGTCGACGTGTTGCGGCGGGTCGGTGAATCGCCGATATGCGTCGTCGTCGCCGCCAACGGCGTCGTCGTCGGATGCCTTCGCTGCTCCGACGCGCGCTCGACGAACGATCCCCAATCGTCCGTCGAGCGGGTCATGGAGTTTGGACCGGCGACCATCCGCCCGAGCGACGAGCGGCCCGAGGTCGATGAGCGTCTGGGCCATGACCCGGATCGCGTCATACTTGTCACTCGCGCGAACGGTTCGCTTCTCGGCGCGTATTCACCGAGCCGGGACCGATAAATCCAATGTGGGCCGCGTCAATACCATCGCCGCCCCCAAGAAGCGCCCGTGCTCGAGGCGATCCACAGCACGGCACCGACGATCGCCACAATTGCGCCGACGGTGACGAGCACCGGAATGGCGAGGAGAAGTCCGATCAGCAACAGGATGATTCCAAGTATCAGCATAGACTTGTACTACCCACGAGCGGCCCCTTTCCATGCGCGACGATCGGCGAGTGCGCGTGGGTTTTCGCGATGACTGATCGAGACGGCACCACGATGAACGCGCATCACGCGTTCAACCCGATCACGGCCGCGCCGCGAGACAGCCGCATGTTCGTACAGCAGACGCTCGCTTCGTGGGGCATTCCCGAGCTCGCCGACATCGCAGGTCTGCTCACGAGTGAACTCGTGACGAATGTCGTATGTCACGCGGCCACCGCCATCGAGGTCGACGTGACGTGGAGCAAGCCGATTCTCCGCGTCGAGGTCCGAGACCGATCTTTCGTTTCGCCCGCCGTGCGCGGCACGACGGGCCCCGAGGGCGGCTACGGTCTGCGTATCGTCGCCGCGCTCGCGCAGAACTGGGGTGTCACCGAGCGCGCCGACGGCAAAGACGTGTGGTTCACCATGGAGCGCTCGCTCGACCAGCTGGCGAAGTGACGACGAGAAGCAGGGAAAGCTCTCACGTCGCGCCGGTCACCACGAGCAGCAACGCCGACACCGTCATGATGGCAACGGTCAGCCATCCGAACGCGTTGGCCCAACGACCGTTCGCGTACGGACCCATGATGTCGCGGTCGCGCGAGATGACCATGACCAGGACGAGAAACGGCGCCGCGGCGAGACCGTTGACCAGCGCCGCGACGACAAGCAGCGCGATCGGGTTGACCGACAACGTCGTCAGCGCGGTTCCCCCGACGGTTCCGAGCGCAACCAGGCCGTAGAAGACCGCGGCATGCCGAGGCTGGCGCGAATAGCCCCACTGCTGTCGCAACATCCCGGCCAATGCGCCCGAAGCCGAGCCGGCAAGCACCGGAACCGCGAGGAACCCCGCCCCCACGAACCCGAGCGCGAACAACGTCGCCGAGGCCGATCCGGCCACTGGTCGAAGCGCCGACGCAGCCTGCGCGGCGGAAGTGACCGTTACCCCGCTGCGGTGCAACGCGACGGCCGTCGTCACGATGATGGCGAACATCACGACCTGCGAGAGGGCCATGCCGCTGAAGACGTCGAGACGACTCTCGCGCTGTTTCTCCCGAGCCTGCGCCGCCGGACGACGGGTGATCGGAACCGCACGCTTCCCTCCGATCGGATCCTCGCGGAGCTGCTCGACACGATGCTCCGATTGCCAGAAGAACAGATACGGCGAGATGGTGGTACCGAGGACCGCGACGACGAGGGCGACATACGCGCGCGTCGCCTGCACGTGCGGCACGAGAAGGCCGGCAATCACGTCGGCCCAGCCGATGTGCAAGAAGAACAGCACGGCAACGTAGGCGAGCAAGGCGAGACAGAGAAACTTGCAGACGCGCGCGACGACTTCGAACGAACCCAAGACCACGAGAAGAGAGATCGAAAGTCCGGCTACGGCAGCCCACAACGCAGGCGGCCCCGCGTGCAGAAGGTGCATTCCCGCGCCGACTGCAACGAGATCGGCCGCGATGTTGAACGCGTTCGCGCCGATGAGCAGAACGAGCATCGCGCCGAGAATGACCCGCCAGGTCCGATCGAATCGGTCGACAACGATCTCGCCCAGATTGCGACCGGTGGACAGCGCGGTACGGTCGCATATCTCTTGCACGGCAAACATCAACGGGAAGCTGATCAACGCCAACCACAGCAGCCCGAAGTGGTACTGCGCGCCGGCCTGCGCATAGGTGGCGATTCCGGACGGGTCGTCGTCGGAGGCGCCCGTCACCAAACCGGGTCCCATCGCGGTGAGGCGACGGCGCCAGCGCGAGCGCGCGCCCTTGCGCTGCTTGATCCCTTCCGCGCGAGGACTGGCCATGCGCAGTGAATGCCCCATCGATTCCGTACGGCAAACGAAACGTTTGGCCCGGTGCACACGGGGGCATCATCAAGACGCGCCACGCGGAGGATTCCGCCGGCTCACCTCATGAACGATCGGGAGAGATCCCCATGGCAACGACGAAGCAGAAGGCGGCCGCTCGACGCAATCTCGAGAAGGCGCGCCGCGCGCAGAAGAAACGCAAGTCAGGGTCGAAGGCGCCGCGGCGGTCGGGCGGACTCACCACGGCCGAGACCAACGACCTGAAGCGATCACAGTTCGCCTTCCCGGATCAGCGCAAGGAACCGCTGATCGACAAGCGTCACGTCCGGAACGCGATTGCGCGCTTCGACCAAGTCGAGGACGTCAGCGACGCCGACCGCGATCGGGCATGGAAGCGCATTCGATCGGCGGCGAAGAAGTACGACATCAAGGTCGAGGCGACCGATTGGCGCGAGCTGTTCGAAGGCGGCAAGTCGAGAAAGCAGCGATAGCCCGGCGTGCCGCGAATGATCTGCTCGACGAAGAGTTGACGAAGGAGATTCCGATGCGTGTGATGACTCGTGTTGTATTTCTCGGTCTCGCCGGTTACGGCGCCTGGGCGTTGTGTGTGCGCTACGGGAACCGCCTCCAGAGCATGCGCGCACCCGCGCAAGACTTCGCGCAGAGGGCCAAGAGCACCCTGCAGCACGCGGCCGACGAAACGACAACGCAGCTGGGGGAGGCGGCCAAGGACGCGACCGATCAGGCCGCCGATCAACTGCGCGCCGCGAAATGAGTCCGGCCCGCAAGCACGGCCCGTCGATCAAGGACCCCGAGGTCTACGACGCGGTGCGCGCGTCGGGCGGCAGTAAGGAGAAGGCCGCGCGCATCGCAAACCAGGCGGCTCGCGAAGGACGTTCGTCGGTCGGTCGTCGCGGCGGGAAGAACGAGGACTACGAGGAACGCACGACCGCAGAACTGCGCGCCCGCGCGCGTGAGATCGGCATCAGCGGGCGTTCGAAAATGACCAAACGCGAGCTCATCGACGCGCTGCGCAGCCACTGATCGCCGCGTCAGCTGATCGCGCCGCTCATTGTCCGGCGAGCGCCGGAATCAGGGGCCGGCGGGCGCGAAGGTTTGATCACGGGTTCGTCGAGGTCACCACGTCGTCGTTGCCGACGCCCACACACAGGTCCGGCGCGGGGCACGACACGCCGGCGTTCAGGTGGTTCGGCTTGCCTTCGTCGAGGGTCGCGATCCACGCGCCAGCACCGCCGGTCGGGTTGTGCGTGCTCACCATGTCGGTCGCGGGATCCTGGAACGCGCAGAGCTGCGCGTTGAAGCACGCCAGCGCGTCGACCGGGACGTCCTGCGCGATGCCGGTCGTCTTCGTCCACGTCGCGACGCCGCCGGTCGGGTTCGTCGAGGTGAGCATGGCTTTGCCCGAGGAAGTCGCGAGGCACAGCGTCGTGGTCGGGCACGCGACGGTGCCGATCTCGATGCTGCCGTCGGTTGCGCCCGCGGGTGAGATCACCTTCCACGCCGCCGCGCCGCCGGACGGGTTCGTCGTGACGAGCAGGTGTCCGTGATCGTCGCCGGCCACGCACAACGCTGGGGTCGCGCACGACACCGCGTTGAACCCGTAACTGCTGCCGTCGACGTTCACAACCTTCCAAGCCGCCGCCCCGCCGGCCGGGTTCGTCGACGTGGCGACGTTGCCCTCCTCGTCGACCGCGACGCAGAACCGCGCGGTCGGGCACGACACGCCGTCGAACACGTAGTTCGTGTCGACGTTCGCGACCTTCCACGCCGACGCGCCTCCCGTGGGATTCGTCGACGTCACGACATTGCCCGCCGCGTCGCCCGCAACGCACAGCGTCGCGGTCGGGCACGCGATCGCGTTCAACGAGTTGCCATTGTCGACGCTGACCGTCTTCCATGCGGCCGCGCCCGAAGCCGGCGCGGTCGAGGTCACCACGTCACCGCCGTTGTCGATCGCGACGCAGAGCTTCGCCGTCGCGCACGAGAGGCCGATCATCGCGTTGGTGTCGGAGATCGTCACGAGCTTCCATACGGGCGCGGTCGGTGCCGTCGTCGGCGGGGCGGTCGCGCTGGTCGACGCGGCGGCGGTCGTTGTCGGCGACGGCCCACTCGCGTGCTTCGACGAGCCGCACGCGGCCGTGGCAGCCGTGAGCAGCGCGACGAGCACGGCCGTGCGCGCCGCGCGAATGTCAAGGGGCCAAGCCGACATAGCAATTTCCTTTGGTCGTTTTCGCGGGGCCGGCGACCGGATAGGCATAGAGGGTCTTGGCCGGCGTCGAGACGCTGAGCGAAGGCGCGAGGTGCGAGAAGATCGAATTGAGCAGCGTCAGCTGCGCTTCCGCGTTGGCGGTGATGAAGCCTCGGCTCAGATACTGCGTACAGAGCTGGCCCGCGACGGCGGCCCCGGTCGTCTGCCCGACCGAGCCGATGGCCGATACGTACGCCATGAGGTTGAAACCGCGCGTTCCGAGCCCGAGCCCGAGTTTCAACTGCAGCGCGATCGACGCGGCGGAGCCGCCGAACGCGAGCGAGGTGACCGGCGGCGGGATGAACGATCCCGCGATCTTGAAACCCGACCCCGTCGTCGTGACCCGCGTGCCCGACAAGTCGACGCCCGGCGAGCCGCCGAAGTGGAGCTCGACACCGCCGCCCATGATCGTGTTCTTCGCCGGCGCGGCTGCGGTCACCGACAAGGCGAGCTCGACCTTCGTGTACAACGGGATCCCGAAGCAGAAGCCGGGCGGCGGGCACACGGGGAACTCGAGAGCGAGCGGAAGCTTGAAGGTGGGGGGATTCGCCGACGTTCCCGACCCGATGCCCCGGGAGATGATGTATTCGATCTTCAGGTCGCCGTCCATGTTCTCGAACGCGAGCGAGCCGGACGCGGCGCCGTTCGCGACCGAAAGATCCGCCGACTGGTGCGACCATGTGAACGTCCCGCTCGTCGTCACGCTGACGGCGAGAAAGGGCATGCCGTTGCGGCATGTCGAGAGCAGATTCGTCGGCGTCCGCAGCTCCTTGGACGCACTCGAGCCGGCCCCGGGCTGGTATTTCGGCTCGTAGCAGAGCGACCCGACCACACTGACACCGCTCGGAAGCCGGTTCATGCCGACGCTGTAGCTCAATCCGCCGAGTGCACCGCTCATCGCGATGCCCGGTGTCGTCGGCGCGCCGGGCACCGTCTGGTCCACGACGAGCATCACGGGCGGCACCGCCGGCGGGACGCGAGCCGCCGTCGTGCGCACGGCCGCGGCCGCGTCGGAGCTCGCGCCGAATCCGTTTGCGAAACCGGGCGGCCCGTCCACGCGAAGATTTCCCGTCTGCACGACGTCGGTCAACGCGGCCGGCGTCGTCGTGACGACGAGGCTGTTGCCGTCGTGACTCACCTTCGTGACCTTGGCGACGTCGACCCCGTAGAGCAGCATCACCTTGCCGGGCGCGAGCTGCCCGAGCGGACCCGAGTCGGACGCGAACGTGAACGTCGATCCGTCGCTCGACACGCTCGTGAGCGTGCGCCGCACGGTTGCGAGATCGACCACGACGGTCGACGGGGTGTACGAGACCTTGCCGGTCGCGGTCGCTTGCGAGTTCCCCACGCCGACCGGGAGCCCGGAGACGACGCGCGGCGCCGTCGCCGTGCCGTTCGTGCTCGTTGCGGTCGAGCTGCTCCCACCCCCCGAGCACGCGGTGAGGACGACGACTGCACCCACCGCCATACGCGCGACGCGGTCGCGGCTCAGCCGTGCCATGTCAGCGCGTCGGCCATCCCGTCGACGCCGGCGCAGAACGTCGCGGACGGGCACGAGACCGACTTGAGGCCGTTGCCGGCGCCGCTCAACATCATCGGGCTCGACCACGCGTTCCCGTTGTACGTGAGCCAGCGGCTGTTCTCGCTCGAGACGGCCATGCAGAACGACGAAGACGCGCACGACACGCCGTCGAGCCCGAGCGTCACGCCGTTCACCACGTCGAGCTTCGTCGGTGCCGACCACGACGAGCCGTTGTAGGTGTACGCGCTGCCGTCGAGCCCGACCGCCGCGCAGAACGACGCCGTGGGGCACGACACCGCGACCGGTCCGGAACCGGACGCGCCGAGCGCATGGGCCGGCGACCACGAAGCACCGTCGTACGTGTACACCGCGGTGCCGTCGGCCGCGACGCAGAGCGACGACGACGGGCA
>Ga0335082_10005889_pt1 | contig 13400 bp, 10 predicted proteins | sample Lox_Sample_41_FD_206718 | JGI IMG/M metagenome (GOLD analysis project Ga0335082, IMG submission 206718) | Soil microbial communities from Loxahatchee National Wildlife Refuge, Florida, United States - Lox_Sample_4.1 | ecosystem: Environmental > Terrestrial > Soil > Wetlands | place: USA... | reverse complement strand
GACCGGCCCAACTTTGCCCACCTCGCCACGCTCATCTCCGACGGCTCACCGCAGTCCGTGCCCGTTTGGATCGGGCGCGAGGGCGAATACCTCGTCGTATGCACTGGCGAAGGTTCGCTCAAAGCGAAGAATGCGAAGCGCGATCCGCGAGTAGCACTATCGATTGTGGACTTCACTAATCCCTACGAGGAAGTGCAGATTCGCGGACGCGTCGTCGAGCGGCGCCCTGACTCCGAGTTCAAGATGATGGACGCCATCTCGCACAAGTACACGGGCAAGCCCTTCCCTTTTCGCAGCCCCGAGGGGCGAGTCGCACTCATCATCGAGGTCGAGAAGGTCCGCTACACCAAGCTGCCGTTCGAACACACGCCACCGAAATAGGAAAGGCGCGGCCCCTCGCCGCGCCCCTCTCCCTGCCACGACAACTGCAGGACAACTTACGACTTGTCGACTGCCAACTTGTTCTCGACGCTGAAGGCGCCAGAGACACCGTTGGCCCGCAGACCGGCGATGTTCTTGTCCATGGTGCTATCCACCGCACCGTACAACGTCACGTGCCCGTTGACCACCACGATGCGGATCGGACGCGCCGGATCCAGTGAGTACTTGCTCAGCACGGGATCGCGGTAGATCGCGCGCAGAGTGCGGAGACGGATGCCGTCATCAAAGGGCGACACCGGCTCGAGCTTCACGTTGTCGATGACGTCCTTTACTCCTGGCATGTTCGCGATCTCGGCCATTGCCTCATTGCGGCCCACACCCGTGCGATCTTGACCTTCGACCGTTACCACGCCGTCCTTCACTCCGAGGGCGAAGTAGTCGAACGTGCTGTCATACCCCACGCGGACGAAGCGCAGCTTGGTCGCCAGCTTCTGCTCGAGTTGCGCATCAGGAACGCTCGGCCCGGTCACCTCGATCAAGTTGCGGACGCCCTGCGCGTTCTGCGTTTTGCGCGCCAGTTTGGCCGCATCCAGCTTGCGCTGGTAAAGATCGACCGTGCCAGTGAGCGTCACGATGCCGTCCTCCACGCTTGACTTCACATTGCTGAACTGATTCTTTGACGCCAGTCTCTGCGTCACCGCGTTCTGCAGTTGATTGTCGTAGCGCGACGCTGCCGTTTCGGCCACGAGAGTTGCGCTCAGTAGCCCCACCGCCAGCAGCGAACCCGCCAGTTTCTTGAGATTCAGCTTTCCAGTCATATAGGTCACCTCAACCCGTTGACGATTCTTTACGAATTAACCATCCGGTTAATTACTTCGATGCGGAGCCCCTGGGCAAAGATGCATGGTTGGGGAAACGAGGAGGTGCGCGAAGCGCGCGGCATCTGGACGGGCAGAAACCTTTTCCGCCCGTCCGGGTTATTGCTGGTGCGGGGAAGCGTTGTGTGAATTTCCCGCCAAGAGCGAGAAATCTGGACTTACTTGCCGACTCCCGACCAGTCCGTCAGCAGCACCGCTTGACCACTTTTCACAATCGTCGGGTACACGCTGTCGAATCCCTTGTGATCGCTGGCGCTGTAGTTGAGGATCAGCTTGGGTCCCAGGCCCGCGTTCATCTCGTGAATTGATTCGATTCCTGAGATAAACTTTTCTCGCGTCAAGTCCTTGCCCGCGCGCTTCAGTCCTTCGACCAGCACCATCGCATCGACGAAACCCTCGAAGCTCACAAACGTCGGCGCTTCTCCGGGAGAATACTTCGCGAGGCACTTCCGGTATTCGGCGACGGTCGGGTATTCCGTGCGGTCATAAGGCGGCATCACCTGCGTGATGATTGCGCCCTCGGCGTCCTGACCAGCTTCCTTGATGAACTCCTCAGTACCGACGAAAGACACGGTCAGGAACTGTGGATGCCAGCCGGTGGCGTGCGCTTTCTTGACGATCGCGGCGACAGGTGCGTACGGTCCAACCACCACGACTGCTTGCGGACGCTCGGCCATCACACTTTTCAGCCCAGCATCTACATCTAAGGTATTGCGGGCGAAAGTCCCCAGAGCTGTTGGCGCCCCGCCGTGCTTCTGCAGCGCCAGTTTGACGCCGTCGAGAACGGCTTTGCCGAACGGATCGTCCTGATAGATCACCCCAACCTTGTGTACGTTCTGGTCCCACAGTTTGTCGACCTGCTCACGCGTTTCGTCGTAATACGAAGCGCGAACATTGATCACTTCGCGCTTCAGCGGTTCATACAGCAACTGCGCGCCGGTGAATAGTCCGACGACCGGAATCTTTTCCTCCTGCGCGAGCGGCACATAGACCTTCGCCGTCGGTGTTCCGACAAAAAATCCCAGCGCGAAGACGCCCTCCTTTGTCATGCGCTTGAAGCACGCCGGAGCCTTGTCCGGATCGTACCCGTCATCAAAAGCCTGCAGTTGGATCTTGCGACCGAAGATTCCACCCTCGTCGTTAATCATGTGGAGATAGGCCGACGCGCCCAGCACGGTCTGCCGGCCCAGAAAGTGAGCCGGGCCGTCGAGCGCGGAGCACGATCCAATGAGAATGCTGGTGTTGGTGACACCCGGCGCTTGCGACAACGCGAATGACGCCGAGAATGTGATCATCAAGAGCGCGTGTACGACCGCGCGTAGTACATGACAGACAAACCCCGCCCCTTGTCGGCTCATCCGCAAACTCTCCCTCGTGCCAAGTATTTCCCCCGCACTGGGCTACTTGTGAGGTTCCAGGTTGTTACGTGCGTGAGATTTCCGCCATTGTCCCACGCGGGCACGGGAAATGCGCCACCGGCGTCCCACCAAAGTAACCGAGGACTCAGCCTTACCAAGGGCTCGGGAAATTCCCCTTCCGGATTCGGCAAAGTGCACAATTACCCCGGTAACTTTCGAGCGAGTACCAAGCCCTTTTACGATGCTTATGCACTGCGGCTCAGAGGGGGCATCGCGGATGGGCGATCGTGTCATGCGAAGCGAACAGACCGATCTCGCCCGTGCCAGTCGGCTGAAAAAGGCCCTGGACGGCGCTGCACCGCCCTCTTTCATTCCGCCTGCGGTGTCGCCATCCGATGGATCGTCAGCGTCCGCGACGACCGAATCCACTTCACACTTTGGCTCCGCGCGGACTGAGTTCTTCGAGCAGATGTTTCAGGCCTCGCCCGATGCGCTGAGCATCGCCGATATCGAGCATCGCGTGCTCTGGGCGAATGCGACCTTCTCCCGCATGTTTGGCTACGACTCGGAAGAAATCCTGGGCCGTCCATTGGAAGATCTCGTCGTGCCCTCCAATCGACTGGCGGAAGCGCGCTGGATCCTCGAGGCCATCGGCAAAGGCGATCGCATCACGCTCGAAACCAAGCGCCGAAAGAAGGATGGAACGCTGGTCGATGTCGCGATCTCCTGCGCACCTCTCCTGGGCGACGGCAAAGTCGCCGGATTTTACGCCGGCTATCACGATATTTCCGACCGCAGACGCGTCGAGGCACTCAGCTCGGCTTTGTACCGCGTCGCCGAGAAGAGCAGCAGCGCGCATGATCTGCAGCAGTTCTTTGCCGCCGTGCACGGCATCGTCGACGAGTTGATGCACGCCCAGAATTTCTATCTTGCACTCTACGATCCCGCGACCGACATGCTGACTTTCCCGTACTTCGTCGACGAGCAGGACACTCCTCCGCCACCGAAAAAGATGGGCAGAGGCTTGACCGATTACCTGATCCGCACGGGAGAGCCTCTACTGGCGACCCCCGAAGTATTGCAGGCGATGGAAGACCGCGGCGAGGTGGCGCGGAACGGATCGAAATCATTGGACTGGATGGGTGTGCCGCTCAAGGTCAACAACCACACTTTCGGTGCGCTGGTGGTCCAGACCTATTCCAGGAACATCCGTTACGGCGAACGCGACAAGGAGATTCTGACGTTCGTCGCGCGCCAGCTTGCCAGCGCCGTCGAGATCAAACGAAACGAACTGGCGCTGCGGCGCTCCGAAGCGCGCTACCGTTCTCTGGTGCAGAGTTCCGTCTACGGCATCTACCGGTCGAGCCTTGAAGGCAGATTCCTCGACGTGAATCCGGCGCTGATCACCATGCTCGGCTATGGCTCCGCCGAAGAAGTTTTGCTGCTTGATCCCGAGAAAGACGTCTTCGCGCAAGCCGAGGGGCACGCGCGCCTCAACGATGAATTCCGCCGCACCGGCCGCCTTGACGGACTTGAAGTGAAATGGAAGCGCAAGGACGGGGGCGCCATTACGGTACGTATCAGCGGGCGCGCCGTCAGCAGCGCCGACGAACCCGCCGACGTGCTGGAAGCTATTGCGGAAGATGTTACCGACCGCCGTGCTCTGGAAGATCAGCTCCGGCAGTCGCAGAAAATGGAAGCCGTCGGCAGGCTTGCCGGCGGGGTTGCGCATGATTTCAACAACCTTCTGATGGTCATCAGCGGATACGCGGAAGTGATCCTCGCCGAGCTTGATCCGTCGAATCCACTTCACGAAAAGGGTCGCGCCATTCAGCTGGCTGCGGACCGCGCCACGACCTTAACGCGTCAGCTCCTGGCTTTCAGCCGCAAGCAATTGCTCGAACTGAAAGTCGTCGACGTCAACGCGATCGTGCAGGATATGGAACGCCTCGTGCGCCCGCTGATCGGGGAAAACGTCGAACTGGTTACAGTACTGTCGCATGAGGCCGCCCACACGCGCGCTGACGCGGGCCAGCTCGAGCAGGTCATCATGAACCTAGTGGTCAACGCCAAGGATGCGATGCCCACCGGTGGCAAGCTTACGATTCAAACCCAGACGTCCGTTGTTGAGGAGCATCATCGCCGCGGGCAGCAGTTCATCCGCCCCGGCAGCTACGTGATGCTCTCGGTCAGCGACACCGGCATGGGCATGGATCGCGAGACGCAGTCGCGTATCTTCGAGCCTTTCTTCACGACCAAGGAAAAAGGCAAGGGAACCGGGCTCGGTCTCTCTACGGTTTACGGCATCGTCAAGCAGACCGGCGGATACGTCATTGTGCAGAGCGAGGCCGGGCGTGGCACCACATTTCACATTTATCTGCCTTTGGTGGAAGGCATTGCCGAGCAGCATTCCGTCTCGCAGCAAGATACGGCATCCGGCGGCACGGAGACCGTCCTGCTGGTCGAGGATGAAGAATCTGTCCGCCAGCTTGTGCGAGACACGTTGACCAGTAAGGGCTACCGCGTCCTCGAGGCCGACAACGGCGAAGCCGGAGTTGCCGCCGCGTCAAGCCATCAAGGCAAGATTGATCTCATCGTTACAGACGTCGTCATGCCCGGTATGGGTGGACGCGAAATGGTCAAGCTCTTGGCCCAGACCCGCCCTGCCGCCAAGGTCCTCTACCTTTCTGGGTACACAGAAGACGCTATCGTGAGCGATGGCTCCATCGAGAAAGGCACTGCCTTCCTGCAGAAACCCTTCACCCTCCAGAGTTTGTCCAAAAAAGTCCGTGAAGTCCTTGGATAGGCCGTCTGGAGCGGCTTCTTCACCGTTCCATCCCCTCTGAATTCTCATTGAGGCTGCACCCCATATCGTGGTACCGTGTCTGCTCGCTCCGTCAGCGAGCGACGGACCCCGCATTTTCCTCCTCCACGATCTTGAAGGGAGTTCCTATGTTCGTACGCCTCTCGCAATTGGTGTCGATTACTGTTTTGACCTTGGCTGCCTGCCCCGCGCTCTTGGCGCAGACGTTTGTAACGAGTGTTCCTGCATGGACCTATCCTCAGGCGATCGCGGTGAACCCCTTTACTGACCGGGTTTATGTGATTAGTGAACCCGCCAATAGCATTGGCGCAATTGACGGGGTCACTGATATCGTAAGTACGGTTTCCCTCGGAACCAACCAACAGGAGTCACTCAACGGCGCGCTCGCCATCAATCCCATCACGAACAAGATCTACGCGGTCGATGGCGTGAACAGTCACCTTTCGATACTCGACGGCGCCTCATTGGGAGTCACGCAGGTTCCCACCGGCAACACCGCATACGCATTGGCAGTGAACCCGTATACGAACATGATCTACGTCGCGGATTTTGGGGACGCTACCGTCACGGTCGTCAACGGCCGGACTCTTGCCACCAGCATCGTAAACGTCGGTCTCAACCCGCTCGCGGTCGCCGTCGATTGGAGCCAGAACAAGATTTACACCGCCAACAGTAACAGCAACAGCGTCACGGTCATCGACGGACGCACCAATGCAACCTCTACAGTTGCTGTCGGCCAGTACCCGGCGTCGGTCGCCGTCAACCCGAGCACGCACAAGATCTACGTGGGGAATCTCCTCAGCAACAACGTAACCGTCATTGATGGTCCGACCAATACGACGACCACCGTGAACACCGGAACGTTTCCCTTCGCGTTCGCCATCAACTATCAGACCAACAAGATCTACGTCGCCAATGCCCAGAGCAACACCGTGACCGTCATCGACGGCGCGACCAACTCGACCAGCACAATCGCCGTCGGAGCCACTCCCGACGCAGTTGCCGTCGATCAGGTTCGCAACGAGATCTACGTTGTGAATTCCAACAGCGAAACGGTCTCCATCATCAACGGGATAACCAACGCCGTTTCCACCGTGAATACTCTTGGCAATGGTTCCATCGACATCGCCGTCAATCCGCTTACCAACCAGTTCTTTGTGATGAACAACGCCGGTTCCTCGGTCTCCGTATTCAACGGATCTCCAAAGGCGACCCCGGTCAGCCTGCTCGACGAACTCATGGGTTCAGTCAATGCCATTCGGTGAGGCGTGGGGCCGGGGGTCATTCCCGGTCGACCCGACGCGCCCTGTAACTTTTTCCTGCCTTCGGCGTCCCATTTGGTTGAAGATAGAGTCATAAGGGCAGGGAAATCCGCGCCGCTGCGGATTTCGTGCTACGAACAGGGGTTCTCATGCTGATCAAGAAGGCTCCGGACATTCGCTCGTCGGAAATTACTCCGAAGAGCTTGTACCTGAACCGCCGGAAATTTCTGGCGGAAGCAGCGATGGCAAGCGCTGCCATAGCGATCGGCGCAGGCCTGCGTGAAATGATTGTCCCTTCCACCACCGTTCTCGCGGGCAACAAGATCGACGGCATCAAGAAGAGCCAGTTCAGTACCACCGAGACAACTACTCCGCAGAAAGACGTAACGCACTACAACAACTACTACGAGTTCTCCACCGAGAAGGACGAACCCGCCGAACTGGCGACAAAATTCCGCACGCGTCCGTGGAAGGTCAAGATTGACGGCCTGGTCGACAAGAAGCTGGAACTCAGCGTCGACGAGATCATCAAGATGGCCTCGCCCGAGGAGCGCATTTATCGCCACCGCTGCGTCGAAGGGTGGTCCATCGTCGTCCCCTGGATCGGCTTTTCGCTGAGCGAACTGATCAAGCGCGTGAATCCCACGAGCAAAGCCAAGTATGTCGAATTCACCACCCTGCTCGACATGACGCAGATGCCCGGCCAGCGGCGCAATGTGCTGGAGTGGCCTTACGTCGAAGGCCTGCGCATGGACGAGGCCATGAACCCGCTCGCGCTCCTCTGTTTCGGAATGTACGGCGAGGAGCTTCCCAATCAGGACGGCGCACCGCTGCGCATCGTGCTGCCATGGAAGTATGGCTTTAAAAGCGCGAAGGCGATCGTGCGCATTCGCTTCACCGAGAAGGAGCCCGTCAACAGCTGGAAGCTCTCCGCCCCGCGCGAGTACGGCTTTTATGCCAACGTGAATCCCAACGTTGATCATCCGCGCTGGAGCCAGGCCCGGGAGCGCCGCCTCGGCGAATTCTTCAAACGCCCAACGCTGATGTTCAACGGCTACGGCGACCAGGTGGCCAGTCTGTACAACGGAATGGATTTGAGGAAAGAATTCTGAAGCAGGGGCCAGGGGATCAGGGGTCAGGGGCCAGAAGACATCTCGAACTTGATCCCTGCACTTACTGACCCCTAGCCCCTGACCCCTGATTCTGATGCTTCGCTACTTCAAACCCGTCATCTTCCTCGCGTGTCTGGCGCCGCTGGCGCGGCTAGTCTGGCTCGGCTTCCACTCCAGGCTGGGCGCGAATCCAATTGAGGTCATCACGCACTCGACCGGTGACTGGACGCTGATCTTTCTGCTGGTCACGCTGGCGATTACGCCGCTACGGAAGATGACGCGGCAGTACTGGCTGATCAACTACCGCCGCATGGTCGGGCTCTATGCGTTTTTTTATGGGTGCCTGCACCTGACGACCTACGTGTGGCTCGACAAGTTTTTCGATGTGCACGAGATGCTGCACGACATCGCCAAGCGTAAGTTCATCACCGCCGGCATGACGGCGTTCGCGCTGATGATCCCGCTGGCCCTGACATCAACGAAGTGGTCGATCCGCAAGCTGGGCAAGCGCTGGCAAGCGCTGCACCGCCTGATCTATTTCAGCGCCGCGGCCGGAGTGATCCACTACATCTGGCTGGTGAAAGCGGACCTGAGGAAGCCGCTGGAGTATGCGGCAGTGCTGGGGTCGTTGATGTCGTACCGGGTCGTTGCTTGGCTTGTGACGCGAAAGCAAATCCGGCTTCGCCAAAGGGGTCTCTCGGATGTTGGCGTGCCCGAAGACAACAAAGCCGCGACACTCTCATCGTGAGAGCGTCGCGGCTGCTTGTTACCGATTTTTCTTGAACGCGACGGTACCCTTCCTCTTGGTTCCCGGACGGAACTTCGGCAGCACCCGGTGCATCGGCAGCACCTGCGCCTTGGCTGTGGCGAAGTGCGCGTCGCTCGTGGGCGTGCTCTGGATTTCGATCGATCCCAGCGCGGACTGCGTCGGATCGGTCGAGATTAGCAGGGCGGTCGAACCATCTACGGCGTAGTAGAACATGCCTCCGAAGCCGCCATCTGTGAACGTTGCGAAGCCAAATCCTCCCGAACCGTTGGAGTACGTTCCTCTCAAGTTACTTGAACCCTGCCCTCCGTCATTGATGTCCATGATCCCGGTCATGGCAGTGCTGGTGGTCTTAAACTCGGCGACATCGTCCAACTCGAATGCGCTAAAAGGCAATTGGGAGTCGTCCTCTCCGAAAAGACTCAATCCGTAGCCTTGTGACGCGGCGAGAGTCGCTCCCGCCTGTTGCGTCAAGGCTGAACCGGCCGCAAGGTTGCCGAGATTATCGATTTCCATCATGAGGAGCCCACCCGTGGACGGATAAGCAGCAAAGCTGGATCCGCCCTGGTAATTGGTGAGATCGAGTTCGTATCGGCCGGTGCCGAGCGGAGTGATGAACCCAGTAAACGCGAACGGATTGGAGGTGCCGCCATCCACAATGCCCTCGTCATTCACATCCTCTGATCCATTGCTGATGGTTGTTCCATCGGAGGTCATCGATCCGCCGGTTACAAAGACCAGACCGCTCGTATCGAGTCCACTCATCGTGAAGACGAGATTTCCAGTGGGGAAGGAGGTCGACGGCTGACTGAAAAGGTCCCCGATCATGGTGAACACGCCATCGTTTTCGATCAGTTTCAGGTGGTTGCTGTCGACGGCGTATACAGAAAACGTCAGACTTCCGAACGGCGTGTTGCCCAAGGTCGCGCTTCCTGGACCAGTTCCTGAGCCGACGGTGACCGAACCCGACAATGACGCTTGGGCAGAAACCGCACCGTTAAAGCTGAAGTCTTGGATTCCGGGACTGATCGTTCCGGAGGAATTGAGAGTCATCGCGCCGACGGCATTGACCGCATCCTGAGATCCGTCGGATCCCGACAGGCTGTAAGCGTAGGGGGTGACGCTGAGATCGCTCTGCGCGACTGCGCTCGGCTGCAAGTCGATGGTTCCACTTCCTGTGCCATTGCCGTCAAAGCGAATCACCAGCCCGTGGCTGCTGGAAGTCAAAACGAAATCGAGATCGATTTCAGTTTGCGATCCCCCGATCGGTGTGATGAAGAGCTGCGCAGTTCCGCGTCCGTCTGTCGTGATGCTGTAGACGCTATTGTTGCCGATGGTCGCAGCGACGATCGCTCCATTTGCGGGGTCGTTCAGGTCAACTGTGCCTGACGCAATCGTGCCTGAACTACAGCCACAGGCCACCAACGTCCCGGCCATTGCGAAGATTCCATTTCCGTTCGCGCCCGCAATCGAAAATGTGTAGGTACCATTGAAGTTCGAATTCGTGAAGCCGCCACTAGGCGGCGGCGTTGGGTTGCTAATGCTCCCACCACCACCGCACCCGGCCAAAACGGCGAGCGCGGAAAGAATCACTGGCAGAACGAGGCGATTGCGTAGCGACATGGACATCCCCCTGGACGAAAGCTTTGGCGCAGAAGAGATGGGTCTTCTGGGCTCAGATTAGCACGCGTATGTTGCCGCTTGTGTCAACCCGAACCTAAGGAATAAGTAGCGCCGCCCAGTAAGTTTTTTGTGTTTACAAGGGTTTACAGAGGGATGACAAAACAGATCGCAGATTTTCGATTTCAGATTGCAGCTTCGCCCTCGGAAGTGCATGCAACGTTCAGGGTTTCAATCAACAATCAACAATCAAAATTCAACTATGGTTTACGGGTGTACTGCCGCTTCCTGCCCGGCCAGGGCCCGCAGTGACTGTCCATAGGGCGCCTTCGCCACGCCCTTCTCCGTAATGATCGCCGCCACATACTGCGCGGGAGTCACGTCAAATGCCGGGTTCTCCACGCCGACCCCGTCTGGCACCATCTGCTTACCGGCGATGTGCGTCACTTCTTTCCCGTTGCGCTGCTCGATGGGAATCTTGCTGCCGTCGGGACACGCCAGGTCGACAGTCGAGATCGGGGCGGCCACATAAAACGGAATGCCATGCTCCTTCGCGAGAATCGCGACCGTGTAAGTCCCAATCTTGTTAGCGACATCGCCGTTGGCGGCAATGCGGTCAGCGCCCACCACGATCGCGCCGATCTTACCCTGCTTCATCATCACGCCCGCCATGTTGTCGGAAATCACCGTGGTCGGGATGCCGTCCTTCATCAATTCCCAGGCCGTCAGCCGCGATCCTTGCAGGAACGGACGCGTCTCATCCGCATACACGTGAATCTTCTTGCCTTGCTCGACGGCCGCGCGGATCACTCCCAGCGCCGTGCCATAGCCCGCCGTCGCCAATGCTCCGGCGTTGCAGTGCGTGAGCACTCCGCCCTCGCTGGGCATGAGCGTAGCGCCATGGCGCCCCATAGCCTGATTCGCTGCGATGTCCTCAGCGTGCATGCGCTGCGCCTCTTCGATCAGATCACGCTTGATCTGCGAGATGGGACGAATGCGGATGCGCTCGAACTTCTCCTGCATGCGCCGGATCGCCCAGAACAGATTCACCGCGGTAGGCCGCGTCTTGCCGATCAAATCGCAGATCGCGTCAAGGTCGCGCTTCAGATCCCCATTGGTTTCGGCCTTGGAATTGTTCACGCCGAGCGCGATGCCCATGGCCGCCGCGACACCAATCGCCGGCGCGCCACGCACCACCATATTGCGGATGACGTCGGCCACCTGCTCATGCGTCTTGCAGGTCACATACACTTCTTCGGTCGGCAGCTTCGTCTGATCGATGAAGCGCACGCCTTTGTCGGTCCATTCCAGAGTTTGAATCATGAGGTCTTCCACTATTCCACCAAGCGTTTGTCATCCTGAGCGCGTACTTTGCGCGAAGGACCTATGCAACTCGCTTGCAGCGCCGATCCCGCCGGCAGGTTACATAGATCCCTCGCCGCCAAAATCTGCGGCTCAGGATGACAAGAATAAAGAGATCAGACCTTATGTGCTTCGCATCTGTTTCTCGGATTGTTCGTCACCGCCGGCCGTCCGCAGAGTTCACAACTTGCGGCGGCGGCGAATATTCCCGGCTGCGTGTCGTCGTGCTGCACAATGTGTGCCTGGCGCACATCATTCGCCGTGAAGATGGAAACGAACGGCGCCGGCGCCGCGGCCTTCTCCACATTCGGACGTCCCTTCGCCTCTTCCCGCTCCACCAGGCACATCACGCCGACGACCTCAAATCCGAATTCGCGCGCAGTTTCGATTGCCTGAACCGTCGATGATCCCGTGGTGCAAACATCGTCCACGATTACCACGCGCGCGCCCTTCTGGCGAAATCCTTCAATGCGCTGCCCGGTGCCGTGCTGCTTCTCCGCCTTGCGCACAAGGAATCCGTCCAGTTCGCCGCTGACCACCGAGACGGCGACAACGATCGGGTCAGCGCCCATGGTCAGCCCGCCGATCGCTTGCGGCTTCCAGTCACGCTTTTGAATTTCCTCGAAAAATACTTCGCCGGTCAGCTTCGAGCCTTTGGCGTCAAGCGTGGTCGTGCGGCAGTCGATGTAATAGTCGCTGGTTCCACCGGAAGAGAGTTTGAACTCTCCCAGCCGAAAAGACTTGTGAGCCAGGGTGCTTAGCAGTTTCTGACGCGAAGAATCCATGGAAAATCTACGATATCACGCCGCGGAGATGGTGACGTGAGGCCGTCGCCAGCGGCTGTCCGGGCGAGTGAATCACGTGCTCTCAATCGTAACTGCCGCCCCCAATCCGCGCTCCCCGCGTGATAATCTGAACTCTCTGGCCGTTGCAGGGAGCTATTGCTGCCGCCGCTTCCGCGCACTCCGAATCGAGGTATGACATTGCCGACTGTCCGCAGGTTTCCCCATTCGTATTGCCCTCTTCTTGCTCTCGCTGGTCTCTTACTTGTCTCTATTTCCGCGCTCGCCGAAGGCACCCGCACCTGGGAGCAATCCAAGTTCGACGATCTCGTGAAAGGCACTGCGACCGGAGTCGCGATCCGCAGTACCGGCGGAGTGGAACTCGCGCCAGCGTTCAAGTTGCTCTATGCGACGCCATCAACCTACATCTGGGCCGTTGCCGCCGATGACGCCGGCAACGTCTACGCCGCTGCGGGATCGCCCGCGCGCGTATATCGCATCACTCCTGATGGCACCTCGACAATCATTTTCCAGCCGCAGGAATTGCAAGTGCAGGCGCTCAAAGTCGGTCCCGGAGGCGCGATCTACGCCGCCACTGCCCCCGACGGCAAGGTTTATAAGATTGAACACAAGGCGCCTGCGAAAGGCGATGCATCCAAGCCGGAAGCCAAACTCGCTGACACATCCAAAGACACGGTTAAGCCCGCGGCCGATTCCTCCTGGAGTTCGTCCGAATACTTCGCGCCAAACACGAAATACATCTGGGATCTTCTGTTCGACAAATCCGGGAATCTCTACGTGGCAACGGGCGATCGCGGCGAGATTTACAAGGTCACGCCGAAGGGTGACCATTTGCTTTTCTTCAAGAGCGACGAAACGCACATTCGCGTGCTCGCGCTCGATGCCCAGGGAAACATCATCGCCGGAACCGATGGCAGCGGGCTGATCTACCGAATCTCTCCCACGGGCGAAGGCTTTGTGCTCTACAGCGCGCCCAAGAAAGAAATCACGGCGTTGGCGCTCGATCGCGAAGGCAATATCTATGCCGCAGGCGT
>Ga0335082_10005887_pt1 | contig 13404 bp, 13 predicted proteins | sample Lox_Sample_41_FD_206718 | JGI IMG/M metagenome (GOLD analysis project Ga0335082, IMG submission 206718) | Soil microbial communities from Loxahatchee National Wildlife Refuge, Florida, United States - Lox_Sample_4.1 | ecosystem: Environmental > Terrestrial > Soil > Wetlands | place: USA... | reverse complement strand
ATAACGCATCCTCCGAGTCGCGTCGTCATACTCAGCAAAAAACAGCGATGCGAAGGCGTTGTCGCTCGTATTGTCGTAGAACACCTGGTTTACGGATCTGAGCAATGCCTCAGGCTGATCGAAGGCCAGCGCCGACTGGCTCCTCAGGCTCGCCTGCAAATTCGCCATCAGCAGTGCTGCCGCGATCCCTTTGCCGGAAACATCGCCGATGATGAGTCCCAGTCTCTGCGGCCCGAGATTCAGGAAATCGAAGTAATCTCCTCCGACTTGGCGCGCCTGCAGACAAATGCCTGCATACTCTACACTGTTCAACTCCGGTCGAAGCTGCGGAAACAATCTTGCCTGGACTTGCTTGGCTATTTCCAGTTCCTGGGCAACGCGCCGTTCGGATTCGAGTTTCTCCGCCTGGGCCTGCCGGCGCAGTTCCAGGCTCTGTCTCACCTCATCAAAGCCTTCGAGTCCAAACAAATTTCCGTCCGGATCTTCGAATCGCGCAAAGGTCCCGCCCCACACCGGGTTCTCGGGCTCTGAAAGGAAATGAACCCCCCGTTCGCTCCATTCCTTGTACTTGGCATGGACATCCTCGGTCATGAAGAGGACCCAGCGGTTTCCGCCAATGAGCTTGTATTCCGGCCGGTCAGGCCTGGGCGCGACCAGCGTAAGATTCGCACTGCCATCGGGAGGCGCCACTTCAATCCAGCCTCGGTCCGAGTGAAGGCCCCGGTCCGCGGCACCGGGAGGTTGGCGACGGTCCGCGATCAGCTCGAAGCCCAATTGGTCGACGTAGAATCGCAGGCTTATTTCCAGGTCGCGGACGAAAACGATGACGTCCTGGATGCATAGATAGGGTTCTTCGCGGCCCGTGCGAAGCACGCTGCGGTTTGTCCACGAGAGAGATGCGTCGCTCGACATCGGCGTGATTATAGCGAGCAGCCCACTAGGCCCGCTGTCACTTTTCCAATCCGTCGTCGGCCCCGGCAGAGACTGCGGTTCCGCGACGCTTGGCGAGGAGATAGCCACGCAGAAACGGCTCGAGATAGCCATCGAGAACCTTGTCGACATCGCCCACTTCGACCTTGGTGCGGTGGTCTTTGGCCATCCGGTAGGGTTGCAAGACATAGGAGCGGATCTGGGATCCGAAGTTGATGTCGAGCTTGGAGTCTTCGAGTTTCTTGCTCTCGGCACGCTTCTTTTCAAGCTCGTACTCGTAGAGGCGCGACCGCATCATTTTCATCGCCTTTTCGCGGTTCTTATGCTGCGAGCGCTCGTTCTGGCACTGGACCACAATTCCCGTGGGGATATGCGTCATGCGTACCGCGGAGTCGGTAGTGTTGACGTGCTGTCCGCCTTTGCCGCCGGAACGGTAGGTGTCGATGCGCAGATCTTCTGTCTTGATGTCGACCTGGATGGTCTCGTCGATTTCGGGCGAGACATAGACAGAGGCAAACGATGTGTGGCGGCGCTTGGCTGCATCGAATGGCGAGATGCGCACAAGACGGTGGACTCCACTTTCACCCGCGAGCATGCCAAATGCATATTCGCCGATGATGGTGAAGGTGGCCGATTTGATGCCGGCTTCCTCGCCATCCTGGTAGTCGTTCATCTCGGTTTTGAAGCCCTGCTGCTCGGCCCAGCGCAAGTACATGCGAAGCAGCATCTCGGCCCAGTCCTGGCTTTCAGTTCCGCCCGCGCCAGGATGCACAGTGACGATCGCATTGAGCGCGTCGGCCTCGCCGGAGAGCATGGTGCGCGCCTCGAGCTCCTCGGCAAACGCGGCGAGATCCTTGATATCCCGCTCGAGGTCAGCCAGAACGTCTTCTCCTTCGCGCGCCAGCTCGAAATAGGCCTCGATATCGCTGGTGCGGCGAACGAGCTCGTCATCATCGGAAATCAGCGCTTCGAGGCGCTTGCGATCGCGCATCAAAGGCTTGCTTGCAGCGGCGTCGGACCACATGGCCGGATCGGCCAGCTTCGATTCAATTCCGGTGAGTTCCCTGCGCAGACGGGCAGGGTCAAAGATACTCCCGCAGGTCGCGCACTTGATCGCGCACGGGAGCGAAGGCGTATTCGAGATCGTTCAATGCCATGCTTTGCTCTTAGGACCTGACTTTGCTTTGAATTATGCGCCGCAGGCACGTCCTCAGAGACACACCCGTAACGCCCAGACTTAGTATGGCACATGCCCATGCAAAGACATCGCCGTGTGCGGTGTAGAAGGTGATGTCGTCGCGGAAGGCATAACCCGCCGGCAACGCGTCTGTCTGATGACGGGGGATGCTCTGGCGCACGCGTCCGTAGGGATCGATGACGGCGGTCACTCCGTTGTTCGTGTCGCGCAGCAGCCAGCGGCGGTTCTCGATCGCCCGCATGCGCGCCATGTTGAGATGCTGCCAGGGGGCACTTGTATCGCCGTACCAGCCATCGTCGCTGATGTTGACAAGCACCTCCGCTCCCAGTTGCGCGAACTCGCGCACCTCGTCGGCGAAGACTGCTTCGTAGCAGATGAAGATGCCGTATCTGTGCCCATTCAGCCGGAAGACCTTACGCTCCTGGCCCCGGGAGAACGTCGAGACCCGGCCCGTGAGTTTGTGAGCGAAGACGAGCAGATTCTGAAACGGAATGTATTCGCCGAAAGGAACCAGGTGGATCTTTTCATAACGGCCGACGCGTTCGCCCAAGGGCCCGACGACCATGGCCGCGTTGTAGTCTAGCCAGGCGTTTCGCTCCGGCGAGTAGTCGGCTGCGAGGCCGCCGACGATGAGCGGAGCCTGCACCGTTCGAGCGAGATCGATCATCGCCTTCTGAAATCGGGGGTCCTCTTCGAAAAACGGCGAAGGCGCTTCGGGCCACACCACGAGATCAAGAAATGTCGGATAAGGAGGACAGATGATTTCGCCCCCGGGTGCATGCGTCTGTGGGATTCCGGCGATGTAGGTTTTGCATTGCTCGCCTGCCAGACGGGTAAACTCTGCGATGTGGCGGTCCCATTCTCCGGCCGCCCAGTCGTTGTTGGCGCTCACGTCGAGGTTCGGCTGCACGAGAACCGCCGTTGCCGTGGCAGGCGGACGTGGCGGTGAAACAGAGACGCCGGCCGTACCAGCGACAGTCAAGACGACGCCGGAAATGCCCCATAACCAGCGCCGCTTCGGTTTCGGGAGGGTCACAGCGCCGGCGATCAGCGCATTGACGGCAACCAACAGGAAGCTAATACCGTAGACGCCAGTCCATGGCGCCAGGCGGTTGATGACGTCGTTGTCCACCTGCGAGTAGCCCAGCTGATCCCACGGAACGCTGGTGATGCGCGAAGCGGAAAGCTCAAGCGCTGCCCAGAGAAATGGCGCTGAAGCAAGCGCGATTCCCGTGCTGCGGCCGGCCTGTCGAACGAGCGCCACGCACAATCCAAACAACCCGAAATAGAGTCCCAGGACAAGGCTGAAAGCCAACAGCAGAAGTTCCGGCACCAGCGGGGGAAGATCGCCGTAGTGCCGCATTGTGTCGCGAATCCAATAGCAGTTCCCCAAGTACCAGAGCACGCCGCATATGTAGGCAAGTGCGAATGCCCGGCGCAACGGTCGCGGTTCGGCAGCGTTCTGCAGATATAGAACGGCCCAGAGGAGAGGAACCAGCCCGATCCAAGCAAAGACGCTTCTCCACGGCGCCATCGGACCTGCCAGGGGAAAGGGCAGCTCGAGCAGTGCGGCAGAGAGTCCGGCTGCAGCCCACAACTTCAACGAATCGATATACATGCCTGGGGCGAGTGTAATGCATGGGGCGACGGCCTGAACCTAGTGCGCGGGGTAAAACCAAAACGAATTCCTTATAAGAATCTCCGTAGACTCCAGGCATGGCACTCGCACTGCTTGGAATGCGCTTGTTGGAATTGATGTTTTTTGTGGGCCTTGTTGGTTCGGCCATCGTGGTGCTGATCAGTTTCTTTGAGGATGCCAAGGAACTTTTCAGTGACGAATAGCCTTCGGCAATTAGTTCTGCTTGTTCGAGTTACTCAATTCCGTTGACTGCCGCATCGAGTGGAAGTAAACTCAGCCAAGGGCGCTGGGCAATAAAGCGCCCCAGGGGACCACACGGCCGATTTTTCGTGCCGGCACACCTGTGATGGCATCCACTCGAACGACCGTAGCCCCACCTTCAGACCGCGTTCGTCTCATTGTGGCATCTTCCGTGATGCTCACATTCATCTCCTTCTGGCGTGCGGCCGCCATCGTCCTCAACGATCTTGGATCATCCGCGTTTTACGCCGGAGGCATTGCTGAGCAGGCAGTCGGCGCAGCCGCTCCCTGGTTCATTCTCGGCATCATGCTCTTCAGCTTCGCCGTCCGGGCAGTCTACGTCGAAAGCTGTTCGATGTTCACCCGTGGCGGCGTCTACCGCGTGGTGAAGGAGGCGCTGGGATCAACCTTCGCCAAGCTGAGCGTTTCAGCGTTGATGTTCGACTACATCCTCACGGGGCCGATCTCGGGCGTGTCGGCGGGTCAATACATCACGGGCCTGATGAACGAACTAATGGGGGTCGCGAACAACAGCCACTGGCTTCCTCCCGCCCTCACTGACGGCCACGGCCACCCATTCCAGTTCGACATGAACTACACCGCTGCGGTCTTTGCGGCTGCAGTGACGATTTATTACTGGTGGCAGAACGTCAAGGGCATTGAGGAGTCCAGCGACAAGGCCCTGAGGGTTATGCAGATCACCACGGTGATGGTGGTGGTTCTTTTCATCTGGGGCCTCTATTCGATTTTCATCAAGGGAGCGCACCTGCCGCCGCCGCCCACGCCGGCAAACCTGAAGTTCAGCGATGATGCGCTTGGCTTCCTCAAGAATTCCGGACTGCCGATCATGGGTCTGTTCGGGATCATTATGGCGTTTGGCCACTCTATCCTGGCCATGAGCGGCGAGGAAAGCCTCGCCCAGGTGAACCGCGAGATTCAACATCCCAAACTGAAGAACCTGAAGCGCGCAGCAATCGTGATCGCCATCTACAGCCTCGTGTTTACGGGTGGCGCAACGCTTCTGGCTTCCATGCTGATCCCCACCTGGGAGCGCACGCATATTTACCAGGACAACCTGATTGCGGGCCTCGCGATGTACATGGTCGGGCCGCAGTTCCTGCGCATCGCGTTCCGCATCTTCGTCGTCGTGGTCGGGTTCCTGATTCTGTCGGGAGCCATCAACACGTCGATGATCGGCTCAACAGGCGTGTTGATGCGCGTGGCTGAAGACGGCGTGCTCACCGACTGGTTCCGTAAGCCGCACATCAAGTTCGGTACGAGCTATCGGATCGTCAATCTGGTCTTTGGCCTGCAGCTGTTTACGATCATTGCGACCCGAGGCAACGTGATTACCCTCGGCGAAGCGTACGCATTTGGAGTGATCTGGTCCTTCACATTCAACAGCCTGGCAATGCTCGTTTTGCGCTGGAAGTATCACGGCGAACGGGGTTGGAAGGTTCCTCCGAACCTCCGCATCGGTAAGATCGAGATTCCGATCGGGCTGTTCTGTGTATTCCTTGTCCTGCTGTCGGTCGCCACGGTGAACCTGTTCACCAAGTCGATTGCGACGGTCAGCGGCGTCGCATTTGCCGCGGCCTTCTTCGTGATCTTCACCGTCTCTGAACGCCAGAATCTGCGAAAGCATGCTCTGACCGCGCGACAGATGAGGGATCACTTCCAGCTGGAACATCAGGACACGATCAGCAGGGAGTCCGTCGCGGTGCGTCCGGGCGGCATCATGGTGACCATGCGAGACCCTTCCAACCCCATCGCGCTCAAATGGGTTCTTGCCCGAACCAGAACGGAAGATCGCGATGTCGTAGTCGTCAGTGTGCGCATGATGGGCGCTGGAGGCCCGGAGTACCTGAGCGCCGAGGACCAGAGCTTCAGTGAGCACGAGCAGATGATCTTCACTAAAGCCGTGTCGGTAGCGGAAAGCTTTGGCAAGAAGGTTTCGTTGCTCGTGGTTCCCGCTGGAGACATTTTTGCCGCGCTTGTGCAGAGCGCGAATTCTCTCGAGGTGGATTCAGTCGTTTCGGGCCAGTCCACATCGATGACCGCTGAGGATCAGGCGTTCCACGTCGGCCAAGCTTGGGAGGCACTCTCCGAACCGAAACGCCAGTTCAACTTCTATGTCGTCACAGCCACGGGTGAAACAAAGGTCTTTTATATTGGGCCGCACGCGCCCGCCTTGGGCCCCGATGATGTGCAACTTGTACACCGTCTTTGGCTGAATATGCGTCGCGATCCTTCCGTTCAGGATCTCCACCACAGCGACATCATCACCTACGCGCTCACTCGCCTTGCGGGCCAGTACGCACGAGAAAAGGTTGAGATCCTGCGCGATCTGAGAAATTACCGGGCCGCTGAATCTCCGAGTCTCAGAATTGGAGGACAGGATCTGTCAGGAGTGCCCCCCGCGCCACCTGAGCAGCAGACCGCAAAGACCCCGCGCGGAGTTTGACGGAACCGGCGACGGCCGGGCTGTGCGCGCCCGCGTTGAGGATTCGCCGGCAAACTCTCACGGCCAGCCCATCACTGTCTTAACTTTCGATTACGCTTACAGCGAACTTCCCGGCGTGAGTCGCGCCACCTCAATCGTCTTGCCGAGCAATGCGGCAAGCTCGTCGGGAGTACCGGTGAGCGGCGGAAACGTTCCAAAGTGAATCGGGAGCACGACCTTCGGCGCGATGAACTGCGCAGCGAGGGCAGCCTCCTTCGGGCCCATCGTGTAGAACCCTCCGATCGGGAGCATGGCGATCTCGGGGTGATATAGCTCCCTGATGAGCTTCATATCGCTGAATACGGCCGTGTCGCCGGCGTGGTACAGCACCGGCCCTCCATCGATCGTCAGCACGAAGCCTGCAGCGACACCCGTGTAGCGTGTGCCCTGCTTATCCTGTGCACCGGCAGAGTGCTTCGCTTCCACCATGGTGGCGGCGACATCTTCGAGCTGAGCCGTTCCGCCGAGGTTCATTCCGATGGTCTGTTTTACTCCCTGCTCACCAATAAAAGCAGCCAGCTCGTAGATTGCAACGACTGTCGAGTCGTGCTTCCTTGCGACAGGAGCTGCGTCAGAGATGTGATCGCCATGACCATGAGTAAGCAGCACGAAATGGATCTTGTCGGGCAGCGCGAAGTTCTTGGGGTATTTGGGATTGTGTTCGATAAATGGGTCGATGAGGATGTTGGTGCCTTTGGGGGTCTGGATGAGCACCGTTGCATGTCCCAGCCATGTAACGCGCGTGCCTTTCAACAGATTCATACTCGCTCCGTAATCACGGCGAAGCCGTAAGTTGGTTGTTGCCGGATCAATGCAGTCTCTGGACTCACGCGAATTGAACCGTGCGCAGTCTCAACGTGTGATGAGAACCTCAGAGATGCTGTCTTTGGCGAGAAACTGACGGAATCCAGACCACTGGTCGAACAACGTCTGAATGCTGCGATTTGTAAACACACGCTGGATTGGAAACGGCTGTGCCAGCTGGATCTCAACATTGTCACCGGCAGTGATGTGAAACCGGCTATGGGCCGATTCTTCCGGCTGTTTGCGGGTGTGAAAGAAGGCCAATACCTGCCCGCCCGGATTCATCGAAGCATACAGGTGAGCGACAATTGCGGGCACGAACGGCTCGGGCAGGTAGTCGAGTGCGGTCCAAAGGAGCACTACGTCATACGTTCGCCCCGCGAAATCGAGCGTTTGCTTCAGGAAGCCTTCAACGTTCCAGATCGGTTGATCATTCTCGTCTGTGCCCGTCTGCCAGGGACCGGTACATGCTTCTGTGACCAGGTCGGTGAGAAAGACGCTGTGTCCGAAGCTGGTCAGGTAGTTGATATTGGCAGGCGACGTTACGCCTGAATCAATGACGCGAAGCCCGGGCTCGGCCTCGAGACGTTTGCGCAACATGGCCCATCCACCCGAGTGACGTGGAATCTTCGGACCGGAGGGACCCGGAGCAGAGGTGGGAGAATCTCCTTCGTGCTTCTTTTCGAACCAGCTGCGAATCAATCTTGACTCCCCTTATCTCTGGAAGGCCTTCGCCAGGTAATCGCGATGAACGTCAGGCGCTGGTCTCGGCCGGAACGGCTTCCTGGGCCCTCGTCCCCTGAGTCAGATCGACCTTTCCACGAAACACTGCATTATCTTCCACCGCGAGACGGAGGGCCCTTACATCGCCTTCGACGGTGCACCCGGCCCGGAGCTCAACTCGCCCGGTGGCGACAATGTTGCCCAGGACCTGCCCCAGGATCAGCACGTCTCTGGCCGAAAGATCCGCTGCAACATTCGCGTTTGGACCAACCGTCAGCCGGCTTTCGGTGAGAGTGACGGTTCCCTCGACCCGTCCATCGATGATGAGATCTTCATTTCCCTTTACTTCACCGCGTATCACGACCGATTTGCCGATCCGTGCCTGTCCATTTTCTGCTGCCATTGTTTAGTCCTTCCGGGGCATTGATTTGGAATAGTGTAAACGCCTGAGGCGTCCCGGTGCCCTGCATATCTGGGCGGGAACCACGGCGACTGACCAGAGCCTTCCTGATCGTCAATTGAGCAAGGGAGAAACAAGCCCCTGCTCGAACTATACCCATTCGCGGCAAGTCACTTCAATTCAAGAAACCTGTTGCGGACACCAACATCATATCGAGGAGGGTTTCGCAGGCCCGGTCGAACGGTAATGAACGTTAAACTAAAGTCAGTGCGAATCGTGCGATTGCTTGTTCTGGCATTCCTGCCACCCCTTGCGGTGACAGGCGGGAGCGCGGCCAATCCCCCCCAGGGTGATGCACTCGTCAAGCGCGCCCTGGCGGCTGAAGTCAGCAACGCCGAGAACCCGCAGCAACCTATGCGTTACAAGCTGCGAAAATTCAGTCCGCACCTTACCTCGACCAAAGAGATCTTTGAGACAAAGGACGGCGCGGTAGCCCGCCTGGTGGCAATCAACGATCGCCCCCTCAACCCTGATGACGAGCGGAAGGAACAGGCAAGGCTCGATGAACTGATGCGCGACCCGGGGCTCCAGCGCCATCGCAAGCAGGCCCAGGCTGCGGATGCAGGCCGGGCACTCAAGGTATTACGCGTTCTGCCTGAGGCATTCAAATACAGTTACGCGGGAAGCGAAGCCGGTCCATCGGGGAGAGTCGAGAAGTTTGACTTTGAGCCCAATCCGCAGTTCAATCCACCGGACCTGGAGACGCAGGTATTGACCGCAATGAAAGGTCAGCTTTGGATCGACGCGTCTCAGGAGCGCGTGATTCGCCTGGAAGGACACCTGCAGGACGATGTCGATTTCGGGTGGGGAATCCTGGCCCGGCTGAACAAAGGTGGTTGGATTCTGCTGGAGCAGGCTGACGTGGGCGACCACCAATGGCGGATCGTTCACTTCAAGATGAATATGAGCGGACGCGTGGTATTCATGAACAAGGTCTTCGACACTGTCGAAGATCAGAGCCAGTTCGAGCCGGTCGCCGTGGGACTCAGCTACCAACAGGCCATCCGGGAGCTTCGGCAGACCAGTCTGGAAGGCGTCACGAACAGCTCTCGCTAGATACAAAGGGCTGGCCGTTCACACGAGCGGCCAGCCCTTTGTTGCGAACCCGATCTTACTTCACCTTGGCGAAAATAATAACCATGGTGAACAGTGAAAGAGACTCGATAAACGCCAGGCCGAGCACGAGCAGAAGCTGAATCCCGGCGCGGGCTCCGGGATTGCGGGCAAGTGCTTCGGTCGCGGAAGCAGCTGCTCTGCCCTGGCCGAGGCCGCAGAGACCGGCCGCGAGTGCCATGCCCACACCAGCGCCGATGGGAACCAGGTCGATGGACGATGTGCCACCTTGGGCGAATGCCGGAACCGCAAAACAGAGGACCGACAGGACCATGAGTACATTCTGAAGTTTCTTCATATTCTCCTGCTTCCCTTCAAATTGACCGCCAGTGGGTGGTTGAGGTTCACCGTGCTGACCCCCTCACGCTCGCAGCCGTCCGTGGCTCCGGAGCGGAAGCTCACTCCGGCGGATACTCACTTTCGCCTCGCACTCTCAAGGCGATCCCGGGGCTAGTGCTCGTGTGCAACCGCCTCGGACAGATAAATCATCGCCAACAACATGAACACGTATGCCTGAATGAGTGAAACGAATGCATGCAGACCCAGGAACAGTGCAGGAATGGCGATGGGAACCAGAGAAAAGAACACGAGGGTTACGAGATCGCTCGCAAACATGTTCGCGTAGAGACGGATGGTGAGAGACATCATGCGCGCGCAATGCGAAATGATCTCGATCGGAAACAGCAGCGGCGCGATCCACCATAGCGGACCCGCGAAGTGCTTCATGTATCCGACAAATCCCTGTTCGCGAATCCCGTGAAAATTGTAATAAAGAAATGTCAGCACCGCGATGCCAAGCGGAACCACAGGCTCGGCTGTCGGCGTTGGAACCCCCGGAATCAGGCCCAGGAAATTGCACACAAGCACAAAGAGAAAAATGCAAGTGACGAAAGCCTGGAAACGCTGATAACCGTGGCCAATGATCTGATCTGCCGTGCTGCCGGTGAACTCGTTAATCATCTCGGCAATTTGCTGGGCTGGCCCCGGCTTCTCGACGGAAAGGGTCAGGCGCACAATGACGAAGAACGCAATAAGCCCCATGGCGACCAACAGTTCGAGCGCAAATGCGTCGCTAATTACAGTCTCGGGATTGGCTTGCAGACCGAGGACATGCAGCAGCGAAGCAACCAAGCCGCCAAACAGGTGATTCAACAGGCGCGTAATTGCAAGAGATTCATGCATGAGAACTTGAAGCTTTCTGAATCCAGAATGGCGGGGGATTTCAGTCGCGGAGCAGGCGCAAGGCCTCCCAGGCAATCGCAATCACCGCCAGACCCAGCCCGCAGAGGAGCGCGATGGCCGAACCCTGGAAACATTTAAGGCTAACATAAATGGCCGCCGCAAAGACGATGAGCCGGAGCATAAAGAAGGTGACGACGAGCACAGCACCGCGGGGGGTTTTCTGGCTGTCGAGTTTGGCGTTGATCAGCCGCACCAGCCGCTGCCACTCCATGACGCTCGCCGCGGAGATGAGGGTACCCACCGCGAGCATGGCCGCGTTTCGCCAGCCGGAGGCAATCCACAGAGCGCCCGCCGAGATCAAGCCGAGGACAAGCGTGATCAGCATGGCCCTCTTCAACAGGGCCTGCAGCGCTTCATCAGTCAGTCCAACGATGGGATGAGAAGTTTCAGTCATTGCGTGTCGTCGGAGCCCTCTCCTTGCTTGCGGGAATCTGCATTGCCCGCACTGTCCGGGTTCGCTTTAGTGGCAAGAACGAGGCGAACTACGTAGACGAGACCCGAGATGCCGCCAAAGGCGATTCCGATAAGGCTGAGCCAGGTGGTGTGGAGTTTGCTGTCGGCCCATGCGCCCATGAGCCACCCAATGACAGCGGCAGAGGGGAGCATGATCGCGATCTGCATCAGCTTTTCCGCCTGCACCAGGGTTTCGATTCCGCTGGAAGAGCCTTTGCGCGATTTCGAGTCTGAAACGGGACGGTTGTACGGCATGTTGGCCCCAGTCAAGAATACAGGCTGAAGCTGACGTGGTTTCGAACGCAGTCCCGCCAATGCTGGAGCGGGTATACTTCCATTTTGAGCCTTTGCCCCAAAATGGAAGGAAATCAGGTGTTTGATTCAGAGTTCGAGCGCAGTCTTTTCGAGTTGCGCAGGGAAAAACTGAAGCAGATTGAAGCGCTGGGCCAGCAAGCCTATCCGAACCAGTTCCCTGCCTCTCATTCAATTCCAGAGATCCGGGCCAGGTGGGGTGAAGCAACGGCTGAGAGCCTCGAAGCAAGCCGTCTGACGGTGGCTGTTGCCGGCCGGATCATCACCATCCGGGCCCAGGGCAAAGCCGGATTTGCGACGCTGCAGCAGAGCGGTGAGAGACTCCAGATCTATGTACGGCTCGATGCGGTGGGCGAACAGGGATTTGCGCTCTACAAGCTCCTCGACATGGGCGATCACGTCGGGGTGGCGGGTTACCTGTTCCGGACACGGACCGGCGAATTGACCGTTCATGTGGAGCGCCTGACCTTCCTTTCCAAGGCCATGCTTGCCCTCCCCGAGAAGTTTCATGGCCTCTCGGATGTCGAACTGCGGTATCGCCAGCGCTATGTCGATCTCTTTACAAACCTCGATTCGAGAGAGGTGTTTGTGAAGAGGGCCGGGGTGCTGCAGGCGTTGCGCCGGTTCTTCGACGATCGCGGCTATCTGGAAGTCGAAACGCCGATGATGCAGCAGATCGCCGGGGGTGCAACCGCGCGTCCTTTCAGAACGCATCACAATGCGCTCGATATGGATCTGTATCTTCGCATTGCCCCGGAGCTCTACCTCAAGCGGTTGGTTGTTGGCGGGTTTGATCGCGTGTATGAGATCAACCGCAACTTCCGCAACGAGGGCGTGAGCACTCAGCACAATCCTGAGTTCACCATGCTCGAGTTTTATCAGGCCTACGCGAACTATCACGACATGATGCAGCTAACCGAGGAGCTGATCGAGTTTGTGGCCCGGGCCGTGAACGGAACCACCAAGGTGGAGTTCAACGGCGACACCATCGACCTGGCCCGGTGGCAGCGCCTGACGATGCGAGAGGCAATCCGCGAGTACTGGCCGGAGGAGGCCGGGATCAAGCCGGCTGCAAGCGCATTCGAGTCTCCAGAGGTGCTGCAGGCGCGCCTTCATGCCGCCGTCACGTCGCTCGAAACGGCAGAGAGCAGAACCACGCATCAACTGAGCCCGGAGAGGCTGGCCGACGTGAGGACCATTCGTGCGGCAGTGAGCGAGGCGTATTACGACTCGCTCAAGGGAGCGCCGCTGGGTAAGTCAATCTATTACCTGTTCGAAGCCGTGGTCGAGCCGTTTCTGATTCAGCCGACGATCATCTACGACTATCCGGTTGAGGTTTCTCCGCTTTCCAAGGCCAAGCCGGATGATCCGGCGAATGTGGAGCGCTTTGAGTTTTTTGCCGGTGGCTTTGAACTTGGAAACGCCTTCAGCGAGCTCAACGACCCCGTCGAACAGCACAAGCGCTTTGAGCAGCAGTTGGCCGAACGCAACCGCGGCGACGAGGAAGCGCACCAGATGGACGAAGACTATGTGCGTGCCCTGGCCTACGGACTGCCGCCGACGGGCGGCGAGGGCGTTGGCGTGGACCGGCTGGTCATGCTTCTGACGGGATCGAAATCGATTCGCGATGTGATTCTGTTTCCGCTCCTGCGCGACCGGGACCAGGAGCCGGCAGCCAAGGACCAGGACGCGGGGACCAAGGCTTGAACATCCTCTTTGTTGGCGATATCTTCGGCAGCGCCGGGCGCAGGATCGTGCGCGAGCACCTCGGGCACGTGTGCGAGGCC
>Ga0335082_10005886_pt1 | contig 13404 bp, 14 predicted proteins | sample Lox_Sample_41_FD_206718 | JGI IMG/M metagenome (GOLD analysis project Ga0335082, IMG submission 206718) | Soil microbial communities from Loxahatchee National Wildlife Refuge, Florida, United States - Lox_Sample_4.1 | ecosystem: Environmental > Terrestrial > Soil > Wetlands | place: USA... | reverse complement strand
GGGTGCGATTGTGGTAGATAGCACCGGGTCCTATGCATACGCGATCATCCACGAGAACTCTACCTGCAGCGGAAGCAAGACTGGGATCGCGGCTTTCAAAATCAACTCCAATGGGGATATCAGTCAGGCTGGGGGAATTACCGCATTTAAAGGCGGCGTTGTGCCCTATACGATTTCGCGCGACTCGGCTGGAAAATTTCTGTTTGTTGCAGACCGTGCCAATGGTGCTCCGGGCGCGATCTCGGTTTTTTCGATCGGTGCTAGCGGAACTGTAACGGAAGTGCCCGGGTCCCCATTCACTACTCCGGCCGCGGCATTGACTCCCGATATCGTCAGTGTTGCAGCGAGTCCCACAACTTTTCCCAGCATCGGCATAAACGGGACAGTCAACGCTGTATGCTCGGTCCCCGGCAATGTGGCTCCAACAGCCGAATTCCTGTACGCAGTCGACGCCAATAACTATGGGGTCTGGGAATTTTCGGTCGACACCAGCACCGGAGTTTTGGGCAATCCTCCAGGATCAGCGCAGGCCTTGTTCTTTGCCACCGACAAGGTACCGGCCGGAGTCGCCGTCGATCCCTGTGATCGCTTCGTTTACGTCAGCGACAGTCTGACCAACAAGATCAGCGGATACACCATTTGTGTTGAAGTCATTGCGAATGGTTCATGCCCCAGAGCAGATGGAAGCTTGGTCGAGATTCCCGGTTCGCCGTTTGCTCTTTCGGGAAGTGCAAATGGACCGGGCCCATTGGTAGTCGATCCGTACGGCAATAACGTCTACGTCGTCGGCACCCTTTCGAACACTGTTTCCGGATTCAGGATCAGTCCGGTGGGGGGAAATCTCGTTGCTACGAGCCCTGCGACTTTTGCCACGGGAACGCAGCCCACTTCCATCGCAATTCGCGGCGACGACAACTGGATGTTCGTGACCAATTACGGGGCTGCAACCGTCTCTCAGTACTCGATCACGCCGTCGAGCGGTGTGCTTACCGTGGAGTCTCCCATCGCAACGGACAACCTTCCCTGGGGAGTCGCGGTGAAGTAGGTCAGGGACCGGGACCAGGGCCTAGGAAAACCGAGACTGACATACAGCGCATCAGTCGTTTCCAATCCCTTCAGACGCTATGTGGGTACCTTCAGAATCAAATAACCCCCGACGAGCACGAAGATAATGTCGGGCGACCATGCCGCGATTGCTGGCGGCAATTGGTTGAGATTCCCCATCGCTTCAAAAAGACGCGATACCACCGTGTAGAAGACTGCGATTCCCACTGCCACAGCCACACCAGCAACCGCGCCTCGCTTTCCGGCGGACAACGAGAATGGAATTGCCAGCACTGCCATGATCAGCGTGATCAACGGATAAGAAAGCTTCTTATGCAGTTCAACGCGTAGGCGCACCACATCGAATCCACCCTGCTGCAGATCACGGATGTATTTATGCAATTCCTCGTAATTCATCTCCGTGTATTGCTTGACTTCCTTTTTGAAGTAGGTAGGCGTCTCCGGAAACTCGGGAAAAGTAGCCACCTCGAATGGACGGTAGTTATTGATGGCGGAGCCATTTAAGGCTCGGTCCCATCCCTGTTCATAAATCCAGCGATTTAGGTTCTCAGCCCAGTGAGCGCGGTCGGCATGAATCCGCTGGGTGATGGTGAAATTGGCTTTATCGAGTTTAAAAACGCTGATGTTCGCAAACTGGTCACGATCGGGATCAAAAAATTGGTAGTAGTAGATGTCGTTGTTCTGACCGAATATCCATTGACGTTCCGGGCGTAGATAAGTTTGCGGAGGCCTGCCCTTGATTTGGTTGTGGAGAGCCTCTTGCCGCTTGTTCGTGTGCGGAAGATAGAGTTGGTCTGCAAAAAATAAGCACGCGGAGAAAACCGCCGCCGCTGCGATAACCGGCGTGATGACCCGGTAGATACTCGTCCCGGTCGCTTTGATCGCGGTGATCTCGTTCGAGCGCTGCATCACACCAAATGTAACGAGCACCGCCAAAAGCATTACCAGAGGCGCGATGGTATAGAGAAGATATGGCGTGACATTGAGCAGGTACTCGGCCACGATTGAGACTGGGATTTTGTTGCGCATGATATCGGCCAGCAACTCAAAAAGAGTAAAGACCAACACCAGCACCAGGAATGTTGACAAGATCATTCCGAGGTAGACGAAGAAGTCCCGTAAAACGTAGTCGTCGAGCAGTGTGGGGAATCTGGCGCTGAATACACGCCGGCGGGTAGAGGCGCGCTCAAAAGCACTCTCTCTTCGCGGACGCCCGTTAGCTCCAGCCACGCCAGGCAGAAGTCGCCGGCGCGAAGGGCGGAATGACCCCAACTCGATCGGACGCCTTTCTGCACGCACCAGCAAAAACACCGCAAGCGCAAAAAAGACGATATCAGCGAGCCATGCACCGAACCAGGGTGCAACTCTCCCCTGACGCGCGAACGAGACCCCAATAAGCGAAATGACGTAGTAGGTAAATACCAGCAGGATGGTGAGCACGAATCCGCCCGACTTGCCGCTCTTTTTTGACGACAATCCCAAGGGAATGCCTACCATGGCGAGCACCAGACACGCAGTTGGCAGCGCAAAGCGGCGATGGAATTCAATCAAATACCAGCGCGCGGACACGGGATCGGATCGGCTGGCTTTGTCGAGCAACGCTCGCGTATCCATTTCGCTGGCAGGAAGCGATTCGTCGGCCTTGTTCTCGGTTGACGGCAGTTCGATCGGTATATCGGTCTGCTCGAAGGTAGTGATGTTGTAGTGATTCGAGTCTTTGGGGTCCGTCTCGTGCTCGGAACCATCGATCAGATGAACGTGAAGCCGGTCGGGTCCTTCGCTGATGACGATGCCTTCTTTCGCCAAGGTAATCCGCGGATTCGAGGCGTCGCTGAGATCAGCCATGAAGACACCTTTCCAGATGGCTGCTCCTTGCGCGCTCTTGACGTCATTCACGTACACGACAATCTTCGGGAAGCCTTCGTAAAAAACCCGAGGCTGGATTTCAAAAGAGACCTGTGAGCCTTTCAGGCGGTCTTCGAGGTGCCCAAGAGCGGCTTGCGCTCGAGGTGCAACGTACAAGCCGTTTAGCAGCGCCACAGCCCAAGCCGCAAAAACAAAGATCGATAGAACGCGCAGAAAGCTCCAAACACCCATTCCACTGGCCCGCATGGCGGTGATTTCGCTATCGGCTGCCAGGCGGCTTAACCCGATCAGAATCCCGACCAGTACACTCATCGGCAACGTGTACGTGAGAGCGAGAGGAATAGTGAATGAGAAGACTTCGGCTACGCTGGGTAGGGGAGCGCTGGCGCGGACCACCAGTTCCAGAATATGTCCGAGATCGCGCGTGAACAGGACAAACGTGAAGATCGCCACGCCGATGAGAGCGTGGGCCGAGACCTCGCGCAAAATGTAGCGGGTGAGAATCCGCATGAGAGAGCGCTTACCGCGAGGATAGCACGACGGGCTGGGGAAGTGACTCAAGGGTAACGGAATCGCCGCGCGTCACAAAGCCCAAATCCGACGTTACGCCGCCTTGAAGAACAGCGCGCTCAGGGGCGGCAGCGTCAGCTTCAACGAATAGGGCCGCCCGTGTGTTGGCACCATCTCCGCGTGAACTCCGCCGAGATTCCCCATCCCGCTTCCGGCGTACTCCCGCGCATCGCTGTTCAGCATTTCCCGCCAATAGCCGCCATGTGGCACGCCGATCCGGTATTCAAGCCGCGGCACCGGGGTGAAGTTGCACACAACAAGGACGGTATCCTGCGGATTCTCGCTCTTCCGTAGCAGCGACACCGTGCTGTTCGCGCTGTCGTTCGCATCCACCCATTCAAAGCCGCGAGGATCGTTATCGAAAACGTGCATTGCTGGCTCGTTGCGATAGAAGCGGTTCAACTGCTCCATCCACGCCTGCACTCCACGATGCACCTGATATTGCAGCACGTGCCACTCCAGGCTGGTGTCGTGCGCCCACTCGCGGACCTGTCCAAACTCACATCCCATAAAGAGCAGCTTCTTGCCCGCCTGCGCGTACATGTACCCAAATAGCAGCCGCAGGTTTGCGAACTTCTGCCACTCATCTCCCTGCATTTTGCCAATGAGAGATCCCTTGCCATGTACGACTTCATCGTGCGACAGCGGCAGTACAAAGTTCTCGTGCCACGAATACAGCATGCGGAATGTGAGCAGGTTGTGGTGATACTTGCGATGGATGGGATCATTCTGGAAATACTTCAGCGTGTCATGCATCCAGCCCATGTCCCACTTCTCTCCAAAGCCGAGCCCTCCAACGTAAATAGGCTTCGATACCATTGGCCACGATGTGGACTCTTCCGCTATGGTCTGTATCTCCGGATGCTCCTTGTAAGCTTCCTGATTGAACCGGCGCAGAAAATCAATCGCCTCGAGGTTCTCGCGCCCGCCAAACTTGTTCGGGATCCACTCGCCTTCTTTCCTCGAGTAATCCAGATAAAGCATCGACGCGACGGCATCCACGCGCAGGCCGTCCGCATGATACTTATCGAGCCAGAACATCGCGCTCGACATCAGGAAACTGCGAACTTCCGCGCGCCCGTAATTAAAGATGTGCGTCTTCCAATCGGGATGAAATCCCTGCCGCGAATCCGCGTGCTCGTAAAGGTGCGTGCCATCGAAATACGCCAATCCATGTCCGTCAGACGGGAAATGCGACGGAACCCAGTCGAGAATCACACCAATCCCATGCTGATGCAGGAAGTCGACCAGGTACATGAAATCCTGCGGCGTCCCGTAGCGCGACGTGGGAGCGAAATATCCTGTCGTCTGATATCCCCAGGAGCCAAAAAACGGATGCTCCATCACCGGCAGAAATTCAACATGCGTGAATCCCAGCTGACCAACGTACTCGGCCAAACGCGGTGCCATCTCCCGATAGCTGAGCGGCCGGTTATGTTCCTCCGGAATTCGCATCCACGAACCGATGTGGACTTCATAAATCGATTGCGGCGCGCGCAGGGAATTGCGCTCCTGCCGCTTCTGCATCCACTCCTGGTCATGCCACTCGTAATTCAGATCCCACACAACCGACGCGGTGCGCGGAGGTTTCTCCTGCAAGATGCCAATCGGATCCGCTTTGTCGACGCGATATCCATGCCGATGCGATTCGAGATGAAATTTGTAATGCGCGCCATGATTCGCTCCGGGGATAAAGCCTTCCCATATCCCAGACGACCCGCGCGAGTTCAGGCGATGCGTCTTCGGATCCCATCCGTTGAAGTCGCCGATCACCGACACCGAGCGCGCATTCGGAGCCCACACACTGAAGATTGCTCCGCTCTGCCCTTCGTGCGTAAGCAGGTGAGCTCCCATCTTGTCGTAAAGGCGGTAGTGGCTGCCTTCGTTGAACAGATAGAGGTCGTTCTCGGTAAGAAGCTGGGGAGCGCTGGTCACAGTTTCGGGGCTCATGGCAATCAGACGGATAGTGTACCGAACCGACAGCCCAACGGGTACCCATCGAATCCCCTAGGTCTGCGTGCGTCCTGAGACGCGAAGCCGCTATCCACGATCCCCTGCAATTTGTGACAGTTGCTCACCAATCCCCAAGAAACTCAAACTGTCTCTTCCAATGAGGAGGACAGTCGAGTGAACAGATTTCTGGCAGTGGTATTGATGGCGGGTTCCTGCACGCTGAGCGGACCCATTTCGCATGCGCAGACAACAGCCTCACAAGTAAACAATCACGTGGTCAGCGATCAGGATTTGAACCTGCTCCGTAAAGATCTGCGGTCGAAAAGAAAACAGCTGATTGCCGCGAACTTGAAACTCACGGACACGGAAGCGGCAAAATTCTGGCCCGTCTACGACCAATATATCCAGGAGTTGGTTGCGATCAACGACAAGAAGTTCGCCCTGATCCAGGACTACGCCGACAATTGGGGCAAAATGACCAACGATCAGTCGTTATTGTTTTCGCGACAGTGGTTGGATATGGATATCCAGATCGCACAGCTCCGCCAGAAATACGTACCGATCATGGCGAAGGTGTTGGACGGCAAGAAAACGGCAACCTTCTTCCAATTAGACCGGCGCATTGCAATGATGTTGGACCTGCAGGTGTCATCGCAGATGCCTCTGGTACAGGAACAGGATCAATAGCTACTCACAGAACGGCGTTGATCAACCCGTATCCCGAGAATTCCGCGGGAAGTGCTTGCGTGACTTACGGCTGGTAGTTCTCCCAGTTGTGCTCACGGTATCGCATCGCTATCGTGGCTGATAACCGTCCCAGCACTTCGCTGTTTTGCGTCCCTTCACGACCAGGAGCCAATTTCATTTCAAGAAGGAGTGTCCATGCCAGCTAGGAACCCTAAGGAAACATTCGTGCTGCTCCTTACCCACGTGCGACGGAGCACGGAGAGAGCAGCGTCAATATTCAACGAACTCGGCAACCTCACGGAAGATCCACAGATTAAAGAGGCTCTGGACGCGCGAGCATTTGTCTCTCACAGCGTCCTCGACAAGCTGGATCAATGTTTCAAACTCATCGGAGAGAAACCCGCACAACTCACTGGACGCCTTGAGGAGATCTTCCTTGAGGACTTCCGAAAAGAACTGAAGGAAATTCAATCCACCACTGCGAGGCGGCTCTTCGTCCTCGCGAAGCTGGTCCATCTTGTACATCTCCAGATTGGAGAGTACGCGGCCTTGACTGCAGCAGCCGATGTAACCGGAAACTACGGCGTCGGTGTCATCCTCGAAAGCTGCCTCGCAGACAAACTTGCCTTCGTGGAACGCACACGTCGCATCATCCGGCACGTTGTCGAAGAGAGAGTGGCTGAGCGCAAAGACATGGAGCACGCAGCGGCCTGAGAGGAATTCAGAGGCGTACATTTCCCTGCACGGACTTGCAAAACGAATGCGAGTCGGTGCAGGGATTTCGTTTTTTGGGAGCAGCGTCGAGTATCTTTTCTGTCTACCTTTGCAATGTCATCCTGAGCAACTGCAGTCGAAGGACCTTGTGCTTCGTTTTCGGCGAGTTCCATTTTGGGAAGCGGATTGATTTCGGGGATATCCCCCTCCCCCACGGTGTAGTGGAATCATAGATTTAGCGGGAATTTGAGAGGTAATCTATGGCGCTTAACAACTTGCGGGTAAAATCTTCATTCGCAAGGAGTTAGCTCCTGCCGGCTGATTCCTGCCTGTATCGCTACCGCCTTGTTCATGATCTGCTATTCCCATTGTTGAGAGGTAGGACTGGGATCACACAATCGCGTGATTCTGCGCAAAAGGCGCGAGGAACAGGGCACCCAGCGTTTTCTAATCCGCAAAAACCAGTGAACGTTCCCTCTGTCCACGAATTTCTTCGTCAGCCGCCATGAAAGAAATCCCGGACGTTCGCGCTAGTAGTAAGTGGGAGCATTCGACCAGGGCCATCGTAGGTTCCTGGCTTTGGGTCGCGGGAAGCAGTCACTCCTTAAACGCGCACAACCAGTTCGCATTCGACGTGGAGATGATCACGTCGCTTGGCCAGTCACTGAATCGTATTCCAAACGGAGGTGTCTGAATGAAGCCGACCTTGGCATTGGCAAATGGTGTCGTCGTAATGATTCTCTGCAGCATGTCCGCTCAGGGTCAACAGGTCCATAGCGCGCCCTCACCTTCCGTGTCGACAGCGGAAACACGCACTCCTCCGCCTCCGGGGACCGTCACCGGAAGCGGTACCGCCAACTACATTCCGAGGTGGACGGGCAGCACGACCCTCGACAATTCTGTTCTCTATCAGACTGCAGGCAGGATCGGCGTCAATCTGACCTCGCCAAGCGTCGAACTCGATGTAAATGGCCGAGTCAACGTTTCCAAGTCCTACCGGATCGGAGGCAGTGATGTGCTCACTGCCCCAGGCGGCGTCAGCAGCGAAAACACCGCTCTTGGCTCGCTAGCGCTTCCATCAGTCGGAAGCGGGCAGGCAAACACGGCGCTCGGCTATGCGGCGCTTAGCACAAATACAGGCTCCGACAATACGGCAGTCGGGGTCGTCGCATTATGGTGGAATACCACTGGGGTATCGAATGCGGCGGTGGGCAACGCGGCAGCACGCTTTACCTCGACGGGGTCGTATAACACGGCCCTTGGGGTTGAAAGTCTTTTCTCCAACAACGTTGGCAGCTCCAATATAGCCATCGGATTCCAATCTGGATACTATCTGGCTGGAGATAACAACGTTGACATCGCCAACATGGGCCAAGCTGGCGACAGCGGCGTTGTTCGCATCGGAACTAGTGGAACCCAAACTTCGTTCTTCGCGGCAGGCGTTCGAGGTGTAACCACGGGTTCGAACGATGCCGTTCCCGTGATGATCGATTCCAACGGCCAGCTCGGTACGGTCAGTTCTTCACGTCGCTTCAAAGAGGATATTCAAGACATGGGCGACGCCAGCCTTGGGTTGATGCGTCTGCGGCCCGTGACGTTCCGCTACGCCAAACCGTTTGTCGACGGATCGAAGCCGATGCAATACGGACTGGTTGCAGAGGAAGTGGCCGAAGTCTATCCGGACCTTGTGGCACGTTCGGCGGACGGCCAGATCGAGACGGTGAAATATCAAGTTCTGGATTCGATGCTTCTGAACGAAGTGCAGAGACAGCAGGCTGAGATTCGCAGCCAGAGCGCAGAAATTCGAAGTCTGCAAGAGCGGCTAGACAAGATTGAGGCCATGAGCACTCGGCTGTCGCAGGGTGCGGAACAGCACGCGGCTTCAGCCACTACAAAATAACCAGCCAAGGACGGGAATTCGCAAGCGAGAAATCTGGGGACAGGCGCGAGGAACGGGGCATCCACTATGTAGTTGCGCAAGCAGATTGAAAGGCCGAGCGACCCGCCCGTGGAAGAGCGGCGCTTCAAGGACCGCGTCTGACGCGGGAAGAGAAAGGGTCTTTAGCCCCAGTGATCGTCTACCCCGAGCACGCACCGGACACGCCCCAACTCCGCACCTGTCGCCACTGCGGAGGCGAGCCGCTAATCGTCCGCAAATGCGGCCGCAACCGCTCCTGCTCCGTCTGCCAGCAATGCGGCTAACACCACCGCACCAAACTCACATGAGTTTCGAACCGGAAAAGCCAGGGCGGCTGAAATCTCCATGGCGCTCGGAGGTCTCCAAATCCCCTGGGCCGCCCCTTACTGCGTTGATCAGTCATAACCCGTGCTCAATCGTCACCTCAATCCGGCGAACACCTGACCGCAGGGTTGCGAATACAACCACAAGGAAGCCCAGAGGAATGCGCCGCACCCGTCTCGCCGTCTATCAAGCCCCGCGCAACCCGAGCCCGCGCGAGCGCCGGATCGTGACCCTCCTCGCTGAAGGACGCAGCCAGCACGAACTAGCCAGGTATCTCGGCCTCGCCTATCACTCAGTCAGCAACGCACTCAGCCGCATGCGCCTCCGCTACACCGCGCCGACGAATGAAGCCCTGGTCGCGATCGCGGTCCGCCTCCAGTGGATCAGCCTCGCCATTGAACTTGCTGCCACTCGCGAGTGAACGGCTTGCATGCGCCAATTTTGCGCCAACGCTCGATTTACGTTGCGAAGGGAGGCGCAGGCGGTACACTTATAGAACATGCAATAGGCGCTACACGCCTACTGAAAGCGGCCCGACCACGACGGCATCGCGCACGAGGCCGAGAAAGGCGAGCCCGGAATGCCACACGACATCAATACTTCACCACCGCATGAAGGCGAACACTGGCACGAGTTAGCCGAGAGGGCTTCCAAAGAACAGGACCCAAAAAAACTGGTGGAAGAGGTCGAAGAACTCTGCGAAGAACTCGAACGGCGCGAAGCCGAGATCCGCGAGCGTCGAGCCGCGAAGCCTTGACGTGATTCCAGCACTAGACATGCCCCCGCTCCTGTCGTAAGGTGTCTTCAACTGCTGTGGAGTCCAAATACGAGTATGGAGTCCTTCTGTGCGGGAAGAGACTCAGTCGCCGTACGAAATCTGCGTCTACTGCAAGCAGCCGATTCAACCCGGCACGATTTTTAAACGCCTCGCCTCCGGGAAAGCTGCCCACCTCAGGTGCTACACCGATCACCTGGACGACGAAGAGAATGACCTCGGCCGCTGACCGCCTTCACTGGTGGCGCAACTTGGCGCGCCCTAATTCCCGGGCCGACCAACGTAGAATGTCCGAATAGCATCGAACTGGGGTGGAAGGCTTGCAAGAACCCGGAAGTTCATTTGCGCTCGCATCGCTCCTCATCGTGGATGACTCTGCCGAATGGAGAGCGCGAGTCCGAGAAATACTGGAGGAACACGCAGGGTTGCAGATCGTCGCGGAGGCCTCTGACGGCCTCCAGGCCGTTCACAGAGTGGCGGAATTAGACCCTGACCTGGTTGTCCTTGATATTGGAATGCCCGTCCTTAACGGCCTGGACGCTGCGGTCCAAATCCTGCGAAGCTCACCGCGATCAAAGGTTGTGTTTCTGACTCAGGAGGACGATACCGAGATACAGGACGCAGCCCAAGCCGCCGGTGCGCATGGCTACGTGCTGAAAGTAGACGCTCCACGCGGACTCGTCGACGCCATAGAAACTGCCCTACGCCAGCCGTGACGATCAGGTCTGATGCCGAGGGCCCTAGTGTTCTTCCTACCTTTCAGACACACATTTCTCGCGTTCCTCAAAACCCACGACGCCCTTGACCAATTCCCCGGTCCGAAGCGCGGTGAGCTCTCTTTCAGGCACCACGAACTCTGCAGCCCCGCAACTTAAGCAAACCTCGACTCTTGGAAACACCCAAACGATAGGCTTCTTCAGCCCATCCAGTCCGGAGAAGTGGAGAGCAACCTCCCCACCAAACGATCTACGGCTCGAATCACAATGGCAAGCACTCATGCGACCTCGCAGGGGACAATCCGTCAAGTAGCGGCAGGAATGCCGCAAGACTATCCAACCGCTTCCCCAATGACTGTGATAAGCAACCACTGTCAGTGTGATTTAAATCACAAACGGGCGGGGCGCTTGGCAATGCCGAGCAAGGCCCACCCACCGGAGCACGTCGCGCGCCGCGCAGCGTAGCTGCCGCTGATTGTCACATCCAGATTGAAAGGCCCGGCGACCCGCCCGCCTGCGCTTGGGAAGCACAAAGCGCTGTTCCACTTTCCCACCGCCACGGCGGCTATTACTGAGATTTCTACCCACGGCATGCTGAGGAGAGAATAAGGAATAGCTGGGTCCCACTCAAACGTGGGAATGAACTTCGGATGTCACATGCCGAGTAATTATCACAAGTGACAGCTACAACGGCCAAAGCAGAGATTTGCGCGTCACACAACTTTCATCTTTCGTCCTGTTCCTTCTCGCTCAGGCCACTGTTAGTTTTGTCAGTGCGAAGTCGGCTTTAGTCGTCTTGGACCGCACCAAAGAGAACGTGTTTTTTTGTTTCACCAAGGCTAAACCCCCTCGTTAAAAAAGTGCGAAGTGAAGTGTCTGTGGTATGGCACCGGAACGCTTGTGAGCTGACCATTCCTGAGTTCGCGGATTGTGCGTCTGTTGGGAATCGTGAACCGAAGGAAGATCGTCATGCGAAGTTACAATACGGTATTTAGCTTGTTGCTCATTGCGGCATACGTCACTCTATCAACCAGTGCACTAACACAAACGTCCCCACAAGAACAAACTGAACATCCCGCCGGAACTGCAGCGCCTGTAACTTCACCCGAACCTGGTGAACATGCCGGGGCCATTGTCGGCAGCATAGTATCGATCACTCGACAAACGATGGTGGTGAGGACCGAGGACAACCAGTTTCATTTATTTGTGTACGACAACGACCTGGTCCGACCAAAGGGGCTTGCGCCCGGCGCGCGCATACGTGTGCTGTCGGACGGCACCGGCGAACCCGGGGTGCTTCTTGCCACTCGAATTACGATACTGGAACCTGCATCCACATCTGCACAGGGACCAGTACCCGATTTGGCGCCTCCTCCGAAGGAGTTGCGTACCACAGAACGTGAAATCGAGAAACTGGCACGGCGCTGGCAGGTGGGCGTGAGGATCGGCGGAGGGTTGGATCCTGAGCTGTTTCTAATCGGGCTACATACCAGCATCGGTCCAATGTTTACCCGTGACTTCTATTTTCGCCCGAATGTAGAGTTTGCCTTTGGTGAACTCACAGATATGGGTGCGATCAATCTAGAAGGTGCTTATCGTTTGCCAATCACTTTCCGACAGGGACGCTGGTCCGCGTATGTTGGAGCCGGGCCGGGCCTCAACTTCATTCATCAGGGAGTGGGTAAGCGTGACATCAGCTTTAGCAATTTCACTTACGAGACGGGCCTGAATGTTTTCACCGGGGTCCGATTCCGGCGTGGGACGTTTGCCGAGGTGAAGACCAGTCTGTGGGCCGATGATGTTCCAACGTTGCGACTCATGTTCGGCTATACGTTCTGAATGATTCCCGCACAACCGACGGGATGGCATTTCGGTTCAGAACCAAGTACGAGTAAATTGATCTTTCTGCGGCAAGAATATGCACTTGTCGCCCAATCAGCGATTCTGCGGCAATCATCGGCCCATGAGCGCCAACGCCTGCTTTCGACAGTCGTCGGTATCGTAAAATCCGGTGGCGTTAACGCTGCATTCCTGTGCTTCTTGCAGGCGAATTCGGTCGCTTCGGTTCGGACTTCAGGGTGATACGGGCGACGTAGCATGCTTCATGCACGGGAAGACCGTGTTCGTCTGTCTTACATTTGTTGAGGTCAACGGCCTTGCCGCATATCCAGCACGCAAGGGGTCTGGGAATCATAACCACCTCTCACGCAATGAATCGGTGCCGGGAGGCACCCAATTAAGGAAATAGATGCCATAGGGAACGCCCGCCAGTCAAGGGTCTCAGGAGGAGCCGCGCGAATGCACGCTGGTCGCGGAGCAATGCCCCGCGTCGTCCTCCCGGCCCGCACTCTCAGAGTCAGGGCGCGCCCCGACCGCGCCCGACCCCGGAGGCCCATTGGGCGGTGTGCTCCGCGGTCGCAGCAAAACGGGGAGAGGGTGACGGTTGGGAAATGGTTGACTCAACTGCCGGGGGACAATGAGGGAAATCACGATTTTGCAGTAGTCAGAGCCGTTTGATTCATGGCAACTGTTGCGTCATACTCTTGCCGTGGATACGCACAAGAGACGGAAACTCAGGTTTTGGTTCTGGGTTCTTATCGTGGCAGCAGCCGCGTCTGTGTGGCCGTTCTTAGGCCGATACCACATTGTCGAGAAGCCTGTCTATCTGCCGCAACCTTCCTCCTCGCCATCCCGATAGCGCCAATGAGTGAAATCGAGATGTTACGCCAATCGTCAGAATGCAGCTCATTGCGCGCCGCAGTGACTGATTGGAAATCGCGGACTGTACGCCAGACGACTAGGGGACGACAGGCGTT
>Ga0335082_10005884_pt1 | contig 13405 bp, 12 predicted proteins | sample Lox_Sample_41_FD_206718 | JGI IMG/M metagenome (GOLD analysis project Ga0335082, IMG submission 206718) | Soil microbial communities from Loxahatchee National Wildlife Refuge, Florida, United States - Lox_Sample_4.1 | ecosystem: Environmental > Terrestrial > Soil > Wetlands | place: USA... | reverse complement strand
CGCGCGCCTGCTCGGCGCGAAGGCGCCCGACGTCCAGCGCACCTTGATGGCACTCGGCACGATGGTGTCGATCAACCAGTCGATCGACGTCGAGACTGCGCGCAAGGTCGCGCTCCAGTACGACGCGGTGGTGCAGGACGTCGGCTTCAAGGAGGAGGCCTTCCTCGAGGCGGCGCCCGCGGAGGAGATCGCGGCCGAGTGGCCCGTGCGGCCGCCGGTCGTCACCGTGATGGGTCACGTCGACCACGGCAAGACGTCGCTCCTCGACGCGATCCGCCACGCGAACGTGGTCGAGGGCGAGGCCGGCGGCATCACGCAGCACATCGGCGCGTACCAGGCGCGCGTCGGCGACCACGTGATCACCTTCATCGACACGCCGGGCCACGCCGCCTTCACCGAGATGCGCGCGCGCGGCGCGCGCGTGACCGACATCGTGGTGCTCGTCGTGGCGGCGACCGAGGGCATCATGCCGCAGACGGTGGAGGCGATCGAGCACGCGAAGGCGGCCGAGGTGCCGATCGTCGTCGCGATCAACAAGATCGACCTGCCCGGCGCGAACTCCGCCCAGACGCGACAGCGCCTGATGGAGCACGGGCTCGTGCCCGAGGACTTCGGCGGCGACACCATCTGCGTCGACGTCTCGGCGACGAAGGGCACGAACATCCCGAAGCTGCTCGAGATGATCCAGCTCCAGGCCGAGGTGCTCGAGCTGCGCGCCGATCCGGCGCGGCGCGCGTCGGGCGTGGTGCTCGAGGCGCAGCTCGACAAGGGCCGCGGGCCGGTCGCGACCTTGCTGGTGCAGCACGGCACGCTCTTCCCCGGCGACGTGCTGGTCGCGGGCACCGCCTTCGGCCGCGTGCGCGCGATGGAGGACGAGCGCGGGCGTCGCCACGACGAGGCCGGCCCGTCGGTGCCCGTGCAGGTGACGGGCCTCTCGTCGGTGCCCGAGGCGGGCGAGCTCGCGCACGTGGTCGAGAGCGAGCGCGTGGCCAAGGACATCGTCGCGCACCGCGAGTCGCAGCGGCGCGACAGCGGCGCCGACGTGTCGCGGCCGAAGCGCAGCCTCGAGGAGATCTTCGCGGCGGCCGACGGCGGGGGCGTGAAGGAGCTCGCGGTCGTGCTGAAGGCCGACACGCGGGGCTCGGTCGAGGCGCTGCGCGACGCGCTGCTCAAGCTCTCGCGCGACGAGGTGAAAGTCGACGTGCTGCTCGCCGGTGTCGGCGCGGTCACCGAGTCGGACGTGATGCTGGCCAAGGCCAGCGGCGCGATCGTGGTCGCCTTCCACGTGCGCCCGGAGCCCGCCGCGCGGCGCGCGGCCGAAGGGCAGGGCGTCGACGTGCGCGTCTATCAAATCATCTACGAGGTCACCGACGACATCAAGAAGGCGATGGAAGGCCTGCTTCCGCCGACGATCAGCGAGACGTTCGGCGGGCGCGCCGAGGTGCGGCAGACCTTCAGCGTGCCGCGCGTCGGCACGATCGCCGGCTCGTACATCACCGAGGGCACCATCCGGCGCGGCAGCCAGTGCCGGCTGATCCGCGACGGCGTGCAGATCTACGAGGGCCGCGTCGGCTCGCTCAAGCGCTTCAAGGACGACGCGCGCGAGGTGAACGCCGGCTTCGAGTGCGGCATCGGGATCGACGGCTACAACGACGTCAAGGTCGGCGACGTGATCGAGACCTACGCGCTGAAGGAAGAGCGGCCCTCGCTCGAATGATCGTCGGAGCCTCGGTCGTCGAGCTCCACCTCGAGGGCTGCTCCTCGCTGAAGGCCAAGCGCGGCGTGGTGCGCTCGATCGCGCAGCGCGTGCGCAACCGCTTCAACCTCGCGGTGTCGGAGGTCGGCGGACAGGACACCTGGCAGCGCGCGGTGCTAGGCCTCGCCGCCGCGGGCTCCGACGCCGTCACGGTGCGGCGCGTGCTCGATCGCGCGGCCGCCTTCATCGAGGAGCTCCACCTCGCGGAGGTGCGCAACGTCGACGTCGAGGTGCTCGATCTGCCGCACGAGGAGGGCCTCTGGGATCCGGAGGACGCGGACTCGCGGGAGGACGCGTGACCCGCCGCACCGAACGCGTCGCATCCGAGCTGCGTGCGCTCCTCGCGCGGCTGCTGCGCGAGGAGGTGACCGATCCGCGCATCGGTCTCGTCACCTTGACGCGCGTCGACGTCGCTCCCGATCTCTCGCACGCGCTCGTCTTCTGGAGCGCGCTCGGAGCGCGCGGTGAGGGTGCGACCGCCGAGTGCCAGGAGGGCCTCGAGAGCGCTGCCGCGTTCCTGCGTCGGCGCGCCGCGCGCGAGCTGGCGCTGAAGCGGATGCCCGAGCTGCGCTTCCGCTACGATCCGTCGCTCCAGCGAGGCCAGGAAACCCTCGACCTGTTGCGCGAGCTCGAGGCGACGCGCGCGGCGGACGGCGAGGCGACGCGCGACGCGGTCGGCGAGACGACGCGCGACGCGAACGGCGAGACCGGGGCCGATGACTAGACGCAATCGGAAAGAGCGCGAGGCCCCCGGACCCTTCGGCTTCCTGGTCGTGGACAAGCCGGGCGGCTGGACCTCGCACGACGTCGTGGACGCCGCGCGGCGCTGGCTCGGCACGCGGCGCGTCGGCCACCTCGGGACGCTCGATCCGCTGGCCACCGGCGTGCTGCCGCTCGCCGTGCGCGGAACGACCAAGCTCGTGCCCTTCGTCACGAGCCACGACAAGTCCTACTCCGGCGCGATCGCGCTCGGCGTCGAGACCGACACGCTCGACGCGGACGGGCGCGCGCTGCGGCGTCACGAGGGCGTGTGGCCCGACGAGGCGGCCGTGCGCGCGGCGCTCGCGCGCTTCGTCGGCGAGATCGAGCAGATCCCGCCGATGTTCAGCGCGGTCAAGAAGGGCGGCGTGCCGCTGCACAAGCTCGCGCGCGAAGGCCAGGAGGTGGAGCGCGCGCCGAAGCGCGTGCGCATCGACCGGCTCGAGCTCCTGAAGTACGACCCGCCGCGCGTCGAGATCGCCGTGGACTGCTCGGGCGGCACCTACGTGCGCGTGCTCGCGTCCGAGGTCGGCCGCGTGCTCGGCTGCGGCGCGCACCTCGCGGACCTGCGCCGCACGCGCAGCGGCCCGTTCCGGATGGAGCAGGCCGCGACGCCGGATCAGCTCGAGCGCGAGGCCGCCGCCGGCACCCTCTCGCGCCGGCTGATCCCCGCGCTCGGGGTGCTCGGGCTCCCTGCGTTGCGCCTGTCGGACGCCGAGGTGCGCGAGGTCCGGGCGGGCATCGAGATCGAGGCCTCCGGTCCGCCGCAGGCGCCCGGCACCCGCATGGCCGCCCACGACGCCTCGGGCGAGGTGGTGGCGATCCTGGAGCTCCGCCCGGGACGCCGCCTCAAGGCCCTGCGCGTGGTCGAGTGGTTTGCGGGCGCCCGCTAGCTCTGTCAGACTGCGGCCTCGCATTGCCCGCCGCGGTCGGAAGTCCGCGGCGAGAACCTCCGCGATGCGCGTCTCGACGGCCAATCGAAATGGCTGCAGCCAGAGGAAGCCCGAAGCCTTGCCGCAGAGCGCCGCCAACACCACCCACGAATCCTTTCGACTCCACGAGACCGACACAGGCTCGTCGGAAGTGCAGGTGGCGCTGCTGACGAATCGCATCAACGGGCTCTCCGAGCACTTCAAGGTCCACGAGAAGGACCATCACTCGCGGCGCGGGCTGCTCCGGCTGGTGAGCCAGCGGCGCCGGCTGCTCGAGTACCTGAGGAGAACAGCACCCGATCGCTACCAGGCGCTGATCGAGCGCCTGGGGCTGCGCCGCTAGCCGGCGCCTGTGGGGCCGCTCGAGGGAGCGGCCCTTCGAACATCCGGAGGATCTTCCTCCACCACCGAGCGGCGCGGGGCACGCCGTCGTGGGATGCGGAAATCCGTCATGCGCGAAGCCCGACTGCGCGCATCACCGATTCCGCATTCCATCGCGTCCTCCCAGCCCCGGGTCGCTCCCACGGCTCCGCGCGCAGCGCGCGCTGGAGCGGAGAACAACGACGCGATGGCTTCTTATTGGTTCCAACCGGAGACGGTCGCCTTCGACCTCGGCGGCCGCGAGATGAAGATCGAGACGGGGCGGCTCGCCAAGCAGGCGGCCGGCGCCGCGCTCGTCACGTACGGCGAGACCGTAGTGCTCGTGACCGCGACGCGCGCCGAGCCGCGCCCCGGCATCGACTTCTTCCCGCTCACCGTCGACTTCGTCGAGAAGACGTCGGCCGCGGGCAAGATCCCCGGCGGCTTCTTCAAGCGCGAGGGTCGCCTCTCGGACCGCGAGGTGCTCGTCTCCCGCTTCATCGACCGCTCGATCCGCCCGCTCTTCGAGGACGGCTACCGCGACGAGACGCAGATCATCGCGACGGTGCTCTCGGCCGACGCGGTGAACTCCCCGGACATCCCGGCGTTCATCGGCGCCTCGGCCGCGCTGGCGATCTCGGAGATCCCCTTCCTCGGCCCGATCGGCGCGGTGCGCGTCGGCCGCATCGACGGCGCGTTCGTGATCAACCCGACCCCCGAGCAGCTCGCCGAGAGCCAGCTCGACCTCGTGGTCGCGGGCTCGCGCGGCGCGCTCGTGATGGTCGAGGGCGGCGCGAAGGAGCTGCCGGAGGCGGACCTGCTCGCGGCGCTGAAGCTCGCGCACGCGGAGGTGATCCGCACGATCGACGCGCAGGAGGAACTGTGCAATCGGGTCGCCGTGCCGAAGCTCGCGGTGCCGGCGCCCGCGGATCACTCGGCGCTCGTCGCGCAGGTGCGCGCGGCGGCGAAGCCGGGGCTCGAGTCGGCGCTCCAGATCCGCACGAAGCACGAGCGCTACGCGGCGCTCGCGGCGGTCGACAAGGCGGTCGTCGACCAGTTCGTGAAGCCCTACCGCGAAGCGAAGGTGCAGCTCGACACCCTGCTCGCGGTGCAGGAGCGCGAGAAGGGGCTGCGCGAGCTGTCCGAAACCGTGAAGCACGCGCTGCACGACCTGCGCTCCGAGCTGATGCGCGAGCGCATCCTCACGGCGGGCCAACGCATCGACGGCCGCGGCACGACCGACATCCGGCCGATCGCCTGCGAGGTGCGGCCGGTGCCGAGGCCGCACGGCGTGGCGCTCTTCACGCGCGGCGAGACGCAGGCGATGGTCTTCACCACGCTCGGCGGCGGCGCCGACGAGCAGACGATCGACGCGCTGACCTCGCGCACGAGCAAGCGCTTCTACCTGCACTACAACTTCCCGCCCTTCTCGGTCGGCGAGGCGCGCATGCAGCGCGGCCCGGGACGGCGAGAGGTCGGGCACGGGAACCTCGCCGAGCGCGCGCTCTCGGCGGTGCTGCCCGACGCCGAGGAGTTCCCGTACACGATCCGGGTCGTCTCCGAGACGCTCGAGAGCAACGGCTCGTCGTCGATGGCGTCGGTCTGCGGCGGGACGCTCTCGCTGATGGACGCGGGCGTGCCGCTGCGCGCGCCGGTGGCCGGCATCGCGATGGGGCTGATCCAGGAGGGCAGCCGCACGGCGGTCCTCTCCGACATCCTCGGCGATGAGGACCACCTCGGCGACATGGACTTCAAGGTGACCGGAACGCACCGTGGTGTCACCGCGGTGCAGATGGACATCAAGATCCGCAGCGTCGACTGGCAGGTGATGGAGCGCGCGCTCGAGCAGGCGCGCCAGGGGCGGCTGCACATCCTCGACTGCATGGCCAAGGAGACCGCCGGCGACTTCGTCGACTTCAAGCCGCGCGCGGAGCTCTCGCGCTACGCGCCGCGCGTGAAGGTGATCCAGATCAAGCCCGATCGGATCCGCGACGTGATCGGGCCCGGCGGCAAGGTGATCCGCGGCATCCAGGAGGCCACCAACACCAAGGTCGACATCGAGGACACGGGCCTCGTCACGATCTTCTCGCCCGACACCGCGGCGCTCGAGCGCGCGGAGGCGATGGTGCGCGAGCTGACGCAGGAGGCGGAGCTCGATCGCGTCTACCTCGGCAAGGTGAAGCGCATCACCGACTTCGGCGCCTTCGTCGAGATCTTCCCCGGCACCGATGGCCTGATCCACATCTCGCACCTCGCGGAGGGGCGCGTGGAGAAGGTCACCGACGTCGTCAGCGAAGGCGACGAGGTGCTCGCGAAGTGCATCGACATCGACCCGTCCGGCAAGATCCGGCTCTCGCGCAAGGAGGCGCTGGCGGACGCGGTCTCGAGCGGCGACTAGCAGACGGCGCATGTCGGGCGATGCGAACGTGCGCGTGCACATCGCCCGTCTGCGCGGCGCCGAGGATCTTCCGCTACCGTCGCGAGCGACTTCCGGCTCGTCGGGGTTCGACCTGCATGCCGCAGTGGTCGCAGAGCTCCACATCGAGCCGGGCGGGCGAGCGCTGGTGCCGACCGGCCTGCGCATCGCGCTGCCGCCCGGCTGCGAGGCGCAGGTGAGGCCGCGTAGCGGCCTCGCGCTGCGTCACGGCATCGTGTTGCCGAACGCGCCGGGCACGATCGACTCCGACTATCGCGGCGAGATCCAGGTGATCCTGCTGAACGCGGGGCAGGAGCCTTTCACGGTGCGGCGCGGCGACCGCATCGCGCAGCTCGTGATCGCGCCCGTGCTGCGCGCGGAGTGGTCGGAGGTCGCGGAGCTCGACGACACCGCGCGCGGAGCCGGGGGCTTCGGCCACAGCGGCACCGGCGCGCGCGAGGGGGACGCGTGAGGCGACGAGAGGGCGACGCATGAGCGAGCCGTTGCGCGCCGGGCGCGACCCCGTGCACCCGCTGCCGCCCTCGCCGGGCGGCGCGCCGCCGAAGGCCGGCGGCAGCGACCTGCCGGCGCGCCTGGTCTCGGCGTCGATCCTCGTGCCCTTCGTGCTCTTCGCGATCGCGCGCGGCGGGCTCTGGGTGCTCGGCACCGTCGTCGGCATGGTGCTGCTGGCGCAGCGCGAGCTCTACGGCCTGATCGAGGACAAGGGCGCGCGCCCGGTGGTCGGCTTCGGTCTCGCGGCGGGCGCCGCGCTGCCGGTCGTCGCCTACATCGGCAACGAGTACCACGCGACTGTGTTGCTGACCTTCGTCCTGATTGCGGTGATGATCGCGCAGCTCCGACGCCGTCAGGTGACGGAGGCGATGGCCAGCATCTCGGGCACCTTCTTCGGCGTCTTCTACGTCGGCTGGCTGCTCTCGCACGCGATCCCGCTGCGCTTCTTCACCGAGCGCATCGTCTCCGCCGAGGGGCCGGCCGCCGCGGCGCAGCTCGGGCTGGTGCCGAAGAGCGGCGCCTTCCTGCTGGTCTACTGCCTCACCGTCGTGGTGTGGTGCGACACCGGCGCCTACTTCGTCGGCCGGGCCTACGGGAAGCGCAAGCTCGCGCCGAGCATCAGTCCGTCCAAGTCGGTGGAGGGAGCGATCGGAGGGCTCGTCCTCGGCACCCTCGGCGGCGGCGTCACGAAGGGGATCTTCGACCTGCTGTGGCCCGGGCTCTCGACCGTGCTCGGCTGGCCGCTGGTCTTCGCCTTCGGACCGCTGATCGCCGCCGCGGGCATGGTCGGCGACCTGGTCGAGTCGCTGCTCAAGCGCGACGCGAAGGTGAAGGACGCGGGCGCGCTGCTCCCCGGCATGGGCGGGATCCTCGACCGCATCGACTCGCCGCTCCTCGGCATCCCGGTGATGTACTACTTGATGCTCTTCTGGGTCTGGCTGCAGGTGGGCGGCACGTGATCGACCGCTACGCGCGTCCCGCGATGAAGGCGATCTGGACCGACGAGGGCCGGCTGTCGCGCTGGCTCGAGGTCGAGCTGGCGGTCTGCGAGGTGCAGGCGGAGCGCGGGCTGATCCCGCCCGACGCGATGGCGGAGATCCGCGCGCGCGCGGCCTTCGACCCGGCGCGCGTCGCCGAGATCGAGTCGAAGGTGCGCCACGACGTGATCGCCTTCCTCACAGACGTCGCCGAGCACGTGGGACCCGCGTCGCGCTTCGTCCACTACGGCATGACGTCGTCCGACGTGATCGACACGGCGCAGGCACTCCAGATCCGCGACTCCGGCCGGCTGCTGCTCGAGGGCGTCGAGCGCGTGCGCGCGGTGCTGCGCCGGCGCGCGCTCGAGTTTCGCCACACGCCCTGCATCGGCCGCACCCACGGCGTCCACGCCGAGCCGACCACCTTCGGGCTGAAGCTCCTCGTCTTCTGCGAGGAGATGCGGAGGCAGCGCGTGCGTCTCGCGCGCGCGCTCGAGGAGGCGGCCGTCGGGAAGATCTCGGGCGCCGTCGGCACCTTCGCGCACCTGCCGCCGGAGCTCGAGGAGCGCGTGTGCGCGCGCCTCGGCATCGGCTTCGAGCCCGCCGCGACGCAGGTCGTGCAGCGCGACCGCCATGCCGCCTTCGTGACGACGCTCGCGCTCGTGGCCTCGAGCCTCGACAAGATCGCCATCGAGCTGCGGCACCTCGCGCGCACGGAGGTGCGCGAGGTGCAGGAGGAGTTCGGCCGCGGGCAGAAGGGCTCGTCGGCGATGCCGCACAAGCGCAACCCCTGGCGTCTCGAGAACGTGTCGGGGCTCGCGCGCCTGCTGCGCGGCTACGCCGGCGCGGCGCTCGAGAACCAGGCGCTGTGGCACGAGCGCGACATCAGCAACTCGTCCGTCGAGCGCGTGGTCTTCCCGGACGCCTGCACCCTGCTCGACTTCATGCTCGACCGCATGGCGCACCTGATCGACACCTTGGTCGTCTTCCCGGAGCGCATGCGCGAGAACCTCGAGCTGACGCGCGGGCTCGCCTTCAGCGGCACCTTGCTGCTGCGCCTGGCGGAGAAGGGCTCGTCGCGAGAGGACGCCTACGCGGTGGTGCAGCGCCACGCGCTCGAGGCCTGGGACGAGGGCGGAGACTTCCGCGAGCGCATCCTGGCCGAGCCGGTCATCGGGGCGTTGCTGTCGAAGGAGGAGATCGAGCGGGCGTTCAGCCTCGAGGAGGCGCTGCGCCACGTCGACGCGATCTTCGCGCGCACGCTCGCCAGGGAAGGAGACGACTCGTGAAGGCGCTGATCCACGTGACGCTCAAGCCGGACGTGCTCGATCCGCAGGGCAAGGCGATCCGCAACGCCTGCGCCTCGCTCGGCTACGCGGGAATCGAGGAGGTCCGCCAGGGCAAGCTGTTCGAGGTCCGACTGACGCCGCAGCCCGGCACCGATCCGCGCGCGCTCGTCGCCGAGCTCTGCGACAAGCTGCTCGCGAATCCGGTGATCGAGGACTACCAGATCGTCAGGATCGAGTAGCGCTCGGGCGCCTACGGCGTCTCCGCGACGGAGGCCAGCGCCGCATCGAGGCCCGCCTGACGCAGCAGCGAGTCGCGCTGGGCGCGCAGCTCGACGTCGCCGGGCGCGAGCTCGATCGCGTCGCTGAGCGCCTCGAGCGCGTCGTACCAGAGGCCCTGCTCGGCGAAGGCGCGCGCGGAAGGCGGGCGTCCGCCGAGCTCGCTCGGGTCGACGCGGCGCAGATAGCGCTGCGAGATCACGTCGTTCGTGTGGTCGTCGCCCGGCTGGAGCGAGAGCGACCACTCGTACTCGACGTCGCGATCGAGCGTGATGCCGAAGTCGGCGAGCCGCACGCGCTGGATGCCGGCGGCGGCCGGCAGCGGCAGCTGCCGCTCGACGATCGGCGCGATCGCGCCGGCCTCGATCAAGGTGAAGACGATGCGCGCGGTCTCGGGCGGCGTTCCGTCGAGGTGCCAGAAGAGCGACGGCGACGTCGAGATGGTCTCGGCGACGTGGTCGGGCGCGAGCGCGAGCGGCTCGGGCAGCGCTGCGCTGGCATTTCGCACGCCGCCGGCCACGCGACCGCGCGGCGAGCCGCGCCGCGGCGGCTTGTACACGACCGGCTGACCTGCCTCGTCGCGAGAGCGCTTCACGACCTCGGAGGAGCTCGCCGCGGCGGTGCGCAGGGTGGCGGTCTTCGAGGCCGCATCGTCGCGCTGCGCGGCCGCCGACGAGGTCAGGAGGAGGAGTGCGAGCGCCGCGGCGATCCCGGCGAGGCGCGCTCTGGACGTCGAGGAGGTGTGCGGCATGGCGGGAAGATCGGCAGGAGCCGAAGGGCCCGCTGTGAAGCAATTCACACCCGTGGGCGCGCTCCGAGCAGGCGGTGGGCGGCGACGGGCTCTGCGCGGCCCTCGAGCGCCACGTCGCCGACCGGCTCCGTGCGGAAGGCTCCGGCCACCAGGCGGCGCGTGGCCTCGGAGATCAGGATGCGGCAGGGCAGGGAGTCGAAGTCGTGAGGCACCTCGCGCGTGCTCTCGAGACGCTGCGCGGTGACCGCCACGTCGCCGACCACGGTGTACTTCATGCGGTCCGCCTCGCCGACGCTTCCCGCGACGGCCGGGCCGGTGTGCACGCCGATCTTCACGCTGCAGGGTGGCAGGCCGCGGCGCACGAGATCCGCGTTGAGGCGCGGCAGCTCGCTCGCCATCGCGAGCGCGCAGGCCGCCGCGGCGCGCGCGTCCGCGGCGATCTCCTCGCCGGTCGCGCGCGGGATCGGGACGCCGAAGCAGGCCTTGATGCCGTCGCCGAAGTAGTCGTCGACGATGCCGCCGTGCGCGTCCACGCTGCGCGCCATGCGGTCCATGAACTCGTTGGACCAGGCCATCAGCCGCTCGGGCTCCATCTTCTCGGCCTGCGCGGTGTAGCCGCGGAGATCCACGAAGAGGACGGTCGCCGTGAGCCGTTGCGGGCGCGGGCGGCCCGCCGCGAAGAACTCGCTGCGCCGGCGCCAGATCTCGTCGGCGACCGCGGCCGAGACGTGACGCGCGAAGAGTCGCATCACCTGCTTGCGCTCGCGCTGCTCGCGCCGCGCGACCCAGCTCGTGACGAGGCCGACCGACCCGACCCAGGCGATCAGCGGTCCGGCCATCGGGACCCACAGCCCTGCGCGGAACGCGAGCGCGCCCGCCAGCCAGAGCGCGCCGCTGCCCGCGGCCACCGTCGCGATCAGCGCGCCGGTGCCGACCACCGGCCGCCCCGGCACGCCGAGCCCGAGCGCGCAGCCGGCGAGCGCGACCCCGAGCACGAGCGCGGACTCGACCGCGTCGGGCAGCAGGCGCAGCGGACGGGCGTCCCCCGACGCGAGCCGCAGCAGCTGATCCACCGTGTGCGCGTGCAGCTCGAGCCCCGGCACGCTCGCGCCGCCCGGCACGCGGAAGTTGTCGGGCAGGCTCTTCGCGTTCGAGCCGACCACGACGACGCGGCCGCGCAGGCGCGCGGGGTCGATCTCGCCGCGCAGCAGCTGCCCGAGGCTCACGGACTCGAAGCCGCGCGGCGGCCGCGCGTGGTCGAGCAGCAGCTGGTAGCCCGAGTCGTCCACCGTGGCGTAGCCGCCGTCGCGCGCGCCGAACGGACGCAAGGTCGTGGCGCCGAGGCGCAGCCACTCCGGCTGCTGTGGGTCGGGCGCGGGTCGCACGCCCTTTGCGCCGAGCGCGCGCAGCGCCAGCACCAGCGCGAAGGACGGCTTCACCTCGCCCTGACCGTCGTCCTGGTAGAGCAGCGCGCGGCGCACGACGCCGTCGGGGTCGAGCAGCAGATCGTTGAAGCCGAGCCGATCCGTGCCGGCCAGCGATTCGGGCCCGCCGATGCCCTCGGCGTCGAGCGCGCCGAACTTGTGCACCGCGACCACGCGCGGCTCGTCGCGCAGCAGGCGATCGAAGGCCGCCACGCCCGGCGCGACGGGCAGATCGCGGTAGAGATCGAGGCCGATCGCCGCGACGTCCGCGTCGAGCAGCGTGCGCAGCGCGGTCGCGAGCGTGCGGTCGCTGATCGGCCAATGCCCCTGCTCGCGGATGTCCTCCTCGCGGATCTCGACGAGGAGCAGCGGCGACGCGCCCGCCGGCGCAGCGGGGCCGAAGCGGCGCAGATCCTGGTCGTAGAGCGTGAGGTCGAGGGGCTCGAGCCAGCCGAGCCCGCGCAGCGCGAACACGAGCGCGCAGACGAGCCCGCCCGACACCGCGCTCGCGCGCAGCCCGGCACGCAGCTCGCGCGGCCGCGCCGCGCGAGGCTCCGCCACTACTCGAGCCCGAGGTGTCGGCGGATGCGGGGCAGGGGATCCTCGGTGTCGGGCGCGAAGTCGCGGCCGGTGATCTGCTCGTAGGCCTCGATGTAGCGGCGCGCGGCCTCGCAGCGCACGTCGACGGGGATCTCGGGGATCGGCCCCTCGCCCTTGTAGCCGCGCTCGCCGAGCCAGCGGCGCACGAACTCCTTGTCGAGCGCCTCGGGGTCGCGGCCCTCCGACATCGCGCGCAGATACGCGTCGCGATACCAGTAGCGGGATGAGTCGGGCGTGTGGATCTCGTCGATCACGACGAGGCGGCCCTGCGCGTCCTGCGCGAGCTCGTACTTCGTGTCGACCAGGATCAGGCCGCGCTGCTCGGCGTGGCGCGTACCCTCGGTGAAGAGCGCCATCGCCAGGCGCTCGCACGCGTCGTAGAGCGCCTCGGGCACGACGCCGCGCGCGAGGATCTCCGCGCGCGAGGTCAGCTCGTCGTGGGCCCCGTGCTCCGCCTTGGTCGTCGGCGTGAGCAGCGGGCGCGGCAGGCGCTCGTGGCGGCGCAGGCCTTCGGGCAGGCGGTGGCCGCAGTAGGTCCGCTCGCCGCGCGCGTAGGCCGTCCAGATCGAGGTCGAGGTCGAGCCGGTGAGATAGCCGCGCACGACGAACTCGATCGGCAGCGGGCGGCACTCGCGCACCACGGAGACGTTCGGATCGGGGACCGCGACGAGGTGATTCTCGGCGATCGACGCGGTCTTCTCGAACCAGAAGGCCGCGACCTGGTTCAGCACCTGGCCCTTGAAGGGCAAGGTGCCGACGACGCGGTCGAAGCAGCTCACGCGGTCGGTCACGACGATCGTGCGGCGGTCGCCCGCGACGTAGTTGTCGCGCACCTTGCCCTCGATCCTCTTGCCGAGGGCGGGAAGGGACGTCTCGGAGAGCGTGCGCTCGCACTGCTCGCGCAGCAGGCGCGGATCGGTACCCATGTGTCTCCTCGCAGCGCCATCCCGGCGCGTCGAACGCGGCCGGCCCGGGGGAAGCGTGATCGTAACGAAGCGCGGGTGAGTCGCGTCACCTTTTTGATCGTCGGTTGTTCCCGCGGAGGCCCGCCGGTATTCTCCGCCTGTCTCCGAAACGCCGCTGCGCTGCGGCGCCCCCCTCCCGCCTCGCTCTCAGGCAGCTCCCGAGGTCCGCCGTGTTCTCGGTCATCCAGCTACCGGGATCGAACGACGATCGCGATTTGCGCTTCGCGCTGAAGAGCGTGCTCGGCTGCGCCGCCGAGCTCGTCTGGCACGAGCGCGCGGAGCTGCCGTCCGACACGCGCGCGGTGCTCATCCCCGGCGGCTTCTCCTACGGCGACTACCTGCGCGCGGGCGCGATGGCGGCCTACGCACCGGTGATGGCCGCGGTGC
>Ga0335082_10005883_pt1 | contig 13406 bp, 11 predicted proteins | sample Lox_Sample_41_FD_206718 | JGI IMG/M metagenome (GOLD analysis project Ga0335082, IMG submission 206718) | Soil microbial communities from Loxahatchee National Wildlife Refuge, Florida, United States - Lox_Sample_4.1 | ecosystem: Environmental > Terrestrial > Soil > Wetlands | place: USA... | reverse complement strand
GGAGGCCGGGGTGGTGGCGGCGGCGGCCGCGGCGGCGGAGGTCGTGGAGGAGGGGGGCGGCGATGAGGCGAGGAGGACGAGCCATGGCAATCCCTCGATCTCCGAGGCGTTTGGGAGCGGCGACGGCGCTGGGAGCGCTGGCGCTCGGCCTGTCGCTCTCAGCGAGTGTCGTTTCGATCGCGCCGCCGTGTGCTTCCGCGGCTGCGAAGGCCGCGGCCCCCGCGCAGAAGCACTTCGCGACCCCCGAGGACGCCGTCACCGCTCTCATCGACGCGCTCAAGTCGGGCGACACGAAGGCGCTCCTCGCGGTGCTCGGCCCGGACGGCAAGCGGGTCGCGGAGTCGGGCGACCCGATCGCCGACCGAGAGGGGCGTGAGGCCTTCGTCCAGGCCTTCGAAGAGAAGCACGCGCTCGACAAGAAGAGCGACACCGAGGTGATCCTCGAGACCGGCAAGGACGCCTGGCCGATGCCGATCCCGATCGTCAAGGACGAGAAGGGCTGGCACTTCGACTCGCACGCGGGAGAGCAGGAGATCCTGAACCGCCGCATCGGGCGCAACGAGCTCGGGGCGATCCAGGCGTCGCTCGCCTACGTCGACGCGCAGCGCGAGTACTACCACCGGGACCCGGAGAAGAGCGGGCTCCTCCACTACGCGCGCTACATCCTGAGCACGCCGGGCAAGCGCGACGGCCTCTACTTCGAGACGAAGGAGGGCGAGGACGAGAGCCCCCTCGGCGAGGGCTTCGCAACCGCCAGGGCGCACGGGTACAAGGGCGAGCACGGCAAGCGGGAGGCCTACCACGGCTACTACTTCAGGGTGCTGACCGCACAGGGCCCCCACGCGCAGGGGGGCGCCTACAGCTACCTGGCGCGCGGGAAGATGCTGGGCGGCTTCGCGTTGGTCGCCTACCCGGCGACCTGGGACAACTCCGGGGTGATGACGTTCATCGTGAACCAGGACGGCGTCGTCTACCAGAAGGACCTCGGTCCGAAGACCGCGTCGATCGCGTCGGCGATGACGAAGTTCGACCCCGACGAGACCTGGAAGCCGGTCACGGACCAGGACGAGGAGCTTCCGACCGAGGCCGCATCGACGCAGTGAGACGCGCACCGCCCGCCGGCGGTGGCGATCAGTCCTCCGTCACCCCGGCGTGCAGGAGCAGGATCCGGCGCAGCTCCTGGACCCCCTGCGGAGTCAGCTGCACCGAGTGGCCGGAGTCAACCACCAGCTCCGACTCCACCGGCTCAATGTGCGCGCTCTTGTACTTGACGACTCCATCGGCTCCGTCGGGCACGCGGCTCTGGCCTCCGCGGACGGCGATCATCGAGTTCACCTTGACGCCCGGGTCGATCGGCAGCTCCGAGAGCGTGCGCAGGAAGGGGTTCTTCGAGGCCATGTTGTCGAGGCTGGTCGGCGGCCGGTCGAGCTTCACGAGGAACGCCTCGTCGCTCCCGCGCGTGGCCAGGTCGATCGTCAGCTTCGCGATGCGCACGGGCATCTTCACCAGCCGCGAGATCCAGCTCGCGACGCGGTAGTCGGAGAGATAGCTCCCGCGGTGCGGCGTCGACATGAAGACGACGCGCGTCACGAACGGGAGCCGTTCGTAGAAGAGCGACTGCCTGAGGAGCGCCCGCGATTCGGGCGCGAGCTGCACCTCGTCGAAGGGCTTCTTCGAGATGTTGCGCCAGAAGGCGTCGCCGCTGTCGACCACCGTGAGCTTCGTCAGGAGGCCGCCCTGGCTGTGGCCGACGACGACCATGTGCCGCATCGCCGGGTCGACGTGCTGCGGATCGAGCTCGTCTTCTGCGTGGCGCAGCGCCTGCACCAGCATGCCGCCCGAGTACGCGATCGGGTTCCCGGTGTTGTAGAGGAAGAGCCAGATCTGGTAGCGGGTCGAGATCTCGGGATCGTTCTCGAGCTCGTTCACGACCTCGGTCCAGGTGGCCGGGCTCGAGAACGTGCCGTGGACCACCACGAGCGGGATCTTCCCCTTCTCGTAGGGATGCATGAAGACGAGGCGCTCGGTCTCGCCCGCGCCGGGCACGTAGTCGCCGAGCCGGAAGCCGGCGAGGCCGAAGTCCCAGATCGGCGCGCCTTCGAGCATCTGGGCGAGCGAGGAGCTCTTCTCGACCTCGAGCGGAACCTGCATCCCGTCGACCTCGAGCTTCGTGCGCTCGTCCTCCATGTAGAGCTCGAGGTTTCCCACCATCTGGCCGCGCGCGATCTGGCTGCGCACGTCGGGAAGTCGCAGGAAGGCGGTGACCGGTACCTTGAGGCGCGGGGGGATGTACTCGGCGCCCGGCGGCGCCGCGCCGGAGATCGGCTTGCCGAGCGAAGCCGTGAGAGGCGCGCCGATCCCCGGGTGCCGGTAGCGGTTGGCGAGACCGCGCACGCGATAGTCGGCTGCGGGGAGGAAGTGGTCGAGCTGCCAGCCGACCCAGGTCGTGTCGTCGGGCCGGACCAGCACGTCAAGCGTTCCGAAGGGCAGTGCGTAACGCTTGCTCTCGACGGCGATCTCGCGAGGGTCCGCGGCGCGAATGCCGAAGGTGAGGCCGCGGTTGTAGACGTTGCGCGCGATCTGGACGCGCGGGTCGAAGGGATCGAGCGGGGCGCCGCCCGCGAACAGGAAGGCGTAGGCGTAGACGGCGGCGGCGAGGGCGTGCTCGGTGCGCTGCGTCTTCCCGGCATAGAGGAACGAGAGCTCGGCGAGCGCGAAGAGCCGGTCGACGTCACCCTCTGGAGCGAGCCCAGCGTGGATCTCCGCGAGCGTTCTAGCCGGGTCCTCGTCGAAGCGCTGGCGCAGGCCGAGGCGGGTCAGGAATTCGCGGCTCGCGGCGCTCGGCCGATCGCTCGAGAGCGCGCTCTCGGTGAGATCGCGCTGGACCTCGCGCGGGCTTTCGCGCGTGACGCCAACAGGAGTCGCGCAGGCGGCGCAGAGCAGCGCGGCGATCGGCAGGACAGCTAGGCAGCGGCGCAAGGCACCCCCCGAACGGCGCTCAGGATGCCGCTTCGACGGGCCTCGTCCAGACCGGATTCGCGGTTCGCTAGGGGAAACGCGCCCGCAGCCAGTCGGCGACGACCTCGAGCGCCGGGCGCCGATGCCCCTCGAGATAGTGGGGCGCGCCCTTCATCTCGTGGTAGGTGACGTCGTCGGCGCCCGCGACGTCGCGGATCTCGAGCGCCTGGCGCACGCGGATCTCGGTGTCGGCGGTTGGGTGGACGACGAGCGTCGGGACCTTCACGTTCGGCATCGTGTCCGCGAGCTTCGCGGGCGACGAGAGCCCGGACCAGGTCGAAAGCCAGCCGCGCGGCGTCATGGTGCGCGCAAGCCCGAGGCGCGCGTAGTTGGCGTCGAATGGGTCGGGGAACGCGAAGAGCGAGCCGAGCGGGCGATCGTCGGGGTCGATCGTCGGATCGAGGTAGGCGGGGTCGGCGAGAGTCCGGTAGATCACCAACGTCGGTTGGTGCACCGCGCGCTTGCGCGCGCTGCGCCATGCCTCGGATCCGCGCTCGAGCGCCCGCGCCTGCTCGCCCGCGCGCCGCGCGACCTCGATCGCCTCTCGCGCCACCGCGTCGATGCGCGCCACGCGCGCCCGCTGGGCGCCGCGGTACGCAGCGAGCCAGGCCTCGTCGTAGCGGCAGGGCTCCGGCCACGGACGCCAGCCGTTGCGCGGGTCGTACATGTCGAGCTCGGGCACCACCGAGAAGGGATCCCGCTCGTCGGCCACGGACGGGTCGATCGCCTGCATCATGAAGACGCCTTCGCCGGGGTGCGCGGCGATCGCGACGAAGCCGTCGCCGCAGCGCGTCTCCTGCTGGGCGAGGGCCATCAGTGACCCCCCGCCCGAGTTGCCGAGCAAAACCACCGCCTCGGCGCCGCGCCAGCGCATCTCGTCGGCGGCCGTCCGCACGTCGACGACCAGGGCCTCGTGCAGGCAGTCCGTGTCGTTGTTCAGATAGCGGGTGCCGAATCCGAAGGCGGCGTAACCGGCGGCCGCGAGCAGCGGGCACGCGTAGTGCACCGAGAAGTCGCCACGCGGGTGCGAGAGCACGACCGCGGTCTTCCAAGGCGTCCCGGCGGGCGGGGTCCAGAGGATCCCTCGCACCAGCATGCCGTCCGGCGTCACCAGACGCACGTCCTCGCGCCGGATCGCGGTCTTCGGATCGTCCTCCGGGAGCGGCCAGAAGCCGAAGCCGAGGGGGCGCCTGGCGCCGAGGGCATGGGGCATGCCGGCTCCTTTCGCCCGATCCTATCCAGGTTGGCCGCGCTTTGCCTCGCGTTCGCGCCGCAGCGCCTCGCGCTCCCGGTAATCGGCCGCGTTGCGGAGGCCGGAGGCCGCCGTCTCGTCGAGGACCACCGTCGCGTCGGGGTGGAGCTGGAGCGCCGACGCCGGCCACATCGCCGTCACCGGGCCCTCGATCATCTCCGCCGCGGCGCGCGCCTTCGCCTCGCCGAACGCGACGAGCAGGCAGGCGCGCGCCGCGAGGATCGTCCCCATGCCCATGGTGATCGCCATCCGCGGCCGCTCGTCGGTTCGCGTCCCGTACGCGAGCAGCGCGACGTGGGTGGGTCCCCCGAGCGACGAGCCCGGCTCGTTGAATGCGACGTGGCCGTTGCGCCCGAGGCCGAGCACGGCGAGGTCGATCCCACCGGCCGCGCGGATCGCGCTCTCGTAGCGCGTGCACTCGGCCTCGGGGTCGGCCGCCAGGCCGTTGGGCGCCTCGATTCGCTGCGGCGGCGCGGGGAGCGGCTCGAGCAGCCGCTCGCGGAGGAAGCGCCGGAAGCTCTGTGGATCGTCGGGCCCGATGCCCACGTACTCGTCGAGCAGGAAGAGGGTGGACCTGGTCGCCGAGATCTGCTCCCGCGCGCAGAGCGCGACCAGCTGGCGATAGACGGCGATCATCGTCGAGCCGGTCGCCAGCCCGAGGGCGCAGTCCGGCCGGCGCACCAGCAGGTCGGCGACCCGGCTCGCGGCGAAGCGCGCCGCCGACTCCGCTCCGGGCTCGATCGCGATGCGCATCAGTCGAGCGCCAATCGGCGCGCCCGCGTCACGAGCGGTGCTTCTCGTAGGTGGGTTGGTAGAGCTGGAGCGCGAAGCCGCCTGGGACGCGGAAGTGCGTCACGAGGCCGTAGCCCTGGTCGCGGATCGCGTCGACGAACTCGACCCCGCGTGCCTCGAGCTCGCCGCGCGTCTTGGCAACGTCGTCGCAGTAGAAGGACAAGAGGTGCGTGCCCGAAGGCCGGCCGTCCGCGGCCATCTCGGGATGGCAGCCGAGGTCGGCCTCGGGAAGGTCGAAGATCAGCCAGCCCCCGCCGATGTCGCTGGCTGCGAAGCCGAGCTTGTCGCGCAGGAAGGCGCGCAGCGCCTCCGGCTCGGACGAGTACAAGAGGCCGTGCATTCCTCGGATCATGGCGGGTCCTCCCCCCCATTCGATCGACGTTAGATCGAGCGGGCGAGCCAGGCGAATCGGGTCCGTTCCATTGCCCGCACGACCCCACCCGATCGCAGCGAGCCTCGCAACCTGCGGCGTCGGAACGCGGATTCCCGCGCGAGCGGCCTCGTGGTGGCGCTCGAACATCCGCCGGCCGCTCCTCTCCAGCGTTGACGCGGTCTCCGCGCCGCGCGAAGATACGCCACTTCGACCGACCCCTCGGGCCGAAGCGACGATCGGGGCAGTCGAAACGTCGAAAGGTCCGACCCCGAACCAGCCGAACCACCTGGGCGAACCCCCCCGACGAGGTTTGCCATGTTGCGCCGATCCTCCGCTGCCGTTGCACTTGCTGCGTCGTTCGGGCTCGCCGCCTGCGCATCGCCGCGCCCCGCGCCTCACGCACCGCCCGCGGCCGTTCAGGCCGCTCCCGCGCCAGCGGCCATCGCCCCGCCGGAGCCGTCCCCCGCCGAGCTCGCCGCGCGCGCTCGTGGCTGGGGCTACCTCGTCGACCGCCTCGCCGAGGACGGGCTTCCGCGCGAGCGCGTGGCGACCGCCTTCTCGGACGAGCGGGTGCCCGCGTTCGACGGCCTCTTCTTCTCTCCGGCGCCGCGCGAGTCGCACGCGCAGTACCGGGGGCTGCTCAAGCGCCGCAGCGTCGAGGCCGCGGAGCACTGCGCGGCCGCCCACGCCGACGCGCTCGAGGCGGCCGAGCGCGCGACGGGCGTCTCGGCGAGCGTCGTGGCGGCGATTCTGCACGTCGAGAGCCACTGCGGCGCCAACACCGGCAAGGCCATCGTGCTCTACCGCCTCGGGCGGCTCGCGATGGCGAACGAGCCCCAGAACGTCGCGCGCAATCTCTCCCGCTGGAGCGGATCCGATGGCGTGATCGACCCTGGGATCGCCGATGCGCTGCGCGCGCGCGCGCGTTACCTCGAGGACGTCTTCTACCCGGAGGTGCGCGCCACCTTCGCCGCGGCAGATCGCATGGGGGTGGACCCGCTCGACATCCGCGGCTCGAGCGCCGGCGCCTTCGGTCTCCCGCAGTTCCTTCCCGGCAGCTTCGTCGCCTTCGGTAGCGACGGCGACGGCGATGGGCGGGTGAGCCTCTACGAGCCCGCCGACGCCGCCGCCTCCGCGGCGCGCTTCCTCGCGAGCTACGGCTGGAAGCCCGGGCTCACGCGCGCGCAGAAGCGCCAGGTGATCTGGCACTACAACCGCTCGGACGCCTACATCGACACGGTGCTCGCGCTGGCGGATCGCATCGAGCGCGGGGGCGTGCTGCGCGTCTCGCTCGCGGCGCCGTCCGCCGCGCTTCCCGCCACGCGGCACCCCTGAGAGCCCGCGGAGAGGCCGCCGGAGAGCACGTCCGAATCTTGCGAGCCCGGCCCCGGGGTCTGGGGTAGGGTGCTCCCATGTTCCAGGACGAACTCGACGACGCGCGCTGCTACCGGGCGCTGGCCAGCCGCGATCCCCGCTTCGACGGCCGCTTCTTCACGGGGGTCACCAGCACCGGCGTCTACTGCCGCCCGATCTGCCCGGCGCGCACCCCGCGCCGCGAGAACGTGCGCTTCTTCGCGTGCGCGGCCGCCGCCGAGGCGGCCGGCTTCCGGGCCTGCTTGCGCTGTCGGCCGGAGAGCGCACCCGGCACGCCGGCCTGGGCGGGCAGCTCGGCGATCGTCGCCCGAGCGCTCCGCCTGATCTCCGCCGGCGCCCTCGACGACGACGACCTCTCCCGCTTCGCCGCCCGCCTCGGCGTGGGCGAGCGCCACCTGTCGCGGCTCTTCGCGACCCACGTCGGCGTCGCGCCGGGCGCGGTCGCGCGGGCCCGGCGCGCGCACCTGGCGCGCCGGCTGCTCGACGAGACGGACCTCCCGATCGGCGAGATCGCCTTCGCGGCCGGCTTCGCGAGCCTCCGCCAGTTCAACCACGCGATGCGCGCAAGCTTCGGCGCGCCGCCCTCGGCGCTGCGCGCGAGGCGCCCGCGCACCGCCGCGGCGCCCGGCCCGGGCCTCGCCCTTCGGCTGCCGTACCGGGCGCCGCTCGACTGGACGGCGCTGCTCACCTTCCTCGGCGCGCGCGCCACGCCCCACGTCGAGCGGGTCGAGGGCGAGACCTACCGGCGCAGCCTCCAGGTCGGCGGCGCCCTCGGCGCGCTCGAGGTCGAGCCGATCGCCGGCGCGGCGGCGCTCGAGCTTCGGATCTGGCTCCCGGCCTTCGACGGCATCCACCAGGTGGTGTCGCGCGCGCGCCGGCTCTTCGACCTCGACGCGGACCCGCACGCGATCGCGGCGCAGCTGCGCCGCAATCCCGTTCTCGCCGCCCGGCTGGCGCGGCGGCCCGGCCTGCGCGTGCCAGGTGCGTGGGACCCCTTCGAGGTTGCCGTGCGGGCGATCCTCGGCCAGCAGGTGACGGTGCGCGGCGCCACCACGCTCGCCGGACGGCTGGCGGAGCGCTTCGGCGCCCCGCTCGGCGAAGCCGCGCGGCCGGGGCTCGATCGTCTCTTCCCGGGCGCCGCCGCGCTCGCCGCGGCCGATCTCGAGTCGATCGGGCTCCCGCGCGCGCGGGCCGCCGCGCTGCGCGCGCTCGCGTCCGCGGTTGCCTCGGGCGCGCTCGACCTCGACGCCGCACGCGGTCCGGGCGCGCTCGCCGCGGAGCTCCGCGCGCTCCCTGGCGTCGGCCCGTGGACCGCGAGCTACGTGGCGATGCGCGCGGGAGGAGACCCCGACGCCTTCCCGGCCGGCGATCTCGGCCTGCGCCGCGCGCTCGGGGGCGGTGCCCCTCCCGTGTCGGAGCGCGAGGCCGAGCGCATCGCCGAGGCGTTCCGCCCCTGGCGCGCCTACGCGGCGATGCACCTGTGGACGCCGCCGCAGCTCGCGTCCGCTCGCCGCAAGCCGCTGACTTCGCTCGGCTTCGCCTCGCTGCGCGCGCCCCGCTCCGCGGGCGCTGGCCGATGATCCAGGCGGGCCGCCAACGCCTAGCCCACCGCGCGCGCTGCCCTTCGCTGGTCCGGCGACAGCCCCGGGCGATCTCGCCGGAGAGGCGAACGAAGGCCACCGGCTAGCCTCTCCGCATGCTCTACTGGGTCCAGCTCGCGGGCGTGGCGGCGTTCGCGATCAGCGGCGTCGTGGCGAGCCGCGGCAAACGACCCGACGTGGTAGGGGCCTTCGTCATCGCCTTCGCCACCGCGCTCGGCGGCGGGGTGATCCGCGACGCGATCCTCGGGCACCCGGCGCAGAGCTTCCGCGACGGGAACACCTTCCTGGTGATCGTCGGGGCGACGCTCGTCGCGATGTGGCTTCCGCGCACGATCCAGCGCCTCGGGCCGACGCTGCGCGTCGCCGACGCGATCGGGCTCGGGATCTTCAACGCCACCGGGACCGTGATGGCGCTCGAGTCGGGGAGCGTGACGCCCGCCTTCGCGGTCGTGCTCGGCGCCGTCACCGGCTCGGGCGGCGGGATGCTGCGCGACGTCCTGTGCGGCGAGATGCCGGCGCTGCTCCAGCCCGGCGAGCTCTACATCACCACGTGCGTGGTGGGCGGCGCCGTCGGGCTCGTTGCGCTCTGGCTCGGCGCCTCGATGGCGCTCGCCTCGATCGCGATGGCGAGCGTCACGATCGGGATGCGGCTTCTGGCGATCCGCTACCGCTGGAAGCTCCGCGAGTTCTACCGCGACGAGGCGGAGGCCCAGGAGACGGCGTAGCCCGGCTGAAGCGCAGCCGGCGCCGCTCCTCCGACGCGCGAAGCGCCGTCTGGGGCGAACGCCGAAGTCAGCCCGCGCCGAAACGCGCTCCCGGCGCAAGCAACCCCTTGCCGGGCACGAAGTTCATCTCGAGCCGCACGCCATCGGGGTCCTCGAACAGGACCGAGTAGTAGCCCGGCGCCCAGGAACCCTCCTCGGGCGGGTGCACGATGTGGGCGCCGATTTCCAGCAGGAGCGCGTGCAGCGCGTCGACGTCCTCGCGGCTTCGCGCGCGGAAACAGAGGTGGTGGAGACCGACGCGGCTCTGGTCGAAGCGCTCGCCGCGGTTGGTCGGCGACGCCGGCCGGATCCCGAGCGCCGTCCGCCCGCCGACGCAGTAGTAGTAGTCGGGAGCGTCGATCACCGGGGTGAGCCCGAGCCGCGGCAGCAGGTGGCCGTAGAAGGCGCGCGCGCGCGGAAAGTCGCCGGTGGTGAGCATGACGTGGGCCATCCCATTGATCTCCATGCGGGCTCCTTGCTCAGCGAGGTCCGATGCGGTCGAAGCCCGCGTACGGCTGGAGCGCCTTCGGCACTCCGACCGAGCCGTCCGCGCGCTGGTGGTTCTCGAGAAGCGCGACCAGCGCGCGCGACACCGCCACCGCCGTTCCGTTCAGCATGTGCACGAACTCGGTCTTCTTGGCGCCAACGCGGCGGAAGCGCGCGCGCAGGCGCCGCGCCTGGTAGTCGGTGCAGTTCGAGGCGCTCGTGATCTCGCCCCAGCCGCCAGCGTCGCCGCGGCCGAACATCCACGCCTCGAGGTCGTACTTGCGATAGGCGGGCGCACCGAGGTCGCCCGCGGCGATGTCGATCACCCGGTAGGGGATCTCGAGCGCCTGGAAGTAGCGCTCCTCGAGCCCGACCAGCTGCTCGTGCATCGCCTCCGAGTCCTCGGGCCGCACGAGCGCGAACATCTCGACCTTCGAAAACTGGTGCACGCGGTAGAGGCCGCGGCTCTCCCGCCCATAGGCACCGGCCTCGGTGCGGAAGCAGTGCGAGAGGCCGGCGAGCCGGATCGGCAGCTCGGCCTCGTCGAGCAGCGCGTCGGCGTAGAGGCCGCCGAGCGTGATCTCGGCGGTGCCGACGAGGCACAGGTCGTGGTCGGCGACCGAGTAGATCTGCGTCTCGGCGCCGCGCGGGTTGAAGCCGAGGCCGTCGACGATCTCGGGCCGGGCGAGGTCGGGCGTCGCGAGCAGCCGAAAGCCCTCCGCGCGCAGGAGGTCGAGCGCCATCCGCTCGAGGGCGAGCTCGAGCAGCACGGCCTCGTTGCGCAGGTAGTAGAACTTGGGGCCGGCGACCTTGGCGCCGCCCTCGAAGTCCACGAGGTCGAGGCGCTCGGCGAGCGCGAGGTGATCGAGGGGCGCGAAGTCGAAGCGGCGGGGCTCCCCGAAACGGCGCAGCTCGCGGGCGTCGGCCTCACCGCCGTCTGGGACGTCGGGGTGGATGAAGTTCGGGAGGCCGGCGGCCGCCTGCTCGAGCGTGCGCTCGGCGCGCGACACCGCCTCTTCGAGCTGAGACACGGCGTCCTTCAGCCGGCGGCCCTCGGCGGCGTGCGCCTCCCGCTCGGCGGGCCCGAGCCTCGCTTGTTGACCGGAGGGCTTCGCGGCCGCCTTCTGGTGCTCGTTGCGCAGGCGGTTGGCCTCGCCGAGCTCGGTCCGCAGCGCCGCCAGGCGCTGGTAGGCGGCGACCGCGGCGTCCACGTCGGCGCGCACGCCTCGGCGCCGGCAGCTCTCGGCCACCTCGTCGCGCCGCTCGGCCAGGGTGCGGGGATCGAGCATCGCCGCGGAGGGAAGCACACGGACCCTGGGCGCTCAACCGAAGCTTCCTATACTCGGCCGCGTCTCATTCCCGACCGGGGGGTCTCTCGCCGATGGCGACTCGCGGCCTGCTCTGCCTCGCGCTCGCGTGTTGCTTCGCGGTCCCGGCGCACGCCGATCCGCCGAAGCGACACGGCATCGCGATGTACGACGACCTCAAGTACCCGCCCGGGTTCCAGCACTTCGACTACGTGAACCCCGACGCGCCCAAGGGCGGGACGCTTCGCCTCGGCGTCGCCGAGGGGACCTTCGACAGCTTCAATCCCTTCATCATCAAGGGCAACCCGGCGGCGCCCGGAATCGGCTCGGTCTGGGAGACGCTGCTCGTGAGCTCGGCGGACGAGCCGTTCAGCGAGTACGGGCTCCTCGCCGAGACGGTGCAGACTCCGCCGGACCGCTCGTGGGTCGCCTTCGAGTTGCGGCCCGAGGCGCGCTGGCACGACGGCAAGCCCGTCACCGCGGACGACGTGATCTGGACCTTCGAGACGCTGCGCGCAAAGGGAGCGCCGACCTACCGCTTCTACTACGCCAGCGTGGATCGGGTCGAGAAGACGGGCGAGCGCGGGGTGCGCTTCGTCTTCAAGCCGGGCACGAACCGCGAGCTTCCGCTGATCGTGGGGCAGCTGCCCGTGCTGCCGAAGCACTGGTGGGCCGGCCGCGAGTTCGACAAGACGCTGCTCGAGCCGCCGCTCGGGAGCGGGCCCTACAAGGTGGGCAAGTTCGAGGCGGGGCGCTTCGTCGAGTACGAGCGCGTGCCGGACTACTGGGGCAAGGATCTGCCGGTGAACCGCGGCCGCGACAACTTCGACCTCCAGCACATCGACTACTACCGGGACGCGACGGTCGCGCTCGAGGCGTTCAAGGGCGGCAACTTCGACTTCCGGCCCGAGGCCTCCGCCAAGGACTGGGCCACCGCCTATGACGTGCCCGAGGTGCGCGACGGGCGCATCGTCAAGGAGACGGTCCCCCACCACCGGCCGGCGGGGATGCAGAGCTTCGCGATGAACCTGCGCCGGCCGCTCTTCCAGGACCGCCGGGTGCGCGAGGCGCTCGGGCTCGCCTTCGACTTCGAGTGGTCGAACCAGGCGCTCTTCTACGGCCAGTACACGCGCACGCGCAGCTACTTCGACAACTCGGAGCTCGCGTCGCGCGGGCTCCCGGACGCGGCGGAGCTCGCGGTGCTCGAGCCGCTGCGCGGAACGCTCCCGAAGGAGGTCTTCACCCGGGAGTTCCGCGTCCCCACGACGGACGGCTCCGGAAACAACCGCGAGAACCTGCGCCGGGCGGCGGAGCTCCTGAAGGACGCCGGCTGGGCGGTCGCGGGCGGCAAGCTCACCAAGGACGGCCAGCCCTTCAGCTTCGAGATCCTGCTCGACAACCCGCAGTTCGAGCGCGTGGTGCTCCCCTACGCCAAGAACCTCGAGAAGCTCGGCATCGAGGCGCGCGTTCGCACCGTCGACACCTCGCAGTACCGGCGCCGCGTCGACAGCTTCGACTTCGACATGATCGTCGCCGGGTTTCCCGAGTCCGATTCTCCGGGCAACGAGCAGCGCGAGTACTGGGGCAGCGAGGCGGCGAAGCGCGAGGGCAGCCGCAACGTGATCGGGATCGCCGACCCCGCGATCGACTCGCTGGTCGACGCGCTGATCGCCTCGCCGGACCGCGCGACGCTCGTCGCGCGCACGCGCGCGCTCGACCGCGCGCTGCTCTGGGGCTACTACGTGGTGCCCAACTGGTACATCGGCAGCGACCGCATCGCCTACTGGAACAAGTTCGGCAAGCCGGCCGTGGTGCCGAAGGACGGCGTGCAGATCGACGCCTGGTGGATTGATTCCGCCAAGGCCGCGGCGCTCCCCGGCGCGCGGAAGTAGCTGGCGCTCGTGGGCGCCTACCTCGTCCGCCGCCTGCTGCTGATGATCCCGACGCTCTTCGCGATCATGCTCGTGAACTTCGCGGTGGTGCAGGTGGTCCCCGGCGGCCCGATCGAGCGCATCCTGTCGCAGCTCGACCGGACCGCCGTCGCGGCGACCGCGCGCGTGTCGGGGGCCGGCGGCGAGACGCTCCCCGGCGCGGCGCCGTCGCCCGCGGGCCCGAGCGGGCGCATCTATCGCGGCGCGCAGGGGCTCGACCCGGAGTTCATCGCGCAGCTCGAAAAGCAGTTCGGCTTCGACCAGCCGCTCTGGAAGCGCTTCCTCTTGATGATGAAGAGCTACGTGTCCTTCGACTTCGGCAAGAGCTACTTCCGCGACGCGAGCGTGCTGCAGCTGGTGCTCGAGAAGATGCCGGTCTCGATCTCGCTCGGGATCTGGGAGACGCTGCTCGTCTACTTGATCTCGATCCCGCTCGGCATCGCCAAGGCGGTGCGCGATGGCTCGCGCTTCGACGTCTGGACGAGCGGCGTCGTGATCGCGGGCAACG
>Ga0335082_10005882_pt1 | contig 13407 bp, 15 predicted proteins | sample Lox_Sample_41_FD_206718 | JGI IMG/M metagenome (GOLD analysis project Ga0335082, IMG submission 206718) | Soil microbial communities from Loxahatchee National Wildlife Refuge, Florida, United States - Lox_Sample_4.1 | ecosystem: Environmental > Terrestrial > Soil > Wetlands | place: USA... | reverse complement strand
CATCCCAGGTGATTGACTTCGTCGTCGTTGCAGACGCCGGGTTAAAAATCCGCATCCGAAGGTTGAGCCCAGAAGTCGTGTTCGACCAGTTTGCTCCATTGACCATGGAGATGCTCGTTTGGGCGTTGATGGCTCCCGCCTGCAAGATGCTGCTGCTGACAAATCCTTGATTGGCCCAATTGTAATTGGCCCCCGTTTGGGTCGTGCCGACAGACCCAATCCCGCCACCCGTGACAAATTGCACTTGCAAATTGGTTGTGGTGGACGGAAGAAAATTAATGAGTTCAATTGCATATTCATTGTATCCCGCGAGCAATGCGGTGTTTTCTGCGAAGCTCGAAGCCCCACTCAATGTGCTCGTCAACAGAACACTCCCCGGCACAAAGGTCGCGCCGGAAATGGCCCAATTTCCAGAGCTAACACTCAGCACATAGCTAACCCCTGGGGCAAGAAGTGAATTCGTTGCGGCGCCAAGAGTCTGCCCTCCATATGTACCGGACACTGTGGAGCCTGTCGAATATGCAAGTGTCGCGATCCCAGTGCCGACATTTTGCACGGTGATGGAGCAGGTGGAAGGGAAGTTCGTCGCCGGGGTTGTCGTCGTTTGTGCTTGCGGCACCGTCACAGCAATTGCGCTGGAATTGGAAAATGTCACCGTGTTACCACAATCATTCCCACTCAGCGTGTAGCTCGTGCCAACCTGAGCGTTGACTGGTGGGGGCGAATACGACAAAACCTGCCAGTTGCCCGAGCCCAACGCCTGCGCATGAATCACACCCCCCGCGACGACGTTTATGTTTTGTCCATTGGGCGTGAGCAACGCCGCGGCTTTCACAATCTGCATCGAGTTGGCGAAGCTCACCGTATAGAGTGCATTTGTCGCTTTGGCGGTGGTGCCAAAACTCGTGATGGTCGCTTGGCCTGTGACATTAACCAGAGTCCCAAGCGCTGCTCCAAGGTCCGTTGTCGCCGCCGCCGCGATGCTAGTCGCATTTTGCGTCGGAGTTGGATTCAGGAGTTGAAGCTGCCCAGTCGCTGCGACATACTGGAGAGTCGAGACTTCTCCTGCGACCATCTGCCCAGCTTGCAGCGCTGTTTGGCCTCCCTGATTTGTGTAGACAATTTGGTAGGCGTTACCGTTGACTGTGAGGGTTGTTGGCCCGGTGTTCGTAAACGCGTTCACAAAGGCAATAATCTGTCCATCCTGCGCGCCAAAGCCAGACGATGCGATCACAATGTTGTTAACCCCACCAGTTACCGTGGCCGTCCAGAATTGTGATCCCCCTGACGTGTCGGCCGTCAGCGCATCGTAGATTGTCGCCCCGGTGTAGTCTTGGACGATCATTCGATACTGACCAACTCCGTAGACGGTTGCAAAGCCCCCAGCATCAAGCTGCACCGGATTCGTGTTGTAAATCGTCGCGGCGGGGTCTTGCCAAGTGGCCTTCGGAGTCGTCGTGCTTGGGATGTAAAAATACACACTCCCACCCGCGGCGGGCTGGCCATTAGCCAAGAAGAATTGCTGCTTCCCCTCGGGGAGGAGTGTCGCCGCCCATGCTTCGCATGGCATCGCATGGGCGACCAAAACTGCACAAAGCACCAGCAGCGCGCGAAGCATCTTCATCGGCGAGAATTCCAGAGTTCGGTTCCAGATGGAACGCCAAGAATCAGGGGATTGACGTAGCCCATTGGGGCTCCGCGAAGAGTGTTTTGCACGATGTTTTGAGCCAACTCGGGATTGGCGTAGCCTCGAGCCCGAAGGGCATTCGCGAGAATATAGGCGAGTCCCTCGGCCCCAAGTCCTCCGGCGATGAGCGGATTCTGTTGAATGGTCGGAAGAATGTGTCCCGCGTGCTCTCGAATGAACTCCCCCGCGCCAGCAAGGCCCGCACCACCAGCCATAGTCAAAAATGGATGACGCTCCGCAAAGTCCGCAACGCTCTTTTTTGGTGCAGTCGCCTGAGCGTAGCTTGGAAGAAGTGATCCTTCTCGCGCGAATCGCCCGAAGTCCGAGTCGTCCTTTCCAAGCGCCGCTGCAACTCGCTTGGGTTCAAGCAGTCCCTCTTCATTCGTCGGAACAACTTTCTTTAGCCCCAGATAATTCTTGTATTGTCCCCGCAATTGATCGAGTTCCGCCTTCGCTTCCGGCGCGGACTTCTCAAGTGCATCATACATGAAATCTTTTAGGGCCTTCCCATATTCCATAGCCACAGGGAAATGGTCCATCAAGTTGTCAATGGTGCTGTCGCTGCGGGTAAGCTGGCGGAATTCACTGGCAGTCATACCATGGAGAATGGGATTGCCCTGCGAGTCGGTGATTTGCGATGCGCCGCCAATCACCTTCTTAATATGGTCCACCGTGTCCCGCACTGCGGCAGCAGCTTCAGGCGTCGCACGCCCATATTCCCTAGCAGCAGCCTGTGCAATGGTTTCAATCTTTTGCAAATCTCCATTATCAAAGTAAATGTGTCCCGCACGCTGTGCGAAGTCATCAAATCTCTTATAGAGCGCATCACGAGTCTTCGTCATGATCTCTGGCGTCAGCCCCTTCGCGCCCTCGGCCTCCATGATTGGCCCGGCTCCCACGAAGTCAGCCGCTCGCCGCGTGAAATCTTCGAGCATTGAGCGATTGCCTCGACCGGCTGCGGCTAGCGCACGAGCTGCGGGTTCGCCTTCAAGCAGGCCCGAGGCGGGAACATTCCGTCCTTGAGCCGCAGCGGCAAGCTCTGGGGTCGTAGTCAGTCGCGAAGCTTCGCTCGCCATGCGAGGAGCCCAACCGAAAGCAAGTCCAAGCGGCGCTCCAAATGCTGCACCAGACAGAGGATTCTCCCCGAGGACCGCGTTGCCGAGAGCCCCCTGCGTGGCCCCGCCTGCCATGTTGCTCAAAGTTTGGCCGACAAATCCCTCTCCACCTCCAGTTCCAAGCGCGAAATTAAGCGCTGGACGAAGCGCAGGGGCAAGTCCCCCGAGGGCTTCCGCACCCATTCCCAATCCCTTAAACGCCGCAATCTGCGGCAACGCCTGTCCGCCGATTGTCGTCGCCAAGTTGGCAGTTGGATTCTCCCTTCCCCAACGCCGCGCGGACTCTTCCCACTGAGTCCGCGCTTGTGGGTAGAGGTTTTGGAAAGTTGAGAACATCTCGCTTGGCGACCCCCCTTCGGTAATCGCCTGCTTTGCTGCGCTCGTCGCGCCGAGAATCCCCGCGCCAGCATCTCCCATGAAGGTTGAAAGCGCATTGCGTGCGAAGTTCTGCGCCGGACCCCAAGGTGGAAGCGACGCCGGAATCATTCCAACTGCGCGAGTTCCTGTGGTCACTCCAGGCTGCGCCGCAGGTTCGCCCCTCCGTTCGGGGAACATCTCTGAAAACACCTGGCGCATATCTGGGCGACCTGCTTCCACTGGCATGTTGTCCTGCCCCATTGCCTGAGCAAAGGCCGGGGATCGCTGCGCGTGGAAGGTGTCGGGCGTCCCATATTTGTCCCAATTATTCGAGAGCCAGCGCACAAGCTTTGCGAAGCCCCCCGGAGTCTGGATATCCTCTTTTGTCTGCCCCGTTTGGGAGAAATACTCATCGCCCAGCCCACGCGCAGCGTTGCCCCCTTTGGCCATTCCGCCGTAATGAATTTGAAATGGAGTGAACGACGATCCCGAGTCCCCCGGCGCATTTTGAAATCCCGACTCAGCTTTCGCCGTCGCGAGCATCGCCTTCGCGTAGCGGGGGTCCGCATTCTCCGAGATGATCCGCTGCGCCATTTCCGGCGTCAACGCATTCTGCGTCCGATCCAAGCCTGAGATAAAATCATCAACCTCGCTCATTGCGGGAGTCCCAACTCTTGCTGCCGAAGCCGCTGGAATTCTTGCATGTGCTGGAACCACTTATTTTGGAAGTCCGCGGGGTTTTCCTTGTTCTTAATTGCGTAGCCGTAGTCATTTGCGTAAGCGATTTGGAGTTTGTTTCGTCGCTCCATGAACTTCAACATCTCATCGACTGCGTGTGGGTCGGTGGAGATGGTTGGGAGTGCATCGGTGAAGGCTTTGAACTCAATATTCGTGAAGCGCCCCCCGCCACGAAGGAGTTCACGCATTCGACTTGCCGCAAGCTCCAGTGCGTATTTCCCGAAGAGTTGACTCGCCGCTAGCGCTCCAGTCTTCCCTTCTTCCCCAGCGCGCGCGAGCACTCCGTTATACTGCTCCTCTGGAATCCCCAACGCTTGCGCAAGTCGGGAAAGCTGTTGCCGCACATCCGCGCCCGCGCCGCCTTGGAACTTCCGCTGTGCGCCCCGCATCTCGGTGATGACATTGTTGATGTTCAGGGCATCCTGCGCGGCTTCCCGCTCCTTATCGTATTGATCGCCGAACTTCTTAAATTGCTCCGCGCTCGCGGGCGGCAGAGCCGTTGGCAATGCCCCAACCTGCGGCGCTCCACTTTGCGGGGAGGGGATACCACCCGCTGAACCCCCTCCCCCAGGAGCACCGGGAGCCGGCGGTGCCCCCATCCCTGGCGCAAGCGCCGGGATCGACAGTTTTTCCCCACTCGGGCCAACTACATCATAGCGGCGCAGACGTTCTTCAATATTCGGTTGGGAAAGCCTCATAGTATCGAAGGCATTTTTGGAATTGAGTCCGATCTGCCGCGCCAGTGCTCCAAGTGCCTCGCCATCTGGCGTCGCTACAACACGCTGCTGAAATGCCGACAAATCTTGATCGGAAATCTGGTCGTTCGCGCGGGCATCGTAGGCTTCAGCCAGTAGGGTGGATTTCGTGATGGGGCGGCCGCTCGACAAGAGCGACGCCATCCGCTGGGAAATCGCTCCCTGTCGATCCATTGCGAGATCGAATTGCTTACGCAGCGTGTCAGTCTGGGTAAGCTGCCGCTGCACTGCCTTGTCAGCCATCTCTGGAGCCATGAACGCCGTGTCTGGATGGCTGGCAATTCCAACGAGGAATTTGTCCCAGTTGACCTGCCCATCCTCTCCAATGGCCCGCTGCATAATCGGCCCCATTGCCATTCGCGCGCGAAGCTGTTGGCTGGCAGCTTGGTTGGCAAGCCCAATTTGGTTGATTTGCGACGCTTCGCGAGCCATGTCAAGCATGTTGCCACCGCCGCCAGCTTGTTGGAAGAGAGATGTTAGATCAACCATCGAGCATTACCCTGAAGGCAGGCCGTAAGGGCCATTAAAGCCACCGAGTGCATTTCCGAAGAAGGAATTGAGCCCCCCACCCATGGAGCCAAGAGCGCTGTTCATATATGAGTTATTGAAAAGGCTACTAAACGGGTTTGAGATTGTCCCCCCATTCCCCAACAAGCTGAGGCCCCCAAGCCCTGAGAAGAAATTCCCCATGGCGGTGCCTTGACCAAGAGTCCCACTCGCAAGCCCCTGCCCTGCCTGCATCAATGAATTGCCAATATTCGCCCCAGTTTGCGTCGCCGCACCAGCAAGTGCATTGGCACTGCTTGCGCCCTGCTGGCCAACCCCCGCAAGCTGATTAAATGCATTCATATTGTTGGTCCAGTAGTCTTGGAATTGCTGCTGGTACGTGTTTGATGCTAGCCCCGAAGCGTATTGCGCTGCGGCAGCAAGAGCATTGCCACTTTGGCCGAGTCCGCGGGATGCCATGGAATTATTGACTGCGTTGAGCCCCTGCTCCAGAGTGAACTGGTATCCCGGAGTTTGCTCAAGTTGCGCCATTGTTGGCTGGAATGGCCGCGTTAGCGGCGCAGTGAGGGGATTGCCCCCAGGATTTGCTCCTATCAACGGAAGCAATGCATTGAACGCGCCCTGCCCCCCCTGAATAAACGGATTCAATGCATTCTGCGCTTGCTGAAACATCTGCTGCTGCATCATAGCAGACAGCAATCCATACATCTGAAGTTGGCCCCCAGCACCGCGCGCAGCATTGCCACGAGTCATCGCGCCAAGGCCCCCAAGCCCAACTCCGATTAGGTTTCCAAGTGAGTCCACTTTACAGCTCCTTCACCCAGATTTCTTCTTCTGGCTCGAACCCCATTCCCCGCAGCAGCTTGCGAAATGGCGCGCGCACTTTCATTCCGAAATAGATGCGGGAAATGCCAAGCCAGCGGAGATGGTCGAGGGCCTTTGTCATCAACGCACTTCCGACTCCGTGTTTCCGCTCGGACTTCGTGACAAAGATCATGTCGCTGGCTGCCGCGCGAAGGTTGAAATGCTGGTGACGGGACATCTTCAAAGTGAAGTAGCCAATTATCTTCCCGTCGCGGCGCGCGGTCACTACAATAAGGCCCCCGTGGCGTTCTAAATCCAAATAGGATGGAACGTCCAACGCGGGGGTGTCATGCGTGACCTCTGCTGCGTGGCACGAGAACAACTCTTGTGCCTCGGCGTTCAGCGTAGTGAAGTCTTCGAGTTGAATCGTCAACATGGCATCACGCTGGCACGAAAGTGGCGGGAGCATTGGGCACCAATTGCACATGCAACACGATGGCTTCGCCCTGCGAGTTGTTTGTCAACTCGCCTCCGGGGGAGAGCCAGATTGCGTCGCCCGGCGACCCCGGCAAGGCCTCGCCCTGTGCCGAGAAGAAAAGTCCCCCACTGGCCAGATGCATCACCAACACATAGTGTTGAAACCCTTCCAGTGGGAATTGCGTCACACTGCCCTGTTCAAGCTTGCGCACTGCAACTGGCCCGAGCATCTCTCCATTCACCCGAGTCATCAACGCGAAGATGTATTGCCGTAAGTCCGGGAGCATATCGAAGCTGAACCAATTGACAATCTGGCCCTGCGGGGTGCGCCCGCGCAGGGTGATTTCATTATTCTTCCAGAGTTCCTCTTGTCGCGCCAATGCATTGAGCGCAGGAACAAAGTCCATCCCAAAGGCGAGTTTCTGGATTTTCATGCGGGGCTCCTACTTCATGATCCAGATATACCCAACGGGCAGTGAGGGTAATCCGGGGGTGGAATCTTGGGTCCAGCCTTGCGGGGCGGCGGACCCTTTATATGGCATCAAGCCGTTGACGGGGGGCTGGGCTTTAATGACCTGTGCAATCGGCCGGAACCAATGCACTGCCATGCTTCCATCCTCTTTCACCAGTGGGATGTTTGAACTCGGAACAAGTGGGGCTGTCTGTTGAGTCATGTCACACCGCCAGTGGCACCGAGTCCACCCATGCACCATCGAGCGCAGTCATTGCCGGATCGGACCAGAACAACTCGTAGACTCGGTCATCAGTCTGTCCAAGGTCTCGCCATGATGGCCGAAGATTGTATTGTCCAGTGGCTCCGAGGGACTGTTCCACCGGAATTCCCCAGGAGTTGCCCCGATCATCACTCCAGCGGAGAAACACTTCGGGCTCGTTCTGCGGAGCACTCTGCGCCGCGGCGTTGGGCTGCTGCGTCACCGAGCCGACACCTTCAGGCACATTGCCCGTCTGAAACCTCGCAATGAACTGATTGTGGAAAACAAGCTTTCCATCTTTCACCGCGTGCGGAAATCCCCTCCGCCGAATGACCGGATTCCCATTATCCGTTGCATTGTCAAGGTCAAACGAATAGAGATTTCCATTCTGCCAGTCCCCGACAACATTCTGCCCATAGGCAAAAGCCGTGCAATTCGCGCGAATGCGGCCCTCATTCCCATTCGAGTCAATGTAAACCCGCTCATGCCAGAGCTGAGTTGTCAGATCATAACTCCAAGTCTTGTTCGCCGAGGGGAATGACAGCACATAGAACACATGGTTGTCTTGCTGGTAAATGAATCCAATCGCGTCGGAAATTACTTCGTATTTTCGAATCGCTTCGCTGAGCGCCGGGGTCGAAATGTCTTTCGCCGCGTAGTTCGAGCCCTCCAGCACAAGGGCCTGGCCATTGTTATCCTGCGAGAGCCAAAAGAGTTGCAGATTGTATTGCGCCACTGAGTACTTTGCGGCGCAACCGTGTTGCAAGAAGACTCCGGGGATGGGAGAGAAGCTCACACCCGTGGGGTTCCCCGCGTCGCTCCAAACTTCCGAAGTCCGCGCGCCAATGAGCCAGAGTTCCCGATGCACCGCGGCGATCGCCACGAGATTATCCGCGCTGCCACTTTTCGCCGCGGTGTAGAGTCCGCTGAATGTCAGCGAATTTGCAAGTGACGTGTAGAATGCCTGACTCCCCGGAACATTGAGAATAAAAAACCCATCAATATACGTGACGAAATCTCCGCCCTGAAAGTTCGGGTCGGTTATCTGCGTGAAAGTAGCAGTGTTAAAAGTATAACTCCAACCAGAAGAACTCCCATCAACCAGTACCAAGACGCTTCCGTTATCCACCATAGAAACTGGAGTGAACCTTGTTGGGATCGCGCCGATTGGGGTGAGAGCAAAATTATTCCCGATGAGGTAGACAATACCCCCAAGCACACCAAAAAGCTGTCCGTTATTCGCAAAGTAGAGTCCGCGCCAAGGGAGTTGCAACGGCCCGGATTGCAGCAGCGTCAACCCAGGGGTAAGTTGGCACGTCACCGGAGTTGGCGAATCTTTCGGATTGATTTCCGGGTACAAGTTGACGCAACGCTGCGCACCGGCAATGAGCCCGCGCGCAGTGTAAAACCCCCCAAGGAGCGGGAGCAGGGCCATCGTGCAGCGTCACGCCGACAAGCAGCGGAACCATGCACCCGCTTTAGCACAATAATATTCCGCAGTCTTCGCATTGGCTTGGGAAACGCCAGTCGCGCCGGCGGTACCATTGAGCGTCCCGCCTCCGGCGACGAAGACCGTCATCGGATTGGAGCCATTGTTTATGAGTACGAAGGTCTGCCCGACATTGGGATAGGGCAACAGCACACCATCACCCGAACTCGCCACGGTGTCAACCTGCGTAATGGTCTCGGTGATCGGTGTCGAGTTCGCCACAGTCCCGGAGGCTTTCGCAGTAACCCCACTTGCATACGCTACCAGCGGATAGGCGAAGTTCTTATTCAGCGAATCCCCTGTGATGAGCTGCGCTCCGAGCAACTTATACAGCGTGTTGAAGGCCATCTTTTATCTCCACTTTTAGTGCCATTCATCTGCGAGGATGTTGTAAATCCTCGGGCGAGTCAACTGCGTCGGCATTTTAAGTGCCGCGAGTGCAGTGTTGTTGGTTTTGATTGCGTTGACGGCATTCCGTGCGTCAAGCACAAGTTGTGGGTCGGCTGGGAGTTTCGCCGCCATGCGAATCCACTTCGCAAGCGTCAATTCGAGTGCCATTGCATATTCTGGCGGCACCACCATGATTGTGTCGAGAGTCGCCACGGGCTGAAGGAAGTGGCGCACAATTATGTGGAGCTCCCAAGGCTGGGTGCCCGCGTTTGGGATGGGCCAGAAATAAATGTGGCCCAGCGGGTAGGCTGGGTCGTAAAAGTAATGAGTTGGAAAATTCGTCATGGTCTTTAAAACAATGGACGAGTAGTCCTCCATCGTTGGAATCAACTTGAGTGGGTAGTCCGTGGGAGTCTGCGATGTGTTTGTAAGTCTCGCGTAGGCCCGTTCAACTTGCAGGGGGCGCTCCTGCTGCGGCCCGAAATCTGCGTTGAAATCCGAACTGAAATCACTCCCGATGTTAAAATTCCCTTGGGTTCCCACCGTGTAGAACTGTTGCGGCGTCGCGGGTACGTAGGCAATGTCCTGTAAGTGCCAGGACATCCACCGTTTCGTATTCCACTGTGCAGTGATCATGTTGAGGCGGGTCAACGCCTCGTTTACAACCAACTGCGTCGGCTGCTGCCCGAGTGCCACATAGCCAGAGTCCCGCAACGCCAGCATTACAATCTGGCGCGCGGAAAACTGACCAAGGGGGATTTTCTGGGCCATCAGCCTGGAGTCTTTTCAGGGACTTTGAGAGTAAGGGGACGTTTGGCCTCTGGCTCGGCGGGGGGCTCGACTTTCGCCACCGTTCGCGCAACTTCAAGTTCCGCGCGAAGCGCCTCAAGTTCCATCTTCAAACTCTCAACCTCACTCGCTTCGCGTGCTGCGCTTGGAGCTACGCGGTGAGAATCCTGCGCGCGAAGTTCCTCGTGAATCGAGTTAACAATGACGCACTTGCCGTGCTCGTCCTGCAAGGGCTTGCCATCGTGCCCGAGAAGCATCTTCGGATACTCCTGGAATTTGTACTCTGGGAATTTCATGTTCCCGTAAATGCCAGCATACGGCGGGGTCATTTCTTTGCTCCTTTCGTCTTAGCGGCCTTCTTTCCTTTGGCCGTGGTTTTTGACCCTTTCATAAGGCCAATCTTATTAAGGGTGCCATAAACGGCACCCTTGTTATCGCCATATTCTTTTTTGAGTTTGTCTTCGACAGCGGCGACTGCCGTCTTTTTGCCAGATGGCGTTGTGCGGGGCATCAATGGAGTCCTTTTGTTGCAACAGACTGTCGTTTTGGTATGCGCCCAAGATGGTGCAGAACGCTGGAGTGGTCTATGTCGAAAAATCTACCTATTTGCGTAGTCGTCAAATACGGGAATTCTGCATTTATTTTTCTGATAGCATTTTTTCTCGCTGCAACAACACGCGCGGACCTTTCAGCGGAGAGAATAATATTCAACTTGACACCATGTTCTCTGCAAATTGCCAGTACAATCTGCTTCATTTTTTCATGCGGAGTTTGAATGACGATGTGCGGGTCAAGAGCGGGGTTGATCGATTTCAAGGTGTTTTCTCCACGAGTTGATCTGCTGGGGCACCAGCCAGCTTTGGGCGTGGTGATTAAGAGCGTCCGAGCCAGGCTCCCCATTTGTCCAATGGGTGTGATAAGTAAATCTATCACACCCATTAAACTTTGTCAACCCTTACGAGACCGCTGTGTTATCGGCAACTTGCACGATCCATTCGGGCCGCACCCACAACCATCCATATAGGATGTCTAGTCGAGTGAAGAAGACATCATCTCTAATATCATAAGCACTAACCATTCTCATGCTTATGTCATCGTACGACTCGCGCGCCGCGTTGGCAACTCCCTCGGGGAGTTCCAAATCTGCACTCACGAGAATGACTGCCTCCGGCACAAAGGCGAGGTTCATCCGGTAGGTTGTGCTTGCAGGGTTGACCAGCGAGATCGCCGCGGCATTCGCCGGGAGCGCCGTTACCGTCTGGTACTGACTCTGCGTCGTGGAACCATTCGGGAGAGTGGTCGGGCCGACAATTGCAGGATAGATCGAGATGCTCGTCGCCGCATTTGCCGCTGCGGCGGTAATGACGAACTGCATCAGCAGCCCGGTGTCTTGCTTGGTGATTCTGTTTACCATGTTGACACCGGCGATGGTGACGATGTCGCCAACGGCGAGCGTTCCAGTCGTAGCATTCGTGACAAGCGTTAGCCCCGACTGGTTGGCACCATTCAATGTGCCAGCCGAGAAGCTCCCTCCCGTATGCGTCAGCACCGTCTGATCTTTGAACCACATGAACCCAAGGCCACCGCGGATTTCAGCATCTTCATATTGCTCCGAAATACGGGGCATTGGATTCAGAAGACCCGCGAGTGTCGGAATCGTCTTGCCCATCGTAAGTGGGTGGAGCACCAAATTCCGATTCGAAGTCGGTGCGGAGTTCGTGTCAAGCAGTGCCCCCGCCGAGGTCCACGTTCCAACCGTCGGGGTCAGGATGTTACCCGAATTGTCCGCGTTCGACACATAGCGCGCCGCGCCTCCATTGGCACTGGACATCACGTTCAACGCGACCGCGCCAACAAGATTGTTGATCGCGGGGGCAAGAATGCGCCGCGAGAAGTCATCGAGCGACAGCGTGCGGTCGGCCGATGTGAACGCCAAATCGACGCCCTGCTGCGTGGCTAGCGTCAACGTGGTCTGCTGCTCTGTCGTGTCCTGCGGCTGCGCCGCCTGCCCAGTTCGCACCGTGTAGTCATTGGGAAGGCGAATACGCAGTGCCGAGCCAATCTTCGCCCCAACCACCGCGTACGAGTCATCGTACTGCTTGTCAATGTGTTGGATGAACGAGTTGGTATTCTTGAAGAGTCGCAGCGACTCCCTCGTGATCATGCTGATTGTAAGAAGTGAGTTTGCCATTGGGAAATCTCCCGCCAAGATCGGAGACCTGTCGGGGTCTCTAGTCCGGCGGGCGCAGGATTCCCGCAAAATACAAGCATCACAAGAGCGTCAGGGCCGCTCCAGAAGCCCCCTTTCGGCGCTAGCGCCTTCTGCGCGCCGTAGCGTCGCGTTCTTTCATCCAGTCATCAATGGAAGTTTTGGCATCGTTCAAGTTGACTGGAGCCTCGCGCCTTGGCGCGTAGCCCCCAACTTTGGGGGCAATCGGCGCGGGGGGCGCGAGCGGAGTCGGACTCGGAACCCCACCTCTCGGCTTTGCCATTTTCGCCAAGGTCATTACCTGCCGAGTTGGAATCATCGAAAAGATCGTTCCAGCTTTCGCCGGGTCTTTCGCGAGTTCGTAGAGGAGTTCCGCCGCGGCCTTCGGATCACGCTCCGCAGCTTCGTAAATGGTCTCGACATACAATTCCGGGCCGATCCCAAGAATCTGACTCATAGTGCCGACACGAGGAAGAAAGTCGGGGGCAATGCCATGCCCTGCGTTTGCGATATCGTTGGAAATGTCCGTGATGCGCTCTTCAAAACGCATCTGCTGGGCACGCTGGCGCGCGAGGGCATCGAGATTGGCGGGAGCTGGATCGGCCGTTGGCGCTAGGCTTGGCGATACTGCTGGGCGCTCTGCAAGTTGCCTCTCCAGTTCTTTCTTCTGAGCAGTCAGAACTCCTATTCGCTTCTGGAAGACATCTAGGGGAATGGACGGTGCGGGCTCTACCACGGGCGCGGGCGCAGACTCAACAGTTGCCTCAACCACCGGGGGTGGCTCTGCCCCTCCACTCGAATCGGTCAAATCCCCACGAGCAGGCTCTCGTGGGTCAAATAGTGGCATAGGAAATCTTAGTTTCATTTAGGGCTCCTACAGGTCCATGTTAACTTGCGGCACACGCGCTCGCTGCGGTTCGAGGCTGTAGTCCATGATTAGGGCCTCGTAAACGGGTTTTTTCAAGTGTTCCGGCATCGGGCCGGCGAGGGATTGCGCAAGTGTGGCTCGCGCCGATTTTATTAGATGTGGCCAAAATCTTTTAACGAAGCTTCGCTCATCTGGAAACGCTTCATGAAAACCGGGCATCTTAGATGCAAAAATCTCATACAATTCTCCACATTGAGCCTTTGCGCTCGCGGCAACAATACGATGCGCGCGAGGTTTATTTTTGGTTTCGATTGTGGCGTCGCTTCCAGCAGCCGCTAGGTATTTTGCAAGTTGCTCTTCAAGGGTCATACTAAGCTTCCTTCTTGTGTTGGAGCAAACTCTCCATAAAAGAGTTTTTCTCCAGATTGCCGAGCGCGAAGTGCATCCTCATATGTCGTAAAATCTCCAAGATGTATTCGAGCATAGTCTATGCTCAAATAAGCTCTCCA
>Ga0335082_10005879_pt1 | contig 13413 bp, 14 predicted proteins | sample Lox_Sample_41_FD_206718 | JGI IMG/M metagenome (GOLD analysis project Ga0335082, IMG submission 206718) | Soil microbial communities from Loxahatchee National Wildlife Refuge, Florida, United States - Lox_Sample_4.1 | ecosystem: Environmental > Terrestrial > Soil > Wetlands | place: USA... | reverse complement strand
TTCCGATTTTGAGGCGGTCGCCTCTGCCGCAGCCACGACGCGGCCGTAGGGCCAGTTTGACGCCGGCAGCTTTGCTAATGCCGGCAAGAGCTCGTCGGGCTTCAGGATGATCTCCGCGCTATCCGCGACGTCGAACAAAGCCACTCCGTCGGGGCGCACGATCAAGTAAGGATTCCGCCAGTTCTTCATGTCCTGAATGTGGTGGTACTTGGCGGCATCCGCCGGAGGAATCGCCTGCAGAATGGTTTGAGGATCCGGAGCCTGCGGCGCGGGCTGCTGGGTACACGCCGCCATGCTCGCGAGGAAAACGAAAAGCCAGAGCGCGTGCAAACGGGCCACTACCGATAGTACCCCACTGCGGGAACGTCGCTTTTCGCCGCCCAGACAAGTGCAACGATCCAGCCAATCACACTCCAACCCAGAAACAGGTTGAGCAGAAAGATGGCCAACAGATCGCGTTTGCTGCGCGCCAGAGCAATGATCGACGGCAGGAAATACATCAAACACGGTATGCCAAACCCGAAACCGAAAAACGGGAAGAAAAAGTGTGCGAGAACCATGGCAGCCTCCCCATTAGCCTAGCACTTGTTCGGGAGTCCGAAATAGCGGGGTTCAACAGAAGCCCCTAAGATTCCAACCCCACTGAAAGATACGCAAACCAAACAGCCGCGGTTCCACGGCCTAAGCGATGGCCGGTGACGAGGTTACCGTCCCATTGCCCGCTTTCGTGTCAGCACTGTGTCGAGCGCAGCCTTGGTTTCCCGTGGCAGGTGGTACGACTCCTCATCCGACGGATACTGATGCGAGCGCACATCTGCCCGAAATGCCAGGACTGCTTGGCGGATGAGCGCCGCCGCGTCTCCGTAGCGCCGCACAAACTTTGCCGGAGTCGAGAACGTCAGATTCAGGATGTCGTGAAACACCAGAACCTGGCCATCGCACTCCGGGCCGGCGCCAATCCCGATGGTCGGCGTGCTAACTTCTGCGCTAATCATTGCCGCTACTTCGCGCGGGATGCCCTCGAGGTACAGGCAAGCGACGCCAGCGCGGTCGAGAGCAACGGCATCGCGCATCAGTTGCTCGATTCCGGTCAAGTTCTTGCCTTGGACTTTGTAACCGCCCATCACGTTGACCGATTGGGGGGTCAGCCCAATGTGTCCAGCGACCGGAATTTCGGCGTCAATGATCTGGCGAACCAGGTCGGCGCGGCGTTCGCCGCCTTCGAGTTTTACGACCTCAGCGCCGCCTTCCTTTACGAAACGGGCCGCGTTGAGAATGGCGTCCTTAGGATCAACCTGATAGGAGCCGTAAGGCATGTCCGCCACGAGCAGGGCATTCTTCACGCCGCGGCGAACGGCTTTCACATGGTGGAGCATCTCGTCCATGGTGACCGAGAGGGTGTTCTCGTAGCCGAGCATGGTTTGCGCCAGCGAATCGCCGACCAGCACCATGTCGACACCGGCCTCGTCGACGAGACGCGCAGTGGCGTAGTCGTAGGCGGTAAGACAGGTGATGGGATCGTGGCGGAGTTTCTGCTCCCGCAGGGACGCGGTTGTGGTCTTTGGGCGAGCCCCTTCGAAGGGACGAGCGCCAATCGGGGTCAAGCTCATGATGTCCTCCAGTGCCCCTCCGCCTCTGGCGGATAGAGCCTGTACACGCATCTGGGCGTCTGCAGCCTTGGATGACGCTGAGGGTATTGTAGCCGCAACTGATGTCGTGGGCGACAACTGTTATTTCAGCGTTTTCAATGCCTTCCGGAGCATACGATTCGGTTACGCTCCGACCGCGTCCTGCCCGCCAAGCGGCAGGAAGTATTGCGTACCCTTGATCGGTTCGGTGACCTTGCGCAGCAGCTCTTGCAAGTCTTCATTGCGGTCGACGAAGTCAATCTCTGACGTGTTTACGATCAGTAGGTCCGACGAGGTGTAGTGAAAGAAGAAGTGCTCATAGGCCTTCACGACTTCTTCCAGATACTCGTCATTGACCGCCTTCTCGCCGGGAGCGTTTTTCTTCTTGAGCCGCTTTTTCAGCACTTCGGGCGTCGCCTGCAGATAGATGACGAGATCGGGTGTGGGCAGCATTTCTCGGAAGTGGCTGTAGTAGCGGTTGTAGGTGTCAAGTTCCTGGTCAGTGAGGTTGAGGCAGGCAAACAGCTTATCTTTCTCGAGTATGAAATCGGCAACGACCGTTCGCTGTGAGCGCGGGCCAAGGTCGAGTGCCTGCAGTTGTTCGAAACGGCGCACCAGAAATGCGAACTGCGCCTGAAATGCCGCGCCTCGCTCGCCTTCGTAAAATGCGCTGAGAAACGGATTCTCCTCCGGCTCCATAACGCGCTGGGCGTTGAGTCGTTCGGCGAGTATGCGCGCGAGCGTGCTTTTGCCGACTCGGATGGGACCCTCCACAGCAATGTAACGGGGAAGTTCGAAGAGATTGGCCATGGGCTCTAGCGATGTCTCGGAAGAGGCAGGATATCTCGGAAGCGTCCGAGTGGCAATTGCGGGAAGAGTTAACATTCGTGTTCCGAAAAACCGGTCATCGCGCCGTTCGCTCACGGGCGTTGTCGCTAGACGTCTAAGTTTGCTCAGGAGGTGACATGACGAAAATCTGGCTGTTCGCGGGAATTCTGCTTGCGCTGGGGGCGCAAACTGCCGCCCAAGTTCCGCAGTCGGCGGCGGATCTTCTGCACTCTGCGTTGGGCGCGATGGGCGGAGAAGAAAAGATCCGCAATCTGGCTGGCTTGCACGTCGAAGCCTCCGTCGTGCGCAACGAATTGGAGGAATCGGAGCGACCTGAGGGGCCATTCATCCTCGAGAACGATCAAGTGGAGGAGTGGCGCGATCTCGCCCACGGATCATGGAAGAGCACGACGAAGATACACGGACCGTTCCAGCCCGAATTTGTGACAACCGTGGTCGTTTCCGAAGGCGCAGCCTCGCGCACCTTTGATGGACAGCCGGTTCCGGCTTCCGGTGAGCAGCTCCAGCAGGCTGCAGAAGTCCTGGCCCTGAGTCCGGAGAGAGTTCTGATCAGCGCCCTGAATACCTCCGGCCTGCAACGCCTGCCGGACCGCACACTGCAAGGCGTCCCTCATCATGCCGTCCAATTTCCCTGGAGCGGGTCGCCGGTTCGCATCTTCTTGAATTCCGAAACTCATCTGCCCACCGCTGTCGAATGGGAAACGGCCTATCCCTTCGGGATTTTCTGGAGCATCTGGGGCGATGTTACGACCCGCGTCTACTATTCGCTCTGGTGGCTTCAGAACGGCATTCACTATCCCATGCAGGCGGATGTATTTCGCAACGGCATGTCCGACCAGACCGTGACCATCGAGAAGATCGATTTCAATCCTGCACTCTCCAGCGACACATTCACGATCTCGCCGGAAGTGCGCGCCGCGTTCCTGCCGCGAGCCTCGAAGACGATAGACGATCGAACACCTGGAAAGAATCTCTCGGAACTCGCCCCTGGCATTGTTTTCATTCCCGGACCGTGGAACAGCACGCTGGTCCAGCAGGACGACGGACTTGTTGTGATCGAGGCTCCCATGTCCTCCGGATACTCGGCAAAAGTTCTCGAGATCGCGCAATCCAGGTTTCCCGGCATTCCGGTCAAGGCCGTTATCACCACGTCCGACTCCTGGCCCCATATCGGAGGATTGCGCGAGTACGTGGCGCGCGGGATTCCCGTTTACGTTCTCGACCGCACCGTTCCTTTGATTGAGCGATTCTTGCGAGGCCAGCGCACAAAGTACCCCGATACCTTGGCGAAGTCTCCCCACACTGCCGATTTGCGTCCTGTCTCTGGTAAGACCGCGATCGGCTCTGGCACCAATCGGCTGGAGATCTATCCTTTCCACGGGGAAACGAGCGAGCGCCAGATGATGGTGTATTTCCCGGAGCAGAAGCTGCTCTACGGAAGCGATCCTTTCCAGGAACTCGACGGAAAACTCTTCTATCCGCAGACGGTCTTCGAGCTCCAGAACGCAGTGGAGCGCGAGCATCTCTCGGTGGATCGATTCTTCATGATGCACATTGGAGTCAATCCCTGGTCCAAGGCGCTGGAGGTCGTGAAACAGGCGATGATGTAGAACTCGAGCCGACGATGCAGATCACATCACTTCGTCGCTGAAATCCATTTACAATCCGTTCGATGCTCGTCACCTTGGGGACCGCTGCAGCTATCGGCGTGACGGCCCTTTCCGCCGGTTATCAATCGATGGCGCCGACCGGCCAGTGGTATGGACGCACCTTCACTGGCCTGGCGAGAAGCGCCATGCAAGTCGCGCTGACCTACGATGACGGGCCTAACGATCCCTACACGTTTCGCCTTCTCGAGGTGCTTGCGAAGCACAGTATCCACGCGACGTTCTTTTTGATTGGACGGTACGTGCGGCGGCGTCCTGACATCGTGCGCGACCTTGTCCACGCCGGACATGTCATCGGCAATCACACCTTCACGCACCCTCTACTAATCTTCAAGAGCGCAACCGAAACTCGCAGGGAGCTCACGGAGTGCCGTGCAGCGATGCAAGATGCCGTCGGCGAACATTCCAATCTCTTCCGTCCACCCTTCGGCGGACGCCGCCCGGCAACGCTGCGGGTCGCGCGCGAACTCGGGCTAGAGCCGGTTATGTGGAATGTCACCGGGTACGACTGGAATGCGCCGCCAGCGAGGGTGATTGAACAAAAAGTCTCAAGGCAGATGCGAGGCGGGGACGTGATTCTGCTTCATGATGGTGGCCACAAACAGATGGGGGCGGACCGCTTGCAAACAGTCCTGGCGACCGACCATGTAGTCACACGATACAAATCGGAAGGATACGAATTCGTGACGATCCCCGAAATGCTCGGGGGAGAAACGTCGAGGTCATGACTTCATTCCCGCGAACGCCAGCTTCGCGGCCGCGATCGTCCGCTGTACATCTTCCTCGGTGTGTGATGCACCGAGGAAAGCCGCTTCATACTGCGAGGGCGGCAGATAAACTCCCTGGTCCAGCATTTCGCGGAAGAACCTCCCGAACATTTCCGTATTCGATCTTGAGGCACCATCCCAATCGGTCACCGGGCCCTTCTGGAAGAACCAGGTAAACATCGATCCCACGCGGTTCGCGCACAGCGGCACACCGGCGTCTTTAGCCGCTTGGGATATGCCATGGACAAGGTTTTCGCTCAGCTTTTCGATCTTCGGATAAACCTCTGCCTTTCGATCGCGCAGTTGCTTCAGCATGGCGCAGCCCGCAGCCATGGCTAACGGGTTTCCCGAGAGTGTTCCCGCCTGATACATGGGTCCGACGGGCGCGACCAGATCCATGATTTCACTCCGGCCGCAGTAGGCGCCCACAGGGAGGCCACCACCAATGATCTTTCCCATCGTGGTCAGATCGGGCTTGATGTTGTAAAGCTCTTGCGCCCCTCCAAATGCCACGCGGAAGCCCGTCATGACTTCGTCGAAGATCAGGATGGAATGTTCGCGCTGCGTGATCAATCGCAAGCCCACCAGATAATCATCGGCGGCGGGGACGCATCCCATGTTCCCCACGACGGGTTCGACAATGACGCATGCAATCTGATGTTTGTACTTATGAAATGCGTGCTCCACTGCCGACAGACAGTTGAACGGCAGCGCGATAGTGAACATCGTGAACTCTTCCGGAACGCCCGCGGATCCCGGGATTCCGAGGGTCGCAACTCCAGACCCAGCTTTTACGAGCAGGCAATCCGCATGCCCGTGATAACAACCTTCAAACTTGATGATGTACTTCCGCTTCGTGTATGCGCGAGCCAGCCGGATCGCTGACATCGTCGCTTCCGTGCCTGAGCTGACGAACCGCACCTTCTGCATGTGCGGGAACGCGGCCAGGACCAATTCCGCCAAGTCCGCTTCTGATGGTGTCGAGGCCCCGAAGCTGGTCCCATTGCAGGCCGCGCCTACGATTGCATCAAGGACGTTGGGCTCGGCGTGGCCGAGAATCAGTGGTCCCCAGGATCCGATGTAGTCGATGTATTCATTCTCGTCGGCATCCCAGATGTGCGGGCCTTTGCCGCGCACGATGAAGGGAGGATCTCCGCCCACGGAACGAAATGCGCGCACGGGCGAGTTCACGCCTCCTGGGATCATGTTCTCGGCGCGCTGCTGCAGGCGCCGGGATTGTTCGGTCCTACGCGAAGTTGTGGAAGGCATCCAGTCCTCTCGACAAGGAGCAAGCAGATGTCAGACCAGCGGTAAGCGAATACTATAGCAGCGCCCGCCGCACCGAATTCATCAGATATTCATCATTCTGAAATCCGAATGCAACATGCCCGCAGTACGGTAGAGCCATCCAAGTTGCCCTTCTAACCGGGAGGGTTTGAAGGACAGTCTCGGGGGCTCCGGACTGTCCTTTTTGATTTTTCCTCTGCGATTTCTTTCTCTGCGCGTGACAGCCCTCGCGTGATCGGCTCCGCATTGTAAGATAAGACGGCTACCTGATTGATCGTTTCCACATGCCCAAGAAACTCTCGCACTACGACCGCGGGGGCCGTGCCCGGATGGTGGATGTTTCCGGCAAAGCGGCGACCAGGCGTGAAGCAGAAGCCGCCGGTTTCGTCGCAGTGAAGCCGGAGGTGTTGGCTACCCTCCCATCGAATCGAAAGGGAAATCCACTGGAAGTGGCGCGCATTGCCGGCATCATGGCGGCGAAGCGAACAGCCGAGTTGATTCCGATGTGCCATCCTCTGCCGTTGGCGTTCGTTGATGTGGAGGTGCGCGTGTGCGAGAATGGCCTCGCGATCACCTCGAAAGTCGCAACGCAGGCGGAAACCGGCGTCGAGATGGAAGCGCTGACGGCAGTGAGCGTTGCGGCGCTTACGATCTATGACATGCTCAAGGCGGCGGACAAGAGCATTGAGATTCGAGAGATCGTGCTCGAGCGCAAAAGCGGAGGAAAGAGCGGGGAGTACCGGCGCGGAAAGTAGCGGCGTCCAACGAATTCATGGCCGATAACGTCAAGCTGCTGCTGGTGGACGACAATCCGATGGTGATGGCGATGCTGCAGCAGGCGCTGTCGCCTCTCGCGCATGTGAGCACAGCGACTGACGCGGCTGATGCCCTTCTGAAGGCCGTCGACGAGCCTTGCGATCTGCTGGTTTGCGACTATCGCATGCCGGGAATGGACGGCCGCCAGCTCGTCGAGAAATTAAAGAGCCGCCCTGCGACCGCCAACTTCTCCACCGTATTGATGGCCAGCAAGGCCGACATAGCCGAGCGTCTGTCGCCGCAGGATGCTGCCGACGACTATCTGGAAAAACCATTCTTCCTGAAAGATGCCACACGGCGCATCAAGCGCATGATCGATCGTATCGCGCTCGAGAAGATGGCGAAGACTGCTCCATCCGATGGCGTGGTGCGCGGCAACCTATCGCAGATGAATGTCATCGACCTCATGCAGTCGCTCGAGATGGGCCGTAAGAGCTGCCGCATCTCGCTCAGCAACGAGGGCGACAAGTGTGAAGTGTTTTTTGTTGAGGGGCAAGTCAAGCACGCGACGTATGGAACGCTGGTTGGCGATGAGGCGGTCTTCAAAGTTCTGCGCTGGACCGGCGGAAATTTCGAGCTCGATTTCGAAGGCAAGAGCGATAAAGAAACCACGCAGCTCAACACTCAGGGTCTGCTGATGGAAGGCCTGCGCTTGCTGGATGAATCCGCGCGCGATGGCGGCGGCGAAGCAGAGCCAGCACCGGCCGAAGCCGCTGCAGCGCCGGTCGCCACCACGACTGCTCCTTCTCCTTCGGCTCCTCCGCGGCGTGCGAGGGACGAAGAGGAAGACGTTCTTCTCGATGGCTGAGCGCACACTTTTGACTGCAGCCGTTGTGACCGTGAGTGATTCCTGCGCTCGGGGCGAGCGCGAAGACCGGTCTGGTCCGGCAGTGGTTCAACTGCTCGAGAGCCTTCAATTCTCAGTTGTTTCCCACGAAGTCGTGCCTGACGATTCAATCAAGATCCAGAATCTGCTGATCCGGCTGGCGCGTGAAGTACGGTTCATCGTGACCACTGGCGGAACCGGGATTGCTTCGCGCGATGTAACTCCTGAGGCCACCATTGGGGTTTGTGATCGCCTTGTCGATGGAGTGGCCGAAGTGATGCGGAACGAAGGAATCAAGAAGACTCCTTTCGCGGCCCTAAGCCGTGGCGTCTGCGGAGTGCGTGGGAAGGCTCTGATCTTGAACCTGCCGGGAAGTCCCAAGGGCGCGGTGGAGTCGTTAGAGGCGGTGGCAAACCTGGTGCCGCACGCACTTGAACTGCTGAGCGGAAAAACGGAACACTCGTAGGAATCCCATTCAGCCGAGGCGCCCGATTCTTGTGTGCGACGACTTGTGTCGCAGCAGCGTTATCTATCAGCACGTCGTTGAAATTTAGCGAACTTTCCCCGGTCCGATGATCGCCCTGCCCGGATACACATTCGGCACCAGCTTCCCGTCATCGATTAACAACGTCCCAGCGACTATAAGCTCATGCACACCAACGCTTGGTTCCATGGGCTTGTCGAAGGTTGAGCGGTCGCTGATGGTCTGCGGATCAAACACAACGATGTCCGCATCAGCGCCTTCCTGCAATCGTCCCTTGTGGCGGGCCGCGGGCGTCGATCGCTCCAGCGTCTGCGCGGGCATCAGCGTCATCTTGCGGATGGCCTCCATCAGAGTGAGGGTTTTCTTTTCGCGAACATACTGCGCCAGGACGCGCGAATACGTTCCCGCGTTGCGCGGATGGCCCTCCGCTCCGTCGCTCGCGATCATGATCAACGGGAGAGGAATCGTGGCATCGACCATCTCCTGCGTGTTGGCAAATACGAGTACATCTTGCCCCTTGCTCGATTTGTGCAGCTCTTCGAAGCGTTCCTTGGTAAGGTGCTCGCCAGTCCCGGGAAGAACAAGATTGCCGTAGTCGATGCCCAGTTTCTCGCGCCATCCGGGATTGAACAGCGCGGAGTTGATCTGCGTCATCCCGGCGATGTAAGGGTACGCTTCAGTTGTTACATCGAGACCACGAGCCCGGGCTCCTTCGACAAGAGACAGACACGTCACTGTGTCGCGCAGGCAGGTGCTATTGATGTGCACAATGTGCAACGGTGCACCGGTGATCGCAGCCGCCCCAATCACCTCTTCGACTGACTCAATCGCCGAGCCCGGCTCCAGGCGGCCAAAGCTGCGCAAATGGGTGTAGACAGGTACCTTGCGTTCGGCGGCGAGGTGAAACATGTCGATGATTTCCAGTCGCGTCGCACCCGGCACATACTGAATACCCATGCCGATCCCAAGGCCTCCGGCGTCTAACTCTTGATTCAAGCGCTGCCGGATGCGTCCGATCTGTTCATCCGTCGCGGGCTGGTCCGTAGCGGGACCGCTCTTGGGCAGAATCTCCGGAAGGCCAGCTAGCGGGCCAGAGAACCCAGGATTCAGCGGTGCGCCGAAAACCAAAGAGCGGGCCGCAACGTGACTCGCCGTCGTGCCATAGTGAATGAGCGACTGTCCTTCTTTGAACTTCAAGAACTTGTCGACATCCGGGACGCCGATTTCCATCTCGAGCGCTGTCGTGACTCCGTCGAAAGCCTTGACGCGCTGGCTCGCAAGATCCTGCCCGTGCTGGTGGAGATCGATGAAACCGGGTGCGACTATTAGCCCTGCGGCGTGAATTGTGCACCGACCTGCTAAGGAGCCGACGGATATGCTCGCGATCCTTCCGTCGCGGACTCCAACATTGCGGACCGCATCGAGTCCGCTTTCGGGGTCCATCACGCGGCCACCTTCGAGAACCAGGTCGTACTGCTGGGCGATGGCCGAAGCACTGAACAGCACGAAACAGTACAGGATCAGTTTGCGCATGGATGTCTCCAAAACAAGAGCATGATAACAACGTTCGCGCACAAGGCCAGCCCTGACACTTTCGACCGATCACGTTACACTGACTATTCGCTTTGAAGAAAATCGGACACATTCTCGCCCGCTATACAGCGTGGATTCTTGGACTAATGAAGGTGCTGGGAGTCTGGGGCCCGTTTGTCATCGCCTTTGCGGACAGCGCCCTGCTGGGGATGCCCGTGGACTTTATCGTTGGAACCTACGTTTACCAGGATCGCAAGCGAATGCTTCTGTATGTTGCGATGGCCTCGCTTGGATCGGCGTTGGGGAGCATTCCGCTGTACATCCTCGGCTACCTGGGCGGCGAAAAGGTCCTACGCAAGAGAATTTCGGAAGAGCGTTTCCTGAAGATTCACGCCTCATTTGAGAGGAATGAATTCTGGGCTCTGATGTTCCCCGGCATGCTTCCGCCACCGATGCCGTTCAAGGTGTTCGTACTGGCCGCGGCGGTGTTTGAGATGCGGTTTCGCGATTTCCTGATCGCGGTCTTCGCTGGCCGGTTTGTGAGGTTCTTCGTGCTGTCGCTGCTGGTGCTCTGGTTCGGACCACAGGTGATCAGCCTGTTCGGCGGCGTGGTGAAACAGCACTGGGTGCTGGCCACGGGAGCAATTCTGGAACTGGGGCTGATCGTCTGGCTGCTGGTTCTGGCCAAGAAGGGCACAAAACCGGATGCGAGCCCGGCTGGAACCTCCCGTTCCACCGATGAGCCATGAGACCTAAACGGCAGTTGGATGATTGCCGGATTTCTCGGACTTTTCCGCAACCGCGTGCAATAGAACCGGCGTCCCGAACATGATCGCGGCAAACAGCAGATCCCCAATCACACCGCGTTGGAAGAACGGCAGTCCCGCGTCGTAGCAAGTCATCAGGCCGGCGAGACTCTTGGGATACATATCCCACGCGGCCCACACGGCAAAGTTGCTAATCAGGAAAAACGAAATGGAGCCGGTCAGGGCAGTCGCGCCAATTCGTAGAACGCCTGCGTTCTGCTTCAGAGTGGAGCCCAACAGCAGCATTCCGGCGTACCATGCCCACGTCACGAAGTGATCCCAGCTGAAGGAATAGCGGTAAACAAGAGTCGTGAGCACAACGTCCGAGGCCGCGAGGAGCACCAAGGGAATCCACATGCGACGCCGTGGCGCGCGCGAACCGAAGAACAGCAGCGCAGCTCCTACCGGGGTAAACGCCAAGGGATGCGGCAGGAAGCGAACCGCAATTGCGAAGAGGATAAATACGTATGCCAGCATGGTCACCTCGAAAGCGAATCCTTATTCTGGGCGCTCACGAGACTGCCGTCAAGAGGACGGACCATGTGGTGGCACTCGCCGTCGGCTGTCCGTGGAGCGAAGCTCGACTCGTCAGGAGTCACCGCGGTCCAGGATCGGGAACAATCACCGGCCTCGCGCGTGTGCCGTATACATCACCAACCACACGCAGATTCTTGTCCAGTTTGACCGCAACGCCGAGCACGGAGCGTCGATCGTTGTCATCATCTCCACGGACGACGCTCGGAACCTCGCCATAGCGCAGATCCTGAAAATGCACGATGTAGCCTTGCTCCGCACCTTCGAGCACTTCGGCCTCGGCAATCGGATATTGCGCCCAGTCCAGAAATGCGCGCCCGGCATATGATTTCTTGGCTGCCAGGGTTACCGGAGTCTCTTCCGGCTTATAGCGATACTGCATGCGTCCCTCGGGATCGACCTCGGGGCTGAGTGAGTCCACGCGAGCCAGAGCAAAGAATGCAGGTGTCTCCACGACTCCGTACCAGTGGAAGGGATCGACAATTGTCGGGTAGGCCGACACTCGGAGTGGATCCACCCCGTCATAATCTCGCGCCTCGAGGGCATTCACTGCGCGGCGATGCTCGTAGTCGCGCACGCCCCACATCAGGACGACGCCAAGCAATGCAAGCGTGGCAGCAACACGGCCTCGCGGGCCGCGCCTGCGAGCACCGATCTCCTTGTCAATGAGGGAACCGAGCCACGGAAGAATCAGGCCCAGGAACAACAATCCGAGCATGATTGGCTCGACGATGAACACGATGTCCCATGAGTACCACTTCTCCGAAAACGGCCAGAACGGCCGCACTCCGTAGTTGTTGGTAAAGTCGAGCAGAATGTGGCTCAAGCCGCCGAGGCAGGCGTAGAGGAAGAGGACTCCCCAGCGCGGCGGCAGATTGGGATCTTTTGTTTTCCGGTCCCGCAGTCGCCATACGAGATAAACGAAGGCTACAACCACAACCGCATCGAGGGGCACCCCGAGAAACGAATGGGTGAATCCTCGATGATGCTCGAACCCGGTGGCTCGGCCCCAGAGGCGTCCAATGATGTCGAGGTCCGGTGCTTCCGCCGCAAGCGTAAGCGTAAGTGTGGCGAGCGCCGTCTTGCGGTTGAGCCCGGCGCGCCCCATGCAGGCGCCAGTCAGGAAGTGGGTGAGGGGTTCCAAGCAGTGAGTTTGTATTCTATTGCGCCTCGGTGCGGTTCCACCAGAGTTTCTCTCAGTGTGGTGGGGGTGCCAGCAAGGTTAACGCGTCAGGAACAATCGAGATCTCTGCGGGCAGGCTTCCGATCAATTCTCCATCTGCCTCGACGTAAATCTTTCCCTCTTGGGGCGGCACGCCCGCGACGACCTGTGAATAGTTACACGAAGCTCTGGTGCTAGATGCGAGATCGATTCCCGGGATATTCCAACTCTGCCCAAGGAGGCTTCGTGTGACATAGGCAAGATAAGCAAGCCGGCTACTGGTCCGGCACAAGATCAGGCGAACGTCATCGCGATCAAGGGATGCCCCGGGAGCAATCTCTCGGACGACTCCACCGAAGTTGCGAATTCGCACGGCCAACAACTCGGTGACATCCGCTTTCTGGGACGAAGTACTCGCCGATTCGACAAACTCCACGCGAAAACGGGGCATCGCATAGGAGAACCACATGTTCCAGGCCTTGGCATAATAGGCAGCCATGCCGAGCCGCTGCTTGCTTCCACTGTGCAGCTTGTAGAAGAGATGGGCATCGACACCGACGCCCGCCGCCACCACGAAATAGCGCGTTTCGGAGACTCCGGCCAGGCTTAAACATGTGATCTGTCCGAGCGCTACGCGGCGCCGCACTCCGCGTATAGCGGCCGATGCTGCTGCCGGGATGCTTAGCGGCAGTCCCAGATCGTGGGCGAGCGCGTTAGCGGTCCCCATGGGCAGAATGGCGAGAGCCGTCGCAGTCTTCGCGAGAACTTGGGCGATGGTGCCCACAGTCCCGTCACCGCCACAGGCAAAGATCGTATCGAATCCAGAACTAACGGACCGTCGGGATACTTCCCTGGCGTGATCCGGCGACATGGTCGCGAAAAGTTCCGCATCAACGCCTGCGGCTCGAAGTATCTGGAGTGCGGTCTCCAGGCATTTTTGGCGCTGCTTGCTGCCGCCGGAGTCCGGATTATAGAGCAGCGCCGCCTTCCGCATAGCGAGATCGAAGCTGGATTGTACCTGAGGCAAACGCAAGGGAAATCAGTGCGAACCCCA
>Ga0335082_10005877_pt1 | contig 13418 bp, 8 predicted proteins | sample Lox_Sample_41_FD_206718 | JGI IMG/M metagenome (GOLD analysis project Ga0335082, IMG submission 206718) | Soil microbial communities from Loxahatchee National Wildlife Refuge, Florida, United States - Lox_Sample_4.1 | ecosystem: Environmental > Terrestrial > Soil > Wetlands | place: USA: Florida... | reverse complement strand
GTTGAGCAGTCCCGCATGTTTATTGATGATTTTGGTGAGCGCGGAAGGAATCGAACCTTCAACCTACTGATTAAGAGTCAGTTGCTCTGCCAGTTGAGCTACGCGCCCGGTTAAGAGGAAGCATTTCAGAAGGGCAACCAAATTATAACATCGGCACGTCGTGGGGCACGGCTATTCGATGTGCACGAGTTGCTCGGCACCCACGGGCGGCTGCGGGGCGCGAATGGTCTGCGGTGCGCGCCAGTAGTCCATGTAGGACACCTGGTGCACACAAGAAACCGTGCAGTGCGGCGCGCAGCTCTTTTCGGTGAGGAACTCCCGGCGAATGTCGGCGACTGAGTAATTGGCCAAGGGTATGCCGGGATACCCGCGCTGCTGCGAGCAATAGTGCACCAGGCCATCTTCGCAAATGTAGAGGTAGCGTGCTCCGGCGCGGCACCGCCACTGGTTGGGGCGGCCGTTCGCGATGTTGTTCTGGAACCAGTTCAAGCGCGCGTAATTCTGCTTTTCGAGCGACTTCATCTTCAGGAAAACATCGCGCTCATCCGGATTGAGCGGCCGGAGCTGTCCTTCGCCATCGTGAATGATCCCGATGGTCGAGGTGAATCCGAGTTGCACGGCGCGGCGCCCGACAACCAGCGCGTCGTGCGGGTTATGGATACCACCGCCGACAACAGAGTTGATGTTGACGTGAAAGTCGGCATGCTCAGCCAGAAGCTGCAGCTTTTTGTCGAGCACCTTCAGCGATTTCTTGGAGACATCATCCGGCATCACGTTGTCGATACTGATTTGCAGGTGGTCAAGGCAGGCATGGTTCAGCCGTTGAATGCGGTCGGCCGTGAGCAGATAACCATTGGTGATGAGGGCCGCAATGATGGAATGCGTGCGTATGTGAGCGATAAGGGCGTCCAGTTCGGGATGCAGCAACGGCTCCCCGCCACTAAACGTGATGACGGAGGTCCCGAGCCGAGCCAGATGGTCGATGCGACGCTTCATCTCGTCGGTAGGTACAGGCTTGGAGAAGTCGTCATACTCGTTGCAATACGTACAGGAGAGATTGCAGCGACGAATCGGGATGACATGGGCCAGTATCGGATGGTCCGTCGAAACCAGGCCCTTGGCGATCATTCTTAGTTCGCGGACTCGGCGCTTTTGGGCAAGCACACGTCGACGCACCGGTGATGAGGGTTTCTGCATCGTTACGTTTATTACAACACAATCATCGACAGAGGAGGGAGCGATGGGACTTGTGCGGGGTATTTTCGCCGCTGAGCGGTGCTGTAGCACTCCCAAGCGGCCTGCGAGATGAGCGTCATTCCGGCCCTGAGTTGCCGCTAGTCAGAGGTCGGCGTGTCACCTAAGGCTGTTATAATCAATCATTCACCCATCCACATTGGAGTTCCCAAAAGCATGATTCGTTTTCTGCAAGAGCCGGGCCCCATCAAGAAAATTGTCCTTGGTGGGATTCTGGTCGTTGTTTGCGTGATGATGGTCATCACCCTTATTCCGGGCGGCGGCTTTCTCAACGAGCTTTTCGGTGGTGGCCTAACCACTCAGGGTGTAGTAGCCAGAGTCGGTAACCAGGACATCAGCGTTCAAGAAGTAGGCCAGCAGGCACGCCGCATTGCCAAGCAGCAATTCAAGGGTAACGTTCCCCCGGGCCTCATGGCATATATCATGCCGCGCGCAGCCGAGAGCGTCATCGCCCGAAGGATGCTAGTGTACGAAGCGGGCCGTATGGGTCTGGGCGTGAGCAATGAGGAACTCAGCAACGCTCTGCACCAGGGACAGATGGGGGAAGTGTTGTTCCCCGGCGGCAAGTTTATCGGTGAGCAAGAGTACGAGATGCTCATCCAGAGCCAGTTCAACCTGAGCGTCGCCCAGTTTGAACAGGAGGTAAAAGGGGAGATTGCGCAAAGGAAGCTGCTTTCGCTCATTACGGCACCCGTATCCGTCGGCGACAAGGACGTCAGCGACGAAGTGAAGAAGCACGATACGAAGGTGAGATTTGAATATGCGGTACTGACTCTGGACGACATCAAGAAACAAATAAACCCAACCGAAGCCGAACTGAAGGCGTTTTATGAGCAGTACAAGCAGCAGTACGTAAACTCAATCCCCGAGAAACGGAAGGCTGAGTACATTGCGATTGGGACCGAGAAGCTAAAAGATAAGGTTCCGGTCACGCAGGCTGAGCTGCAGCAGTATTACAACCAGCATCAAGACGAATACCGCATCCCGGAGACCGTGACGGTGCGTCACATACTGATCAAGACGCCGACCCCGGGACCCGACGGCAAGCTAGATCAGGCGGGAGTGGATGCTGCGCGGAAGAAGGCGGAAGACGTTCTCAAGCAGGTGAAGGCAGGCGGAAATTTTGCCGAGCTGGCCAAGAAGTATTCTGAGGATCCAGGAAGTGCGCAGAACGGAGGCCTGCTGCCGCCGCTTACCAAAGGACGTACGGTTCCCGAGTTCGAGCAGGCAGCATTCAATACTCCAGTTGGGCAGACGACGGGCATCATCCGCACAAGTTATGGCTTCCACATCATCCAGGTGGAGGCCAAGCAACAGCCGCGGCTGAAGCCGCTCGACGAAGTGAAGCCTGAAATCGACGCCATACTCAAGGGGCAGAAAGCCTCCGCCGAAGCGCAAAGTTGGGCAACCGCTGTACAATCGCTGGCCCGCAGCGCCGGCATGAGTAAGGCCGCCGCCGACAAAGGTCTGACGGTAACCACCGTGGGTCCGATCGCGCAGGGGGACCCTCTGCCCGGTGTCGGGAATGCCCCTGAGCTGATGAGTGCGCTGTTCTCAGCCAAGAAGGGCGATCCTCCTGCGACGGCCTCACTGCCGCAGGGATACGCCATCTATGAGGTGACAGAGATCCAGCCCCCACAGACACCCACCTTCGAGCAAATTAAGGCAAAGGTGGAAGAGCAGTTTAAGCAGCAACGTGCCCAGACGCAGTTGGCGCAGAAGGCCCAGCAGCTCGCTGATCGCGCTCATGCCGAGCACGACTTGCAGAAAGCTGCTAAAGAGGCTGGTGCAACCGTCAAGACGAGCGAGCTGGTGGACCGCACGTCTCAAGTCCCTGAAGTCGGCAGCATGAGCGGCGGCGCAAGCGTGGCATTTGATATGAAACCGGGCGAAATCAGTGGTCCAATTCAGAGCGCGAATGATGGCGTCGTAATCAAGCTCCTGGAGGTGCAACAGCCTTCGCCGGAACAGTTCAAAAAGGACTGGGACAGCGTCAAGGAGACCCTCCTGGAGCAGAAGCGCAACGAGATCGAAGGACTTTATCTGGAAAACCTTCGTGCCCGCCTGGAAAAAGAGGGCAAAGTGAAGATCAACCAGAAGGAAATGGAAAACCTGGCGCGCACCGCAGAAGGAAGTTAGACGCTGAGCGGGCGGGAGGCGTCGCCACCCGCCTCCTGACTGGCATTACTGCTTGTCATACACTGCCGTGCTAGTACCTGACATCCCCTGCGAATGCAATCGTTCTTGCTTTCATGCTTGGCTCCCAAACAGGAATATTTCAATAATGTTGCGGGCAATCTTAGTCGAGAGCTTCGGCCCTGACAACTCCTCTTGCTTTGAGCTCCTTTGGGGGAGATCGCATCACGCGTCAAGTAATGCCCGCTCTTGCCGTCCTCTGCTATGTCACGGACGATGAGGAGTGGATAGAATGAGAATTTATCCATGCTCTTACAACGTTCATCCGGAATCCTTCTGCATCCCACGTCGTTGCCCTCTCGTGGAGGAATCGGAGATTTCGGGCCGGCGGCCTACGAGTTCGTGGACTGGCTGGCTGCGGCCCGGCAGAGACTGTGGCAGGTGCTGCCTTTGGGGCCGCCTGGTTATGGGAATTCTCCGTATTCCTGCACATCGGCCTTTGCCGGCAACGTGCTGATGATCAGCTTGGAGCGCCTTGCCGACCATGGCTTGGTCGATCGCAATCAGGTTGCAGCTTTGCCGTATGCAGATTCCCGCGTTGATTTCGAACGCATCCGCGCTCACAAGATTCCGTTGCTGCGTCAGGCGGCAAGAAACTTTCTGGGCTCAGTTTCGGGACAGGCTGGTAAGCGCTATGAGAACTTCTGCCGGCAGAACCACTGGTGGCTGGAGGACTACGTTCTATTTAGTGTGCTGCGCAAACGCTTCGGGGAGCAGCCGTGGAATAACTGGCCACAGGAGATCGTTCGCCGCCACCCGGGGACTCTCGAGAGGCTGCGAAAGGAACTGCACGACGAGCTTGAGGAAGAGCGTTTCCTGCAATTTGCGTTTTTCGAGCAATGGCGAGCGCTACGGGCGCATTGCGCCGCGCATGGGATTCGCGTGATCGGCGATGTGGCTATCTTCGTAAGCTACGACAGCGCCGCCGTGTGGACGCACCCCGAGATCTTTCAGTTGAAGGACGACTTGTCGCCCAAGGTAGTTGCCGGAGTTCCGCCCGATGCCTTTAGCGAAACCGGGCAGCGATGGGGCAATCCGTTGTACGACTGGGATGCCTTGAAGGCGAGCGGGTATCAATGGTGGATCAGGCGGATGCGTTGGGCGGTAGAGACTTGCGATATCATGCGAATCGACCACTTCCGCGGCTTTGAGGCTTATTGGGAAATTCCTGCTGATGAACCTACTGCGCTCCACGGTCACTGGGCACAGGGACCCAACGAAGACTTGTTCAAGGCACTGCGCAGTGCGCTCGGCGACCTGCCATTCATAGCCGAAGACCTCGGCTACATCACCCGCGAGGTGACTGACCTGCGCAAGAAACTGGGGATTCCGGGCATGAAGGTTCTGCAGTTTGGTTTTGGCGATCGCGGCGCCCACAAGTATCTGCCTCACCGGTACCAACCCGATTCGGTGGTTTATACGGGAACGCACGACAACGACACGACCGTCGGCTGGTGGAATTCGGACGCATCAAGTGACGAGAAGAAGCTGGCGTCGGCCTATCTGGGAATCGGCGATGACGGAGTGCACTGGGCGTTCACGCGAGCAGCGCTGACATCGGTCGCGAATCTGGCCATTATTCCGGTACAGGACGTACTAGGGCTCGATTCCGATGCCCGTATGAACGTGCCCAGCCAGACGGTCGGCAGTTGGTCGTGGCGCCTGTGTCGGGGAGCGTTGACGCCGGAACTCGCGAATAAACTCGCGCTTCTGGTTGAAATTACGGACCGTGATGTCGTTCAACGAGCTATGTCCGCCCCCGATGAGGAGAAGATTGAGACGAACGAAGACTTTGCCCTATAAGGAGCCAGCGTCATTCCAAGCGCCAACACGATTTACCTCCCCGGGTTGGCTTTACTTGCGCGAGAGCGGCGGGGAAAATAACAGATTGCCTGGTTGCAGTGCGCTCCGGCGCTTCATGCTCTCTTGAGCAAACGCAAGATATGATTTGAGGTTGTTTATGTCGCGATTGAAAGGACCCTTATGGCTGCCACTGGTGAACTGATTCGCATGATGAACTACGTGGACGATATTGCGGCAACCCTCCGCCGCATCAATGCCAGTCTCTATCTCATCACCAGCGAAGAAAAGAAGCGTCTGGCCGAGTACATGCGCAACTCGGACCCGAACTTCATTGGTGTTGTCGAGCAGTTGGAAAAGGGAGAGTAGCTCGATGGCAGAGGTTCGCACAATCGCGGTTATCGGCGCTGGAATCATGGGACGTGGAATTGCCCACGCGGCGGCAGTGGGTGGGTATCGAACCATCCTGGAGGACGTTCTCCCCACCGCCTTGCGCAAGGCAGAGACAGAAATCCGCGTCAATCTGGATAAAGCTGTCGAGCTCGGGAAGGTGACCAAAGCCGATGCAGACCAGGCGTTCGGCCGCCTGGAATACGCCTCCTCGGTGCAGCAGGCGGCGCGCGAAGCTGACTTGGTGATTGAGGCGGTGCCGGAGGAAATGGAATCGAAGATCGAGATTTTTACACTGCTCGACAAGGTTTGCCGGCCCGCCACGATCCTCGCATCCAACACTTCTTCACTCAGTATTACGGAAATTGCTTCGGTCACCTATCGCGCTCCGAAGTGCGTCGGCATGCACTTCTTTAATCCCGTGCACAAGATGAAGTTGCTGGAGATTGTCCGTGCGCTGGAAACCGACGCCGAAACCCTTGCGGCCTCTGTAGAAGTGGGCAAACGCATGAAAAAAGAGGTTGTGGTCATCAAAGAATCACCAGGATTCATCACCAGCCGCATCAATGCCATGATCGGCAATGAAGCGTTTTACATGTTGCAGGAGGGAGTTGCTTCTCCGCTGGACATCGACAAAGCATTGAAGCTCGGTTTGAACCACCCGATGGGGCCGTTTGAGATGGTCGATCTGGTGGGGCTCGATACTCGCCTGCACATCCTCGAATATCTTCACAAGACACTGGGAGAGAAGTTTCGTCCTGCGCCGCTGATGGTGCAGTACGTGAAAGCCGGGCGGTTGGGGCGGAAAGCGGGCCGTGGCGTGTACGAGTATCCTGGACAGGAGCCGGGACGAGAGGTAGCTCAGCAAGAGCCGGTTGAAGTAGCGGTCAAAGATGAGAAGTGAGGGTCAGTGAAAATCGTGCGACCGCACGTCAGCGTCTGTAACGTCAACAGTTTTGACTGAATATGCTTCGCGCATCGGCGCAACACGCTCCACACGCACGGAAATCACGCCATCCTGGTTTTGCAGCACACCTTCCAGCAGCAGGAATTTTTCTGACAGAATCACAACGCGATTTTTCACCAAAATGTCCGGCGAGATGATGGCATTGCCGATGCCGGTTTCATCTTCCAGGCTGAGAAAGACAAATCCTTTCGCCGTACCCGGTCTCTGCCGCGCAATCACGCATCCGGCCGTGCGGACATAGCTACCGTTGGGAACCTGCGTCAACTCCTTCGCAGAAAGCACTCGCGCACGTCGTAGATCATCTCTTCGATAAGCCATCGGATGCGGCCCAACCGTCAGTCCTGTGCCGCGGAAATCGGCGATGATCCGTTCCTCATGCGTCATTGGGGCAAGTGGGGAAGCAGTGTCGTTCTCGGGAATAGTGTCCAGCAACGGACCGGCAAGCCGCGCAGCTCGTTCCACCTGCCACAGCGCGTCCCGCCGGTGCAGACACGGCTGGCTGGCATTTGCCTCCGATTTATCATCCCGAGCGAGCGACGCGCCTGATTTTGGCGCGGTGCGAGTTGAGGGATCTGCGGTTAGATCATTGTTTGTGCAGCCAATCGAATTCAGGGCCCCAATCGAAGCCAGCAACACCAATTCATTACGGCGTAGCGCAGGCACGCGATGCGCCAGGTCAGCGACGGAATCAAACGGGCGCCGGCTACGTTCATGCACGATCGCCTGCGCCGTTTCTTCGCGTAACCCTTTCGCATACCGAAATCCCAGGCGCAGCGCAAAGCGTCTCGGCGGTTCATGGTTGCTATCATCCGTCTCTATCGTGCATAACCATTCCGACATTGTGATATCCACCGGCTTCACCCGCAGTCCATGGCGCTGTGCGTCCTTGACGATGGTTGCCGGTGAATAAAAGCCCATCGGCTGATTATTAAGCAGGGCCGCTGTGAACGCGGCCAGATAATGGCACTTGAGATAGGCGCTGGCATAAGCAATCAGCGCAAAACTTGCGGCATGCGATTCGGGAAATCCGTAGAGCGCGAACGAGGTGATGGATTGGATGATCTGCTCCCGTGCTTGGGGCGAGATGCCGTTGCGCTCCATGCCTGCCCGCAATTTGACCTCAATATCGCACATGCGCTTCTCACTGCGCTTGAAGCCGAACGCCCGCCGCAACTCCTCGGCTTCGCCGCCGGTAAAGCCGGCAGCAATCATGGCCATGCGCAGCAGTTGCTCCTGGAAGAGCGGCACTCCCAGCGTGCGTTCCAGCACAGGTTCCAGCGACGGATGCGGATAAACGACAGCCTGTTTTCCTTGACGCCGCATGAGAAAAGGATTGACCATCTGCCCGACGATAGGCCCCGGACGGATGATCGCCACTTGCACCACAATGTCGTAGAAGCGCCTGGGCCGTAGCCGCGGCAGGCACGACATCTGCGCGCGGCTCTCGATCTGGAACATACCCACCGTGTCGGCCTTCTGCAAAGAGTCATATACTGTGGGATCGTCGGCTGGTAGCTTCGCTAGGTCCAATTCTTCCTTGTAGTGATTGCGGATGAGCGCGATGGAATCTTCCAGCACAGCCATCATCCCCAGTCCCAGAAGATCCACCTTGATGATGCCCATGTCGGCGCAATCTTCTTTGTCCCACTGCACCACAACGCGGCCCGGCATGGTTGCTGGTTCCAATGGAACAACAGAATCCAGTTCTCCCTGGCAGATCACCATACCGCCGGAATGCTGCCCCAAATGCCGTGGAAGGTCTTGCACGGCCGCGCAGAGTTCGAAGAATTTGCGCATGCGTGTATGCCGCAAGTCGAATCCCGCATCGCGAAACTGCCGTTCCAGCGTGTCGCTGGGGTCTTTGTATTCCCACGAGCTGACAAGCCCGGCCAGTCGATCAAGGGCCTCGCCATCAAAGCCGAGCGCCTTGCCAACCTCGCGCGCTGCCGAGCGGCCACGATAGGTAATCACGTTAGCCGTCATTGCCGCGCCGAGTTTGCCATAACGTTCATAAACGTATTGAATGACGCGTTCCCGCTGATCGCCGCTGGGCAGATCGAGATCAATGTCGGGCCACTCGCCGCGCTCTTCGGATAGAAAGCGCTCGAAAAGCAGTCCCATGCCAATCGGGTCAACGGCGGTGATGCCGAGTGAATAGCAAACCGCGCTGTTGGCCGCCGAACCGCGTCCCTGCACCAGAATGCCTTGAGTGCGGCAGTAGCGAACGATATCCCACACGATGAGGAAGTAGCCCGCCAGCTCAAGATGCTCAATGAGCGCCAGCTCGCGCTCAATCTGGCGCTGTGCACGCTCCCACAAGTCACACTGCCCAGGACGCAGGTAACGGTCGCGTGCGCCGTCCATCGTGTGTCTGCGCAGGACCGAATTCATGGTTTGACCTTCGGGAACCGGATACTGCGGGAAACGATAGCCGAGATCGTTCATTGTGAACTGGAGGCGCCTCGACAGCTCCAGGGTGTTGGCGGTGGCCTCAGGCAGATCAGCGAAGAGTTGCAGCATCTGCTGCGGCGTCTTGAGGTAGCGCTCGCTGTTGCGTGCCAGCAAACGCCCGGCTGTATCGAGCGTGCAATGGTTGCGGATACAGGTGAATACATCCAGAATCTGGCGTTCGTCTGGTTTCGCATATTGCACGCCTTGGGTCGCCAGCAGCGGCAGCCCCAGGCTGTGCGCCAACTCGATGGCCGCCTGATTGCGAGCTTCCTGCGCACGGTTGTAGTGTCGCTGCAGTTCGACATACACATTTTCGCGTCCATAGATCGCCGCCAGTTGCTGCAATATGTTGCGACCCGCTTCCATGCCGCCGTGTGTCAACGGATACGCAAGCGGGCCCTCATCGCCGCCGGTTAGACAGATCAGACCAGTCGCGTATTCGCTGAGATCGGCTACCGAGGCCACCGCCTGAGAATGCAGGACAGCAGCCTCGTCGGACTGTGTACGACGCGGTAATGCAACCGGATATTTCGACGCGTGCAATTTGGTGCGTGTTATCAGCCGGCAGAGATTCTGGTAACCTGCACGCGAAGCACAGAGCAGGGAAACACGGGCAAGCGGCTGGTTGGCATTGTCGCACTTGAGCAGGGAAGTTACTTCCGCCCCAATGTGCGCTTTAAGGTCGAGCTTCTTCATTGCCAGATGAAAGCGCGGCGCACCATACACGCCGTCGCGATCGAGCAACGCCATTGCCGGCATCCGATGGGCTGCGCACACTTCCGCCAACTCCTCCGGAACCGAGGCCCCTTCGAGGAAGCTAAACGCTGAGCGGGCGTGAAATTCGACGTACATAGCTCAGTCGTAACTTGCGTCCGCAAACCAATGGCCGCTCATCCGATCTCGATAAACCCGATACAGCGCCACGTCGGTCCCGTTTCCGATTGCGAGCGCCACATCCCACTCTTCGCGATCAAAAGATCCGGAACAACTCTTTTCACTGTTCTCCATCCACCAGTCGCCTGACGAGCGCCATGGTCCAGATGACCATAGGATTGTGCCCTTTAATTGGCCGCGATTAGTTCGTTTCGGCACACTGGTCAATTTGTGTGGCCGTCCTCCGGACAGTTCGACTCGAAGCGGCCAAGGAGGGCGAAAACTTCGTAATGCCAGCCGCGGAACTCCCCGGTTATCCGGCAATTCGGGATGCTTTGTGAACTTGGATTTCCTAGGTGCAACCACAAATCGCTCCATACGAAAGCTGTCGGGACGATGGCTGTCTAGGAGATTGGCTATTCCTGCCCGGCATTCACCTACAACACCACGAATGCGCGCCAGAGTAATTTCCAATCTTTCCGGCTCGGGAGAAATGGGTAGAAACAGCCCAAGCTGCGCCGAACGAGGCGGAGCCGGTTCTGCTGTGATGCACGCTTTGGTTATTGGAGCACCCGGTGGATGCGCCGCCAGCTCCAATTGCAACAGCTTGAGAAATACCCTGGCCTCGCGCATGGCCACCGGTAAACGCAGAGTACGCTCAAATGTTGTATATCCCACATTGTCGTAGTTAGCGGCCAATTCCCGTGGCGTCGTGGCCTCTTCATCGCCGATGCGCCGTTCCAGTTGCAAGCGCAGATGCAGCTCTTGTGCAGCGAGGGCCCGAGCCTTCAACCGTGCGCACAATTGCTCCAGCAGCCGGTTCAGAATAAACGACAAAGGTTCCAGTGTTTCTATAGGAGACTCGAGTTCGATCATCTCTTGAAAACGTGACGATGGCCGGCACAGCACAAGCGTACGCATCCCAGCGCCACGTGCCAGGCGCTGTAAATGTGTTCCTACTTCACCTAACCGTGATGCCAGAGCGTCGTCGGGTAACATCGCAAGTCCACGAAAATCCCGTACCCCCCAGCGCTCCAGGGTTTCGAGCACCTGTTCACATAACTTTTCGCGCTCATATTCAGCCACTGAATTTTCATTCGGCAAAAGTTCGAACGCTTTCAGTAAAACCGGCAGCGGCAGCGCACCCAGTCGCTGACTCTCTTTCCCAACGGGAATCACGGTAATTCCTCTGAATCCTCGCGCGGCATACATTGCCGCGTCGGGATTGTCGGCCAAGGCGACGTTTGCCTCCAGGCCGAGTGCGCTGACTTGCGATGCCAAACTGCGAGCTATCTTCTCTGGTGTGCCGTACAGCCGCCCCATCCCGGCGAGATCAAGCAGCAAAGTGTCGGCAGCAGTGTCCTCCACCCGCGGCGTGAAGCCATGGGCCACATCGAGCAGTGCAGAATGCGCTGAGTTTTCCTGCTGCGGCAAACGCCGGCGTAAAATCGACGAGTTTTTTCCTTCCGGCGCTGCAAAAACCGCAGCCTGGAGTTTGGTCATGCCCGCTTCCATTCCACGCAAACGAGCTTTTTCATTCAACGCGATCACGCGCTGCAGAGGTGGTTTGCCGTCGAGCACAGCCACGGCGCGTTCGCGAAGCAATGGTTCGACGCGCACGATGGCTTCCACAGGAAAGTCGGGGACATGGATGCAGGCAAACATGGCTTCACCACGTGGCACGCAGATCGAAGTTGATGTCGATCGACCGTACTGGCTTACACTGTGTCAAATCGTGGTTCTGGGCGAACTTCCCGTTTGCACTTGAGAGGATGGATGAGCCGGTATCTCCATGATGTGGCGGCTTTTTGTGCAGCGGGATGGTGGAGCGTATGACTTCGGCATACAACCGCATCCCGCGCAGTAATCCGGCATGGCCTATGACATTGTTTTCCGGAACCTCAGTTTCTCCGCCCGCCAAAACTCGATGGTTACCATGCGCGGGAATGTGGGTCGTATCGCTTGCCAGCAACGCTTTACATTGCAATCGCACGACCAGCGACGCACAGGTTTTAGCGCAGGGCTCGTTTTCCACCAGCAGCAGCACCGTGGCAGTAGGTTCCACAGCGCGACGGAAACGAAACCATGAAGTGAGCGGTACCCGGCGCACACTTTCTGTCTGGATATCACCAAGATCAAGCACGACCATCCCAAAACCGCCGCTTTGCAGCAGCAGGTCGGTTGCCTTCAGCATTTGTTCCAACACGCTGCTAAACGCAAAGCTCTTGCCGGCTGGAGTTCCAGGTGTCAGGCGTGCAGGAAGAGTACATGCACCAAAATTCCCCTGTGGAGTTTCGTTACACCTCACCCAAAGCAGACGATCGAGATTGACACCGGCCGCAGCCGCAGAAATGGGATCGAAGCTGTCGCTGGCATCGATCAGCGCACATACCTCCTCTCGGTGAGTAGCTCCGGCCAGGGATGCAAGCATCACAGCGGTGCGTCCCGACGAAGCCAATCCGGTGATCTCGCTGAGTGCTCCGCGTGGCAAACCTCCGGTGAGCGAGTCGAGAGCCGCCACTCCTGTAGAGACCGTCGGCGGCACACCCCCCTCGCGCAACAGCAGGGTGGAAGAAAGATGCTCAGGCAGCGAACATTCCAAACGAGCACGTAAAGTGGCGACGGATGCCATAACTTTTTCGGGCGAGGAGCAAAAGCGCGTGGATCAATACCGTCGAAGCCGAGTCAGGAAAGCCGGGCAGTAGTATTCGCTTTTTATTCGCCTACAAGTGAGATTTTGCTACGGCAGGCTGAAGTTGTCAATGCCTCTGTAAAGTCTTTCCAGAAAAGGTTTTCTTGGTATTGTCATCTCCGGCCGGAGGGGCCAGCGCTCAGTTGTACCCTCAATGTACATCTCGCCCACTGCGGTTTGTTATAATCGAATTCTCTTGACGTGGCGCTATCGTCTAGGGGTTAGGACGGAAGATTCTCAATCTTCAAACCCGGGTTCGATTCCCGGTAGCGCTACCAATAAAATCAAGGGTTTTATTCAATATCCCCATTTTCAATCTGTATTGTGTCACCACCATGTCACCGTTTGCAGGAAAGATCTGCTAGGCATTGCGTCGAGTGTCACCTCAGAATCGGTTACTACAGTCACCGAATCTCTGCTTTCGTGGCTTGTCCAAATGGCGACCCACTCCAATACTTGCTTTTGAAGGCTCACAAGGAGCAGCAAGCCGTTGTGATTGGAAAAGTTTGATTTCGGCGCTTTCTACCGCGCGCTGCCGGGTTCTTCCTCTTTCCCCGTCAGCGTTGGAGAGGGCCTCGCGGCCGGGTCCGTGCGCCGAACGGGGGCGGAAATCCTCGACTTCCGCCCCGCATTTTCCCGGCTTATGCACAAAAGTGTGTTTACCGATTTCTCACAGAAAGGGGGATGACAGCGAATGACTGACCATCGCACCTCGGTTCGCCCGCACTCAGCTTTATTGCTCTTCTGCGTGATCTTACTTGGCGCGTTTGCGTCTGCCATCGCCCAGTATGACGA
>Ga0335082_10005875_pt1 | contig 13424 bp, 16 predicted proteins | sample Lox_Sample_41_FD_206718 | JGI IMG/M metagenome (GOLD analysis project Ga0335082, IMG submission 206718) | Soil microbial communities from Loxahatchee National Wildlife Refuge, Florida, United States - Lox_Sample_4.1 | ecosystem: Environmental > Terrestrial > Soil > Wetlands | place: USA... | reverse complement strand
GCCTCTTGTGGCTGTTAGCTTTTCTGGATACATGCACTTCGCGGGCGCGTTTTTTTTGGAAATTGCGGGCGCCGCGACTCGGAGCGAGACGCGATCAACTCGTTGCCGAGGCCCTGATGATTTCGTTCGAGATGATAATGGGTGACGTACTCACGTAATGCGCGACGCAGCATCCCCTGCCCGATCGGAATCATCTTCGACAGGCACTCCTCTTTTACCGAACGCACGTAGCGTTCGGCGTATGCATTCAAATTGGGCGAACGCGACGGCAGTCGGATCACGTAGACACCCTCCCGCGCAAAGCATCTGCCGAAATTCAGCACAGTATTTTGTGTCTCGATCGACAATCAGATAGCGCTTGTCCACCAGTGGCTCGTCGAACACATCCAGTAGGTTACGACCCATCTGCATCATCCAGCCCGCATCGGACTGAACGGTGATCCCGGCGATGCGCACGCGTCGAGTCGCGAGCTCGATGACAAATAAGATGTAGTGCGTCATGAGCCCCCGCCAGCTCCACACCTCCACGGTGAAGAAGTCTGCCGCAGCCAAGGCCTTCCAATGCGCTCTCAGGAACACTGACCAGGGCATCCATTTGCCTCGCTCGGGGGCGGGCTCGATGCCGTGCGCTTTCAGGATCCCGCGAATCGTCCCGCGGCCAAGCTTGTGACCGAGATTCCGCATCGCCCCCTGGATCCGCGTGTAACCCCAACTCGGGTTCTCGCTGGCCATGCGAACCACCAGCCACACCAGTTCTTCGCGTGTGCGTGGCCGACCCGGCCGGCGTCTTTCAACGAAGGTCCACTTCCGCGCCACTGAGCTCGCGGTGCCAGCGAAGCAGGGTGTCTGGCGTGACAATCGTGCCAAGCTCGCGCAGCCCCTTGCGCCCCACCGCCCTCGCCTTCTCTGCAAGTTGCCGGCGATCGGCGTCGGTGAAGACGATGCGTCGTCCGCCAAGCTGCTGGCGAAGCAGGCGGTTCTCGGCTTTCAGGTACTCGATCACCGCCGTCTGCTGCCGCTGCAGCCAACCGGCGACCAGCATGAGCAAGAACTGAAGTAGAGTCGTCGAAGCCGGCATCGCAGCCCGGATCTTGGCTGCCCGGGCCTTCCCGCGTCAACTATCAAGCCTCAAACACAACGTCCGGAAGCACGGCTGAGTTTCCGAACACTACGCCGTCGCGAGCAGCGCCTTGCGAGCCGTCGACGTCAGCAGGAAGAGCCGTTGCGGTCGATCCGGAAAGGACTGGAAGCCGTACGCGCGGTAGAACTCGGCAGCGCGCTCGTCCTTGGCGTCGACCACGATCGCGAACACCGCGACCGTGTCCCCGACGCCGAGAATGCGCCGGACGGCATCGGCGAGGAGCAGCTCGCCCACACCGCGCCCGCGCGCGCGTTCGTCGCGCGCGAGCCGCCCGATCAATGCGGCCGGGATTGCGTCGTAGCGGGGCAGCTTGCGAGCGAGCTTTTCAGGCAGGTCCTCGATCGCGAGCGTGTACGTGCTCAAGCTGTAGAAGCCGACGACGCCCAGCTCGTCGTCGACGGCCACGAACACGCGCGCGAGGTTGCGCTTCTCATCCTGGCTCGCCCGCCGGCGGAACCAGTCGTCGAGCTCGGGGTTGCCGCACGAGAACGCGCCCCGCTCGTGGCGCCTGCCGAGCGGCTCGATCGCGATCAAGGCGCGTCAGCCGATGAGCTCGCGGTGGCGCTTCAGTGCCGCGATGAGCCGCTTCGTGGGCTCCGGGGGACTGCGCACTGCTGCAAGGAAGGCGTCGCGGTCCGCACCACGCAGCACCATCCGCTCGTGCTCCTCGAGGATCCGGCGAGCGCCCTCGTAGGCGAGATCGCCCGCCGCAAGCCCCGTCACCGACACCGCCCGCTGGATGATCTTCTTCGCTCCCGGCGCAAGGCGCAGCTCCATCCGCTCGGTCTTGAGCTCCCGCTGCGCGCGCGGCCGCTTCCGACGGGTGAGAGTTGTCACGGTGGCTCCTATGCTCAATGTACGGTGTTCTGCCGTGCATTGTAGAACGCGGCGCGTCGGTTCGCAACCGAACAGAGCCTGGCAAGTGCATCGGGCACCTCCACTGCGGAGGTCCACCCACACGGCTGGCCAGCGCTCCCACTGCGGCGCGCACCCCCTTCCGCAACTCGTACCCTTTCGCCCGGAGTGGTGCGAGTTGCCCGTATGCGGGATGCGATCGATCCTATGCGCCGGCCGCGACGGGTACGGCGATGGCTGCTCGACTACATTCGGGGTTCGTGCTCGTGCGCTGACGCGGTGTGCTGCTAGGCGGCCGCGCGTCCTACGTCCGCCGGCGTCACGAAGGCGTCGCAGTGGAAATCGTCTGGTGGTAGCCCGCGCTCCGTTTCGAAGTCGCGCCGTGCGGCGTTGATCATCGCCGGGACGCCGCAGGCATAAACCTCGCGACCTGCGAGCGAGGGAAAATCCTCCATCACCGCCTTGTGGACGAATCCCGTCCGGCCGGTCCAGCCGTCGTCGTCGCCGGGCTCGGACAGCACCGGCACGAAGCGGAAGCCGGGCCGCTCCACCGCCCACCTGGCAGGGAGATCTGCGAGGTAGAGATCCTTCGCTTTCCGCGCGCCCCAGTAGAGCACCATCTCGCGGTCGACGCCGCGCCGGAAGGCGTCCTCGATGATCGATTTGATCGGCGCGAACCCCGTGCCGCTTGCAACGAAGATCGCCGGCCGGCTCGAGGATTCGCGCAGGAAGAAATCGCCATGCGGCAGCTCCACGCGCAGCGCCTTGCCGGGCGCGAGGCCGGGGAGCACCTGCTCGGAGAAGCGTCCGCCGTGGACAACCCTGACGTGCAGGTGGACGCCGTCGCTCTGCTGCGGCGGGTTCGCCATCGAGAACGAGCGGCGCTCGCCATCGTCGAGCACGACCTGCAGATACTGGCCGGCCTTGAACTTCACGCGCGTCCCGGCCGGAAAGCGCAGCTGCAGCACCGCTACGTCGTCGGCGGGCCGCTCGACGCGGTAGACCTTCGCGGTCACGACCTTGCGCGCGTTCGGGTCGATGCGTTCGATCTGGCGCGGGACGATCTCGAGGTCCGAGCATGGCTTCGCCTGGCAGAAGAGCGTGTACCCCGACGTGCGCTCTTCCGCCGACACGCCGTCGAGCGTGCGCGCCACGGCAACCTCGCCTGTCGTCACCCTCCCCTTGCAGCTCCCGCATATCCCGTTGCGGCAGGAATAGGGCATGGCGTAGCCGGCCACCTGCGCGGCGTCGAGGATCGTCGTCTCCGGCGCGCAGGCGAACGCGATCTCCGAACCGGCGACGCGGATGGTGTGGCTCATCGCGCTCTAGAGCGGGATCGCAAGCAGGGTGTCGACGACCGAGCTGTCGCAGACGACGATCCGCTCGCTGAGCCGGAGGCTCCCGTCCGGCTGCACCCGGACCGAGTCGAGGTAGTGCCCGGTGGCGAAGAGATCGCTCCGCCCGTCGCGCATGATCCGAAAGACCGCGAACGGCGTGTCGGCCTTGGCCGTGCCGTCGGCGGCGCCGAGCAGCGTGGGCATCGACACGAGATGGCGGTAGCGCTACCGCTCGTAGATGTTCGCCTCGCGCAACCCGGACACCCGGTCGTGCAGCATGCCGCGCGTGTCGCAGTAGATCACGCCCGCCTCGTAGCCGCGGCGGTGGTTGTCGTCGGTCGTGACGACGTAAAGGCAGGGATCGGTGAAGAACTCCGGCCAGGCCTCGAGCTGGTCGTCGTCCACGCAGCGCGCATAGCACGCGTTCAGCAGGCTGATCTTGAACAGCAGGTCGGTGTCGGTCATGTCACAGCTCCATGTGCCGGCGATACGCCTTCCAGAAGCCGCGCACCGAGGCCTCGGTCGCACGCGTGTCCGTCGAGGCGGTGCCTTCGCCGCCCATCTCGACGATCGCACGCTCGTCCTCCGCCGCCACGACGCCCCGCTGGACGAAGCCGCCGACCGGCGGCATCAGCTCGCCGATATCGAGCCCGAAGTACTCGCACATTCGATATAGCGTATCGACGGTCATCTTCTGACGACCGGATTCGATGTTCGTGACGGAGGTGCGCTTGAGCTCGAGGATGCGTGCGAGGTCTCCCTGGCTCAAGCGGGGTGTCTGGGACTCACGGATCGTACGGACCCGCTTCCCAATCTCGGCGTACAGCCGCTCGGTATCGAGCATCCGGGAGCCAGTTTCGACGCGGTTCGAGAGCTTGCGCGGAATTGCGTCCGTACCCGTGATGATCCACGTAGGAGCGCCGAAACCATGAGCAAGAGCACTCGAAATTCAGGGAAGCACTGGAGCCACCAGGACGAGCAGCAGCTCGCGCATCTCGCGGCGCGAAATACGCCTACCCGCGTGATCGGACTGAAGCTCGGTCGTACCGAGGACGCAGTACGCAGCAAGGCGTCGGAGCTCGAGGTTTCGCTCGCGCCGACGAACCAGTCGCCGTACAACCGGAAATCGTAGGACCGAACGACTATGGCGCAAGTCACCTATCCCTGCTATTGGCAGAAGAAGGACAACAAGGAGCATTGGTACTCGATCCACTACGCGAGGAACGGCGAGGAGATTAGGAGATTGCGCGGAGCAGAGAGAGCTATGTGAACCGCGCTGACTGCTACCACTCCATTACGATTGTGAAGGATCCGCGAACGACCAAGTGTTCTACACCGAATAGGTCTGCAGACCCGTAAGCACCATCTCGCAACACAACGCTTGAAATGGTGCGAGTCGCCCCCATGAGGCAGCGCGGGCTGCGCCAGAGAAGGGGTGGCAACGCGGCGATCGCCGAGTACGGCTAAGTCTCATCCCCGGGCTCTCGACGAACCGCAACCCGTGCTCCGACAGCAGATCAGTCTGCTAACCGTATCACTGTGCGCCCGCGACTTTCGCCGCGGAGCATGCGGGTCATCGCCACGGGTAGCTCGCGTAGCGTGATCACTCGAGCGATCTCGCGCAGATGGCGTGGTCGGTATGGGCCGGCAATCTTCGCCCAGACCGCTTCGCGCAGCGGCATCGGACTATTCGCGTTGACGCCAATCAGGCGCACCCCGCGCAGAATGAAGGGCATGACCGTCGTGTTGAGGTCGGCGCCGCCTGCATTCCCGAAACTGGTGATGACACCTTCCGGCTGCATCGTGCGAATGAGCCAGGCAAGCGTATCGCCGCCGACCGAATCGACCGCGCCCGCCCAGAGGCCCTTCTCAAGCGGTCGCCCGCCCATCTCGACCTCGCCGCGCAGGAGGATCGTGCTCGCCCCCAGGTCGCGCAGATACTGCTGCTCGGTCGCTTTGCCGGTGATCGCCGTCACGCGATAGCCGCGCTGCGCGAGCATGTCGATGGCGACGCTTGCGACACCCCCCGTCGCGCCGGTCACGACGACCGGGCCGCGGCCGGGCGCGAGGCCATTCAGCTCCATGAGGTGCAGCGAGAGTCCGGCCGTGTAGCCCGCCGCTCCGAGAGTGGCCGCTTCCCGCAGGTCCAGCCCCCGCGGCAGCCGCATCACCCAGTCGCCGGGAACCCGCGCGTACTGTGCATGGCCGCCGTCGTGGTCGACGCCGATGCCGAAGCCGTGCACGATCACCTCGTCGCCTTCGCGGAACCGTTCGTCGCGCGAGTCGGCCACCGCGCCAGTGAAATCGATCCCGCCGATGCGCGGAAACGTGCGAACGATCCGGTTGATCCCGGCGGCGGCGAGCGCGTCCTTGTAGTTGATGCTCGAGTACGCGACGCGGATGGTGACTTCACCCGGCGGCAGCTCGTCGACCGTCATGTCGACCAGACGGCCGTCGGGCCGCTCGGTCCCTTCGTAAAGCCGGAATGCGGTGAAGCCCGTCATGCCGCCCTCCGAGCGCCGGCCTTGAAGATGCGCCGCGCGAGCGTCGCGCGGTGGACCTCGGAGGCGCCGTCGTAGATCCGGAACGGGCGGAGCTCGCGCAGGATCAGCGAGACCGGCGTGTCCTCCGACATCCCCAACGCTCCCATGATCTGCGCCGCGCGGTCGGCAACCCGGCAGACCGCTTCCGACACGAACACCTTGGTCATCGACGATTCGTCCCTGACTGATTCGCCCGCATCGAGCTTCGCCGCACAATGCCAGGTCATGAGCCGTGCCGCGTGTAGGTCGATGTGCGAGTCGGCGACCATGGCCTGCACCTGCTGCAGGTCGGCGAGGCGCTGGCCGAAAGACGTGCGCCGCGCCGCATAGTCCTGCGCGATCTCGATCGCGCGCGCCGCGCGGCCGATGAACCGCATGCAGTGCGACAGCCGCGCCGGTTCGAGCCGGATCTGCGCGTACTCGAAGCCCTTGCCGGCCTCGCCCAGAATCGCGTCGTCCGCGACGACGCATTCCTCGAGCGCGATCTCGCCGTGGCCGCCGATCTGGAAGCCGTCGATGCTCGGGATGTTGCGCAGCACGCGGTAGCCCGGATTGTCGGCGTCGACCAGGAACAGCGTGGCGCGCTCGCCGGTGCGCGCCAGCACGATCGCGAACGCCGCACCCACCGCGCCGCTGATGAACCACTTGCGGCCGTTGATCACCCACCGGTCGCCCCGACGCTCGGCGGCCGTGCGCAGCATCCCCGGGTCGGACCCCGCGCCGGGCTCGGGCTCGGTCATCGCGAAGCAGGAGCGCATCTCGCCGCGCGCGACCGGCACGAGGTACTTCGCCTTCTGCGCCGGCGTGCCGTCGTGCAGCAGGTTGATCATGTTCGGCTGATCCGGCGGGGCGCAGTTGAGCGCGCCGGCGCCGAGGAAACTGCGCCCGGCTTCCTCCAGGATCGCAGAGCGGTCGCGCCACGAGAGCGCGAGGCCGCCCAGCTCGGGCGGTAGCTGCGGCGCGTAGATCCCCGCCTCGCGCGCCTTGTCGCGCAGCTCTCCGATCGTCGCGTCGAGGGCCGCCACATCGTGCGCGAGCTCGGGCCGCTCGCGCGGGATCGCCTCCTCTTCGACGAACCGCCGCACGCGTTCGCGCAGGCGCGGGAGACGCTCGCTGTAGCCGAACAGGTTCGCGCTCATCGGGTCAACTCCGGGGCTTGATCAGCGCGTCGCCCGCCTTGACGCCCTGTCCGGCCGGGAGCACGAAGAGCGGGTTGACGTCGAGTTCGGCCACCGCGCCGCGAAGATCGACGGCGAGCGCGGAGAGCCGCATGACCGCGTCGGCCAGCGCCTCGACGTCCGCTTTCGGCCGGCCGCGCGCACCGTCGAGCACCTTGAAGGCGCGGATCTCGCGGATCATCTCGAGCGCCTCGCTCCGCGTCACCGGCGCCAGGCGGAAGGTGACGTCCTTGAACACCTCGGCGAAGATGCCGCCCAGGCCGAACATGATCGCCGGGCCGAAGAGCGGATCGTTGTTCACGCCGAGAATGACCTCCGTCCCGCCGGTGACCATCTCCTGCACCAGCACGCCGTCGACACGGGCGTCCGGCGCGTGGCGCTTCGCGTTGGCGACGATCTCGTCGAAAGCGGCCCCCACCGCGTCGCGGTCGGCGACGCCGATGCGAACCCCGCCGGCCTCGGTCTTGTGCGGGATGTCGGCGGACTGGATCTTGAGGGCGACCGGGAAGCCGATCTCCGCGGCCGCCCGGACCGCCTCGTCCCGGGTCGCCGCGAGCGTCTCGCGGGTCACCGGGATGCCGTAGGCGGCGAGGACGCGCTTCGCTTCGAACTCGGCCAGGTCCTGTGCGCGGCCACGGATCGCGGCGCGCTGCTCCGGACGCTCGATCGTGAGCACCGACTCCACCTCGATCTCGGTCAGGCGGCGACGCGCCCGGGCGAACTGCCACAGCGCGTCGAACCCGCGCGCGCATCGCACCGGCGTGTCGTAGCGCGGGACGCCGGCCTCGGCGAGGATCGCATACGCCTCGCGGGCCGACGCCTCGGGGGCGTTCCATGCGACGAGGATCGGCACGTCGGTCTCCCGGCGCAGGGCCGCGACCTCGCGCGCGAGCGTCGCGCCGACCGCGCCGCCGACCGCCGCGAGCGGCAGTCCGATCATGTCGACGTTCGGATCCGCGGCGATCAACCGCAGCGCCTCGCGGAACATGGCCGGATCGTCCAGGATGCCGGCCGTGACGTCGATCGGATTGTTCAACGCTGCGAACGCAGGCACGATCGCGCGCAATTTCTCCACCGTCGCGGGAGCGAGCGCCGGCAGATCCAGGCCGGAGTCGGTGCAGCGGTCGGCCATGAGGATTCCGGCGCCGCCGGAGATCGTGACGACCGCGACCCGGTTGCCGCGCGGCAGCCGCTTGGCGAGCAGCGCGTGCGCGCAGTCGGCGAGATCGGTGACGTCGGACACCTCGATCGCGCCGGCCTGGCGGAACGCCGCCCGGTAGAGTGCCGGCGCGCCGCCCAGGTTGGCGGTGTGGGACGCGGCGGCCTTCGCGCCGGCCGCGGAGTTGCCGACCTTCCACACCAGCACCGGCTTTCCGGCCGCGAGCGCCTTGCGTCCGAGGCCGACGAACCGGCTCGCGTCCTTGAATCCCTCGACGTACGCGGCGATGATCTCCGTACCGGGGTCGCCGATGAAGTAGTCCAGGAGGTCGAGGGTGGTCGTGCACGACTCGTTGCCGGTCGAGAGATAGTTGCGGAAGCCGAGCCCCGCCTGCTCGGCGAGCATCAACACCGCGTTGCCGAAGGCGCCGCTCTGCGAGGTGAGGCTGACCGCGCCCTTGCGGTAGGTGAGCCCGAAGGGCGCGCCGAAGCCGAGGTACACGTCGTCGGCGATGTTCATCATGCCCTGGCAGTTCGGCCCGATGACGCCGATGCCGTAGCGATCGGCGAGCGAGACGATCTCGGCCTGCGCCTGCTCGCCGTCCTTGCCGATCTCCGCGAAGCCCGAGGTAAGCACCACCGCGAACGGCACGCCCTTCTCGCCGCACTGCCGGAGCACGTCGGGCACGCGCTTCGCGGCGACCGCGATCAGCGCGACGTCGGGCGCGGACGGCAGCGACGCGATATCCGGATGGCAGGCAAGCCCGCGGATCTCGCGGTACTTCGGGTTGACCGGGTAGATCGTGCCGGCGTACCCCTGCTGGCGCAGGAACTTCAGTGGCTGACCGCTAATCGAGGTTTCGTCGGCCGAGGCGCCGACCACGGCGACAGCCTCGGGACGGAACAGGCGGCGGAAATCCCTGGCGGGACTCACTGCGGGGACGGGTGCGTTCATGGCTCGCTCCTCAGTCGGGCTTGATGCCGGCGGCCTTGATGACCTTCGACCACTTTGCGATATCGGCGCGGATAAAGGCGTCAAGCTCGGCCGGCGTTCCGCCACCGGGGATGAGGCCCATCTTCTCGTACTGCTCCTTGACCTCCGGCAGCGTCAGGATCCGGTTGATCTCGCGGTTCAAGCGCTCCACAACAGCCTTCGGCGTTCCGGCCGGGGCAAGCACGGAGAACCAGGCGTACGCCTCGAAGCCCGGAAAGCCCGATTCCGCGAGCGTCGGCACATCGGGCGTCTGAGGAAGGCGCTTGAGCGTCGTCACGGCAAGCATGCGGATCTTCCCGCCCTTCAAGTGAGGTTGAAAGACGTTGTAGGTCTCGAAACTCCCCTGGATGTCGCCGCTCAGCAGCGCGGTCATCGACAGCGCGCTGCCCTTGAACGGCACGTGGACGATGTCGACACCGGCCTCCTGCTTGAACAGTTCGAGTGCGAGATGCAAGGCGCTCCCGTTGCCGGCCGATCCGAAATTGAGCTTCCCGGGGTTCGCCTTGGCGTACGCGACGAGCTCTTTGACCGAGCGCGCCGGCACTGAGTCGTTGACGATCAGATACGTCGGCACGGTGGCAGCGAGCACGACGGGCGTGAAGTCCTTCAGCGTGTCATAGGGCAGCTTCGCAAACAGCGAGGGGTTCGTGCCGTGCGTCGCCGCGGCGAGCAGCAGCGTGTATCCGTCGGGCGGAGCCTTCGCGACGTATTGCGTGCCAAGCTGGGTGGCGGCACCGGGCTTGTTTTCGACGATCACCTGCTGGCCGAGCGCCTCGCCGAGCTTTCGCGCGATGATGCGTGCCGTCAGGTCGTTCGAGCCGCCGGGTGCGTAGGGGGACACCAGGCGCACGACCTTGTCCGGATAGGTCTGCGCGATCGCGCCGGCGCTCGCCGCGGCGAGCGATGCCGCCGCCAGGGCAGATATGAGGCTTTTCAGCTGCATGGTGGTCTCCTCTGGTCGAATCGTTCAGTGCGCGGCAGCACGCAGGAGGTGCTTCGCGATGTTGAGCTGGTGGATCTGGCTGGTGCCTTCGTAGAGCCGGAAGAGACGCACGTCTCGATAGAAGCGGGGCACCGGGCCGCCGATGTCCTCGCAGTAGCCGGCGCCGCCGAAGATCTGCACCACGCGGTCAGCGACGCGGCCGCACATCTCGGAGGCGAAGTACTTGCACATCGACACGTCCATCGTCACGTCCTCGCCCCGGTCGCGCTTGCGCGCGGTCTCGAGGATGAGCGCGCGCGCCGCCTCGATCTCGACCTTGCAGTCGGCGAGCATCGCCTGCACCAGCTGGAATTCGCCGATCGGCTGGCCGAACTGCTTGCGGGTCGTCGCATGGCGCAGCGCCTCGTCGAGCAGGCGGATCGCGGGACCGGTGCATAGCGCGGCGAGGTTGATGCGCTGCTTGTTGAGTGCGCGCATCAACGATCTGAAACCCTGGCCCTCGACACCGCCAAGCAGGGCATTCGCCGAAACGCGGCAATTGGTGAGGCGCACCTCGGACACGGGCGAGCCTTCCTGGCCCATCTTGCGATGCTGCGGTGCGACTTCGAGGCCGGGGGTGCCGCGCTCGACCAGGAACGCCGACAGGCCGCTCGCGCTGCGGTCCGCGGTGTCGGAGCGCGCGATGACCGTGAAGACGTCCGCGATCGGCGCGTTGGTGATGTACCGCTTCGTGCCGTTCAGCACCCAGCCGTCGGCCTGCCGGGCGGCGGTCGTCGTCATGCTGATGACGTCAGAGCCCGCCTCGGGTTCGGTCACCGCGAGGCAGCTCGTGAGCTCGCCCGATGCGAACCGCGGAAGGTACTTGCGCTTCTGCTCGGGCGTTCCGTCCTGGACGAGCGCCTCGGCGCCGATCCCGGTGTTCGTCCCGACACGTGCCCGATACGCGACCGCGCAACGTGCGAGCTCGATGTTCGCGAGCGCGAGCTCCTCGGTGGTGAGCCCCGCACCGCCGTGCTCCTCGGGAATGCTCCAGCCGAAGAAGCCGAGGCGGCGCATCTCGGCGACGATCTCCTCGGGTACCGCGTCCTCCGCCGAGACGCGTGCTTCGTTGGGGATGGCGGTCTCGCGCACGAACCGGCGTACGGTCTCGAGCAGCGCGTCCAGTCTTGCGGAGTCTCTGATCATGGTCTGGTCCTTTCAGCGCAGTCCGATGGCGCCCTCGATTGAGCGCACCATGGCAACTAGGCGTGGTCCTACTTCGGTTTCGAGCTGGCGTTTCTTGAGCTGGAACGCCGGGGTCGAGCAGTTGAACGCGAGCGTCTCCTCGCCGGGCCGCCGGCGCATCGGCACCGCGACCGCCCACGTCCCCTCCTCGATGTCGCCGTGGGAAACGCAGAAGCCGCGTGCGCGGAACTCGCGCTCGCTTTGCTCCACGGCGGCGCGGCAGGTTCGCCAGGCTTCAGGTGTCTCGTGACGGATCTCGCGCAGCGCGTGCTCGCGCTCAGCTTCGGTCGCGGCCGCGAGCCACGCCCGGCCCATCGCGCTCTGCACGATCGGCAGCGACGACCCGATGTCGGGCCGCCGCGGGAGCGCCTCGTTCGCGCGGCACGTCTCGACGTAGACCATGTTGGTACGATCGCGCAGGCCCGCGCTCACCGAACCGTTGACCTGGTCGGCGAGCTCCTTCATGAACGGTCGCGCGACTTGACGGATCCGCATGTTCCCGAGCAGCGGGTAACCGATCGAGAGAACGCCCGAGGCGAGCTCGTACTTGCCGAGGTCACCGTTGCGGCGCAGGTAGCCGAGCTCGATGAGGGTATGCGTCAGCCGGGACACGGTCGCCTTGGGGAAGCCGGTGCGCTGCGCGATCTCCTTGTTGCCGAGCAGCGGCTCCCCGACCCGGAAGCAGCGCAAGACTTCGAGACCGCGGGCGAGCGTGTTGGCGAACTGCCGGTCCTTTGCGGTCATGTCGATCTCTCCTCCGGATGGCGATGCTGCGCGGGGGGCGGCGAGCGGTAGGGGACGCGCGTTCATATGCGCCGGACGATACGCGCCGCCGTCAACATAGCGGAAGAAAGTTTCGCATAGCGGAACAGGACGCGAGAGCAAACCGGCCACGCGGCTTCGTGAGCTCCAATAAGGTCCTCGCGCCGCGACACCCTCTCACCGCTCGCCGCGAGCGCGGGCAGCCTGCGGGCCGACGTCAGGCAGCGCAGCGGCGGCCTGAAAGGACTCGCACCCTTTCACCCGGAGTGGTGCGAGTTCTCTCTATGAAGCCGTGAGCGGGACGCCGAGGAACGGCGCTTCGCTGGGCGGCCTCTGAGGCCCCCTCGAGCACCCGATCCGGGCACCCTCGCCTCGCCCGCGGCGGGGGTTGAAGAACAAGGCTCGTCCGGTACGTTGCCATCATGGCAACGAACGGACGACTGCGCGACTACCTCACGAGGGCCGAGGTCCGCGCCCTCCTTCGCGCAGCGAAGTCGAGCGGGCGCTACGCCACTCGGAACCACGCGATGATCCTCCTCGCCTATAGGCACGGTTTCAGGGCCTCGGAGCTGGTCGAGCTCCGTGTATCGGACGTCGACCTCACCGCCGGGACGATTCACTGCCGGCCGGCGACGCAAGGGCTCGAAGTACGAGCGTCCATCCGATGAAGCAGGACGAGATCCGGGCGATCGAGCGGGTGCTCCGCGATCGCGAGGTCGACGCGAGGGACTACCTCTTCGCTTCAGAGCGCGGTGCGAAACTCACGCGGAACGGCTTCTGGCGGATCGTGTCGGAGGCGGGGAAGCGCGCCGGATTACCGATGAACGTGTATAGCCACCAGCTCAGGCACGCGTGTGGCTATTACTTGGCGAACAAGGGGTGTGATTTGAGGTTGATACAGGAGTACCTCGGTCACGTCCAGATTCAGAATACGGTCAGGTACACAGCGCTGAATGCGACGAGGTTTGAGGGGCTTTGGTGATTGTTCGTCGCACGTGCCCGACCCCACCTGGTTCGTAGGCGGTTGAGGAGGATTTTCGAGGCTTGCTAATCAGCCACTTGCAGCGCTTGCCAGTCTCGAAACCAATCTATCCCAGTCACAGTTTGGTCACACCCAATCTGAGTTGGTCACAAACGGGTCACAGCTCGTGATCCGGTCGCTAACGGCCGGATCCGACCCGTTCCTGCCGGTGGCGGTTTTCAGATCGGATGACTGGTTGCCCCGGTGAGCAGCCGTTCGTTTAGGCAGCGGCTAATTCAACATGTCAGCGAGAGCGAAGGTTCGGAGG
>Ga0335082_10005874_pt1 | contig 13424 bp, 9 predicted proteins | sample Lox_Sample_41_FD_206718 | JGI IMG/M metagenome (GOLD analysis project Ga0335082, IMG submission 206718) | Soil microbial communities from Loxahatchee National Wildlife Refuge, Florida, United States - Lox_Sample_4.1 | ecosystem: Environmental > Terrestrial > Soil > Wetlands | place: USA: Florida... | reverse complement strand
CGAGACACGGCAAATGATGCGCATTGATATTCAATCCTCGAATCACGTAGTGACCCTTTTCTGCTCTGGGCGGCTGGTCTATGGCGTTGAGGCGGAAATGCTCCGCACGATGGTGCAGTCCCGGCCGGAAGCGACTATACAAATCAACCTGTCAGGAGTGAATGCCATTGACGCCTCCGGCCTCGGCCTGCTCGTCGAGTTGCACAGTTGGGCCGCAGCCACCCGCCGCACACTTACGTTGATGGACCTTTCCGAATCGGTGTGGCGAATGGTCATCCTAACGAAGCTGTGTGCAGCGCTGGACATTTCCTATTCCGATGTACCCATACTCCGCGCAGACGAGGGTCTTGACCGCGAAGAAATGATCGCCTGACTCGGCGGTCGCGCTGCCACCGCAGGACGATGCGTGTCGATCCAGTACGCCCAGGCGAACACTGCGAGAGACGCAATATTGCCGAGAGCCACCACGCGAATATTGGGCGGCGGTGGTCCGCCCACACTCGCAATCCAGATTCCCGTCAACAGCACGATCGCCGGCCAGAATCCGTAGCTCCCAAGGCGATCACGTGGCTTTGTGGCGCGCAGATAAATCACCAATCCGAGCAGCCAGATTCCGCCCTCGACCACAAGCGTAAGCGGTATGGAGTTCCATACTCCGGCCCCGTACCGGCCCATCAGTCTCGGCGCCAGCGGCATGTCAGGCCGATGGCTTAGCCAGTCGAGCACCCAATGGCTCACGACCGCAAGTCCCAGGACGCAGGCTCCGCGGGTGTATCGTCGCACCAGCCAATTGCCAAGGGCGAACAGCGCTCCCCACACGACGTCCATTAGCAGACTGTGACTGATGGGAAAGTCGTACAAATCGAGCGGGCTCGCGGCAGTGATTCCCGGCACGATGCGCGCATGCTCAACTCCCGTCAGAAGCAATAGCGACCACAGCACATCCGGCAGTTGAGCAGCGACGAACAACGTGCCCAGGGAAGTCCTGGTCGCGAATCGCTTCCCCGCCAGTCCCACTGCCAGATGCCCTACAAACATGACTCGCGCCCACGCATAGCTGCTATTGCATCTTCCCCGGCGTAGCGAGCGCGGCCTGCTGGCTCTTATCACCGACGATGAAGGCGTTTACTCTCAGTCCCACCGGCAGTTCGATGCCCTTGTCGAGTTCCACCAGCGTCTCGAGAATTTTGTTGTCCACGCGCTCGGTCGGCTCATCGGTGCGCACATTCTTGCGACCCAATTCCTCTCCAATCCTGACGACGTGCCCCGTGAAGCGCTGGCTCCCGTAGGCATCCGCCGTCACGTAAGCGGCTTGGCCCAGCGTCAGCTTGCTCACGTCGGCCTCGTCCACGTCCACTCGCACCCGCAATGCCCGCTTGTCGCCCACGGTAAAGATCGGATCGGGGTTGGACGCCGAGTTGGAAACGCTTTCCCCGGCACGATGGAACTTGCGCAATACCGTCCCGTCGATCGGCGCGCGAATAAAAGTCTTTTCGAATACGGCGCGGGATTCTTCCAACCGCGCCCGCGCTAGTTGCAGTCCTGCCTCGGCCATCGCACGGTCTTCCTCGCGCGCGTCTGCGGCCACCAGATCGTGATGATGCGACATCTCTTCGTAACGCGCCTTGGCCACCTCGTACTCCTTCACGTAGCGGTCCGCCTCTTCGCGCGAGATGACCCCGGCCGCAAACAACTTCTTCCGCCGCTCCATTTCGGCTTGCGCGTTGTTCATCACTGCGCGCGCTTCTTCCACGCTGGAGAGTGCCTCGCGCCGCTCCTGCATGCGCGCGCCGTTGATCACCTTGCGCAACTCGGCTTCCTTTTGCAGCACTTCGGCCGCGGCGGATTCCACTTGCGCGCGATAGTCGCTGTTTTCAAGTTCGGCCAAAACCTGTCCGCGCCGCACGTAGTCGCCCTCTTCGACCAGGATCGTCTTCAGCTTGCCGTTCAGCTCCGACGCCAGCTTGATGTCCTCCGAGCCCGGCTCGACCCGACCCGCTGCGGCGATCAGGAACTCCACCGGAGCTACGCTCTTGCTGGCTTGTGATTGCTTCGCCGCAGTCGTACGTCCCCAGATCACGGTTGCCGTCAACGCTCCCAGAACCACGATTCCGGAAATGGTCAGAATTCTCGACTTCATATTCACTCCGCTTCTAAGCGTCATTTTTTTGCTTGCGTCTTCCGCCGTCCCATGTGCTCCGTGTCTTGAGCGGCCGCGGCTTCAGCCGTTCCATGTGCTCCGTGTTTTGAAGGGCCGCGGCTTCCGCCGTTCCATGTGCTCCGTGTTTTGAAGGGGCACGGCTTTAGCCGTGCCGTTAACTCCCTTTTCAATCTTTCCCGAGCGGGCTTTAGCCCGCGAGGGATTCCGGAACCATTACGCCGCGACCTCGGCGGCCACTTCCACAATCCTTCCGTCTTCCATCTGTACGATCCGATCGCCAAATTCGAGCACGCGGCTGTCATGCGTCACCACGACTACCCCGCGCCCATTCTTGTGCGCCAGGTCGCGCATCATCTCCATCACGTTGCGCCCGGAGTGCGAATCCAGCGCCGCAGTCGGCTCGTCAGCCAGGATCACGCTGGGCGAGCCGGACAACGCGCGCGCAATCGCCACCCGCTGTTTCTGTCCGCCGCTCAGGTCGGACGGGAAGGCGTCGTACTTTGCGGCCAGCCCAACCTGCTCCAGCAGCCGGCGCGATTCGTCTTTGGCCTTCGCGCCCCGTATGCCCTTCAGGTCCAGCGCCAGTTCCACATTCTCCCCAACCGTCAAGGTCGGAAATAGGTTGAAGCCCTGGAAGATGAATCCGATGTTCTTCAGCCGAACGCCCGGCAACTCGCGCTCGTCAAGGTTGGCCACCTCCCTGCCCGCGATCTTTACGCTTCCCGAAGTCGCCCGCAGGATGCACCCCATGATCGACAGCAGTGTCGTCTTGCCGCTACCCGACGGCCCCATCAGCAACACCACTTCGCCCTGCTCTACGTCAAAGTCCACTCCATGCAGAACCGGTACCTGGTTGCTTCCGTCCACGAAGACCTTCGTCACGTCGCGCACTGAGATTGCCGGATTCATTCGCCGCTCCTATCCTCGAAACACCATCGCGGGATCGAGGCTGGTTACTTTGTTGATCGAGACGACCGCCGCGGTCACGCACATCAGCAGGGTCAGAAAGAAGATGCCCACCGCCATTGGCAGCGGCAGCAGAATCGCCGCCCCGCCCGTCTGGCTCGCCCGCACCACGAAGAAGCTCACGAACATCGCCAGCCCGTATCCCACTACGGCAGCGATACCTGCTTGCGTGATGATCACCTTGTAGATGTAGGAATTCGGCGCGCCCATCGCCTTCAGCGTTCCGTACTCGCGGATGTGGTCCATGGTTGTGGCGTAAATCGTCTGCGCCACCACAACCACACCGACCACCAGCCCTAAAAGAGCGGCGATGAGCACAGCCACTCCCGCGCCCGTGGTGAACATCCAGTAGATCCGCGTCATGCTGCTGAACTTGGCCGCAGTCAACACATCCACATCGCGCAGGCGCGAATTGAGGCTCTGCTGAAGCGCCTTTAGGTCAGCGTCCGGTACCGCCCGCACCAGAATGAACAGCGTCTGGTCTTCCTGCAGCCGGGCATAGCCCTGCGCGTTCTTGAACGAAGTGAACACATACGGCGTGGTTGTGAAGGCGCGAATTCCGCGGGTGAAGCCCACCACCCTTGCGCGGCGGCCGTCGATCTCGAAAACCTCGCCCATTCGCGTCACGCCCAGCTTCTTGGCGTAGAGCTCATCCACCATCACCGCATCCGGCGTCTTGAGGTCGTTGACGTCGCCTTGCACCACGTTCCACGGCCCTCCCACACCGGTATAGGGATTGAAGCCCACCACCTGTACCGACTGCTCGCTGCCGTTGGGCGTCTTCCATTGCGCGAAGCGAACGATGTATCTCTCAGCCGACGCCACCCCCGGCGTCGCCAGCACCTGATAGAGCTTGCGTTCGGAGAACGCCGCCCCCTGCTCGATATACGGCGTGTGCTGCGACACGATCCACAGGTCCACGTTGGACTTGTCGATGATGCTGGACGTGGTCACCGTGAACCCCAGAAACAGCCCCATCTCCACCACGATCAGCACCACCGCGAAGACGATGCCGGTCAGCGTTACCGCCAGCCGCACCTTGTCATGCATCAGGTTTCGTTGTGCCAGGGGAGGCATGTCACTTGCCCCTCAGTAGACCGTGCAACTGGCTGTCAATCATCAGCTCGGCCCGTTTCTTCAGCGAGCGCCACGGCACCCAGGGGTCTTCGCTCTTGGCAATTTGCAGCGAAATCACGCCGTGTACGCCCGCCCACAGCGTTTGCGCAACCAGGTTGGGGTCGGTCAGCTCCTCCCGAAAAACGCCGGCTTGCATGATTTCCGCCACCGTCGCTCTCAGGAACTCATAGGCGTCTTCCTCAGGATTGCCTTTGCCCGCCAGCTCCAGCTCCAGCTCCGGCTCCAGGATGGGCGGATGCGGCGTCATGAACATGGTGCGGTAGTGGTTGGGATTCTTGTGGCCAAACTCGACGTAGGCAAGACCGATCTTCCTCAGGCGCTCCACCGGATCGGCTATCTGCGCCAGAACAATCAGCGATTGCGCCAGCCGGCGAAAATCCTCATGGCAAATCTCGAGGAAGAGCTGGTCCTTATCGGCGAAATACACATAGATGGCCGTCGGCGAGTACTCGATCTTGTCGGCGATCTTGCGCATCGAGACGCCGTCATAGCCCTCCGCCATGAACAGCTCCCGCGCCGCCTCGAGAATCTTTTCCCTGGTCTCGACCTTTTCCCGCTCCCGCCGCTCTTTCACTCCCATAACACCATTCCTTTACTTAACAGCGGTCACTTAACACCGTTAACTTACCGCACTGCGTTATCCGTGTCAAGTGGTTTCTTGTGAATTTTTTGAGAATGGGACGAGATGCTGGCCGGTTTTCACCACAAGCCAAAAATGCGGGACGTGCGGGCTCCCGGTTCAAAGATCCGGGCGCCGAGGCCACGGCCAGGGGCCGAATAGACGAAAAATCACCGGCGGATCCCCCACCCTTTTCGCCCGCATTGCCAACAACGGTGGGAAGCTGATTGCTTACCGCTACTTCACGGGGACACTCGTCGGGGCCAAGCTCCATCCGCGTAGGTTCACCTGCGGTCGCCCCTTCCCTGCCGACGCCGGGTACTCAATCTCTACCTCGCGCGTCTCTCCCGGCAGCAGCGAAACGTAGTTGTTGCTGTAATACGCCGGCAGGATACGCGTGCCGTCCGAAGCATTCACCAGCGTCAGCTTGTTTTCCAGGGCCACCGCGGCTCCCGCATTCTGCAGCCGGACGTGCACATGCCCCGTATCCCCGTTCCGCGTCCAGGTCGCTGAAGTGGTCAGCGTGGCCGTTGGCAGCCGCGTCAGTTGCCGGTACGAAGCGCTGGTCGCTCCCAGCCAATAAAGATTGTCGGAGAGCAGTTGTCCGCCTGCATCGCGCAACTCCAGCTTCACCAGAATCACGTTGGTCGTCATCAGCGGCGCCAGCTCGAGTTTGAAGCCCGGCGTCACCGCATTCGCCGCCGCATCTTTCTTTTCTGAGTGCTGCAGCAGCGCCTTGTTATCCAGCGAATAGACATTTGCCGTTATCGTTACACCAGCCTGCGGAGCGGTCGTGGTGTTCACCACATCGACGTTGAAGTCCGACAAATCCAGCTGCACGTGCACCGGCTCGCACCCCTTCTTCACCCCGTAGAACGACGCCTGCGTGTCATAGTCGGCGCTGATGATCTGCCACATGTTGCTCGGCCATGCGGGCTGCGTCATCCATAGCATGCGGCCGCTGTTCGGGGCCCACAGGTGCGCGTTCATGCCCTCGAAGATCGCGCGGTGCGTCACGTACTGTAGCATTTGCGCCTTGCGTTCGAAGTCGGCCAGGCTGGTGCCCGCGCCGAACTCCGTCTCGATCTCCTTCATGAACGGCTCGATCTCGCCGTTCCCGCTCTGGTGCCAGTCGTGGTAGGCCCACGCGTCGCCGATCGGCCACTGATCGTCCTTCGGAATCCACGCCTCGAACGACTCCAGCGTGGACAGCGACACCGTCCCAGTCTCCACAGAGAAGCCGTGATTCCAGAAGGTGTAGTACAGCTTCGGGTCTTGATACTTATAAGGTCCGCTCTGCTGCAGGTTCACCTGGTTGGAACTCGGCGAGTAGTAGCGCGTACCGTCGTACTTGTTGATGACCTCGATCAGCCTTGCGTTGAGGATGGGCGACGGCACACCTTCATTGCGCCCGCACCACATCACGATCGAAGGATGATTGCGGAAGCGAAGGATGGTGTCGCGGGCGTTGTCGAGGAAGAGCGGAATGTCCAGCGGCTCCACGTTATACTCCTGCGTCGACGCCCAGAAATCGTTCCACACCATCATTCCGTACTCATCGGCGAGGTCGTAGAACGTCTCCTCCGTGTTCTGCCCGACCCAGTTGCGGATGATGTTCACGTTGGAGTCGCGATGCAGCCGGAAGTACGGCTCCAGCTTCTCGCGCGAGACCCGCTTGCGCGAGTCATCCATGCCCCAGTTGCCGCCGCGCGCGGCGATGCGCACGCCGTTCACTTCGATCACCAGGTACGGCGCCGCCCGCGTGTCGTCCACCTTGGTCACTGCAGGGGACGATTCGCCTGCAGTTGTCAACGACGCCACCCACGAATACCAGTAGTCCTTCCACTCTTTGGGAAACTCCGCCGGAAACGGATCCGCTGCCGGAATTTGCCGCATGCCATCGTGCGTGACATCGACTACCTGTTCGCCGCGGGCGCGCGCCGCCGTGGGCGAGACCTCCACCCGCCGCAGATCGCCCTTGCTGTCCAGCAGGCTCAGCTCGTAGGTCACTTCGCGCACGCCAAAGCGCACCTCCTTCGCGTCACTCGCCCTTCCGCCTTCACTGAACTCCACCTTCGCTGTGTAGAGCTCCGGCCTGCCATAGCCATTCGGCCACCACAGCCGGGGATGCTGCAGCGTCAATTGCGCAAACTCCGCCGGAGCCAGCTTCGCCTCGCTCTTCCCCGGCGGCACCGTTACTTCTTTGTTAACCGTGATGTTCTCAATTGCCGCTCGCAGGGTTCCTTTCACCGGCTTCTCGGATGCATTCTCCAGCGGCACGCTGATCTCGAGGTCCGCCTGGTTGGTGTCGGGCAGCGGCAGTTTCGTCACCACCTGCACATCGCCGATCTTCACCAAGCCCGTCGCCTTCAGCGTCACCGGCTGCCAAATCCCGGTGTCGCGGTCGCGAATCGCCGGAATCCAGTCCCAACCCTCCGTCGCCACGAACGTCGGCCCGTCCAGGCACATCATGCCGCCGTTCTCCCCCGGCCCGCCCAGTATCGACTGTTCATGCGGAATCCCCGGATGCGGCGGAGGCGACACCCGTACCAGCAGCACATTCGCCTGTCCCGGCTTCAGCACGTCCGTCACGTCGAAGATGCCGCGGATAAACGCGCCCTTGACGTTGCCCAGCGCTTTCCCGTTCAGCCACACTTCCGCCGCGTAGTTGATGCCTTCAAAGGTCAGCGTGAATTGTCGTGCTGCGCTCTTCGGCGCCTTGAATTCGTTGCGGTACCAGTAGCCCTGTTTGTTGAGGCTCTCGGGAATGGTGAGGTTGTTCAGGCCGTAATCCGGGTCGGGATAAATCCCGCGATCGATCATTGTCGTCAGCGCCGTGCCCGGCACCGTTGCCACCAGCCAATCCTTTGTGTCGAACCCGGACTTCGCCATCTCCGCCGCGCTCGCCTTCACCGCTGGAGCCGCGGCCATGCGCCATCCCCCGGCCAGCGTCCACTGATTGTCGCCGTCGGCCACAACGTCCGGGCCTTTCGGCAGCGGCTTGGCCACCGGCGCAGGATACGGTGCGCGGCTCCTGGGCCAGGTTGCGGGATCCTGCGGCGCGCGATAGCCCGCCTGCCCCCGCGTCTGCACCGGCCACGGCTTCGACCCGTCTTCATACTCCAGCAGCGCAAACTGTGGGGGATTGCCCGCTAGTTGCTTGATTCTGTCCGCACTCAGCGCCTCGCGAACGATGGTGAAGCCCGCCACCTTCCCGCCGAAGTGCTGTCCCTGAAACGTCGACACGCCCGAGATCGCCGTTGGCACCGGCGGCGCAATCTGCAGGACCGGGGCCACGCGTCCCAGCGCCAGCACTCCCTGCCCCGCTGGCGCGCCATCGCTGTACAGTCGAAACACTGACTGCCCATCGAACGTCGCCGCCACAAACTGCCACTTATCCGGCGTGATCGTCGCCGCCGCGCTGAAGCTGTTCTCCGGCCCCGACCACATCATTAGCTTGCCGGGCTCCAGCCCGAGGAAGCGCGCATATTCCGCTGTCGTTTCTCCGTATCCCGCCACCAGCGTTGCAGCCGTTACCGCCGAATCCGTCCGCACCCACGCGTACATCGTCCACGGCGAATCCGCCCGCAGCACCGTGTCTTTCGCGACCATGTTCTTGTGCACGCCGTCGCCGCCCTGCAGAATCGCTGCGTTGTACGGCCCATACACCGGCGGATCGTTGGTGGGCACAATCTGAGCGCTCAGGCCTACTGCCAGGCACAGCGAAGAAAAGATGACAGACGCAAACCAGCGGAAAGGAAACAGACCGGAACGATTCATGGGCTACCTGGCAGGCGTCCGCTCCAGAAGCCGAACATCATTCCTCGAAGCGTCGCTACAGTATCGATTTTTCAAATGCAAATGATACAGGACGGCAAACCTAGCTTGCTCCGCCGCATGCACCCGAATCCCTGGCGACGAAGGACAGCAGCTTACCGCTCATTGCTGGCCGCTGCTCGCTACTTGTTTCCGAACGTGATGCTCAGCCCCGAGCTGGTGCCGTAGTCGCTGCCGGAAAACGTCGGCGGAGGCTGGTTGTCCCAACTGCCATAGAAGGAGACATTCCACGACAAACTTCCCGAGAGCTTGATGTAGTAGGTCGCGTTCAGGTTGGTGTACAGCCGGCCAGGCTGCGTGATGGCCGGCAAAAGGGTAATGGTCGTATCGAGTGTCGTCTTGTTGAAATGAAACAGTCTCGCTCCCGCGCCCACGTATCCGGCAAACACCTCTTGCGGGTTCGATACGTCGAGATTCGGCGCGTACTGTGTTCGCTGCCAGCCAAAACCGCCCATCACATAGATTTTGGTGCGGTTCGAGTTGGAGAGCAGGCGTCCGATGCCTCCGCCCAGACCGGTCTGCAAATCGATGTTCTGCTCCGAGCTTTGCAGGAAGGCAGCGGTACCCGCATAGAACCAGTTATTCCAGCGCAACAGCCGCTGTCCGGTCAGGTTGACCTGATTGCGCGTGGTGGCGGACACGCCAGTACTGGTCGAGAGGTTTGAGTTGTACGACAGACCCGCCGACCATCTCTCCCGCGGATAGGTGATATCCGAGCTCAGGTTGTACTGCGTCGACTGGTTGCCCTTGGTGTAGGAGATGCCGCTATTGATTTCGCCGTTGAATCGCCGCCAGAAGCTCTCCGATGTCTGGTCCATCTCCACCACCTGGGGCCGCTCCACTTGGGTCTGCTTGCTCGATGACTCCACGACCGCGATCGTCATCGGCCTGTCCTTGGCCGACTCCGCGGTGGAGAGCGTGCCGGTATAGACGTTGCCCGCTTCCGTCTTGACCAGGAAGAGCTGTTTGCTCTCAATGTGGTCCACCTTCGACCATTGCACCTGACTGGTGCCAAGAATGTAATTCATGCTGATGTAGAGAACACCCTGGTTCAGCCCCTTGATCTCGCCGGTTAGGTGGTCGCCATTCTTCATGACAATGACGTCGGTACTTTCGCGCGCAAAGAGCGGCGCCGTCAATAACAGCAGCAGGAGAAACCTGGTTCCAAGCTTCATTATGGGGCTGCCTCGATCGGGTATCCCACACTCCGCCGTCCATGATGAGCAAGAGGTTTCCGGCGGTTGCAGTGTGTGCGAACATCCTAATGTATGCGCCGACTCGTCGACCGCCGAAAATTGTGCTTGGGGTTGGCGCTGCTTCTGTCCGCCTGCCGTCACAGCGCCCTTGCACAAACCGGCCAGTTTCTGCCTGAGATTGACATCTATTACCAAGCCCAGTCCAATCTCCGCCTCTGGTTCCAGGCCATGGAGACGTTTGAGGCCGGCGCCCCGGTCACTGCCGAGATCGGCCCCAGCCTCGACTTTTACCTGAGATCACTTGCTCTGCTGTCGGATGTCACCAAGTATGAAAGCGACCAGTCGAAGTCACGGCCGATTGTGCTGTCCCTCGGATACCGCTGTCTGCCGTATCCCAGCGCGCCCACGGCCAACCGCATGGAGCCAGTGCTCACCTTCAACCTGCCGATTCCCAAAGTCCGGTTTCTGGTCACGGACCGCAACCGCGCCGACCTGGACTGGCAGAACGGCGGCTTCACCTGGCGCTATCGCAACCGCATCCAGCTCGAGCGTAGCCTGCGGATGAGCTCCTACCACCTGTCGCCCTACGCCAGCGTCGAGTTCTATTACGAGAGCCAGTACAACAAGTGGGCCGATACTGCCATCTCTGCCGGGTGCAACTTTCCATTAGGCCGGCATTTCGAGCTCAACCCCTACTACGAGCACCAAAACCAGACCGGTAACAACCCCAATCAGCAATACAACCAGTTCGGCTTGATGTTGAACATGTATTTCGCCAGACGATAAGAGAAGTCCTCGAAACCGCGCCTACCCTGTGTCGCTCCACTCCAACAACCCCACATTGCGCAGTATCCGCCGCACCTTCTTAGGAGAGATAGACAAGCGGCTGGAAACCTTTGCGACCTTCCTGCCTTCGCGCTGCCAAACCTTGGGGATAACGATCTCGGCAAACTCTTCGGTGACCTGCTGAAACGTCTTGTCACCCAAAATGCCGTCCGACCACGCGCGCAGCGTCTCGTCGATACTGGACGCACGCAGAATGCGCATCTTCAGGGCCATCAGGTCTTCCCACAAATGATCGTGGTCTTCCGGCCCAACCAAGGTGGCGGCTTGATCGACACAGCGCTTGGCCTCATCCCACTCCTGGAAGAAATCATTGGCAAATACCGTACCGTACGCAACGTATGCCTCGGCCGCCAGCCTACGGTTTTGTGTGAGCTCCGCCCAGTGCACCGCTTCTTCCGCATAGCGGCGGGCATTGTTCGCATAGACCGCAGCGTCTGCGTCCTCGCCAAGCTGCTCATCGACGCGGGTATTCTCGGCGATCGACTGCAGCGTGCGGGCCCGCGCCATCTGGATATGGTCGTTCTTGTCGCGCGCCAGTTCAAAGGCTTTCCGTGCTTCACCGGCCCCGAGTTCGACATTCCCGCTGTCCAGATGGATATATCCCGCATTCACCAGCGCCGACGCAGTGCCGCTGTAGTAGTGATGCTGCGCGTAGATCTCTCCGGCACGCTGCAACTGCTGCAATGCTTCGCTGCACATTTGCGTGTACTTCGCCAGGTACCCGGCCAGCCGTCCTTCCTCCGGCTGGGAGGGGCGGCGTCTGCTCGCCCTCCCGGCTCTGGCATCGATGCGTTTGCGTAACTGCAGCGCGATCAACCGTTTCACTGAGGCCGCATTCACCAGCGCCCGCGCCAGATTACGATGATTGGGATCTCGCTGCGCGTATAACTCGACCGCTTTGTCGAAATGCACAAGCGCTTCTGCATATTTCCCCGCCTGACGCTCCATGCGTCCCCGGGCCGACTCGATGTTTCCTAGCGAGAGCGCGTCATCCGTGTCCGCCAAATGCCCTTTTGCCTCGTCGAGCACGCGCAGCGCCTCGGCGAGTTGCCCCTTTTGGAACAGCAGCCAGCTCTCCTGGATCTGGATGACTGCCGCCAACTTCGGTTCGCGGATTGACTGCATCATTTCGCGGCCGCGGACGATGTGTGCCATGGCTTGGTCGTATTCGCCTTTCTTACGGTGACACCGGCCCTTCCAGAAGTGCGCAATCGCGGCCAGGCGCCGGTCGCCCAGTTCGGGCTCCGCCGTCAGAACAAAGTGCAGTAGATCGATCGCGCCATCGAGGTCTTCTTGGCCCATGGCGCAGAAGCCCTCCGCCATGCGAAGTTCGAGATATTCGCCGACCGGCATCCGGGCGCGCCGCTCGGGCGGGAACCTTGCAATCAGCGTCGCCAGAAACTCCACATCGCGATAGCCGAGGTCCACCCACTGTGCCAGCCGCACAAGAATCGCGGCGGTGTCGGGTTCGGAAGGCTTCAGCTCACGGAATGTGCTGTCGTGATGCCTTAGGAAGTCGAAGCCCTCGGCGAGTTTCCGTTCCCGCAGCGAGGCGTCGAGCCCTGTCACCAATCGCGACTTTCTGGCCATAGCGCGATTGTAGGCTAGCAATCCGCTTCGGTCTAGAGCGTCCTCCCAACTTGTCTCGGTGCGCAACCGAGCCAATCTGCAGCCGCAAGTAGGTTCCATTTTTTTCATACACTTACTAGACGTTACCGAATGCGGAGTCCCGGCATTGGGCCGTTGCGGTTACTCGTCCGAATCGGACTACCATGCTTGCAGTCCTCATCGCTGTTGCCGTCTAATCACCAGGCAGCAAGTTACTCCGAGGAGACCACCATGACGCAGCCCAAACAGCCGAAAGACCAGTCTTGGAACGCGCCCCGCTGGAAAGGCATTACTCGCCCCTATACTCACGCCGATGTTGACCGGCTCAGGGGCACCGTACGCATTGAATACTCCTTGGCGCGTTCGGGCGCTGACAAACTCTGGAAGTTGCTGCGCACCGAGCCTTACATCCCGGCGCTAGGCGCACTCAATGGCAACCAGGCGGTGGAGATGGCCCAGGCCGGACTGAAGGCCATCTACTTAAGCAATTGCCAGCTTGCCGGCGACAACGGCCGGATGTTTCATGGTCCTGGCGCCTCGGATCACGGCAGTGTTCCGGCGGCGGTGCGAGCGGCGAACTCCGCTTTCTTGCGAGCTGACCAGATCTCGCACAGCCGGGGACGAGGAAAATTTGACTGGATGTTGCCTATCGTCGCCGACGCGGAAGCCGGCGCCGGTAGCAATATGAACACCTTCGAGTCAACGAAGATGATGATTGAGGCGGGCGCTGCCGCCGTGCATTTCGATGATCAACTGCCGTCGGCGCGCAAGTGCGGACACTCCGTGAATAAGGTCCTGATTCCGACCGAGGAGGCGATTCAGAAGTTGGTGGCGGCGCGGTTGGCTGCCGACACGATGGGCGTTCCTTCCATCATCATTGCGCGCACCGATGCCGATTCGGCCAGCTTCCTCAGCAGCGACCATGACACTCGCGACCGCCGCTTCCTCACCGGTGACCGCACCGCCGAGGGCTTTCATGTCTATCGCGGCGGAATGCAGGCAGCCATCGCCCGCGCTCTGGCCTACGCGCCGTATGCCGATCTGCTGTGGTGCG
>Ga0335082_10005873_pt1 | contig 13425 bp, 12 predicted proteins | sample Lox_Sample_41_FD_206718 | JGI IMG/M metagenome (GOLD analysis project Ga0335082, IMG submission 206718) | Soil microbial communities from Loxahatchee National Wildlife Refuge, Florida, United States - Lox_Sample_4.1 | ecosystem: Environmental > Terrestrial > Soil > Wetlands | place: USA... | reverse complement strand
ATATTCGCGGTTGGCGACGTGATCGGTTTTCCAAGCCTGGCGTCCGTATCGATGGAGCAGGGCCGCATCGCGGCGGCCAGCGCCTTCGGCAAGACCATACAGTCTAACCCGGCAAGCTATCCCTACGGCATTTATACGATTCCCGAGATCTCCTTCACCGGGAAGACCGAAGAGCAGCTTACGGATGAAGATGTTCCGTATGAGGTGGGTGTCGCATATTATCGAGAGACGGCGCGGGGCCAGATCCGCGGTGATACGACTGGACGATTGAAGCTGATCTTTCATCGCGAGACGAAGGCGGTGCTGGGTGTGCATATCATTGGAGAGGGAGCGTCGGAGTTGCTTCATATCGGCCAGGCGGTGATGATCTTAGGCGGGACGGTGGATTACTTCGTCAATACGGTTTTCAATTATCCGACCCTGGCGGAATGCTATAAGGCCGCGGCGTTCAACGGTCTGAACAAATTGACGCGGCTTTGAAGTAGAGCACGGCCAGGAAGCTGTGCCGAGAGATTCGAAATGCGGCGAGCCATCGGTGTTACTACTGCGGAACACATCGCCACGGGTGTAGTTGAAGGGAACGCGGTGGTTGGCAAGATCCGGGTGTTTCAGGAGGATCTTGAGGCCGATCCGCTGCATGGGATGCCTCCCGCGGCAATCGCACAACAGCTCGCGGGGCAGATTCAAGCGGCGGCAGCGGGCTCCAAGATCGACGCAATCGGAATCGGATTGCCGGGCATCATCCGCAATGGACTGGTCGAGGAGTCTCCTAACTTACGCCAACTCAAGGGTGCAAATATTCGGGATCTTGTGTCCGCGGCCTTGGCCGAGAGCGGGATCACTGCCTCCGTGCATATCTACAACGACGCCGACATCGTCGCGGCAGGATTAGCGGCGACGCGTGGCCATCTCGATCGCTTGATTCGGGTGTGGACTCTCGGCAACGGCATTGGTTTTGGCATTTACCCGTGGCAGGAGGGCATCTGGGAGGGTGGCCACGTCGTCGTGTCGCTCGATCCACATGAAAAACACTGCGGCTGCGGCGGCAGGGGACATTTGGAAGGCATCATGGGCAACCGTGCTATGAGGCTTCGCTTTTTGGACATGGAGCCCGATGAGATTTTCGAGAATGCGCATTGCGGCGATCCGCGCTGCGTGGATTTCGTGAAGCTCTGGCACGGGGCGTTAGCCGCCGCCACTGCAAGTTCTATTCATTTGGCGGGACCGGGGAAATTCTTTGTTAGCGGGTTCAACGCCAAGCATCTGGATGTCAATCTTCTGCACCAGTATCTACACGAGATGGTGAAGATGAGTCCATTGCAGGGTTATGTCTTTGAGGTGGTGCCGAGCAGCGACGAGATCGCGATTATCGGCGCCGCGGTCAACGCCGTACGAGCGGATTTTCCGGATTAATCAGCGATTCGAAAGCGCGGCCGCAACCTGCGCGACGCGCTTACCTTGAAAGCGCGCGACAGCCATTTCATCCTCTGTCGGCGGAGAGGCGTTTTGTCCGGCGACATGCGATGCGCCGTATGGGGTTCCGGCCCTGTATACAGCGGGATCTAAATAGCCGGTTGGAACGATCACTAGTCCGAGGTGAGCCATCGGATTGTAAAGCGAAATGATGGTGCTCTCGTTGCCTCCGTGTGGTGTGGCTGTGGAAACAAACGCACTGCCCACTTTTCCATTCAGCTTGCCTTGAAACCATAGGCCGCCGAGAGAATCGATATAGGCCTTGAGCTCGGCGGCCACATTTCCGAACCTTGTCGGCGTACCGAAGATAATCGCATCGGCCCAATCGGCGTCGTCGGAGGTTGGCGCCGGATACTCGGCGTTCATGCGGGCGGCGTTTTCAGTCCATCCGGCGGCCAGCTTCATGACTTCCGGCCCGACGATGTCGCGAGCGCGGCGTAAGCGCACCTCAGCGCCGGCCGCGGTCGCACCTTCAGCAACTGCTTTTGCCATTTTCTCGACGGATCCATTGCGGGAGTAGAAAGCGATTAAGACTCTTGGTGAGGGCACTAATTTGTCCTTGTGTTGGTGAGCCTATGAATGCTCGTAGAGTGGAACGCAGGCTTCGAGCCGGCTTTCGCCGCCGTCGTTGATCGAGAAAGAAGTTGCGCGCCGCTGTTGGGTTTCGAACTTGTTCCACAAAGTGGTACCAGCATATATGCCGTCCTTGCGCAACGCGTAGAACTGAATATCGAACTGAGCGAGCCGCTTCTTATCGTCGTTGAAATTGCGCGAAATGCGTTTGAGCGCGTCCATGCATGCTTCCTTCGGCGCCATTCCCTTGCGCATGTTCTCGACGATGGTGTGCGCGCCGGCGATGCGAATGTTCTCCTCGCCGCGTCCAGTGGAGCCTGCGGCGCCGACGTCCTGATCAACATACAATCCAGCACCGATGATGGGCGAATCGCCGATCCTACCAGGGATTTTCCAAGCCATGCCGCTGGTGGTGGTGCAGCCGGACATCTCGCCCTTGGCGTTGAGAGCCAGGCAGTTGATTGTACCCGTCAGCGGGTGAATGGCCATCTCCATCGCCCAGGCCAGCGTCTTCTCGTCGGCTTCTGGAAACATCTGTTTGAGTTCAGCTGTCGCATGCGGGCTGTCGGTCTCGTTCGCCCAGTTGGTGTGACCAGCCCTGTCGCGCATTGACCTCTTCCACACCAGCCAGGCGAGACGCGATTCGTCCGTGAGCAATTCTTCGAGTTTGAATCCCATCGCCTTGGCGAACCGGTCGGCGCCTTCGCCAGCGAGCAGGACATGATCGGTCTCGGTCATTACCATCTTTGCGAGCTTGGACGGGGTCTTGACGCCGCGCACGCCGGCTACCGCGCCGCAACGCCGCGTGGGTCCGTGCATGACGCTCGCGTCCAACTCCACCACGCCCTCTTCGTTCGGAAGGCCCGCGTATCCGACGCCGTGTTGTTTTGGATCGAGTTCGACGATGTTTACTCCTGCGATTACAGCGTCCAACGTGTCGGCGCCGGACTTGATCAGGTCCATCGCCTTCTTACAAGTCTGAAGTCCGTTGGAGCTTGCGATCACAATGTTCTTGGGGCTTTGCGCGCTCACGAAGGGCCCGCCTGCGCCCGCTGCTGTGAGCGCGGCCGAACTTTTGATCCAGTTTCGTCTGCTGATCGCCGATCGCATAAATGGCGGTGTGCCCTCTCCCTTCAGTTACACTAGCTCTTTACTCGATGCTCCAGCAAATCCGTCCCACCAGTTCCATCAGCGGTGCAATCACACTTCCCGGCGACAAGTCGATTTCGCATCGGTATGCGATGCTGGCTGCGATCGCCGAGGGTGTCACGAAGATCGAGAATTATTCGAGTGGCGCGGATTGCCAGTCGACGCTCGCTTGTGTCCGTGCGCTTGGAGCTGGCGTCGAGAGGCTAGATGGCGTAACGAGCATCGAAGGCCGCGGATTGGACGGTTTGCGCGAGTCTTCCGAAACACTCGATGCGGGGAATTCGGGATCGACGATCCGCATGCTCTCTGGTATTCTTGCGGCACAGTCGTTCACGACTCGCATTGGGGGCGACGAATCGCTGTCGCGCAGGCCCATGGATCGGATCATGATTCCGCTGCGGCAAATGGGCGCATGCATTGAAGCGAGCGAAGGCCGCTTTCCGCCACTGACCATTCGTGGCGCGAAGCTCCAGCCCATCGAATACACGCTGCCGGTCGCGAGCGCGCAGGTGAAGAGCAGCGTTCTGCTGGCCGGGCTCTTCGCTCCTGGCCGGACTACGGTCCATGAGCCGGTGCGGACGCGCGACCACACGGAGCTTGCGCTGCGCGAGTTCGGCGCTGAGGTGGAGGTGGAGAAGCGTTCGATTAGCGTGATTGGGCTTCCGCACCTTCAGGGCCGGGAGTTGGTAGTGCCGGGGGATCTGTCTTCGGCGGCTTTTTTTCTGGTTGCCGCACTGATTGTCCGCGAATCGGCACTCACGATCCATGGCGTCGGATTGAATCCCACGCGCTCAGCGCTGCTCGATTTTCTGGCGGAGATGGGTGCTGCGATCAAGATTCTGGATGTTAAATCGACTGGCGGCGAGTTGATCGGGGACGTGCTGGTGCGCAAGTCACCGGTCCGCGGCGGGATCCTCGAAAAGGCGCGAACCGCTGCACTCATCGATGAGATCCCCGTGCTGGCGGTGCTCGGAGCGGTGAGTGAAGAGGGGCTTGTCGTGCGGGACGCGAGCGAGCTGCGCGTAAAAGAGACAGACCGGATCGCTACCATCGCGGAGAATTTCCGGCGCATGGGCGTGGCTATGGACGTTCGAGAGGACGGTTTCGCCGTGCCGGGCCGGCAGAGTTTTCGCGCCGCCGAACTCGACTCGTTCGGCGATCATCGGATCGCCATGGCTTTTTCCGTGGCGGCGCTGGTGGCCGATGGGCCGTGCATTCTCGACAATGCCGAATCCGCCTCCGTGTCTTTTCGGGAGTTTTTCGATACACTACAGCGTGTCGCGGGGTAAATGGAATGGATGTATTAGAACTGACGCTCGAAGGCCTGATTCACGACCTGAACAACGTGTTTCAGACCATTGGGGAGAGCGCAGAAGCGCTGGCAATCGATCCGAAATGGGAGAAGTTAGCGCAGACACTGCAGCGTAGCGTGGATCGTGGGCAGAGGATCACGCACAGCATTCTCGAGACGAACCGGTCGGCCACTGAGCTTGCGCCTGTGCTGGAGAATGCCATACAGTTTTGCCAAGATTATTTGGAATGCGCGAACGGACCGAGAATCGATTTCGTGCACGAGATCGACTCGGAGTTCCGGCTGAAGGGCGATGCGGCACAGTGGGAACGTGTTTTCGTGAACTTGTTCCTGAATTCAGCGCAGGCTGGGGCTAAGAAGATTCGCATCCACGCGCGGAATAGCGAGATCATCGTGAGCGACGATGGCCCGGGGATTTCTCCTGACTTGCTTCCGCGAATCTTTCAGCCGCGGGTTTCGACGAAGTCGATCATTTCGGGCCTGGGGCTGTATGTCGTGCAGTCGATCGTGGAGCAAAATGGCGGATCAGTGAGCGCGGCCAATGGGCCGAATGGCGGGGCTGTGTTCAGGATTCGCGTTTAGAGTAGGCTTCATCCAAAATCTCTACGACATGCGCTACTCGCTGCCCGCGTCCAAATCTCTGGACGCCGGCGCGCAGCTGCAACATGCAGCCCGGATTCGCCGTGGCTATCACCTGCGCACCAGTGCTATTCACGGTGTCCATTTTCTTTCTGAGTAGTGCAAGCGCCATTCCGGTATGAAGCACGTTGTAGACGCCCGCGCTGCCGCAACACAGGTCCGATAACGGCATCTCGCGCAGTTCCAGGCCAGGAACGGATTCGAGCAGTTTCCTCGGCGCTGAGCGGATCTTTTGCCCGTGCGCCAGGTGGCAGGAATCTTGATAGGTGACCGCTTCGCGAAGAGCGCCCAGGTTGGGATTGAGCTCGATGGACGCGAGAAACTCCGTCACGTCTTTCACGCGGATTGAAAAGTGGCGGGCCTTTTCTGAGTACACGGGATCATGCTCCAGCAGTTCGTCGTACTCCTTCAAAGTGGATCCGCAACCGGCGGCGTTGGTGATGATGGCATCAAATTGGCCCGCTGCCAAAGCATCGATGTTGCGCCTCGCCAGTTGCCGCGCTTCGTCGCGTAAACCGGAATGAACGTGGAGCGCACCGCAACAAGTTTGCCCGGCGGGAATCCACACGTCGCAGCCATTTTTTCGTAGCACACGGACGGTTGCCTCATTCAGCCGTGCGAAGCTGATGTTGGCAATGCAGCCGCCCAGGAAAGCGACGCGATATCGTGCGGCGCTCTCCGACGGAATAGCGCGTCCGTAGTCGCGAAAAAAGAACGGCGTCTCTATATCGGGAGCGAGGCTCTCCACGTCGCGAAGTCCGCGGGGCAAGAAGCCGAGTACACGAACCAGATTTCTCAACCCGCTCGCCTGATAGACATAGAGGAAAGCGCCGACGGTTTCGAGATAGAGCCGCGACGGCAAAACCTTCCGGAAAACGATGTGGCGTAGCAGTCTTACGTGCCAAGGCCGACGGATGTTCTGTTCGATTTCAGCGCGCGCGGCTTCGACCAATCGGCCGTACTCGACGCCGGATGGACACGCTGTCTCGCAGCCGCGGCAGGCCAGGCATAGCTCAATGTGCTCGACGTACGAAGGAGTGATAGCCGCGCCGTTCGCCACCTGCGCCATTTGGTAGATCCTTCCTCGCGGCGAGTCCATCTCCACATGCAGCTCGCGATACGTCGGGCAGGCGTTGAGACACAGGCCGCAATGCACGCACCTGTCGAGATCAGCCTGTTGCGGTTTGTCGAATACAGTGAGTTCAGATGCGGCCATAAAGCCTGCCGCGGTTAAGTAGCCCGCGCGGGTCGAACATCTCCTTAACCTTCCTCATGATCGCAAAGTCGCTTCCGGGCTGAGGCCAGAGTTCGGCTCTTTCGCGAACGTTTTGCGGGGCGAACTCGATCAAACCTTCCTGGTGCACGTCTTCGAAGCGCCGATAATAGCCATAGCAGACACCCGATCCCGCACGCGCGACGGCAGGGGTGGGTAGCGACTCCATCACTCTGCCGACTTCGGACAGCGCGCACGAAACACGTAGGACAACGGCGTCTTCATGCTCGGCAAGAAATCGCGGCGTGAGTTCGCGAATACGCTCCCACAGCTTCTGCTCTTCGTCGCCTTCCACGGCTCGCGCACTCGGCAACTCGCGCGAGTAGCGGTCCAGCACCGCTACGCTGCCTCCTGCCTGAATCACAAGCTCGTATCCGTTGTTTACTTTGAGCAGGTCGATCGCAGCCGGCTGCAGCACGCTCTTGAGGACCACATCGCGAAATGCAATCGCACCGGCGATATCCGAGAATTTCTGAACAAAGGTGCGCGTGGCGGCGGGCATTGGATGCAGCCTAAAATTGACGACCGCAATCACTGCAAGAGTGCCGAACGATCCGATCATGAGCTTGCCCATGTCGAGACCCGCGACGTTTTTCACTACCATGCCGCCGGTCTTGATCAGCTTGCCCTCAAGCGTTGCGAACGTCATTCCGATCACCATGTCGCGCGCCGTTCCGTACAAACGCCTCCGGGGACCGCTACTATTGGTCGCGATGATGCCGCCGATTGTCGCGTTTTCTAAGAATGGCGGGTCGAGAGCAATCATCTGCCTGTGTTCCGCGAGCACATGGCTCAATTCGCGATAGCTGATTCCTGCTTCGACGCTGATGGTCAGATCGCGGGGCTCATACTGGAGAACCCGGGTGAGCTTTGAGGAGCATATCGTCGTATCCGCGGCCGCGATCGGCCCACCCATTTTGACCTTGGTCGAGTTTCCGCACAGAGCAATGGATTGCTCTTTGGCGCTCGCCTGAGCGAGTTGTGCCGCTAGTTCGTCTGCAGTCCCGGGGACAAGAGTCATGAACTAGCATCGTACTATCACGGTACCGCGGGCGGTGGAACACGACGCTTTGTCGCCTGCTCGAATGAATACGCCAGCTCAAGCAGACGAGGCTCGCTGCAACCCATTCCGGTGAAGCTCACACCGAACGGCGCAGGCTTAGCGTCGAAGCCGGCTGGGAACGGCGGCGTCGGAGCATTTGGAACCATTCCGAACGGTACGATCACCGTCGGATAACCGGGTTTGGCCGCGATCGATGCGCCGCTTGCACCGGGAAACAATATCGCGTCCAGCTTATTGGCTTTCATCACTTCATCTATGCCGTGCGTCCCGGCGAGATCGATGTCCTTCGCGCGATCAGCCTGGTAGCGGGCGCGGTCGGCTTCCACGTCCATCTCGTCGGAAACATCCAGATTGGACTGCCCATACTTGATGGATCCGGCTACCGTGTGGGTGATGTTCCATTCGCGCAGTTCAGTCAGCGATTTCACCGGAGCCGAGGGCCCCAGCGTGGCCAGCCACTTGTTGAAGTCACGCTTCATCCCGTACTTCAGCACCACGGAGCAGCCTGCATCCTTGCCCTTGGCGTAGTTCGATCCTCCGCACTGGCCCCACAACAGGAAGTTCTTGTCCGCGTCCTTGGTCACAATGCTGGGGATGTCGGCGGGATCGACGATGATCGCTCCTTGCTGCTTGAGTATTGCGATCGCTTCGGTCATGACCCTCGCCTGCTCAGGATTGAGACCTCCTCCCAAACCACCACCGCCGCCTCGACCGCCTCGGCCTCCGCCACCTCCGCCCGGGGCAGGCTCCGTTGATCGAGGTGGCGTGAACCGGTCGTAGAAGAATGCGCGGGGAATGCCAATGCGTGCGCCTTTGAGTCCATCTGCTTTCAGAAATTTGGTGTAGTCGCGGCCCGGCGAAGGCGTGCAGGTTTTGGTCGCTTCGTCGTTTGGATCAGGCGACGGACTTTCGAGCGCGCCAAACATAATGGCCACATCAGTGACGCTCTTGGCCATCGGACCAGCGGTGTCCTGGTCGGCCGTGATCGGAATCACGCCATAACGGCTGATGCGGCCGACCGTCGGCTTGATGGCGGCGAGCATATTCTGGTTGGCCGGGCTGAGAATTGAACCTGACGTTTCCGTGCCGACATTGCCCGCCCAGAAGTTGGCGGCGGTGCCGACGCCGGAGCTGGATCCACCGGTCTGGAGCGCAGGCCGGCCGTCGTCGGTGGCTTCGCGCGGATCGCGACGTGGATCGTAGGGGTTGTAACCGAATCCGCGGACTGCGTTGTAGTTGCCAGGCATCGGCGTGGGCCCGCCGGCAACCCAATTGGCGAGTTCCGTGAGGCCGGTCTTGGCGATGATTACCGCGCCGGCGTCGCGCAGGTTCTTGGCCAGCGTCGCGTCGTATGGCGGGATGAAACCATCGAACGCCAATGCGCCTCCGGTGGTGACGATATCGTGCGTGAGAACGTTGTCCTTCAGCGCGATCGGAATACCGTGCAACGGTCCTCGCACGCGGCCCTGGGCTCGCTCGCGATCGCGTTCTTCGGCTTCTTGAATCGCGTGCGGGTTGGTGGTGACAACAGCGTGCAACTTTGAGTCATAGAGAGCGATCCGCGTGAGATACAAGATCACCAGCTCTCGCGAGGTCAGCCGCCCTTGCTCCATCGCGGCGCGCATTTCGGGGATTCCTGCCTCGACAACCTGGAACGGATGTTGTGCGTGCTTGTCCTGGCCGGGCAGGACGTAAACGAGCGCGGCGATACCCACGGAAAACAGCAAAAGGAGACGTTTCATTCTATTGGCTCTCTTCTTTACCCATGTACAGCTCGCTCACGACCTCTCGATGGTTTTCGAGCACACGGTTCCTGCGCACTTTCATAGTCGGCGTCAACTCACCGGTCTCAATCGAGAAATCGCGCTGCAGTATGCGGAACTTGCGGATCTGCTCGAACGGCGCGAGTTGCTTGTTCACGCGAGCGACGGCTTTCTGCACTTCCGCGAGTACAGGCGGCGCGGCAGCCACCTCGTCCGGTTGACGTCCCTGGAACTGCTCCATGCCCTTCAGCGTCTCCGCATTCCCCACGTTCACGGTCACGAGTGCAGTGACGAAGGGAAGGCGATCCCCAATGAGCACGACTTGATTGATGATCGGCTCGGTTTTGAAAAAGCCCTCAATTCGCGTCGGGTAGATCTTCTTACCGTTGGAGGAAACGATCAATTCTTTCTTGCGGCCCGTGATGTAGTAGTAACCGTCGGCGTCACGCTCGGCGATGTCGCCGGTGAAGAGCCATCCGTCGCGAAGCACCGCCGCAGTCGATGCCGGGTCCTTGTAGTAACCGGCGAACAGCGTCGCACTTCTCACCAGCAACTCACCGTCGTCGGCGAGCTTCAGCTCTATGCCCGGCAGGGGCAGACCGATGCTCCCAGACTTGGGGCGCTCCATGGGATTTAGAGTCACCACGCCACCTTCCGTCAATCCGTAGCCTTCGATAAGAGGCATTCCGATGGCGGCGTAAAATCGGCCCAGTTCTTTGCCGAGCGGCGCAGCACCCGATGCCGCCAAGCGGAGGCGACCGCCCAGCCGCGCGCGAATCTTCGAGAACACCAATCTGTCGGCGAGTTTGAGCGAAGTTAACATCCAACCGGGAACGCTCTTGCCTTCTTCGCGCAAGCGGCTGACTTCGGCGCCGAGTCCCACGGCGCCATGGAAGAGCTTTTTCGCAAGCCCGCTCTTCTTTTTGACCTCCGCGTTGACGCTGGCGAAGATGCGCTCCCAGACGCGAGGCGGGGCCAGTAAGAAAGTCGGACGGATCGCCTTCATCTCGGCCGGCAATTTGGCGAGGCTTTCGGAAAACCAGACTGGAACGCCCATCCCGATGGGCAGCAATTCAATCACGACGCGCTGCGCGATATGAGCGGACGGCAGAAAGCTGATGGTGCAATCCGTGGGGAAAAGCGGCAGCGCTTTCGGTCCCATGTCGACATTCGCGATCAGCGCACCGTGTGTGACCAGTCCCATTTTGGGTTCGCCCGTCGCGCCGGAAGTCAGGTAAAGGATAGCGAGATCTTGCGGTCTCACCTCGGATCGAATTCTGTCGAAGAACTTCGGGTCGGCTGCCATTGCCGCGCGGCCCTTTTCCCGGAGTTGTGCCAAGGTCAGGACATTCTCCGCCTCTCCAGTGAGTACGATCCACTGAACCGGCAAGCCAGGCTCACCGGCGGCCTCGATCAGCGCCTTCATGCTTTTCGAATCTTCCACCAGAACAGCTTTGGCATCGCTGGCGCGCAAATTGCGAATCTGATCGGGCAACGGATACGTCGTGTACAACGCCGCGGAAATGGAGCCGTTGGACATGACGCCAAGATCGGCGAGATAGAATTCCGCGCGGGTTTCCGCAAATACGGCAACCACGTCGCCCTTACCGATGCCCAGGCTTCGCAAGCCGCATGCGATCTCCGCAACAGCCGATCGGTACTCTAGCCAACTGTACGCCTTGTATTTGCCATTGCCGATAGGTTGATGCAGGGCGGGTGCATTTCCGTACGCCTTAGCGGCCGCTTCGAGGACGGTGTATATAGTGCGGGAAGCCATTAGATTATTGTAGACATGCTAGGTTGAGGGATGCGGGAAGTGCCTTTCACACGCCCATGAATCCCTGGTCGAAAGAGCTATCAATCGCGGCGAGTGCCGCAAAGAAAGCCGCGGAAGTCGCCCTTCAGATGCAAGAAGGGATTATCGCGGAGCGCAAGGCGGATAATTCGCCTGTGACCCCCGCGGATCGCGAATGTGAACGGCTGATTGCGTCAATGTTGAGCGAGGCGTTTCCACTCGACGGCATCCTCGGCGAAGAAGGAGCAACTCGCGAATCGCGCAGCGGGCGCAGATGGATCATAGATCCGATCGATGGCACTCGTGACTATCTGCGCGGGAACCCGCTGTGGGCCAATCTCATTGGTCTCGAAGTTGGAGCTGACGTTGTGGCGGGCGTTGTCAACCTTCCCGTTCTCGGCAGCCTTTATTCAGCTTCCCGTCAAGGCGGCGCGTATCGCGACGATGCACCGATCCATGTTTCGTCGAAGACCTCGATCAGCGAGTCCGTGCTCTGTATCAGCGCTTTCGGCAAAATCGATGAGATCCCCTTCCGCGATCCCCTGCTGGAATGGATGGCGCAATTCTGGTCGGTCCGCGGGCTGGGAGGGGCTCCGGATGCGATGATGGTCGCCTCGGGACAGGCCGACTTCTGGATCGAGCCGCGTGCGGCCGCGTGGGATTTCGCACCGTTAAAGGTGATCGTCGAGGAAGCCGGCGGCATCTTTCTCAACTTCAACGGCGGCAGCAGCATCCATGCAGGAAACGCAATCGTGTGCACTCCGGGGCTTGAAATAGAGGCGAGAAAGCTCCTCGGGCTTTTGCCCTAACCGTTAGTTCTCCGACGTCGCCAATGGGTTGACGGATTTTAACGTCTACCGCCGAAACTCCACCCTGCGAATTGTTTTTACACGCTTGGAAGGCATTAGAACTTCCGCGATGAACAGGAAGAGGGACGAGGACAACACATTATGAAGAAGACATTCTTGACAGTTTTTGCAGCAGGTTTGCTGCTCGGTTGCACCGGTATGGCGTTTGCGGACGATCCGCCGCCTCCTGGCACGATCAAACAGCGCAAGGAAAATCAGCAGGACCGCATTGGCAACGGCGTGAAGAACGGTTCTCTGACGCCGAAGGAAACCACGAATCTGGAGCACAAAGAAGCGCGGCTGAATAAGGAGATCCATCACGATCGCGTGGAAAATGGTGGCAATCTCACGAACAAGGAGAAGGTCCAGATCAACAAGCAGCAGAATCACCTGAGCAAGCAGATCTACAACAAGAAGCACAACGCTGCGCACCAGTAAACGCTGCGGTCGTAGGGTATCCGAAGAGTTTGCAGAGGGCTGTGAGGAAGGCAGGAGGCGCCTTCCTCGTTGTCTTTTGGGCCAATCGTGGTCATGCAGCGGTTCGTCCCATTTCTGCAGTTCTCCCTGATCGTGCTCGCACTGCCAGCATGGACACGGCATCGGGAAACCGGATTTATCGATCGTTCAGTGCTGATCGATGGAACAAGGCGTCCAGCACAATTCCTGGGACAAGTCGTAGTGAGCCGGAACTCGCCACTTGGCTTTTTGCTCAAAGCTTGAATGCTCGGAAAGACGCGTCAAGGTGAATCAACGCAGGAAGAAATGACGGCGGATTAGCCGATTCGTTTTTTACTCAGTGGGCTACTTTGGTTTTGAGGAAGTTTCCATCCATTTCATGAGGCTGATGATATAGGTGGATTTCATCGTGACGTCCGCTATGCGTCTGCGCGGAATAACTTTCAGGCAGTAATCTCCCCACAGTGGGAAAACTTCGGCGAACTCACTCATGTGGATGGCTTGATCAGGATCTTGTATCCAAATCTCGCGCTGCTTCACATCGCCAATCCTGAAGCTCCCTGGTAGATGGTATCCGCTATGAGCGCTCCAGTGAGGTATTGTCGCTCCTCGCGGAAGGGACCCAATCAATCGCGACCACCATGCCTCGAACCTTTCAGCCATCGCTTGAAGGTACCAAAATAGAGATGGCCCGGATTTCTCGGGCCACGATCGGTTCTGCTAACGCCGCCCAAGCTAAAGACTCTTCAAAGTAGCCCACTACCCAATTTGCCGGCGGGAGCATAATAAAGCTATGCGTGAATTCTTGGTTTGCCTCGCCATTGCTGCCCCCCTTTCCGCCGCTACGCCGGTGTTCCAGGCCTCGTTCGAGAACTCCAGCAACGGCTGGAGCGTGGTGCGTGGGATCGCATCGGCGGATGCTTCCGTCACCTATCAGCATCAGAAGTCCATGCGCGTCGAGCCGGGCGGCAGCGACGCGATGGTGCGTTCGACGGCAATCCCGTTGACCATCGGCAGGCGTTACGAACTGAGCGGCTGGATTCGCACCGACAAGCTTGTGGTGCGCGATCTCGACCGTTCG
>Ga0335082_10005872_pt1 | contig 13426 bp, 15 predicted proteins | sample Lox_Sample_41_FD_206718 | JGI IMG/M metagenome (GOLD analysis project Ga0335082, IMG submission 206718) | Soil microbial communities from Loxahatchee National Wildlife Refuge, Florida, United States - Lox_Sample_4.1 | ecosystem: Environmental > Terrestrial > Soil > Wetlands | place: USA... | reverse complement strand
GAGGCGCCAATCGCAAATCGCAATGGACACTGATGAAAATGATCCGCCGCAGAGGCGACGGAACGGGCGGACGCCGGTCGTGAGCTCCAGCGACGCCCGCTGCGAGCGCCGTGCCGGCACGCAGCGTGCACATTCACGCGCCGAGGAACCGAGCATGAACGCCATCCAAGCATCCAGTCCCGTCGCGCAGATCGTCGCCGACCACCCCGCGTGCGCGAAGGTCTTCGCGGACACCAAGATCGATTTCTGCTGCCACGGGGACGTCGTCCTCGCCGACGCGTGCGCGGCCCGCGGAATCGATATCGAAGATGTTCTGGCCCGCCTGCGAACCGTCGCGACGTCGGAAGCGCCGAGCGATGCGCCTGCCATCGGCATCGAGTCGTCGACGGCGGAGCTCGTCGCGCACTTGGTGTCGCGGCATCATGCGTACCTGCGCAGGACGTTGCCGGCGCTCGAGCCGCTCGTGGCGAAGGTCGCCCGGGTCCACGGAGCCCACGCGTCCGAGCTCCGCGAGCTGTTCGAAGAATTTCACGAGCTCCGCGCCGAGCTCGAGCCCCACCTCGACGACGAAGAAGCCGATCTCTTCCCGATGCTCATGTCGCGCGCGCCCGACCGAGCGCGGCTCGCGAGCCGGCTGGCCGAGGCGCGTGAGGAGCATCGTCGCGTCGGTCGCGCCCTCACGCGCATCCGGGTGCTGGCACACGACTTCCGCGTGCCCGACTGGGCGTGCGGCAGCTACCGCATGATGATGAGCGAGCTCGCCGCGTTCGAAGAGGACACGCTGCGCCACGTGCACATCGAGAACCACGTGCTGATGCCGCGGTTCGACGCGCCGGTTTCTTGACTGAGCGAGTTGAATCGATGACCGCGCGGCACGACTTCTGCAGCTTCGTCGTTCATGGTGGCTGTGGATCTCAGCACGACCCTCGCGGCCGTCGTCCTCGCGCATCCGGAGTGCGCTCATGTGCTTCGGACCCATCGGCTCGACTACTGCTGCCGCGGGAGCCTCACGATCGCCGAGGCGTGCGTCGGCAAAGGCCTCGACGCGGCCGCTCTGCTCGACGAGCTCGCGGCGACGGTCGGCACGCACCCGCGGCGGGGCTCGCCCGACGCGCGGGATCTGAGCCGTTCCGAGTTGATCGACTGTCTGCGCGACGCGCACCGGCGCAGCGTGCGGCACGCGACGCGTGTCGTCGGACCACTCCTGCTCGACGTCGCGCGTACACGCGACGATGAGCTCGACGAGCTCGTCGACGTGTTTCATGCGCTCGTGGCACTGCTGAAGCCGCACGTCGAAGAGGAGGATGCCGTGCTCTTTCCCGAGCTCCTTTCACGCTCGTGCAGCGTCTCGCGGATCCATCGCGACCTGCACGCTCTACGGCAAGAGCACTTCGTCATCGGCGACCGGCTCGCCTACGTCCGCTCGCTCACGGACGGCTTCGCGTTTCCGAGCGGCAGCGACGTCGGCTACCTCACGCTGATGCGCGAGCTGTCGTCGTTCGACGAACACCTGCGGGCCTGCGTACACCTCGAAAACCACGTCCTGCTCGCGCGGCTCGCGGCCTCGAGGCGTAGCGCCCATGGCTGACGGCGAATCGAGCCTCGAGACCGAGCGTCGTCTCGCCAATCTCGTCCTCGTGATCGAGTCTCTGCTCGAACGCCTGCACGACGGCGAATCGGTCGATCGATCGCTGCTCGTCGATGTCGTCGATGTCGTCGATTACGCGGCAGACTACCTCGACCGCGTGCACGAGTCGCGGGAGCGCCGCGCGCTCGAAGCGGTCGCCACGGTCGTGCCTGCTTCCCGTGGAAGATATGGTACGAGCCGCCGACGACCGCGACAGCGACCGCGCGAACTTCGAGGCGCTCACCGTCTCGGCTGCTGCTGCCCTTTCGAGTAGTGCGCGAATCATCACGCGGCGACGGCCGAAACCATGCAGGTAGTTCAGGTGTCCGCATTGCCTGCGGGCCGTCTGAACGCGTTCGCGCGAGAAGGCCATGGGTCGCAACGAGGCACGTCCGTTGCTGCATCCCCGCATCATGCTCACTCTCGGCAATGTTCTGTTGTTTCTGCTGTTCGGTCTCGTCGTTGGAGCCATCGCGCGATGGATCATGCCGGGACACGAGCCCGGCGGTTGGACCTTCTCGATGTTCCTCGGCATCGCCGGCTCGTTCCTCGGCGGATTCGTTGCTCACGCCATCGGCATCTCCAGCGTGAGCAGGCCCGCTGGATTGGTCGTCAGCATCCTTGGCGCGATGGTGCTGCTCGGCGTCTATCACGCGCTCCGCAATTGGCGGCACTCTCACGCGTGATGCGGGCGCCGCCCTGAAGGTCACTCCGGCTCGAGCGCCTGCGCGCGCGGCAGGAGCTCGTTGTTCTCGAGGTGAATCTGCGCGTGGATGGCGTGGCTGATCGCTTTGATGCGTCTTCGCAGCGCGGCGGAGTCCACTTCCGGCGCGCCCGCGAGCTCCTGAACGCGTCGCAACGCTTCGTGGATGCGCGCGTGTCCTTCGCGGAGACGGCCGCCGTGGACGTGGACGGTCGTGAACGGCGGCGCGGGGAAAGGACCGCGCCCGAGACGCGCGTTCGCGAGGGCGCGCACGCGACGGAAGAGTGATTCTTCCATGTCCATCTGCGCGAGCGCGAGCTCGTCGAGCGCGCCGAACGCTTCGATGAGCGCGCGCGAGCCGAGCTGCTCGATGGTTGCGCGCGTCTCGGCGAGCGCGCGCCGTGTTCGGACGTGGTAGGTCCGCACGATCGCGTCGATGAGGCTCGTCACGTCGTCCCACGGCGGAGGCGCCGACTCCGGGCACGCTCGGAGGCGACGCTCGACGGCGGCGACGTCGGCAGCGGCAGCGGCGCAGGCCTCTCGGAGCGAGGCTTCGCCGTGGCAGCAGAAATCGAGGCCGTACGACTCGAGCACGCGCTCGGCAGCTGCGCTCGCGCTCGCGATGTCCTTGAGGCGCCGGCTCGAATCGACTCGCATGCGACAACCTGCTGCAATGAGGGGACCAGTGCGCGCGGCGTGGAAAGTCCACGCTCGCGCGACGAGCGCCTCGCAACCCGTGCGACTGCGCGTGCAATGCGTTCGTCAACGCGCCCACGCGATCGTGGGCAGCTCGAGCGGGATCGCCAGGTCCGGATGGCGCGCGACGAGGCGCGGCGTGTAGTCCGACGCCGGACGCGTGTCGGGCACGTTCGCGACGTAGAGGAAGCCTCGAGCGCCGACGAGAGGCGCAGCTCGACCCATCGTCGTCGGCTCGCGGCCGTCGGCGTAGAGCTCGACGTTCACCGATTCGGGATCGACATCGTCGAGATAGGCGCTCACCTCGAATCGGTGCTCGCCTCGCTCGGTGGTGACGCGGATGTCGCCGAATCGGAGCGAAGACCAGTGCTGCGCGACGGTGGCCACCCAGCTCGCCAAGCGGCTCGCCGCTGCGGCGTCGCGGCGCAGCGCGACCGACTTCGCGAGCGGGATGTAGTAACGCTCGGTGTACTCGCGGAGCGATCGGTTCGCCGAGTAGTGTGGCGTGAGCGTCCGCATGCTCGCGCGCATCCGCGCGACCCACGCGAGCGGGATCCCGTGCGCGTCGCGATCGTAGAAGGACGGAACGACGTCGCGCTCGAGCACGTCGTAGAGCTCCGCGGCGTCCGCCGCGTCGTCGCGCGCGTCCTCGAGAATCCAGCCCACGTCGGGCCGGTAGGCCTCCGCCCACCACCCGTCGCGCGTCGACAAGTTCATCCCGCCGTTGACGAGCACCTTCATCCCGCTCGTGCCGCACGCCTCCCACGGCGGCCGCGGTGTGTTGACCCACACGTCGATGCCCTGCACGAGGTGCTCGGCGAGACGCAGATCGTAGTCGGCGAGGAACACGGCCCTCGCGCGCACGTCTTCGCCGCGCACGAAACGAACCCAGTCTTGGACGAACTGTTTGCCCTCCTCGTCGCGCGGGTGCGCTTTGCCCGCCACGATGATCTGGACCGGGCGCGCCGTGTCGCGCAGCAGACGCCTGAAGCGCTCGGCGTCGTGCAGCAGCAGCGCGGGCCGTTTGTAAGCGGTGAAACGGCGCGCGAAACCGAGCGTGAGCGCGTCGGGGTCGAGGACGCCTCCGGCCGCCTCGAGGCGCGCGCCCGTGATGCCGGCAGCGGCGAGCTGCCGCGTCAGCCGCTCGCGGACGAACGTCACCAAGTTCCTGCGCGCCGCCGCACGGAACGTCCAGAGCTCCTCGTCGGAGGCGGCTCCGAACTTGGGCTGGATGTCCTCCATCGTACCTTCCCAGCGATCCGAGCCGCACGCGCGCGTCCACAGCGCGTCGGCCTCCGCCGAATCCCAGCTCGGCACGTGGACGCCGTTGGTCACGTGCCCGAGCGGCAGCTCGGCCTCCGGCCAGCGCGGGAAGAGCACCTGGAAGATGCGGCGGCTCACTTGCTCGTGTCGCGCGCTCACCGCGTTGATCGCGCCGGAGAGACGCGTCGCGAGCCACGCCATGTTGAGCGCCTCGCCGGCGTCGTCGGCGTTCGCGCGGCCGAGCGCGAGGAACGCGTCGAGCGACACGCGCAGCTCCTCGCGGACGTAGGAGCCGAGATACGCGTCGACGAGCTCGGGCGGAAAGCGGTCGAAGCCCGCCTCGACGGGCGTGTGCGTCGTGAAGACGTTGCCGGCGCGCGTCGCGACGACTGCGGTCTCGAACGGACAACCGCGCTCGATCATGAACGCCCGCGCGCGCTCGACGGCGGCGAGCGTCGCGTGCCCTTCGTTGAGGTGGCAGACGTCGGGCGCGACGCCGAGCGCGCGGAGCAGTCGCCAGCCGCCGATGCCGAGCGCCATCTCTTGGAGCAGTCGCGTCTCCGGCCCGCCGCCGTAGAGCTCGGCGGTGATGCCGCGATCGGCCGGCGCGTTCGCGGGGTCGTTGCTGTCGAGGAGGTACAAAGCAACGCGCCCGACCTGGGCCTGCCACGCACGCAACCAGACGGGAGGCCCCGCGCGAGGGAGACGCACGCGCACCAACGCTCCGTCTTCGCCGCGCACCGGCGCGACGGGGAGCTGGCTCACGTCGTTGAACGGGCGGAACTCGCGCTGCGCCCCGGACGCGTCGATGGTCTGGCGAAAAAAGCCCTGCTGATAGAGGAGCCCGACGCCGACGATCGGCACGCCGAGATCGCTCGCCGCCTTCAGGTAATCGCCGGCGACGTTGCCGAGCCCTCCCGAGTAGATCGGCAGCGCCTCGGAGAGCGCGTACTCCATGCTGAAGAACGCGACGGTTCCGAGGCCGCAGCCCGCGCAGCACTCGGCGAACCACGTGGACCCGGAGAGGGCCCGGCGCCGAGCTTCGTAGAGCGCCTCCGCTTTTTCGCGAAAGCGCGGCGTGTCCCAGAGCTCGCGCAAGCGGGTGCGCGGCGCCGACTGCACGACGAGCCACGCGTTGCCCGTCTCTCGCCAGAGCTCGGGATCGATCTCCGCCCAGAGCTCGTCGGCCCGGTGGTTCCACGCGGAGCGCAGGTTGAACGCGAGCTCTTGCAGAATCTCCGAGCCGACGGGCATCGATCAGGCTCGCGCTTCGCGCGCCGTGAGCGCGCGGAGCACGCGACCGACGCGGCTGGGCCGATCGGCCTGCGCGAGGTCCGACAGGCTGATGACGCCGAGCGGCTTTTGGAATTGATCGACGACGAGGATCCGCGACTTGCGCCACTCGCGCATGCGGCTCTCGGCGAACGCCATCGAGTCGGTGGGGGCGCACGTCACGACGTCTTTGGACATGACGCTACCCACCGCAGCCTCGAGCGCGGATTTGTCGGACGCGATGCGCAGAACGATGTCCCGATCGGTGACGATGCCGATTGCGCGACCCGTCGCGTCGCAGATCGGAACGAAGCCGATGTTCTCGTCGCGCATGAGCACGGCTGCCTCGTGGACCGAGTCGTTTTCTCCGAGGCACTTGACCGAGCGTTTCATGATTTGTTCGCAGCGCATGATGGACTCCTTTCGAACGGGGCGCTCGCGAGCACGAGCCGTGCCGCCCGAGGTGAACGCTCAAGGGAAGGGCGGGACTTCGATGAGCGGCTGATCGCCGCGGTCGCGCAAGTCCAGTTTGCCCATCGCGCGCGCGCAATTCGCGCAGCAGTAGATCGCGCCGTTCTCCTCGACGCCGTGGCCGAGCACGCGGCAGCCGCAATGCCCGCACGCAGGCGCGAGCATGTGAATCGCGCACTCGAAGCAGTCGAACGTGTAACTCCTTCCGTCCTTTTGGACTTCGAATGACTTGTCGTAATCGTTCCCGCATGTGATGCATCGAGCCATGGTGGACTCCTTGGTCGCTGCCGAGAGAGCGAGCAAGACGGATGCCCCACACGCGGCGCAGTTCGCGCGCGAAGCCCGCGCAATGGTCGCTCGACCAAGCACCGCGCGTACCGGGAACGAGGGTTGCTGTGCTGTCGAGCATGGAAGCGAACGCACATGCCACGTCGGACGGTGAAGCATGAGCCGCGACGCTTCGCGCTCGATCTGGGAGTCGAAGTATCGAGCGCCGGGCGAGGAGCGCGTCGAAGACAGCTGGAAGCGCGTCGCGCGCGCGATCGCGAGCGTCGAGCGCGACGCGAGCTGGGCCTCTCGCTTCGAGGCGCTCCTCGCCGAGTTTCGTTTCTTGCCCGGCGGCCGCATCCTCGCCGGCGCCGGGCTCGAGCGGCGCGTCACGCTGCTCAACTGCTTCGTCATGGGGACGATCGACGATTCGCTCGACGGCATCTTCCAAGCACTCAAGGAAGGCGCGCTCACGATGCAGCAGGGCGGGGGCGTCGGTTACGACTTTTCCACGCTGCGTCCGCGCAGCAGCGAGCCTGGCGCGGCGGGCACGATCCCGTCCGGGCCGGTGTCCTTCCTCGAGGTGTGGGAGGCGATGGCCAAGACCGTGCTCTCCACCGGACTTCGGCGCGGCGCGATGATGGGGACGCTGCGTTGCGACCATCCCGACGTCGCCGAGCTCGTCGCGGCGAAGTCCAAACCCGGCGCGCTCGCGCACTTCAACTTGTCGGTGCTCGTGACCGACGCGTTCGTCGAGGCCGTGCGGAACGGCGCTCGGTGGCCGCTCGTATTTCCCGCGCCGCCCGCGCCGGCGCGCGTGCGCGCGGAGACGCGAGCGCGCGATCTCTGGACGTCGATGGCGCGCGCCGCCTGGGAGCGCGGCGATCCGGGCGTGCTCTTCGTCGATCGCATCAATCGTACGAACAACCTCTGGTACGCCGAGACGATCTCCGCGACGAACCCGTGCGGCGAGGTGCCGCTGCCGCCGTACGGCTCTTGCGACCTCGGGTCGATCAACCTGACGCAGTTCATCGTCGACCCGTTCGACCCGCGGGCGCGCGTCGACCACGAAGCGCTCGCCGCGACAGCGACGGTCGCGACCCGCTTCCTCGACGACGTCATCGACGCGTCGCGATTTCCGCTCGAGGCCCAGGCGCGTCGCGCGCGCGAGACGCGTCGCATCGGGCTCGGCGTCACCGGCCTCGCCGACGCGCTCGTGATGCTCGGTCTGCGCTATGACGAGGAAGCCGGCCGCGCCGCCGCGGCTCGCATCCTTCGCACGATCTGTCACGCGGCGTACCGCGCATCGATCGCGCTCGCGCGCGAGAAAGGTGCGTTCCCGCTCTTCGACCGAGAGCGCTTCCTCGCCGGCCCGTTCGTCGCCGCGCTCCCCGACGACGTCCGTGACGGCATCGCGCGCGACGGCCTGCGCAACAGTCACCTCGTCGCGATCGCGCCGACCGGCTCCATCAGCCTGCTCGCCGGCGGCGTGTCGAGCGGCGTCGAGCCGATCTTCGCGGCGCGCGTGCGCAGGCCTTGGGGCGGCGGCGAGATCGCGTTCGACGATTGGGCGGTCGCGCTCCACTGGCGGGTCGCGCGCATGGGCTCGCTCCCGGACGCGTTCGTCGCGGCGGACTCCATCACGCCCGAAGACCATGTCGAGATGCAGGCGGCCCTTCAACCGTACGTCGACAACGCGATCGCGAAGACCGTGAACGTGCCGCGCGCTCTCCCGTTCGAGAAGCTCGAGCCGCTCTTTCTCCTCGCCTATGATCGTGGTCTCAAAGGGTGCACCGCGTTTCGGCCGAACCCCGTCACGGGCGAGCTGCTCGCCCACTGAGCGCGGCATATGCATCCACCTCGGCGAAGAGGACGTCGCTCGCGGGCGCGGGCACGTTCGTCTTGCGGAAGAGAGCTCGGAATTCGTCCGCGAGCTCCTTCATCTCGTCGGGCGCGGCGAGGATGTGGCGCTGACCGCCCACCACGGCCAAGTCCGAGTCGAGGAAATGTCGCCACGCGAAGCGCAAGACGGATTCTGGGAGCAGCTCGAACGACCTCACGACGGCTGGGCGAAGCGGGATGCCGTCGGCGCGCAAGGCGGCGAGCGCTTCGCGCTGGGCCTCGACGAAGAGCGCGACGAGCGCGGGGGTGCGCGCCACGCGACGGATGTCGCCGCCCGCTTCGTAGACGGCCCCGGTGATCGCGGGCAATCCGGCCGCGTGCGTCCTCAGCTTCGCGTCGATGTCGCGGCCCCTACGAGCCCGAAGCCCTGCGCGCCGGAACAGCGCGATGATGGCATCGGTGCGCGGGGAGTGACTCTCGTCCAATTCGCTGAACTGGAGGGAGAGCCTCGGCCACCACAGGTAGTGCACGACCGCCCCCTCGCGGTAGCCGCCGGCGTTGACGATGCCGATGAGAACGCGCTCGCGACCCAGGGCATCGATCATCTCTCGCGGACCGGCGGCGTTGTTGCCGAGAAAGAGGACGCTGGGAATCCGAGTCGGCGCGAGAAGCGAAAGAACCGACGCGATCTGATTGCGCCGCACGATCACGATCGCGAGATCGTAGACATCGTCGGTTCCAATGCGATCCACGAGCGGAACGCGCGTCGTCGTGCGCTCGCCGGTTCGCGCGTTCTCGAGCACGACGCCGTGCTGGCGGAGCTCGTCCAATCGGTGTCCGCGCGCGAGCAAGGTGACGTCCAGCCCAGCGTCCGTCAGTCGAGCAGCGTTGAAGCTGCCGATGACGCCCGCGCCGACGATCAGGGTCTTCGTCTCACTACCTCCGTGCATGGGCTGCGACGAGAATGTCCGGCACCGTCACGAACTCCTCGAGCTGCGGTTGGAGGGTGATCTCGATACGCCGATTCTTCGCGCGCCCCGCAGCGTCGTCGTTGCCGGCCACGGGGTCGAACTCGCCGTAGCCCGCCGCGGAGAGCGTGCTCGGCCGCATTCGCTGGCCGACGAGAAAGTGCACGACCGCGAGCGCGCGTCCGGCCGAGAGCTCCCAGTTCGAAGGAAAGCGCGCATTGTCGATCGGCACGTTGTCCGTGTTGCCGGCGACCTGGAATTGACGTCCCGGAATCGTCTGCAGCACCTCGGCGATCCCGCGCAGCGCCCGCTGTCCCGCCGGTTTGATCTCGGTGCGGCCCGTGTCGAAGAGGACGTCGTTCGAGAGCTGGAGCACCATCCGTCCGTTTCGCAGCCCCACACGCAGCTCGCCGGAGTCGATCATCTCGTGGAACTTCATCACGAGCTGCCGAAAGAGCGCAGCGCGTATTTCAGCGGCCAGTTGCGCTCGGCGAAGCTCTTCCAGCCGAGCCTTGGCCTCCGCAAGCGCGGTCGACAGCGTGCCCTTTTCGGCGAGAAGCTGATCGGCGTTCTTGCCGAGACGACCGAGCTCGTCGCGAAGCGCAGCGTCCTCGGCCGTCGCCGCGTCGAGCTTGCCCTGAAGGTCGCCATTGGTGGTGAGAGCGCCCGCGAGGCGCTCGTCGCGTTCGCGCACCGCGGCTTCCAGCTTCGTAAGGTCCGAGCGCAGACGTGACAGCTCTCGGTCTCGGGAGCGAACGCCGTCGTGCGACGACTGCAAATCCGTTTGGGCCCGTCGCGCGTCCGCGGCAAGTCTGTCGTACTTGCCTTGGGGCACGCAGGCGGCGGATGTGATCGCCATGATCAGGAGGCTTCGTAGAACGGGGAGGCGCATCTCGACCCGCACGTACACGAATGGTGCCAAGCCGCACCCCACGACCGTTGCGCCGGAGCCGCAATCCGCGCACTGCTCGCGATCGACGGCTTGCTCATGACGTTCGTCTGCTGGATGGTGAGCCATCGGGTGCGCAAGCGCTCGCGCCGTGTCCCAAGCGAGAACGTCATCACGATTCGGCGCGTCAGGAATCCGTCCGATGTCCGTCGGAGAACGCATGAGCGTCATCACCAAGGCCAGGCCGCTCCATACCACCGGTCTCTGAGCACCCTCCGAGACACGGTGGCCATGGCCGAGCGGTTCAGGCACTTGAATGTGGCTCAAGACAGACGGGTTCGACTCCCGTTGGTCACCCCGAACCTTCTGCCTCCATATGCATCTGGTGAAGCAGCGCCGCTGTCCACGGCGCGAGGCCGGTTCGATTCCGACTGGGGGCGCAACATAGGAGTCAGGTCACGGTGACCGGCGGGCCTCCAAAACCCGCGACGAGTCGGTTCGATTCCGACGGCTCCTGCGGTTCCCGCCGACGTGCGCTCGGCCTGAGAGAGCCCTATGGACAGCGCGCGAGGGCCGCGTCGAGCGCGGCGCGCGGCGTGCGGGTCGACGCGTGGCGCGCGTACGCGTCCCAGCGGCACTTGTGGACCGGGTCGCGGACGGCGAGCTCGCGGTAGATGGTCGCGGCGTTGGCGAAGGCGCCCTGGTCGAGGTACGCGGCGCCGAGCGCGGCCGTCATCGCGAGCGCCGCTTGCGGGTCGACGGTCATCCGGCTGAAGAACTCGTACGCGCGCGTCGGCGCGCCGACCTGCGCGTACACCGGGACGACGTCCTTGCGCGCCGTGTCGGCGAGCCGCGTCGCGCCGCTGATTTGCGAAAAGGCGTTCCCGAAGTCAGCCACCTTCTTGAATGCAAATAGCGCTCTCGCGTAATCGGCTTTGTTCCACGCGATGTAGGCGAGCTTGTACCACGCATATCCGTAATTGCGATTGGCGGGCGGTGGGAGCTTGATGACCTCTTCGTAGGCTCGTTCGGCGAGGTCGAGCTTGTTGTCGGCGAAATAGCGGTCACCGAGGGCGACGTTCGCGTCCACGTCGGGCGCGGTCGCTGTCGGCGGCGGGCTCGACGTGGAAGCATCCGCGTCGTGCGTCGGCGTCGCCGACGGCGTGGGGGCCGGCAAGAGGGTCACGGCCGTTGGGCGGGAGGAACCACACGCGAGCAGCGCTGCGACGACCAGCGGACGCCTCACGGCACGAGAACCAACCGGAACTCGCGCCGGTTCGCGGCGGCTTCCTTCAGTACGCCCTCGCACCACCGGAGGTCGTCCAGCAGAACGGCGGGCCAGTGTTGCTCCGAGATCTCGGGGACCCACTCGAGCGCGGCGAAATCGGTTTCCAGGAGGGACCGCAAGGTCGCCACCGCGAGCAAGCCCTTCGCCGAATCGAACCACGTGGGCACACAGACCGAGTCTCCGTCTGGATGAAGCCTCGCGAGCTCGGTGTAATCGTAGAAGCCCGACAGCTTCGCGACGCCGAGCTTCTCGGACAAGGAATCGAGCCGCTCCTTCAACCGGAGAAGGACGCTCATGTCCTCATGGGTCTCGAACCCGGGGCGACCGCGAGCTTCGATCCAGAGGGTGTGGCCCATGCCGGGCCGCAGCATAACTCACGGAGCGAGCGCGATGTCCACGCGGCGGTCCTTCGCCCAGGTCGCGTCGCTGCTGCCGGTCGCGTCGAGGGCGCCGCGTGAGGTCTGGTCGAGGTTCGTCGACGGGACGCTGCCGCGTTCGAGGTAGCTCGCGACGGCGTCGGCGCGCTTGGCCCCGAGGGTCATGTTGTACTCTTCGGTCCCGCGCGGGTCGGCGCGTCCCGTGAGCGCGACGCGGCGATGCGCGAGCGGACCGGTGGTGAGGCATCGCGCCACTTGATCGAGGACGACCGCGTCGTTCTTGGTGATCGCGCTCGTGTCGAACGCGAACTTCGGCGCCGCCTCGATCGCGCTCTGGGCACGAAGCTGGCAGAGTCGATAGATTTCGCCGGTCACGGTCAGGTTGTTCCCGACGGGCTGCCGCTCGTTGGACGCGGAGGGGCTTTGCGTTTGCGTGGTGACGGCCGACGGGGGCTCGGCGGGTTTCTGCTCGCCGCCGCAAGCGGCGACGAAGGCGACGAGGACGAGGGTGGGGCGGACGAGGTTCATGGGTTCTCCGCGGCCGGCAACAAGCCGACCGAGCGCCGCATTCCTTTGATTGCAGCTGCAAGCGTCGGGGCGCGTCGTCCCACCCGCGCTCATGTACCTTGACATCATGAATCTTGATATCAAGATAAATGGGTGACCGCTGCGTCCGGCATCCACGTCTGGCTCGTCCTCATGAAGGCTCATCGAACGCTCTCGCGGCTCGCCGAAGAGAGCATCGAGGCGCTCGACATGTGCTTCTCCGACTTCGCGGTGCTCGAGCTGCTCCTCCACAAGGGGGGGCAGCCGGTCAACGCCATCGGCAAGCGCGTGAACCTCACGAGCGGGTCGATCACCACCGCGGTCGACCGGCTGGAGGAGCGCGGGCTCGTCGAGCGCGGGCTCGACGAATCCGACCGGCGCGCGCGGATCGTTTCGCTCACCAAGCGCGGTCGCGCGCGCATCACCGAGGTCTTCGCCGCCCACGAGCGCGCGATGGGGCGCGCAGCCGCCGGCCTCGGTCCGAGGGAGCGCGCCACGCTCGTTCATCTGTTGAAGAAGCTCGGCACGACAGCCGAGAAAGGAACGTCGTCATGATTCGCCAGGTCACGAAGATCGTCACCGCGCACCGCCAGCGCGAAGGCGGCGGGTTCGTCGTGCGGAGGCCGTTTCCCACGCAGGGCTTCTCGCAGGCCGATCCGTTTCTCTTGCTCGACGAGATGGGCCCGGTCGATTACGCGCCGGGCGAGGCGATCGGCGCGCCGGACCATCCGCACCGCGGGTTCGAGACGGTGACCTACGTGCTCGACGGCGAGATGGAGCACGAGGACTCGGCCGGCCACCGCGGGCGCATCGCGTCGGGCGACGTTCAGTGGATGACCGCCGGGCGCGGCGTCGTTCACTCCGAGATGCCGTCGGCCGCGATGCAAGAGCGCGGCGGGCGCATGCACGGGTTCCAGATCTGGGTGAACCTGCCCGCGCGCGACAAGATGATCGCGCCGCGTTACCAGGAGATTTCGCGCGCGAAGATTCCGGAGGGCCGCTCCGCCGACGGGCTCGCGCGCGTGAAGGTGGTGGCGGGCGAAGCGCTCGGCGCGCGCGCCGTGATCGAGACGCGGACGCCCATCTCGTATCTGCACTTCACGCTCGAGCCGGGCGCGCGCGTGGAGGTCCCGCTGCCGCGCGAGCACGCCGCGTACGCGTACGTGTTCGAAGGCGCGGCGCGCGTCGGCGATCGCGAGGTGAAAGACGGACAGCTC
>Ga0335082_10005869_pt1 | contig 13431 bp, 7 predicted proteins | sample Lox_Sample_41_FD_206718 | JGI IMG/M metagenome (GOLD analysis project Ga0335082, IMG submission 206718) | Soil microbial communities from Loxahatchee National Wildlife Refuge, Florida, United States - Lox_Sample_4.1 | ecosystem: Environmental > Terrestrial > Soil > Wetlands | place: USA: Florida... | reverse complement strand
AATGCGATTCGCGAAGATACGCGGCAGCGCGGGCTGTTGTTTGCAGGGACGGAGTTGGGCGCGTATGTCTCATTCGATGAGGGTGAGCATTGGCAGCCGCTGCAGTTGAATTTGCCAGTCACATCGGTGCGAGACCTGGCGATTCACGGCGATGACCTGGTGATTGCGACGCACGGGCGGGCGTTCTGGATTCTCGACAACATCACGCCGCTGCGACAGATTGCGGAGGCAGCGAACGCGCAAAAGGCTCGGCTGTTCCAACCCGCCGTGGCGGTGCGCGTGGACAACGATTCGTTCCTGGGCAGTCCGTTCCCGCCGGAGGAGCCGATGTCGAAGAACCCTCCGGATGGGGCGATGATTGACTACTATCTGCCGGCGAAGGCGGCGGTGAAGCTGGAAATTTTCGATGCGCAAGGGACGTTGGTACGGCGCTATTCCGGTGGCGAAAAGAAGACGGCCAAGCGGCCGCCGCTGGCGATAGCCGAGCGCTGGCTGCCGCCGCCGATCGTGCTGGACGAAAGCGCGGGGATGCACAGGTTGGTGTGGGACTTGCGCTGGAACAGTTCTGGCGCTGGTGAGGAACTGGAAGATGAGGGATATGGCGCACCGCGCGGTCCGCGGGTCATTCCAGGCAAGTACCAGGTGAAGCTGACGGTGGACGGAACGACCGTCACTGAGCCATTGCAGGTAGAGATGGATCCGCGTTCGAAAGCAACGTCGGCGGAGCTGGTGGAGCAGCAGCGTCTGGGGCTGGAGATATTTGGTGAAGTGCGGCGCAGCGGAGCGGCACTGGCGGAAATGAGGACGGTCGCAGGCGGTCTCGGCAAACTCAAGCCGCAACTGCAGGGACAGGCGGGTTTGCTGGCTCAATCCGAAAAGCTGGAAACCGCGATGACAGCAATCGAAAAGGGCAGCAAGCCGGCTCCCGATGCCTTGGGACTGGAGGCGGCTAGCAGCGGCCTGCAGTCGGTTCTGCGCGTGGCGGAGAGTGGAGACCGCACGACGCCGCACCAGGCCATCGAAGTCTATCGGCTGACGAGCCAAGCTGCGGATAACCGTATGGCTGAGTGGAAGAACCTGAAGCAAGGAGAGTTGGCGGACTTCAATCGTGCCCTGGAAAAGGCGGGGGTGCCTCCGATTGATGTCTCTGTCAATGCAACACTCGAGGACGAGTTCGCCAGGCAATGAGTGCTGGGTGGAGCGAAAAAATTGCTTTGGCATCCAGCAGTGCGGCAGGGTAGAATCCAAGCCTGGCTAGCCGCAGTGAGTTTTGTAGGGGAGCGGTGTTAATGGACTTTCTCTCGAAAGCAGACCTTGAGGCCGATCGCGGTCCGGGTGAGCGATTTCATCTGGGGCCGCTGGAAATCGATGTCATGGAGGCAATGTGGTCGTATGGCACCGGTAACGTTCGCGAAGTGGTCGGACGTTTGGAGCGGAAACTGGCCTATACGACCGTGATGACTACGTTGGATCGGCTTTACAAGAAGGGCCTGCTCGACAGGACGTTGAACGATCGCGCCTTCATGTACACGCCGAAAGTCACCCGCGAGGCCTGGGACCGTCGTCGGGCTGGGGAAATGATGGCGGGTTTCCTGGCGGGGCCGGAAGAGTCGCGACAATTGCTGTTGTCGTGCCTGGTGGATGCCGTAGGCACCCACGATGCCATGTTGTTGGATGAATTGGAGAAGAAGATCCAGCGCAAGCGCGAGGAACTGGCCGGGAAATAGTCGATGCTCCTGCCGTACTACATGCGACTGCTTTGCCTGTGCTTCGCCACGTTTTTTGTGGTGCATGCACTGAGCTGGCTGGTGGTGCGGAGCATGTCGTCAGCGGCAGTGAGAATTGCCGAGACGATGAGGCCACGGTCGTCGTCCCGACTGCTGTTCGCGCTGCGCATCGCGCCGGCCGCGCTAAGCGTGTTCCTTATCTTGGGATTTTGCGTGCCCAGCTACGTCTGGCTTGAGCCCGATATTGCCAGAGAGCGAGTCGGAATCGCGTGCCTGCTTGCGGCCCTCATGGGAGGGTCGGTTTGGGCGGTTTCACTGCTGCGTGGGGCAACTTCGGTGGTGCGCACGGAACGGTACGTACGCCGGTGCTGGCGCAGCAAACAGCCGGCAGAGAAGAGCCAGGCCGGTACCGATGTTGTGGTCTTGGCAGAAAGCTCAGCGGTCATGGCCGTGGCGGGCGTGGTGCATCCGCAACTGGTGGTGTCGCAGACAGTGATGGATGCGCTGAGCGAGGAGCAACGGCAGGCGGCCTTCCGGCATGAGGCGGCACACCGCGGCTCACGCGACAACCTGAAAAAGCTGCTGTTTCTGTTGGCGCCTGATGTGCTGCCCTTCGCCGCCGGTCTGTCAAGCCTTGAGCGCAACTGGGCGAAGTTCACGGAATGGGCAGCGGACGACGAGGCGGTGGACGGCAGCCAGGAGCGGGCCTTATCGTTGGCCTCCGCGCTGGTGCGAGTGGCCAAGCTGGGCGTTCAGCCCCCGCCTTCGTACCTGCTGTCGTCGCTGATGGACGATGATCGGGACCTCGAAACCCGCGTCGATCGCCTGCTGCGGGAGCCTGCGTATGCCGAGAAGCCCCTGCAGCCAATCGTAGCGTTTACTCGCAACGCTGCGCTCGTGATCGGGAGTGTCACGGTAGTTTTGCTGCTCTGGTCCGAGAGCCTCGGCGGTATCCACCGCCTTATGGAACATCTGGTGCAGTAAGCCGCGGCCCGAACGGCGGTTCATCCCCCCACAATTCCTCCTTTCGATCACGATCAAAACCGTCCGGCGCGTGGCGTTTGTCACGCTGCGACGTTAAGCCTGTCACAGTGTGGTGGTAGGCGACGGGATACAATCGCTGGTTTGCCAAATGCGAGAGGGCGTCCCTTCATGCCGACCGCCGAACTAGAACAGACATCCCTACCGTCCAATGCCTATGAGCCACTGAAATCCGGGGAAGCATATGAGCCGTTGGTGCCATCGGAGGCGCGGCTGCCGGAGCTCACGTCGCGGGCAATTGGGTGGGGCATCTTCCTGTGCGTGATCTTCACGGTCGCGTCGGCTTACTCGGGCTTGAAGGTGGGGCAAGTGATGGAGTCGGCCATCCCCATCTCCATCCTGACGATTGGTCTGGCGCGGACATATAAACGGCGCTCCAGCGTGCTGGAGAACGTGATCGTGACCGGCATCGGCGGTGTCGCCGGCTCGGTGGTGGCGGGAGCAATCTTTACGCTACCCGCGCTGTACATCCTGAAGCTTGATCCGCATCCGGTGCAGACCATCTTCATCTGCCTGGCCGGGGGCTGCCTTGGAGTTCTGTTTCTCATTCCGCTGCGACGCTACTTCGTGCGCGATATGCACGGCCTGTTGCCTTATCCGGAGGCGACGGCCATCACAGAGGTGCTGGTAACGGGAGAGAAGGGCGGGTCGCAGGCCAAGTTGCTGTTGCAGGCTACGGCGATTGCCGGCGTGTACGACTTCTTTGTGATTACCTTCCAGGTGTGGAAGGAGTTCGTGAACTTCCAGTTCGTGCCAGTGATGAAGACGCTCTCGGAGCGGGCGCGGATGGTGTTCAGCTTCGACGCCATCGGCTTCATCCTGGGGCTGGGCTATGTCATGGGGCTGCGGAGCTCGATGATCCTATGCGCGGGCGGCGTGCTGTCGAATTTCGTATTGGTGCCGCTGATCTGGTTTATCGGCAGCCATCTGGACAGCGCCGTCTATCCGGCCGCGATCCCCATCTCGAAGATGACGGCGGTGCAAATTTACCGCAGCTACGTTCGGTTCATCGGAGTGGGTGCGATAGCGACCGCAGGGATTTTCGGGATCGTGAAATCGCTGCGGATCGTGGCCGGCTCGTTCGGTATCGCACTGCGGGTGTTTCGCAAGTCGGGCGAGGTTACAGCACCAGAGCGAACCGACCGCGACATTTCGATGGTGGCAATTTTCCTGGGCGTCCTGCTGGGAGCGATCGGCGTAGGCATGTACCTGGCGCACATGCCGGTGGCGTGGAAGGTGGTCGGCGTCGGTACCATCATGACGCTGGTGTTCTCGTTCTTCTTCACCTCGGTGGCGGCGAACGCCATTGCGACAACGGCGCGCAATCCAGTGTCAGGCATGACCATGCTGACAGTGATCATCTCGTCAGTAGTGCTGCTGCAGTTTGGGCTTTCAGGCACCACTGGGATGTTTTTTGTCATGGCGATCGCCGGCATGGTGTGTACGGCGTTGTCGGTCTCGGGGCAGGCGATTACCGATCTGAAGACAGGATACTGGCTGGGCTCGACTCCGGCGGCGCAGGAGAAAGTCAAGTTTCTAGGAGTGATAGCGGCGGCGGTGGCAGCCGGGCTGACCATCGTGATGCTGGCGCGGACGTTCCAGTTCGGCGAAGCCTTGCCGGGCGATTTGCGGCCGGTGCTGGCTTCGCCGCAGGCATCGATCATGAAAGCGCTGGTGGAGGGCTTCATGAGCCACCAGCCGGTGGCGTATCTGCTGTTTGGCACGGGCGCGATGGTCGCCGTTCTGCTGGAGATGCTGGGGCAGCCGTCGCTGATCTTTGCGCTTGGGATGTATCTTCCACTGGAGCTGAACACACCCGCGCTGGTGGGTGGGTTCCTCTCGCACTTTCTGAACAAGCGCTCGGAGCGGACGGGCGGGGAGCCAGGACGGCGGATTCGCGAGCGTGGCGTGATCATCGCCTCGGGCTTGATGGCTGGAGGAGCGTTGGGAGGCGTGATTGGCGCGGCCCTGCGTCTGTTGCCAAGATATCGCGAGGACCTCGTCACTACGCCGTTCTACGCCAACGAGCCGGTTTCGCAAACCGTTTCGGCGGTAATGTTTCTGGGGCTGTGCCTGTACCTGTGGTTCGGCTCGCTGAAGAAAGAGAAGGCATGACATGGACAAGCTAGGACACTTCGTTGCAGATGCGGTGTTGGGGATCGATACCCTTTGGGGCGGTGACGTGATGTGTCCGTCGGGGACCGGACGGTTCATCGCAGACTCGTGGTTTTCCGATGAGGCGTTGCCGTTGGCCTATACGGCGCCATCAGCCGCAAAGCTGCGCGAGTTCGGCGGCGTGTCGGGAAAGTCGGTGGATCGCGCCATGGTGGAACAGTATTTGCGAGAAGTGGACATCCCGTCGGCGATCGCGGGCATGAAGCACGAAGCTGCCGAAATGGGCGGCCTGCGAGGGCGCTATCTGGTCAGCCTGGCTGATTGCCTTACCGTGATGTGGGGACTGGCGATGGAGATCCTCGGGAACGGTCCGGCAGTGCCGTACGAGCGGTGCGTGGTGGCGTCCACGGCGCGGGCTCCGGAGCCTTCGCAGCCGGAAGGCAAACGCGAACGAGTGGCTGAATTGCTGGGCCGGGCGGGATACGCGTCTTCTGACCGCGATGACCTGCTGCAGGCGGTGGATGCCTGGCGGCGCGAGCGGACTGCCCCGATGGGCGCGGTGAAGGCGATGGGTGCGGCGGTGATCGCGCAGTTCGATCAATTGAGCGCGGCACATTTGTCGCCCTATCTGCCGCCGGAATTGGGGAACGTCCCCCGGGCGAATATCGACTTTCTGCCGATCAAGGACGCGTGGTTTTCGGGTTCGATGAATTACGTGGGACGGGCGCGCAACGCCGACGGAAGCCCAAAATATGAGGCCACGTATGAGATCAATGCCTCGCTGCAGATGTCATTCCCGGAGTTTCAGCAACTGGTGAGTCACGAGGTGGTGCCGGGGCACGTGACGACGTTTGCGTATCTGCAGAACCTCTATGTCCGAGGCCAGGTGGGATTCGAGGCAACCGTGCTGACGATGAATACCCGGGCGGCAAGCCTGTTCGAGGGCATTGCCAATAACGCCATCCTCATCGCGCATGGGGCGACGGAGGTCGAGCAACTGCCGGATGAGGACATGCAGATTGGTGTACTACTGGCGCTACTGCAGGATGACGCCAAGAACCAGTCGTCATATCTGACGTGGGGTGAGGGAAGGGCGAAGGACGAGGTTGCTAAGACGCTGCGGCGCGACTTCCTGGTCAGCGAGGAACGCGCTGACAAGCTTTCGGGGGCGTGGGGACGGCATCCGCTGCTGGGGCGCATGTATCTGCCGGCGTATCGCGCGGGAACGGTGAAAGTTGCCGAACTGCGGCGGCGGTATCCTGCGGAGAAGGTGCTGCCGGCAATCTACGGCTGCAACGGCCTGGTGGACATCGAGACGGTGGACGGGGTGTTGGCGCGGTAGGGCGAAAATCATGCCGTGATCCCGCGATTGCCGAAGCCAGGCAACTGTGGGCATGGCGGCTCGCGCACCGCTACGCGACGTGGATCCAGGGGTGTGCGCAATCGCGTAGCGGGTAGCAGTTCTTGCTTTTTGCGTGTCTGATAGGTTACCTTCGATTATGTTCGTTTGTGTTTGTACATGAGGCTGCGCCGGAGAGTGGATGGAAGAAATCAGGAGCGGAATTCGTCGTCGCGGCTTCAGCCCCAGGCTGTGGGTGCCTACCCTTTACTTCGCCGAGGGGCTGCCCTTTTATGCCGTGAACATGATGGCGCTCATCTTCTATTCGCGCATGGGTATTTCCAACGTGACGATCACGGCGACGGTGAGCCTGCTGGGGCTGCCCTGGTCGCTGAAGCCGCTGTGGAGCCCCTTCCTGGAGATGTACCGGACGAAGAAGTTCTTCGTCGTGCTGATGGAGTTTGTGGGCGGTACGAGCCTGGGTGTGCTTGCGGTGTGCCTGCCGCTGCCGGGATACTTCCGCTACAGCGTGGCCTTGCTGGCGATAATCGCGTTCTGCTCTTCTACCCACGACATCGCGGCAGACGGGCTGTATATCGCGAGCCTGAGCTCGAAACAGCAGGCGGAGTACGCAGGATGGCAGGGGGCCTTTTATAACATCGCTCGCTTCGTGTCGCAGGGCGGGCTGCTGATTCTCGCCGGATACCTGGAAAACCGAATGCCGGTGGTGCGGGCATGGATGATCATCTTCAGTTCGGTGGGGGTCGCGCTGGTGGTGCTGAGCCTGTTCCATGCGCGGGTGTTGCCGGCGGGCGGCGCCGAAAGGTATTCGCGGAACCTGCACGACATGCTGGCCACATTCTGGGACGTGGTCAGGGATTTCTGCAAGAAGCCGAACATCTGGTTCCTGTTGCTCTTCGTCTTTCTTTTTCGCGCCGGCGAAGGACAGGTGGTCAAGGTGGGTCCGCTCTTTCTAAAGGCGGCACGCGTCGACGGAGGCATCGGCCTGACCACGGCGCAGTTCGGCACGATCTATGGAACGTTCGGTACGGCGGCGTTCATCGTGGGTAGCATTCTCGGCGGATACTTCGCCGCCTGGCTGGGCCTCAAGCGGGCGCTGCTGCCGCTGATCCTGGTGATGAATGTTCCCATGCTGATGTACTTTTACCTCAGCACCGCGATGCCGACCAGCCATGTGCTGATCACGCTGGCCATGACGCTGGAGATGTTTGGTTACGGCTTCGGTTACGTGGGCGTGATGCTGGTGATGATGCAGGAAATCGCACCCGGAAAGTACCAGACAGCCCACTATGCCTTCGCAAATTCGCTCATGAACTTTGGGTTGATTTTGCCGGGAATGGTGAGCGGTTGGGTGCAAAGCAAGCTGGGGTACGAGCACTTCTTCCTGTGGGTGCTGGTCTCGGCGGTGCCGGCCATGATCATGGCGCGGTTCGTGCCCATTCATGGGCCGCGGCCTGCCATGGCGGGAGCCGAGCTCGCTGATGTGCGGGAAGGGTAGAACGGACGATCTTTCATGGCGAACGAAAGCACTCATAACGGAACAATCCTGAAGGCCGCGATCCTGGCGGCCGGCAAGGATGCAACCACCGGAGACGGCGAGCCCCTTGTGCTCAAGAAGCTCGGCGATCAGACGGTGCTGCAACACGTGGTTCAGAACGCCCTGCAAGTTGTGGCGCCAGGGGATGTTTATGTCGTGGTGGGCTATCGACAGGTGGAGGTGCGCGATCACCTTGGGCCGAAGTTTCATTACGTCGAGCAGGAGAAACCCCTCGGGACCGGCGATGCTGTCAGGAAGGTGTGCGAATCAATTCCCGAGTTCGACGGCAACCTGCTCATCCTGTATGGCGACACTCCGCTGTTTCGCCCAGCGTCGATCCTGGGGCTGCTGAACCGGCACCGACTGAAGCAGGCGCACTTGACCTTGCTGACCGCAGTGGTGGACAAACTTCTGCCGTATGGGCACATCATCCGCGATGCCGGCGGACAAATCATCGACATCATTGAGGACACCGAGGCTTCGGCCGAGGTGCGTGCGATCCGAGAAATTAACGTGGGCGCGTATGTGGTAAACGCCAAGGTCATTGCCGGTGCGCTGCAAAAACTGTCGCCGTCGCCGGTGGATGGCGATTACCGTCTGACGGATTGCGTACACCAGTTGATTCGCTCGGGGCTGAAGGTCGAGAGCTACCAGCTCTACGATCAGGACGAGGTGCAGGGCATCAACTCGGACGCGGACTTCGTGCGTGCGGAGTACATCCTGCAGAAGCGGCTGTATCGCCCACGGCGGCAGGAAGAGCAGAATCTGATCGCCTTCGGCACCGGGGGCTGGAGGGCACTGATCGGAGAAGGCTTCACGCTGCACAACGTGCGTCGCCTGTCGCAGGCGCTGGCGAATGAGATTACGCGGCAGTCGGTCGAGAAGAAGGGCGTCATCATTGGCTACGACCGGCGGTTTTTGTCGAAGCAGGCCGCGGAAGCCGCGGCCGAGGTATTCGCGGGCAACGACATCCCAGCGATTCTGCTGACCGAAGATGCTCCGACGCCGCTGATTACCTATGCGACGGCGATCAAGGGTTCGGCTTATGGGCTGGCGTTCACGGCGAGCCACAATCCACCGGAATGGAACGGGCTGAAGGTGTTTCATGGCGATGGCTCGCTGCTGCTTGACCATGAGACGCGGCAGATTGAAAAAGAAGCGAATTCGCTTAGCCAGGGGGATGTGATCAAGCTGGAATTGGATCTGGCGCTTGAGGCGGGCATCATCGAGAAGCGCGACTTTACCAACGAATACGTCGACGCGGTGGAGGCGTTGCTCGACCTCGCTAGCATTCGCGAGGCTGGGTTGCGGGTGATTGTCGATCCCATGTACGGCGTGGGGCAGCTCACTCTGGGCACAGTCCTGACCGAAGCACGCTGCCGGGTGACGTTCATCCATGAGCGGCACAACCCGCTCTTCGGCGGGCGGTCGCCGGCACCCAATGAAGAGGCGCTGCGGCTGCTCAGTTCAGAGATGCAGGAAGGGACCTACGACCTGGGGCTGGCCATGGATGGCGATGCCGACCGGGTGGCGCTGCTCGATGAGCGCGGTGTGTACATCTCCATCAACGATGTGCTTCTGCTGCTGTATTGGTATCTGCACGAGGTGCGCGGCGAGCGCGGCGGCGTGGTGCGCAACCTGTCCACCACGCACCTGCTCGACCGGTTGGCGAAGAAACTGGGCGAGCAGTGCTATGAAACGCCGGTGGGCTTCAAGCACATCGTCTCGACCATGCTGGAACACAATGCCGTGCTGGGCGGCGAGTCGTCGGGGGGGCTCACGATTCGCGGACACATCTTGGGCAAGGACGGCATCTTCGCCTGCGGCCTGGTGGTAGAGATGATCGCCAAAACGGGGCAGAAGGTTTCGCAACTACTGGAGCGCGTGTATGGGCTCACCGGGCGGCTCTATTACGTCGAGGAGAGTCTGCCTGCCACTCCGGAAATGCGGATTGCGGTGCCCAAGCGGATGAAAGAAGCGCCCAACAGCCACATTGGGCCGTACAAGGTGATGAGCATTTCGCACATGGACGGCACCAAGCTGCTGCTGGAGAACGACAACTGGGCGTTGCTGCGTTTCTCGGGCACCGAGCCAGTACTCCGTCTGACGGTGGAGGCGGACACGCCGGCAAAGGCCAGCGAGCTGTTGCAGTGGTTGCGGCAGTTCGTGACGGCGGAGAACGGGAAGTAAGGTTGGCCGCGCCCGGTTGCCGCTCATCGTGTTCGATCTCTGCCGATTAAGGCCGAGCGAACAGTGGAGGACTTTTTGCGATACGGCTATTTTGACAATGCGAATCGCGAGTACGTGATCGACCGGGTGGATGTGCCGGTGTCGTGGACGAACTATCTCGGCGTGCGCGATATGTGCACGGTGGTCTCCCACAATGCAGGAGGTTACTCCTTCTTCCAGAACGCCGAACACCATCGCATTACTCGCTTCCGCCAGAATGGCGTGCCGCTGGACCGTCCGGGGCATTATGTGTACCTGCGTGACGACGACACCGGAGAGTACTGGTCGATCTCATGGCAGCCGGTGGGCAAAGACTTGACCCAAGCGAAATATGAGTGCCGCCACGGGCTGTCGTATTCCAAGTTCTCGTGCGAGTACCGCGACGTTTCGGCAAAGCAGACGCTATTCATCCCAATCGAAGACGATGTCGAGCTGTGGGATGTGAGCATCCGTAACACCAGCGGCAAGCCGCGCAACCTGAGCGTGTTTTCGTATGTCGAGTTTTCGTTCCACCATATCGAGATTGACAACCAGAACCTGCAGATGAGCTTGTACGCGGCGGGGTCGAGCTACGCTGACGGCGTTATCGAGTACGACTTCTTCTACGAGCCTTGGACATTTCACTACATGGCATCGAGCTTTGAGCCGTACTCCTATGACTGCGTGCGCGAGCGCTTTCTGGGCAGTTATCGCACGGAGACGAACCCGCTGGCGGTGGGGCGGGGCGAGTGTCACGGCTCCTCGGAATTGGGCGGAAATCACTGCGGTGCGTTGCACAAGCGCCTGACCCTCGCACCGGGTGAAGGAACGCGCGTGGTGTTCATGCTGGGCGTGGGTCCGCGCGCCGTTGGCAAGCAGATCAAGCGGAAGTACTCAGACACGGCGGCGGTGGACGCTGCGTTTGCCGCGCTGCGCGACTACTGGTCGAAGAAACTGGCGGTGTTCCAGTGCAAAACTCCGAACGACGGACTGGACACCATGACCAACATATGGACGCTGTACCAGGCGGAGACGTGTGTGGTGTGGTCGCGGTTTGCGTCGTTCATCGAGGTCGGGGGTCGCACCGGGCTGGGCTACCGCGACACCTCGCAGGACGTCATGAGCGTGGTACACAGCAATCCCGCAAAGTGCCGCCAGCGCATCATCGAGTTGCTGCATGGACAGGTTAGCGCGGGGTACGGCTTGCACCTGTTCGATCCCGACTGGTTCGATCCGGCGAAGCAGATGAAGCCCGAGTTCAAGTCGCCAACGATTGCACACGCGCCTTCGCGGGAGCAGATCATCCACGGACTGGAGCATACCTGTTCGGATGACCACCTATGGCAGGTCGTGACCATTTGTGAATACGTGAAAGAGACAGGCGAGCTTGCGCTGTTCGATGAGGTGGTGCCGTTTGCCGATAAAGGCGATGCGACGGTGTACGAGCACCTGAAGCGCGCGCTGGATTTCTCGGCGGAGCAGGTGGGCCCGACCGGCATCTGCAAAGGGCTGCGCGCCGACTGGAACGACTGCCTCAATCTTGGCGGCGGGGAGAGCGCGATGGTGTCGTTCCTGCATCACTGGGCGCTGCGGGCGTTTGTGGAAGCGGCGGCGTATCTGGGTCGGACCGCGGATGCCGCCAAGTACTCGACGATGGCGGACAAGGCGAAAGCAGCGTGCGAGCGCGAGTTGTGGGACGGTGAGTGGTACCTGCGCGGGATCACCGCCAAAGGGTTGAAGGTCGGCAGCCACGAGAACGAAGAAGGCAAGGTCTTCATCGAGAGCAACACCTGGGCGGTAGTTTCGGATGCGGCGTCTCCGGAGCGTGGTCGGGCGGCGATGGATGCGGTGGACAGGTACCTCTATTCGGAGTACGGGATTCACCTGCTGTGGCCGGCGTTTTCCAAGCCGAATGATGACATTGGATTTGTGGGCCGCGTGTACAAGGGCATCAAGGAGAATGCCGCAATCTTCAGTCATCCCAACCCATGGGCGGTAATTGCCGAGTGCAAGCTGGGGCGGGGCGAGCGGGCGATGAAGTTTTACGACTCGCTACTGCCGTACAAGCAGAATGACAAGATCGAGGTGCGCGAGGCCGAGCCTTATTCGTATTGCCAGTTCGTGATGGGCAGGGACCACACTGCATTCGGTCGGGCGCGGCATCCGTGGCTCACGGGTAGCGGTGGCTGGAACTACACCGCCGTGACTCGCTGGATCCTGGGTGTTCGGTTGACATTTGACGGGCTACTGATCGACCCCTGCGTGCCGACGGATTGGAAGGAGTTTGAGGTTATGCGGCAGTGGCGCGGCGCTACCTACCACATTGTGGTAGAGAATCCGGATGGGGCGGAGAAGGGTGTGAAGTCACTGGCGTTGAACGGAAAGCCGGCGACCATGCCGATTGCAGCGCGTCCCACAGGATCGACTAACGAGATCGTAGTGCGGATGGGGTAGGGGCAGTTGCCGGTCACCAGTACCAGGTTGCCAATTTGATGCCTGATGTCAGCAAAGACGTCCTCGACTCCGCTTCACGAACTCGCTCCGATCCGGATGACACACTCCGAGAAGCTGTGGTCCATCACGTCGCCATGAGTTGGCGATAACGATAGGGTACGCACCCACCCGGTCATTGCTCAAACTTTTGAAAGATGCGGGTGAAGCCCCAATCCTTTTGCGGAATGCCGCTGCAATAGGGTGACACGGTGCCGAAGCAACTGCCGTTATCGCGTCCGATCGACCAAAAGGCGAGCAGCGCAACCGTGGTGCTGTTCGCCAGCGCGTAGTTGACGACGACTGCGGCGTCTTCGAGAGTGAAAATCTCGTCGGACGTGTCGTTGACGCCAATCATCGGTGTGATGCCGATGCGCGTAGTCAATCCCAGCGACTTCAACTGGCACATGGCCCCGGCAGCGGCGGCCACGGCGTTCGGGCCCATGGCTCCGATGAGAACAGGGGCGCCGTAGTCCATGGTCATGAGATTGACGACGGCAACCGGCGTCGCGTACTTCACGGCGCTTTTGATCACGTTCACGGACAGGTCGGTCAGTCCTGCCGGAGTTGCCGGCAGGGTGTAGTTGATCTGCACGCCCGGATTGGCGGCAGCGAGCGCGCTCAGCGACTGACTGCGGCGGTCGATGGAGACGGGGTCTTCGATGGCGGTGTGCTCGATGTCGAAATCGAGGACCTTGACTTTGTACTTGTCGATGACGGCTTGATAGGCGGCTTGCAGACTGCGGACGTCGGAGCAGGTCTGGGCGAGTTCCAATCCGTCGTAGCCGCCGAATGCAATGATGACGTCGCCGCCATGAGCGCGGACCTGGTTGATGGCAGCGGCAATGGCGGTATCAGATGCAACTGGCTTGGCGCCCAGCCACTTTGGTACACAACCGTTGGCGGAAACGATGAAAGCAAGGGTCAGTGTCTTTACGCCGGCGTCGGCCTGA